>PPYF01602748.1_pt1 | contig 44381 bp, 56 predicted proteins | sample 1559871 | NCBI WGS metagenome assembly PPYF01 (sample SAMN08240021, study PRJNA423297) | Human gut metagenome, whole genome shotgun sequencing project.
CACCGGAAGTATCGACCAGTTCCAGTGCGTCCAGATAATCCAGCCACAAATTATATTGCACCAGTTCCTCACCTTTCAGACGACCAATTGATGCTTTACCTGGCCATTGTTTACTGTTGATGTATTCGTTGGCCTGGTTAATCAATTGCTGCTTTTTAGTTTCGGCTGATGCAATTTGTTCTTCACGTGTTGGTGGAGGAACATCTGCCCAAGCTGGCATTCCGTCGCCTGCGGTAATTCTGCGCTTACCTTCGGGCGGCGTGTCATGGAAATATTCCCTGAAAATAGCTTCGTCTATGTCTACGCCTTTTCCTTCTGGCCATTGCCCTTTTGCAGCGTAAACAGACTGTAGGGCGTAAGGGTACGCCAGATTATCAATATATAAATATTTCATAATTAACGCCCTTTCGCAAAGAAAGCTCCACCTTCAAATCCATAGTTACAATGCGCAACAAATCCTGTTCGCGTCCAGTTAGTTGCGCCCCACATATTCCCACCACCAAAACCGCCGTCATATACAATCACTACGTATGGCTCCTGCGTAAAAGGAATGGGGAAAGTCACATTTGTAGATACCGCCGCGGCGTTAGTCGGGAAATTAATTCTTCCCCACTGTTCAATTGAACCATCAGGCAATTTTTGCCAGCCAGATCCTGATGAATAAGCTGACATGTCTGGTATCTGATTCGCCCCAGTCCCCACATTCCTTTTCGCCGCTTCTCCCAAACCAAAGTTAATCCTCACTTAGTGTTAAGCGATAAAATCAGAGGGGGAAATATCAGTTATGAATAATTGAAAATGATGTTCAGATGGGATGGGGCAATTTTGTTGATTGAACACTCCAGTTGTTTATTGCCCCACGATGCGAGCGGATCTCCGCAGTAGGACGCGCCAGCAAGCGAATACTTGATCGTTGTTTGTGGCGCATTTATCCGCCAGGTAAATGGCCACTCGTCACCGTTAAGCGCATCACCGCATACTGACATGCCACTCATAGCGGGCCGGAACTGTGTGATAGTGATGGTATAACCAAGAGCTGCAGCCACCCGGATGTAATAATCGCGGTTCAGGCCGCCGGTGCTGATTAACTTTGCCACCACGGCGCGCTGGCGATCGCTGACGCCACCGGATTCACCAATCGCACAATCATCTGGTAACCCCAGAGAGCTTTCCCATTCTGACAACATTACCGTCGCTGTAGGGGGAAAAGCACCAGTAATCAGGCTTTGCGCATCGTTGTCAGAACGCTGAAACGCGCTGCCCAGTGCCCGTAATACCGCAGCCTGTACCGTTCTTTGCGACCGGGGCCACGCCCTGCCCGTCGGTAGCAGCGCACCAAGCGCACCGGCATAATCATTTTTTGAAAAGAGGCTCATACAAAATTCACCCCGCCAAGCACCGGAATTTCGCCAACAGCAAAGGTGATATTGGCCGTCGGAGAGTTAAGAATATAGCCCGTCGTGCCGCTAACACCGCCGATACTCCCGTTAATATCAGAGAGGTAAACTTTCCCGGAACCATCAGGGTTAGCTTCATCAAAAAACAGCGCCGTCAGCGCGTCTTTTATCCCCTGAACTGTGGTGCTGTCGGCATTTTTGATCCCAGAGATTTCAATATTGATGACTTTCTTGATCGGGGAACATACGAAAACAATGGCAGTGTCTGTCTGCTGCGGATAGATGTGGTCGGCGACAGCGAGCTGGTCTCCGGTGGCTTTAACAGCCCCCCAGTCCTCAAGTTGGGATATTCCGTCGGTACCGACCGGAAACCCACCATTGTCATTCCGATCACACATGATATACACGCCAACGGTCCCGGCCCCGTTCAGACGCCGCTTTACCCACGCGCGGGTGACGCCCGAAACCTCAAGCGCCCATTTTTTATAATCGGCGTCGCTTCCACCCTGAGGCGGATTCTGCCATGCCAGCAAGCCACGACTGCGAAAATCCTCTTCCGTTTCAATATCGGCTCCGCCGGTCGCAGCGGACAGTAACGTTACCTGTGGATCCACGCCAGCAATATTCGCGTCCAGGGTCATTATGGTCCCGGCATCAGCGTTACCGCGCGCGCCTCCACCCGTTACATCACTGGTAATATCCGGCAGTATGGCCGTCACCGCGACGATACCAAATCCATCTGCCTGAATTTTAAGATCTGCATCCGTCCGGTACTGGTATCCGTCCCCGCGGTTAATGATCGAGCCAACAGGGATAATACAGTCAACACTGCCACTAGCCTGTACCGCAGGCGACTTCGCCGCTGCAGCTGGTTTTCTGAATACCTGCTTAAGGGCCATCCACCCGGCGAGATACTCATCGGTAGAGGTAAACGGGTTTGTCTGCAGGGCAATATAGTCAAGGTAGGCGTAATGCAGATGCCCCATCCCCGCATCCATGTCAGCCAGTACCTTCAGGTTCGCGAAGCGCAGGAGCGCACCAACATCCTCAAGCTCCGCCTGCATAAATTTCCGGTTTCCGTCGCGGAGTTCGCTCAGCGTCGGTCGTTTAAACGGCATATTAACGTTGCTCCCATATCCAGTAAAACCTGAATTCCTGCCAGTCCTTCCCCGGTGCCTGATAGCGGATAATGAGATTGAGCCGGTCAGGCAGGACGATCCTTGCAACAGGAATAACCTCGCTGACAACGCCATCAACCTTTAACCAGTTGAGCGCTTCACTCGAGTATTCCTCCGCTTTTTTTGCTACATCCGGGGTCAGTTTTTTCCGCCGTAGCAGCCACAGCCGGGATCCCAGTTGGGATTCCTCCCCGGAATCCCCCCACCAGCCGCGGCGATCGCTATCCTCATAATCATCGTCAGCGCGCGCCAGCCTGTCGGTAAACAGGCTGTCCAGTATTGCAGTCTGTAAATCGTTCCCCGTGGTGAGTTCACCCAGCCCTTTCTGCCAGTCAGCAAACATCTCATCCACATTCCAGAATGAAGCGATGTCACTCATGTCACCTGATCCTCTGTTTTTTGGCTGCGGATATTGTCATTGCCACTCTGGGCATTTTTAACCACATGATCATGGTCATTATGTGCATCCCGCAGCTCTTTCAGTGTTCGGGTATTGGTTTCACAGTTATCAACAATGTCACCCGTGCACCTCAGGATCGGGGTATTTGCAAGGATCCCCTGGCTGGCATTGATGGTCACGTTAGTGGCGTTATTGACCTCAACATTCTGGCCCTTTGCATCCAGGAAGATCCCCTTCTCCGTCAGGAGAATATTAAGGCCCCACTGGTTATACATGACCGTTTCGCCCGCTTTCAGGCCTGTATGACGGAACCCCTGATGGTTGGACGCAATTACCACCGCGCTGGAACGATCACCGCCAATAAAAGCCAGAACCACGTCAGTCCCTGACGGCAGGCCGGATGAAAAGCCAAATTCTGCCATCCGCGGAGCGCTGGCCACCTCCAGCGGAGTCTGGTACTGGATAGACTGCACCACCCCACCATCTTTCATAGCCGTGATCCGGCCAATCCCCAGCATGCCGGCGATCCTGGTCGCTGCATGTTTAAATAGTTGCTTCATGTATTGAATCCCGCCAGGTTCTGGTAGAAGGCATATGGCTGAACGGAGAATGCTTCAGGCGGCATCAGCGTCATGCGTGCATGGGTGCCGTAGTCATCGCGCATATAGGTGACTTCTGCCAGTAGCAATTCAGTCTTCGGCAACCGTAAGGTGGGAAGATCAACGGGGATCAATGTGTTTGGTTCCCACAGTTTCCCGTCTTTATCCCGCCAGGAATCGATGGTTACCGAGAGCTGTTTTGAACGTCCGTACCGCCGGTTCATTTCCCAGTCGATCGCACTTTGTGCCTGTTGAGTAGCCATCAGGGTACTTTCCACAATCGATATATGTTTTCGGTACCGCATGCGGGCGGCCTCCGGATCTCTCGCCGTTGCCAGAGTCACAGCGTCATAGGCCGTATCAGGCGAATACCCTGCAATTGGAGAAACGCTCATTGATACACCGACATAATCTGAAAACCTGTCAGCCATCGATTTGCGGTAGTATGCCTGCTCGACATTTACCCCTTCGGCTATCCCACTTGCCGCACGACGTGTTCCCACCCGGGTCAGTAACAGGTTTCCATCGGGCTGATCGTAGTAAAGCAGAGCAGACCATCTGGCCACCCGATCGATGACTTCTTGCGGAGACTCACCCCAGTTCAGAGTGAACTGGGGTACCTTCACAAGTTCATCAACATCCGTGGTTACGGTGATGCCGTAGTAGGATGCCAGGCGAGAAGCAATTTCAAGCGCATTACTGGCATTGATGACGTTGTTAGGCCACTCGGCTGAGCAATCCACCAGGTCCTGACATTTGCTCCTGCCCGTGGCGCGGACCTCATGGCGGGAGCGCGATAGTGCGGGTTCCCAGTCATCAACATATCCCGTCAGTGTCAGATCATCTCCGATACGAACTTCACAAGACATTCCCTCTTCAACGAGTTGACGATCTTCGTTGCCAGGGAAGTAATCCATTAGCCCAAGATCGAAATCAGAGGGAAAACGCTCAATACCCCGCGTTACCCGGACAGAATCCCACCCCTCGATGATTTTGCCGTCGACCGTCAAAGAAACAACATCCAGATCGCTGTCTGCATTCATTGCCTCAGTACCTTCATGGTTGTCGGCATAAACGCCGGATGCGGTACGCGCGCTTCCTGTACCAGTTCATCTGCACGGGTGGCATCCTGGTATAATCGGTTTGCCAGCGTCAGCGCCGGAAGCGGCTGAGCGGTAGTAACCTGCAGAAGCTCGCTCAGACCAGAAGCACGCTCACTCATCGTAGAAAGGAATGCCGATCTGACGGCGAGAAGCGCGTTATACATATCATCGTCTGCGCGGTCTCCAGCCAGAACCAGCGCCGTATCAAGTTGCACAGAAACTCGTTGAGTTAACTCTTCTGCCTCGTCTGTACTGGCTGGTCTGGAGTCCGCAGCGGCACTGGTCATGGCACCAGTACATAGCACAACAATCAGCGTGTTCATGGTCGCCGAAATCGCTTTGCTGCTGTCGGACTGCTGGTACTCCGTGCTGATTGAATTAGCCAGTTTTTCCAGCGCTGTGATTCGGTCATTAACGCTGCCGGCGCTGTTAAGAATTGCGTTTACCACGTCGGCGACGCCCTGGACAAACTCATCAGGTGTGTTGGAGCTGCTAAGCTGGCTCGACCTGTCGGTAACATTTTTCCGGTCCATTACCGACTGGGCTGTTACCTTGTCAGCCAGTGCTCTCTCATCATCCACATCAGCAACTGACGATTTGCCAGCAACAGCAGAGGAACTACCGCCCACAGAGCCTTTACTGTAACGTCCGTACCGGGTATTCCCGAACGTGGAGTTCAGGACATTGCTGAGATTCGTGACCTGACTGATGGTGCTGTCAACCATGTTAGTCCAGAACGTGACCGTGCCTCTGATGGTGTTTATAGCCTGTGTGACACCGCGGATTTCACTCTTAACTCTGGCAATCGTGCTCAGCACAGCAGTGCTGACCAGTTTCAGATAGTTGGTTTTCACCGTGGCGCCTGCAACGGTACTGCCCGTGACAGCAAACACTTTAAGCCCTGATTCAATTGCCATCAGGGTAAATTCAAATACTCGCCCGTTCTCCATCGAACCGGAAATACGCAAACCATTCTCAGGGATGGAAACCGTTAATTCGCCCAGTGTCGGATGGACAAGCGTACCGCTACCTTTTTGTTCACAGGCTTCAATCAGTGACTGGCGCTGCGTGATAGCATCGCCGCCGCCGTAAACCTGGCTGTTCTGGATCAAGAAACCGCGAATAACAAATCGCCGTGTTGCCCGCCCGATATCCTCTATCCAGGCTGTATCACGGTAGGGATATTCATGTACCGCCTGGCGTCGGCCGTGGCTCCCTTCCTCAGCAACAATTGCAAATGGCACACCTCTGAATGAGCTGGGCCGTAACTGCCCCTGCCAGTCATCGCTGGTATCTCCCCCCAAAAGAGAAGTTATTGCGTCCTGGATAATTGACGGCATCACGCCTCCGGAAATAAAAAAACCGCCATGTCGGCGGTTTACATATGCACTGAAATGACTTATCTATTTATCGCTGGATCCATTACGGTCAAGAGATTCGGCGATCCTGTAAAGATGCTCAGTCGCCTTGAATGAGTTCATTAGGAACTCATAAAGCACACGTAAAAGCAATGCACTTACCACCGATATCGTAATCGCCGTGAAATTCATTGAGACAACAGAAAAAACGAGGAAAATGCCAATTACCAGGTAAACAAGCGCAAAAACCTTTGGAGTCTAAATGGCTTTTGCTCCAAAAACTTTTTCATTCATAACTTCTTCCTTAACGAAATGACGACAGTGATCAGTAATTCATGGCCGTTGTTATTCTGCCATTATTTTCCGCATTATAGGTTTTTCGCTCACCCTTATCATTAACCATTGTGATTTCGAGCTTAAGTGGTTGTTCTGACATTGCCTCTTTAAGAGACTTAGCCAGATTGTCGCCGAGTACACTTTCATCACTTTTCTTACCCGTATCACTCAGAATGATGGATTCCCGATTTCTGTTCTGCGAGCCTGAGAGAATATCAGTTTCATCACTCGGGTTACTAAGAGTGCTGGAGTCACGATTTCCAGTTTGCGAACCTGAGATAATGTCATACCGCTGCTGGGCCAGCACATCCGGATTTCTCTTCCCTGACCACCGATCATCAGTAATGGCGGTCTGGATGGCGTTTAGCAGTTGTTCCTCAGTATAAGGTTGTGCGCCATTCTCATGTTTAATCATGGCTGCCATTATCGTTTTTAATGTTTCCGGATCGTGCAGATTTACTTGCTCTTTGGCTCCATATCCAGTGGCTTTTGAGACGGAGTCAATATATGCACGAGTATTATTCTCTGATTGCGGAGCATAGGTATGAATAATCCCATCCAGAGTATTATTCCCCCTGTCACCATACAACATCAGCTGTCTCGCCATTGCAGTTCTTCCGTCGGCATCATTCGCAAAGGTAGAAAATCCGCCATTTTTACCCGTTGCGTTTGCTGCAACTCTCAAATTACCGGGATTATTATTTCTGAAGCCAATTGCGTTATTCCTTGTTTCCCCGTAAGGAACATTGCCGCGTGCAACGTTGGATTGTGGCTGGCTGATAGCGGATAAGTCATTCTGCAATTGAATCGCAGAATCGGTCGCGCGGTAATTCGCATCGTACCGCTTTCTTACAGCATCAGTCATGAAACCCGAGTCAACCTGCCCACGTTCACTGCGGGGTAAGCTGTTATAAAGTTCCTTATCGTTCTGAATGCGCCGTAGTTTCTCAGCATCATTGCTGTTGATAAAACCGAGAGCATGAGACAGCCCAGTAAAATCACCATTAGTGAACAGATCGGTAACACCTTCAAGGCCGTCTTTGACTGAACCATCCGAAAGAATGGTCTTAAGTGCCTTGTTTTTTGAACGTTGCCACAGACCATCCCAGGATGCGCTGAGCTCATTCATAGTGCCGTTCACTTCACTCAATTGCTGATTTAGTGCCGGATCCACAGTCAGACCAAATTCATCCGATTTCGCCAGCAGCTTTTTCATGCGCTCACCGTCACGCATTAGCGCCAGCAATTCGGGCGTCAGCCCAAGTGCATCAGCGGCGGACTTCTGCTGTTCAGGTCGCAAGGTTGGAAAAATTTTTGCGATAGACTCCAGTGTTTTAAGGGTATTTACTGAACCATCGCTGTTTTTTTGGATTTGAGCACCAATTTGCGCCATCGCTGCCATAACCCCCTCGTTTTTACCACTGGCAGCCTCATTGAATGCTTTGAAAATACCTTCTATTGATGCATTAGCGCTCTCGCTGTCTGCCCCAAGAATACGCATTGCCCCGGAAAGTCGGGTAAAATCGTCAACGCGCATTCCCGCATTTTTTGCCGAGACATCAAGATTATAGGCCTGACGGGATGCCTCCCGAAATCCATAAGCGACCTGTTTCAGTCCGTAGCCGGCAGCACCGGCTAACCCCAGCGCCCCCATCTTCCCCGTGAGCTCCCCCACCATTTTCAGAGGGGGAACCATGTCGCCAATAAACTGCACGTTATCCCGCGCGCTCTTCGACATATTCTCGAGGCGAGAAATAAAACCGCTCAGTCCGTCGGCTGTTTCCTGACCGCCTAACTTGAGCCCTTCTTTAGTTTTATCTAGCTTCGGCTCCAGGTCACGGACAGCCTCATTAATGCGGTCTATAGCCTCGCTAACCTGGTCGCTGGCCACCAGCTCAAAATCAAAAGAATTACTCATCGTCTTCAGGTTTCCTAAGCTTGTTTATCCGGGATGCCTGCGCCACCCACCATTTCAGCCGGGCGCGGGTCATTCCCCACGCCCTGTCCTCAGACCAGCGGAAATAGAAGGTGACGTCAGCGGCCATTTCCTGCCAGGTTGTCAGGGCTTCCAGGTCAAAAAACTGAGCAGATACTCCTCACACTTACGGAAGTCGAGAAAATCCATCGGCTGCAGTACGCTTTCACGCGTACCGGAAACCAGCGCAATAAGCAGGCGCATCGCCGCGAGCGACGTTGACGCAGCCTGTTTCTCGTAAAACTGCTCAGCCTGGCTTAGCGTGGGTGCTTTCAGCTCCAGCTGCGTATAAGTGGTCTTCTCCGCAGCATCATCCAGCGCTACGGTTAATGGAATGGTTTTAACGCGTTCAATCTCAGCCATCTTAGTTCTCCGTTACGTCGCGGCCTTCCCAGCGAACATCAAATACTGCATCTTCGCTTTCCACTTCCTGGACGTTGACCGTCCAGAGTGAACGGCCAATGATAGTTTTCCCGTTAGCCAGCTCGGCGATCACGTTGACGTTCGTCTGCTGGTTAAAGCCCTGCACATTCGTTCCGCCACTGTCACGCAGTCGGGCAGAAATGTATGGCGCCACAGGTTTTTCCTTATATCCGTGCACACCATCCATCCCTGTCAGGGTGGTACGGTTTACGGTGGCAGCCTGGTATTTAAACGAGCCCTCCACCATTACCGTCACACCGTTAACAGTGACATAGGCGGTTCCCGCCAGGCGGTTAGTAGTATCACCTGCCATCGTTTAAGCTCCTGTTGATTCAGCCCGAGTGCGGAACTGATTGAGCAGCGCGAAAATGCGCAACTGGTTCATGAGGGTTCCCGGCCACAGCACATCGACGCGGTTCGGATTTTTGGCGTTCTGCTCGACGATGATATTTTTTGCGAATGCCTCCGCATCCTGCGCATAACCGTTCCATACCAGAGTCTGGTACTCGGCAATCTGATCGGCCTTGATAATGTTTGGCGTGACGATCGCCGCGCCAGGTGCAAATCGGGTTCCATCCGCAGCAAGCTTCATACGGCCAAACTTGCTGGTCACCGCTGTGCGCAGGTAGCGGGTCACAAACATCAGGCTGAACAGCGTCTCCACTTCCAGATAACTGTCATCTGCATCGCCATAGCTGTTTTTCTGGTAGGTGGTGATCAGGTTTTCAATGCGCACCGTGCCATCGTCATCGACCGTAAATGTCGAAATGCCGCTGTACAGCAGATTGTTACGCTCGGTCAGCTCAAAGCGATCCTGCAGTTCTGGCGCAAGCACCCCCTGAACAGCGAGCGACTGTAGCGGGCGGCCGGGGTCATTACGCAGACTCACCGCAGCTGCGCCGGTGTAAGCTGCAGACCATGCCCAGGAAGGGGACGGCGATTTATTTACGCCCAGCAGGGTCTCATGCTGGTTATTGCGCAGCTCACCTTTGGTACCGAGCTGGGCGTAAGTCCCGGTGGTGGTACCAAAGGAATGGCCATAAAGCTGCTTGTCCCATGCCCAGCGACCGCCAGTGTCTGACAGGAACTCCTTCATCACATTCAACGAGGTTGTATCGTCGTAAGGGTTGATGATGAAATCGAATGTCCGATCCTGCAGGTTTGCCAGCTCGCCGGTAATATCCGGAGCCCCGACTCCGTTAGACATAGCAGTAATCGTCAGTTCCAGGCCTGCAGGTGTGGACTCGCCTCCAGGTAAGCCGAGGAAGTTCAGGCGAATGTCGATCCCATTACCCGTAGCACCAAGATTCTTCGCGGTCAGGGTTACGGTATCCGTAGTCGCACTTGCGGTTACAGGTAGCGTGGTTTTTGCGTTAATCGCCGCGGCCAGAGAGGTGGCGATCGCTGCCACCGTATCTGTTGCTACAACGGTCAACTGAATGCGCTCACCAGCAATATAAAGGGAGATCACTCCGGTTGCCGTCGGTGCGCTGCTCACTTTAATGGTGCCGGTTGCAGCCACCATGGAATCGGAGTCTTCCTCCAGCGGCAGGATCCAGACTTCGGCTGCGGTATCATTTTTCTGATACGCCGCCATCATGGCCTGCAGAATTCCCCCTTTTCCTGTCAGCTCACCGACGGTATCCGAAGAGGAAACTCGCTGCGGAATACCAGGGGGGGTTGAGCCGGTACTGAGCATCCCACCGATAAGCAGGGTGCGCTGCGTGGCAGTGGCGTTATTCGCCATTGAGTTATCAAACTCAACGAAGAAAAGCCCTACCCGCAGGTTATCGGGAACACGAGCGAAAGGTACGGTCATTCATTTTCTCCCGCTTTTTTAGGTAATGATTGTTTCTCTGGCGCGCCCTCATCCTTTTTAGAGAGGATCACGTCCCCATCGCTCAGACGGCGACGCCAGAAAATATTGTCAGGTACTTCAGCACCCTCTTTAGGCAATGGGATGCCCTTGACGGGGCAGCGAACGCTGAGCCCGTTGTTCGGCTTAACAAACATGGATTACTCCTGAAGATTGAGGCTGATACCCGGTTTAACTGTGCCGTCTGGCATATCGACCGCAATATCCATGCCCTCAAGGGGAACCGACTGGACAGGATAAAAATCTTCCGGCCCCTGGTAATGCTCTATGTCGATCTCGAAAAGAAGCTGCCCCATATGGGCCTCTCCTTCTGAATCAACATTGATGGTTGAACGAACTTCCGCGTATTTCTGAATATTCCGCGTCAGTTCGTAGCTGTTGATCACCGCGCGCTCCACCTGCTCGCGAAGGCTTTCAAGCGCCAGCTCTGCCCGCATGGCTCCATCATCCACTGTATCGCCGTCATACTCCTGAACGCGCCCAGTGATCCTGACAGTGGTGAGGGTGGTAAAAGCAGGGGTATTACGCCCCTGTGATTTTTTCTGTTCAAAAGGCGTCTGAACCAACAACACAGGATACATATCTGGTGAAGTTGACCAGTCGCGTGGAGAGAATACGCGGTCGCCCGCGCTGGTTGTCCCGGTTAGTGCAGTGACAACCATTTGCCGTATCGCTGCTGAATTCATCGCGGTTTTACCACATTGAGGACAAGACGAGATCCGCCATGACTGTCGGGTTCGACGTTTGACACAACAAATAACTGATTGATGATGTGACCACCGACCGTCTTTATAAATACCCGGTCAGATACAGCAGGTTGCGATTTACCCAGCTTGCGAAATTCAGCATCGCGCACACCCAACATCGGGCTGGAGGTGTTAATTTCTGAATCGCCATCAAGGTTTTCAGCAACCTGCGCATAACCACGGTCAAAAATCCCGTTAATTGTAAAAGGAGTACCGTTACGTGGACGGTACTCGTGCTCATCGCCAAAGACATCATGCAGCGGACTCAGAAGATGAGAATCCCAGTCCACGCCCATGTCATTACCCTGTCGTAACTGAAACTGATGGCTGAGAAGCAAGAACTCGCTTACGAAGCACATCAACATCAGCAATAACGCCGGACTGCAGAAGACGCTCAGCATCTTTGCCGGTTACAGGGATGCGCATATTTTCGCGGTACATCTCCCCGTCATGACGAATGCAATTCCCTTTCAACACCACATACTCCTGCGATTCAGTGTCTCCGGATTTTTCGTCACCACCATCGTCATCAACAGACAATTCGGCATCATCTGTTTTGCTCAAAGGCTGTTTTTCCTGGGTGTTATCGCCAGCATTCAGGTTGTCAACGCTCAGGCCGTCTTTGGCAGATCCTTCTGCATTCAGATCATCAGCCAGCCCGGTATTAGGTTGTTTTGCCATATCAGACCACCGTTGCGCAGAGGGATGCATTTACCCGGCTCGGAATAACCAGCGGGGAGGATTGCATCAGGATAAGACGCTGGGCTGGATCTTCTTTCACCCAGGATTTTGGCGCATAAGCCAGCGGACCGTAGTTGAAAGCCGGGTCCAGGATAACGCCAAAGGCGCGGGTACCCATCAGATCGGCACCACTCATAATGACAGCGCCATCGGGGATCATAGGCTTCTCGACGTTGTCCAGCGGGTCAATAAACCAGTCGTTATATAACCAGAGGTCAAAGTTACCCCAGCGCCCTTTATAAATTGCGCCCTTCATTACCTGTGGGCCGGCGTTAATCTGGTTACCAAACGGGCTCAGCGCCGGGAATGTAATGGCGTTATCCTTGATGGTGGTATCCAGTCGGAATGCACGCCATGACTTATTCGTAAAGACCAGATCCGTGGCGACAGAGCCGGACTCTTTCAGGAAAGTAGTCTGCCAGATTTCAATGTCATCTGATGGCTGGGTATTGGTAGCGCCAGCTGCAACGGTCAGTGGCCATTTATCCGAGCCGCTAAGAGTGATGGTCAGATCCGAAGCACGCCCGAAATCCACCACCTTAGTTTCATAGCCCTCCCCGGCGACGGTTACGGTCCCAGACACCAGCGCACTCGCCGCCATCCATTCCAGACGACGGTTGATCATGTCAATCTGGTCAGTCATTTCAAACTGAAGGTTCAGCATTTCGCGCTCGGCAGCGGTATATTCCCCGCCAATACGCTCACCAATCTGGCGGCGGATAGGTTTGCGCAGGTCCGGAGCGCGCTTATCTTTGATGTATGCCGGTTTGAAGGTATTGGTCTGGTATTTACGGGATTCGACCAGCTTACCTTCCACCAGCGGGGAGACGAACGGCGCCATACGACGCAGGCCGACATCAACATCAATCGCCACTTCTTCAGTCTCGTAAGTCACGACATTCGGGAAGAAGCGATCGAGCAGCCAGTTCTGACTGGTTTTCAGGTTAGGAACAACCTGCACCAGCACGCTGGTATCAAAAATATTTTCCATATTCAGTCTCTTGATAGTGCCAGCCGCAGCTGGCAAAAAATTTAAACGAGCCAGCCCCTGCCGGTTAAAGCATTCGTCAGGAGAGCCGTGGGGGAAATCAGGAGGTGGTTACAGGTGCCTGGTCACTGTCTTTCAGGAAGATAGCCAGCGGTCGGAGCGCTTTTTTCAGGTCAGCGGTCGTCCAGGAGTTATCAAAAATAATTCGGTGCTGGTTGAATTCCCCCATCAGATACAGGCCGCCGTTCTGATCGGAAGACGATGCATCAACATCATCAACCAGAATAGCAACGGGTAACTGACTGCCATCTTCAGCCGTTTTCACACATTGCGTGTATTTCCCGCTGGCAGCCACCAGGCCCAGGACAGTACCACGCTTAAAGGCACCGCCCGTAATGATCCCGGTGTCAGTCACCAGCTGGAGCGTGCCAGCGACAAGCTGATCCGGAACAAACAGCGCGCTCTTCATGCCAGGCGCAAACGCATTCTGACCAAACTGATCCATTATTTCTCTCCTCTTGTGGAGTTGTAGAGGCCGGTCATTTTACTTACCAGCGCAGACTTTCCGGTCTCTTTCTGTCCGCTATCCGGATTAAGCCGGACCTGGTGGCTTTCCTGCATACGCTGATCGAGAGAGCGTTTACGGGATGGCTGAGATGCGGCTGCGGCCGGAGCCGAAGAGGCTAGGACATTAATTGCTGCCGCAGAACTCATCCCGGTATTGAAAGCCAGTGACGCGGCCAGTGAAGGATTCGCAGCTGCATGCTTACTGCCGAAAATACGGGCGCAGCGTTTACGCTCAGCAGCGCGTGCATTTTTTACCGCCTTACTCTCTTTGCGATCGTCGTCGCCGTCGTCTTCAGAATCATCATCTTCTGACGCATCCGGATCATCGCCGTCATCTTCAGCATCATCGTCGCGTTCGTCTTCTTCCGCGTCGTCGTCGCGCTCATCATCATCGGCATCATCTTCGCGCTCGTCCTCTTCCGCGCGACGGGCTTTCGCTTTTTTGGCTTTTTTATCCTCTTCTTCCTCAGAAGCGGAAGGGCCAAGACCAATGAGGTGAGCAAAACTAAACGTCTTTTTCTTTGCCATTTCAGGCTCCTGTTTTTTCAAGTAAGTTTTTGAACGCAGCGTCAGGAGGACACACCTCATCAGCCAGTCCAATTTCAACGCCATCAGCAGCCATAAAACAGGCGGCCTGGGTACTTTTTATAACCTTTGCGCTAATCCCCCGGTTTCTGGCAACAGTGTTCACAAACAATTCGCCCATGGTGTTAATGTCCTGCTGGATGGCGGCCAGAGCTTCATCTGACAACTCTCTCAGCGGCGAACCTTCAGCCTTGCGGGATCCATAGGTGATGATCGTAACTTTAAGACCGTCATCTTTAATCCGCTGCGTCCAGTCAAGGTGCATGGTGATCACACCCACAGAACCCACTCCGCCGGTGCGCGGAACAGAAATCCGGTCCGCTGCACTGGCAATGGCATACGCAGCGGAATAAGCGCTTTCCGTCAGAATGGCATGGATAGGCTTTTTCCCCCGGGAGCCGTAAATGACATCAACCAGATCGAAGCATCCAGCGACCTCGCCGCCGGGTGAGTCGATATCCAGGCAAATGCCCGAAATGTCGGGATCTTCCATCGCAGTAAGAAACGCCTGACGAATGCCGTCATACCCTGTCATTCCACTGTACGGACGCAGACTGCCCAGTTTTTGCACCAGCGTTCCGCATATCGGGATGACGGCGACACCCAGCACATTGTCATAACCCGGATCACTACGGGATTCACGTCCCCGGTTATCGTCATATCCGTACCAGTCATCCTCCATGGCAAGAGAAGATTCGATTTTACTGATACCAAATCGGTCCATTACGGATGCCATGATGACTTCGGCTTTACTCGGGTGCAGCGCCAGCGGGGTGTTAAATAATCGCTGGGCCAGATGGGGTAGATTCACTTTTCCTCCGGATCGGTAATGGTCTGGCTCGCAAACTGGTCAGCCTGTGCCCAGCTCGGAAGCGGTAATCCGCGTTTAAGACATGACTCAATTTCTCTCTGGCGCTGATCAAGCACTTCTTCCCAGTCTTCACCGACGTTTTCACCCACCTCAATCTCGAGGGTGGAAAGTCCGGCATCCAGACCAAGAATGGCGCCTTTTTTCTCTGCAACCGGATCCACCCAGCCGCGCCCTGGCCCCATCCAGCGCGCGCGAGAATACGCGGCTCTGGCGTCAACAAAATCAGGTGCGCCTGCGGGCAGGGGTAAATCCTCATTGTCGTGAACTTCTTCAACAAAGGCGGTGAGAATGGGCTGAGCGAAGCCGGTAGAAAAATCGTCCCGGCGGCGAGTCAGTGTTTTCCATGCCTCCAGCAACGAGGAGCGTGCAGAACTGTAGTTAACGTCAGACCAGTCCTGGGTGACCTGCTGTGGGGACAACCCTGTTCCTGAAGAAAAATTACGGAGAACAGCAGATTCGAAGACTTCAAAATTGCTGTAGGGCCGCGCCGCGTTAACCGTCGTGATTTTCTCACCAGGATAAAGAATGGGCATTCGGGCACCATTCTGAAGTGTCAGACGCCGATCGTTATGGAACTCAACACGCCCGTCCTGATAAGTGCCTAACTCCGACTCGTCATAGGTCTCGCCCAGGGCAGACTGAACCATCGCAGGGTCATAGGGTGACTCAATGTAAGCGGCAAATATGGCATTAAGAATTGCTGCCTCAAGCTCACTCTGGTCATACTTCACCAGCATTTTCAGACGCTGAATAACCGGAGTCAGGATGCCGTTACCACGGTGCTGCGCGCCACGCTCATGATCAAAATCGTGAACCACATGCGGGCGGCCCCAGTCAGTTTCACGCGGGATACGCTGCCACGTCATGGTTTTAGCCCCGCTCCACCAGTCACCGATATGGGCCTCCCTGATGTGGTAAGCAACCGGCGCACCGTCCGCATCAATTTCAACGCCACCACGGACATTTGGCATATCGAAATTCTGCTGAGGATTACTGAGGCGGTCAGGATCGACAATCTGTACCGTGGTGGCGTAACGCCCTCTTCCGGGACCAAGCCTGTCAGTTCTGTACTGGAGAATGGCCAGAGCATCCCCGTCAATAAGCTTGTGACGAAATCCCAGGCGTAACATCTGCGACACGGTGAGTTTTCGTTCAACATCACAATACCGGCCAGGATCGTTACTCCAGGTCCGCCAGTGCCCGTCCAGTGCTTTTCCGTACTCTTCCGCCCAGGACGCATCAAACGCCTTGTTTCCGGTGATCATTCTGAGAACACGGTAATCGGGTTTCATGATGGGGCGGAAGTTGGCACCAACCGCATTATCCAGCAGACGTGTGACCGCACCGTTTGCCCAGCCGTCATTACGGACCAGATCGCGTGCGCGGGACACGATGCGATCCCGGTAAATGTTAATTTCATTGTCCGGGGACCACAGCGCGGGTTGCCAGTTCGCCAGTTGATCGCTGAAAGAGTCAGCTGCGTCATAAGGTACGCGGCTCCCCCCCACCAGCATAGAGGGACGCTGCTGTCGCAACGGCTGCCCATCAGAGCCCAGTATCTGTACTTTATTCATCAGAATCTAAACCTCGCTGGTTTCCGGGGACGAGAGATAATCCCCAGTTGCGCCTGCAGAAGTTGAATCAGGGCCAGCAGATCAGCCAGGGTGCTTTGCTGATAGGACACTGATCGCGTCCCGTCTCCCTGCGTATAGGAAAACGAAACACCGTGGCTCCCGGTTGCTAAATCAATGTACGCCTGCTGAGCTTTCGCAAGCGCATCCCTGAGCTGATCGTCAGTCATTGCGCCGGCAAGCAGGCTGGTGTTCCGGTTGAACATGATTTTCCTTATTTCGGCAGGAGTTGCGATATTCGCTTACGTTTGACCGGCGCTGGTTCTTCAATAACCGCACCCGGCAGCTCGTAATTGATTTTTTCTTCCTGTCCAACTGGCGCTGGCAGGAACTTATCCGGATCGGCTTCGAGGTTGGCGGCCCGGACGTTGAGTTTTAACCCCATATGTTTGAGACCGCACAGCGCGGCATAGCTGTAAACGAGGCAGTCAAGCGCTTCGTTAGCTCGTCCTGGTATTGCTTCCCAGATACTGTACCGCTGCCCGGAAATGACTTTGTAAACCAGTCGCTCCGCCAGCAGCTGATTGAAGTACCCGAGATCGCGATCGTCAGGAAAATGCATATAACCCGCAGCGGCGGCGCCAGGTTTGGGTGGCTCAAGATGCAGGCGACCGCGTATCACGTCTTTCGCTGAGTTAACCCCCAGAATGACAGGGCGGAAACTGGCTTTGCTTTTCGATGATGGTCGTTTGGTCGGCCAGACAGGATTGCGTTTACCTCCCTGTGCAGACTCCCCCTTAATTGCCCAGACACGACGGCCAAGACGCTCTTTGGCGAATTCGTATACCTTCTGCGTATGGTGGCCACCGGAGTCCATGCACGTTGCCATGATATTCAGGCCGCGCCCGTCACCACGTCGCCAGATCTGTTTCAGGTATGCATCCAGTCGCTTCCAGGGTTCTTCCGTCTCAAGGTCACCATAAATAACGTCATGCGCGACCGACCACGATTCTTCATCTCTCCCCCAGCCGGTGATCGTAATTTCGAAGCGATCGTCCTGGGTATCAACTCCAGCTGTTAACAATGCCACCCCGTCCGGAACGACGGCCGGAAATATTTCCCGGCGCGCCAGCAGAACATCAACAGGGAGCTGTTTCCCATGATTAGGTCGGTGCGGAAGCCCCATCTGGGTATTCCACCACGCCTGTTCCTTATCCGGATCGCCCTTCGCATCGATATATTTTTTCGCAATATCCGACGGCTTATCTTTTTGCCAGGGGCTGAAAAGCTTGGATGCCTGGTACCCCGCGTGGTGGTTATCGACTGCCTCCTTTCCACAGGAGGGGCAGATTGCGCGATAGACCGCATGCCGTTCCGACTCTGACCATTGCCAGACCTTTTCAACGCTGCCCTCGTCTGCCGCCCGCCAGGCAAGGTCATAATCCATCAGCGGTGAGTGCCGCTCCCCGCAGCACTCAAATGGGCGCGTCTGATGCCATCGAATAGTTTGCAGAGCTCTGAGGCGCTGTCCTTCGGACCAGCCACTACCACAGCATTCGCAATAGAGCATCGCCGATTTAGTCAGGTGTTTATCTCCCTCTTTCGGCCACTGAACGTGTTTGAAAAAGTCGGGGAACTGGCGGTGGCCACAGTGCGGGCAAACCACAGATGCCCGGCGCTGATCGGAGTCGGCGTAGCTGTCAGCAATGCGGCTCTCATCCTCCACCGTCGGCGAACAGGCGCGTACAGACAGCCAGGTCAGGCCAAATGTCGCTGTACGCTCTTCGGCCAGCGCAATTGGATCGCCTTCGCGGGTTATCGGGTACTTGTCCACTTCATCCGCCAGCAGGACACGAATCGGACGACGCGCAAGGTTATCAGGGCTACCAGCACCCGCCAGCGCCAGAAATCCGCCAGTGAACGCCTTGTAAAGAATGGTTTCTTTCGAGCTTTTCTGTTTAGAATCACCGATGATTTTACGCAGTACCGGCGTCACCCTTACCAGCGGGCTAATACGCTCTTTCGAAAACTGTTCAGCGGCTTCTTCTTTCGGCTGCAGCAGCAGTATCGGACAAGGATCGAGGTGGGCAAAATAGCCAAAAAGGTTTTCCAGCAGTGCTGTCTTCATCAACTGGGTACAGCACATTACAGTGATGATATGAACCCCGGACTCCGTCGCGGCAAGCATCGGTCCGCGGGCAATTTCTACCGTCGATGTTTCCCAGTTTCCCGAAGTGCTCCCAGCCTCTTTTGCCAGCTTACGATAGTCATCTGCCCACTGCGGCACACTGATACGCGGCGGGGGTGTCCAGCCTTTGCGGACGCTTAATTCAAGACGCTCAATCTTCTGCCGGGTTAAACTCTGGCTCTCCGAGGACTGAGATGTGTTTGTGGACATGTTCAATCAGCACCTCTGTCATCCTGTCCGCCGGTACATCCAGATCAGCAGCCATTAGCGGCGCCACCCTGGACGGCCAGTTAAGCCAGGCATCACGCTGTTGGCGAAAGGCGTTGAATAAAACCTCCTCGGCTGCTGTCAGCTCAATAAGCTGGCCGCTGTCTTTTTCATACTGCAGCTTTGCCTGCAGGGCCATGTAATTCTCGCGGATACGTCCCGCTTCCTCTCTCGAAAGATCTGCCCCTTCAGTGAGCATTATCTGGCGGACAGTTTTATTGATTTCATCACCGTCATCATCGTTATCGCTAACGACGGGAGTTTTCTTTTTCTTCGCGTTCGAGGCGCGCGGGTCTTTGCCATCGCGGTTTTTCTTCAATGCCGCATCGCTGGCCTCTACGTCAATCAGGTCTCCGTCCATCACAATGAAGCGCCCGGCTTTAATCCACCGACCAATTGTTTTGCGATCCACACCTGAATGTTGTGCGTACTGACTCTGGTTCATCGTGGTCATGGGACATCACCTGGGACATTTTCTGGGGTGGGACATTCGCCTGGGACATTTTTGCCATGTCCCACCAGAATGTCCCACTGGAATAAACTGGAATAGCCAGAGCTGGCGAGGTGTCCGTAATGATCGCCAGAGGTGGGACATGGGACACAAATCTGAAAGTTGTAGCTAGGAAAACACCGCGGCGCGCAATGCCCGTGCCTTACAAAAGGCTCAGGAAGGACCCAAAACCCCTGGGGGGGCTATCTGGCCGAGCTGATCGCCTCAGCAATCGCCTGGTGCAGCGCTGAGGGTAACAATGCGTTGGCCATGGTGTTTGCCCTGTCCATATAGCCGAGCGTTGGTTTGACTGGAAGCGCGTCTCCAAACCGAATAAGCAATTTTGGTGCAGGTTGCTTAATCTTGTCTCTGCGCGTGCCGTTCGGAGAACGTTTTGCCCGTTTCTTCCCTTTTTTGGTTTTCGGCTTTTTTCTCTGCCACACGGCATTCACGCCACCAACGTCACCAATAAATACGTTTGGCTTTGCTTTGAGCTGAGAGAGCTTATTACGCGGCAGGTTGCCGTATTTATTAAGCTTTATGTCTTTCGGGTTAAGCAAAGCACCACCATTAAGCTTGTGCGCTCCGCCGAACTCGAAGGGTTCAAGGTAGCCAGCAGCAGTATCACGAACAAACACCTTCGCACGAAGGCTGTTTTTCCTGGCACCAACTGACCCTACCGATTTAACTGTAAAAGGTGTTGGATTATCCAGATTCTGCTCAAATGCTGTTTTTTGGGCCGCTTCTATCTGGCGAACCACTTTAGTCATAGCCTGGGCAGTCGCAAACGGTATTTGCTTCTGCAGCTGTCTTAACTGACTGGAAAGGTCCTTAAGCGTTGCCATATCATTGACCACCTAGTTACAGTAATTAAGATCAGTTTGCTCATAAAGTTGACAATAAAAAACCGCCCGTAGGCGGTTAGTCGAACATTTTATCAAGTTGCTTAGCAAGAGCTCGGTTAAACAGCTCCTTCGAAACTGTCATCAGCGTGCCCATACTGGCATCTTTGAATCCGGTTTTTAATGTTGCCCAAACCTCTTTGTTACGGAGAGCATCCAAGAAGTCATGCCCCATCGCGGTCAATCGCAAGGGCATTACAGCCCAGTGAGTCATTCCGTCTAAAGACTGAATAGCACCAAAGCCGGGCTCTCCATCACTCCTGATAATCAGCCCTCTATCCTCAAGCAAACGCATATGAAACACAAATGTGTCAGTTTCACAATTGAACCCTAAATCATTTAATCGAATAATATCGGTATCAGGTGAATCCGATGCCTCGAAAGCCTCGAGCAAACCTTTAAGGTATTCTTGATCTATTTGCATAACCCCTCCGTATGTAAAAGGTTAATTTAACATCAATTTAAGCACTGCTCTTTGATGTATTCCTGCAAATATCCAACCTGTTTCGTCACTGTGACGATTCGCTCTCTGAGGGTGAAATAATCCCGTTCAGCGGAGTCAGTAAGTCGGGGGCCGGTAACATCGCCCAGGCCGCCGGTGCTGGTCGCTCCGTTCGCGGGACATCTGGCGTTGACGTGCAGCCCACACTTGCCAGTGCGAACACAACGCTGCAAATCATCAAGCTGCTTTTTAGCATCAGCTAAGTCCTTCGTGTATTTGGCATCCAGCACCGCTGCATCACGCTGGCGGATCTGCATGTCTTTGATGGTGGCGTTCGCCTGGCTAAGATTCTTAATGGCTTTATCGCGCTGGTCTTTGTAGGTGATGGCGTTGCCGCGGTAGTGGTTAATCGCCCAGGCCATGGAAACCATCAGGCAGATAACGACAGCACAGATGATTGCTGTTAATCGGCTCACTAATCTAACCCCCAACACGCCAGCGCGCTTTCCTGGTCCCGTCTCTCAACCTGACCATAGCAGCCATTCTTCTGGCCTTTGGTTAGTCGGCAATCGCGGCCACCGTCTTTGATCCACCAGCGGATTGCTTCACATGCCCCTTTACGATCACCGGCGTTGATGCGTTTATAAAAGGTAGAAGGGAAGCATTTACCAGGACCAATGTTGTACGGGCAAAATGAGGCAATCCCCGCTTTCTGCGGTTCGGTCAGTGGTACCTGGATATTGCGGTCGACCCAAGCCAGCGCCTTGTTCAGCTCGCTGGCGTTCACCTGATTACATTTCTCTGGCGATAGCCTCATACCTGGTGTAACAGGCTTGCCGTCAACCGTGGTAGCTCCCCGGCAAATCGTCCAGATGCCGCTGCCATCTTTGTACGCTGTAAGGCTGTTTCCCTCTTTCTCATTCAGAAACTGATCGAGAATGACGGATGCTGGCGCACCAGCAAGTACCAACCCCAGAACAGCAGCACTTAATTTTGCTCTGGATCCCATCACTCACCTTCCTTTTGTAATGCCTCAACGACCACGCTTGCAGCCGCAGGACGTTCGTGAAGGGGTTTATCACCAACGCCTTTCAGGTAGTCATTGACCATTTTTGTTCGCTTCTCGTCCTCTCTACGCCTGCGGTGGGCATCCACGCGACCATTGACATAGGAGGCAAACGAGATAAGCAGACCAGCGGCGCCAAAGAACATGAACACCATATCCTGAGTGGTAAAACCAATGGCTGACGCCAGAGCTGCTACCCACGCGAAGAACTGCGTGAAAATGTTCCCTGAATCATTCATTTTCATGGTCTCTCACCTCGCTGTGTGCGGGTGTTATTGAGGTAATAAAAAAGGCCGCTTGAGCGACCTCACGTTTATTCCCCTGTTAACGCCCTTATTTCCCCCACCGTCTGGCTAAACCTGTCCTTCTCGAGTTCAACGCCGATAGCCTGGCGGCCAAGTTCCAGCGCGATTTTCACGGTCGAACCGGACCCCATAAAGAAATCAGCCACCACATCACCAGGCTTACTGCTGGCGTTGATGATCTGCCGCAACATGTCAGCGGGTTTTTCGCATGGGTGTTTACCTGGGTAAAACTGAACGGGTTTATGTGTCCAGACGTCGGTATAAGGAACGGATACGGAAACAGAGAAATGCCGCCGAAGCGATTTGTACTCTTCGAGCAGCTCTGAATACTTGCGATTTAACGAATGCCACATAGCCACCAGCTGGTGGTGTGGTGTTGCCAGTTCGCCGTTCTGGTGCTTTTCGATGGCTACCTGCGTGAAAAGGGACTGAAGCTTCCGGTAGTCTGATTCATTCGGTAATTGCCACTGGCTACCGCTGAACCAGTGAGACACCATGTTCTTCTTTCCAGTCGCATCGGCTATTTGTTTTGAGGTTATGCCAAGCGCTTCACGTGCATCCCGGAAATAAGAAATTAGGGGAGTCATTACATGCTGCTTCAGCTCGCTTCCCTTCTCAGCGTACCCGTCGCTCTTTGGTTTATACGGCCCCTGGTAATGCTCAGCGAACAGGATGCGCTCTGTTGCAGGGAAGTAAGAGCGCAGGCTCTCTTTATTACAGCCATTCCAGCGGCCCGACGGTTTAGCCCAGATGATGTGGTTCAGGACGTTGAACCGCTCACGCATCATGATCTCAATGTCTGCCGCCAGACGGTGACCTGAGAAAAGATAAAGACTGCCGGCAGGTTTAAGCACTCGCCAGAATTGTGCGAGGCACATATCAAGCCAGCGAAGATAATCCTCATCCCCTTTCCATTGATTGTCCCAGCCGTTGGGTTTCACTTTGAAGTACGGCGGATCCGTGACTATCAGGTCAATGAAGTTATCAGGGAGAGTTGCGATGTATTGCAGGCTATCAGCGTTGACTAACTCAACACTGTTTATATTTACAGTATTTTTCATAGATCCGTAAGCGTAACTCTGATAGGCTCACTATGCTTTTGCGCTAAAGCAGTGGGCCTTGGTTAGCTTGTGACCTGTAAGCATGAGCTGATGGTTGGTCGGGTGCTACAACACCCACCAGCCGCCCATTCCACAGCAAAACTCCTCCATATTGAAGGAACGAAGGCGTAAAAAAGCCCTGATTTTCAGGTCAGGGCATTTTTAATAAAATCTGAAATTTACGCGTTTCCAGGAGGGACATGCCAGACTCTTCGGCCATCCTCATGGTTCTCGATAATCTTGGCTGCTGTACTGCCACCAAAAGTGTGCATATAGCTATGATGTATCGTTAACACAATATCTTGTAATGCCTGATCTGCTTCCATCGGTATGATTTTCAAACCAATTTGGCTAGCTTTATCACTGTGAATATGACGTGCATGAGCAAAAGTTGAACTGTGGTTATTCAGGCTTGAACAAATAGCTTCAGCCTTTTGCTGGGCATCTGGATCCCCATCAAACATACCAGTAATTAGCCATTCACTGACAATTGTTGTTGCCCATTGGATTGCCTTTTCACACTCACCAATGAACGTCGGATTGAGTTTAGACAGTGTAAATTGCCAATACGCAGCAGTCGCAGGGTTTTTAATAATATCTTGCATAGCCTTCTGCGCTTCTTCAATCACGCCATGTGCTGGCACGCCACCGATTTGGGGATCGAAAGGACCGATATTTGATTGTTTCCCCATGATGATTTCTTTTGCACAACAAGCCAACATAGTCCCTGCTGACATAGATATCATGGGGACAAAAGCACGGATATCGTTACCGAACTTAGCTCTCAAGTAATAACCTATCGATTCTAAGGCGGCGATATCCCCACCAGGTGTATGCAAAATGAGATCAAGCCCCTTCGTGGCATCGAGCCCATGAACCGCTGTCATGAATCCATTTTTATCATCATCAGACATAGTGCATAAATGCGAGCTATTCTGAAGGAACCCCGAGTAGTACGCAATGACGTTACGTCCGGTCATCTGCGACATCTCTTTGATATATTTGCTTCTTACTGTGTCTAGGGGGCTTTTTTGGGCGAGGACTGCAACCTCGCCCATAACATGATTCCAATTAGGCATTGTTCATCTTATTGTTAGTATGAATACAGTTGGTACGATGCATTTCCTTGTTGATTGTAATCAACATTTTCCAGGTGAGAACCTGTCGAATAAATCACACCTTTTTGCCCAGAACCAACTGATGAGGTACTCATTACTCTGCGACCAAAATCAGTTGCTGTTTCGTTTGGCAAAAATTCTGCGGGGGTGATACCAAAATCGTCATAAAGCTGGTTTATGTTCATGGCTGCGCTCTCCAACAAACTACATGTAGTAAAAAAACAACTTCGGCACACAACATGTAGATTTCACTAAGGGATAGATACGAAAAAACCTCCCAAGAGGAGGTCAAGATTGCTTTAGTTATGCGCTAAATATGGTCTGAACATACGTTATATGCAATCTTTTTTGCACAGATTAGTGGTGTTTCTCGGAGATTTCTTGACTTTTTTTGTTGTAAGTGCAGCTTAACAACAAATTCCTATGAATGTATAAACAGTATCTTTTTATGTTGTTATGGTCGCCGGGTAATCCCATCCACTTAGTACGTGAAAATGAAAAACCCGCTCGCTGGCGGGTTTATATACTCATGGCAACATATCAAATTAGCTTTAAATATCGCTTATTTTGTTGCATTTTGCAAGCCTGATTGAAGACGTTAGTGAAATTTACTTCACATTTCTACCACTTTCGCTTCTTCATACTCTTCGTACCGCGCCAGGCTTTCACATAACGCCACGCTGTCCATTTCCACGAAAGCTGCTTTAAATGCTGTCCAGTGAGCAGCGTATACCCTTAGCCAAGTTGAACGCTCCACGCTCACCATGCGGGCCAGTGCAGCCCCCGCATACTCCTGGTACGTATCGTTATTGCGTGATGCCGCAACTTCCTGGGCCGCGAGCCAGACCAACCCCACTAATTTTTTTGTGACTCTGTCTTGGAGCTTCTTACTCCCCTGCTGATGCTGAAACTGTGCCCAAACGTACTGGCACATTAACGTCTGGTACCGGAAAGACAGGTCATACCCATAGCAATACCTCACCCATGCCTGCAAATGCTCCCCCAGACCATTCACCGAACGACGCCATGCTGAACAAGCGAACTCCGTATCCTTAATAGGCGGTAAAGGTCGACGACGGCTCCTTGTCTCAAGAACATAAAGTGGAGTGGCCAGCGTTTTTACAACCTTGGATCCACAACCTTCCCCACCCTCCATGATGATTTCAGGATGGTGCCGGGGGTATTTGTTCTTATCTGCTGGTGGATGCTCACTGAACGCCTGCAGCTGTCCTTTTGTCGATCCTGATAAATCCGCCAGCGCGCGGCGCAGTTCAATCCGTGTAAATTCCAGTTCTTGTAAATTCATTATGCTCAGCGCTCCATACAATTACGCTTTTGTTATTACGCCGATCGCCAGCGCTCGATTCATAAATCGGAATAGCAGCTCCAGCTGGGTACCGTGTTTTTTCTCGAACGCTGCAACATCAGCATGTAATTTGTCGTGACACTCTCTGCACAGAGGGATCACGAACAAATCGTGGGCTTTAGTGGCGGTACCGCCCATGCCGTGACCAATGACATGGTGTGGATCATCCGCTGGCCGCCGGCAACCTTCACAGGGCTGGGTTTTAGCCCACCGGGTATAGTCCTCATTCACCCACCTGCGGTGTTTTGGGCGCAACATGAATGATTCAGGGGATTCAGGATCCGCATGCAGAGCCAGAACCTGTGGCTGGTCATAGGCCACTTCCTGATTTGTTCCATGCTTTAAATGCGCAGCCGTGACCGCAGGGGTGACCTTCTTCTGCAAAATGTTTTTTGTCGGTGGCATCGGCACAATGTCACTTTCGCGATATACGGATAAAAACGGCTCATCCGGTAAGCGAAGCGCATGCTGGGCCATCCTTTCCGTGATTGCATCAGCAATGCCTGAGTAAACGGCCCACCAGCACAATTCACCGAGGGATAGTTCACGCTCGTTGTTGTAGCCAAGCGAAGACAGGATAGAACTGATCAGCCAGTTAATGAGATTACGCCGGGCCAGTTCTGCCAGCGCCGCGGTGGTTTGCTCGCGCAGCTGGTTATCGCAATGCCAACAGAGCAACATTGATCCAGGGGGATGTCGCATCGTTACCAGCTCATGATGGTGATAATTAGTGTGCGGGTACTGGCATTCCTTCACGTTACGCTCTAGCCAGGATTCCAACCCGGACAAACCGCCTGCTGCACGGATAACTCTCTCGTCGGTGAAGAATTCCTCGAGGGACTTATCTTCTGCCAGCGGCTGCCGGGCATCAGGGACGAGCCCCGACGGAAGCCCAGCCATGCTTTTTGGCTGAGGCTCCACCAGCACACGCCCCTGTTGAAACAAAGACATCAGTTCGCTACCCGGCTTTAACAGCACAAGCCCAAGGCGCGGAACAGTCTCGGCTGTAAACAGTCCTCTCACGCGGCATGCCCCTTAGCGATGTGTGCCGTCCACAGGCCGCCGATCCACTCGATGCCTTTGGGTGTAAAACGTGCCTGGCTAAAGGCGTAGTTTGTTTCGCTCGTAGTGCCAGTTTTCACTTCAAACCGCCCGGCAGCAATGTGCTGGTGCCGAGGTGTCAGCACTCCACTGAGCCGGTACAAAATGCCGCTCTCAATGAGGAACAAGCGGAAATCGGTCTCTTTGGCCTGCAACAGCTTTGCCACCTGGCGGAAAGACATTGAGCCTTTGGCAGTACAATATCGATCGACAAACTCAACTTTCGGCGCGGCAGCGGCTAACTGCTGGCTGAGTTGTTCTTTCTGCTCGGCCAGATCCGCGGCGAGACGTAATGCCTCCGGCAATGTTTGCGGGACACTTACGGCCTGGCTGTTCTCCAGCTCTTGCCAGCGATCGACAACAGCGGCGGTAAATTCTGGCGACAGCCTGGCGACGATCACCAGAGAATCACGTTTGTTAAACCAATACTCCTCGTAGGTTTGCCCGTTTTGCGGGTGTGTGTAGGGGGTGTGCGCCAACGGCGCGGTTAAAATACCAGCAGATGCAAGGCGCTCAGCTGAGCGCTTCACATCACCATGTTTGCTCTGCACCAGCCTGGCAATTTCACGGCTGGACATTGTCACAACACCCTTTGCGGTTAACTGATTCATGCTATTTCTCCATATCAGGCGGCTGCACCCGCCTTTTGATTTGCACATAATTCAGGAAGATTTGCTTCTACCAGCGCACGAGCGAACGGCGGCGGTACTGCGTTACCACAGCGCGCTACCTGCTTGTCTTTGGCGTAACGATTGCCGCGATAGTCCTGATCGATAACGTAGCCGTCAGGGAAGCCCTGCGCCTTATAAAGCTCATGCGGTTGCAGCATGCGCATTCCGATATCGACGATCTGGTACTTAACCCCCTCGATCGTCACCAGCCATTCATCCTCGCTATAACCGCAGTAGGTTTCGAGGAATGTCCGGACCTCGCCAACGTGCTGGCCACCAGCGGTAATCGTCGGCATAGGTGTATCCATGGTCTGACCGTCGCGGCAGGTTCCGCGCAGCTTCACCAGGTGCGACGCAACTACCGCGTGGTGATCAACAGTAGTGACTGAGTGGGCAGGCTCATCCATACCAACACCCGGCCCCGTGTAATTCCCACCATAGTGCTTCGCCAGGAACGCGCTCACCGTTGCAAACTTATTACCACCAGCAGTGACCGTGCCGAGCGGGTTATTCAGTTGAAGAACACGCGGTTCTTGCCCAGGGCGTTCGCCGTACCCCATCTGGATCAGTGTTGGAGTTACCAGCTGCGACTTACCGCCGCCACCTGCAGTAATCGTCGCGCTCGGTTCGTCAGCCCTGTGCCCAACACTGGCGCCAAACTGGCGGGCGATGACCGGCGCAACCACGCACGCGCGGGACTGCTTGAGGATTGTATGAGCGGGTTTATCCAGTGGGCGCGGCTTTGCCTGGTACTCACTGCCGCCATTGCCAGCCAGGAACGGTGTCAGGGCGGCCTCAACTACGCCAAGCGCATGCCCATTCCCGCCCGGGTGCGCCGACGTACCAGCGGTAACAGTTGGAACCGGCTCGGTCACTGGCTGCCCGGTGGCCCCGGTGCGGAATTTAGTAAGATGCGGTACCGCCAGCGCGTAGCCATGCTTTTTAGTGATGGTCTGCAATGGCTCTAACAACGATTGCCCGCGGAAACAGTCATAACCTCCTTTCGTCGTGGTGTGGTTACACTTCACGATGAAAGGTGATGCGCTTTCGATAACAAAGCGCTGGATGCCGCGCGCGATACGTTTGAGCGTATTTTCCGCCAGCGGCTTTTTGCGGTCGAAGATGGAACGGGCCGGAATGTTCCAGTCAATGCACTCCGCCGCGGTACGCCATGGCGCCAGCTTGCCGCTTTGTACTTCCAGTGATTTTGGATCCCCATGAGTCGCTTCAGGCCAATGAATCTTGCGACCGTCACAGCGCATGACCATGAAGAAACGCTTTCTGATCGTCGGCGCGCCGTAGTCACAAGCGCGCAGCTCACGATAATCGACCTCATAGCCAAGCCCGGCGATCAGCTGTTGCGCCTGCTGGCCGTGCGGCTCAATGGCAAGAAATTCACAAACCTCAGCCAGCGCAGGGTGATTCGCCGCGATCCCCGTCGACAGCATGCCGACAAATGCCTCGAATGTTTCGCCAGCACGCTCAGGATCCGGGCGTAATTCTTCATCCAGCAGCGGGCCCCATGTCTTAAACTCTTCGACGTTCTCCAGCATCATGACGCGGGGACGTACTGCCAGCGCCCAGCGCAGGACAATCCACGCCAGCCCGCGAATCTCTTTCTTAACCGGCTTAGCGCCCTTCGCCTTGGAAAAGTGGCGGCAGTCAGGGCTAAACCAGGCCAGACCGACAGGTTTACCGCTGGTGGCTGCGCTTGGGTCAACGTCAAACACCGACTCGCAATAATGCAGCGTGTCAGGGTGATTCGTCTTATGCATCGCAATAGCGTTTTCGTCGTGGTTGATAGCGATATCCACGCTACGCCCGATCGCCAGTTCAATGCCGGTACTCGCGCCGCCGCCACCAGCAAAGTTATCAACGATAATTTCACGCATTGACGGCCCCCTGCATGCTGTTGAAGAGACCACCAGCGGTCGTGATAATTTCACTCGTCGGCATACGTTCGAGCCACAGCTGGTTGATATTGGCTTTCAGCTTGTTCTGCTGCGAAACAGGTAGAGCGTCAGCCCCTTCAATCTGGTTAAACACCAGTCCAACCTCAAGAGGCCAAACGCGCGATTCGTTTAACGCCTTGTCCTTTGATTCCTGCGTCTCACGGACATGGGCGCGGATCCCCCGAATATTTGACCATTTGGCTTTATCCAGGCTTTCCATGGTCGCGATGAATTCACTGTGGTTAATGCCGTATTCTTTCGCAGACTCAACGGCAACCGTGCGTAACCGCTCTGACATGTCTTGTTTCACGTCATCGCTATCAAAGGGCAATGTTTCCAGCCATGCATTAACACCCACCAGGATGCTCTCGCTGATCAGCTTTTTCGCTCTGTCGATCGTCAGCGGTGAAACATTGGTAAATTCAGGGTTTTCCAGAGAGTCGGCAGCCCAGGTATGACCAAACTTTGACTCGCTGAAGGTGTACTCGTCTTTCTCGCCGAACGCCGCGACAACACAGGCCCAAGCCTCTACACCGCTGGTTTCCAGAATGGCTTTTTGGGTTAATGGCAGTTCTGCCTCTGATTTCTTCGGCACTACCTCAGCGTCCAGCTCTGGCGCCGCATCAGTTTGCGTTCTTCCCACGGCAAATTGGGCCAGCGACATCGCAGCACGGCCTTTGGCCTCCAGGTCGGTGCGGTTGATGTAACTGAAACGCTCACCCCGCCATGTTTTGTCGAAGACCACGATAGCGCCAGCAAAAAATGCGCTGGTGGGCTGCTGCTTTTCGTCTTTCGGCACGAACCATGTAGGAAGATCGAAACCAATTCGGCCACGGATGAATGTGACGTGATCTGCCTCTTCCGGCCACCACGTTTCACTCGTCGCAGACTTAATGAGAAAAACGTACCGACCACCCTTTTCTCGCATGGCCATAGCGTGGTTAATGATGTGGGTCATTCCGGTAACGGCCTGCTTGTCGTGGTACTGAGAGCGGCTGTAAGGCGGGTTGCCAAACCCGGCACCACCGAGTTCTGCCAGCCGCTCTGACCAATCCTGCGTCAGGGCATTATCTTCAGCCGTGTACCATGCTGGGCACTTCGCGTTGCTGTCGTCGGCAAAAAGGTCCAACACCAGAGGGCCGAACATCGCATTGATCCCCCAAAACAACAGATCCGGAGTGCGCCATTGATCACCGACCTCTTTCAACTCGTGTGCTGGTTTTGAACGGAGTTCAGCCAGTGCACGGCAGTATTTATTTTCCATCATCCTCTGAACCCCTCTGGAATCTTGCTATCAACCGGACCGAACTTCATCGGGTCATGTTTCTTTTCACCCCAGCTGTCACGCGGTGGCCGCCCCTTCTTGTCCCAGCGGATCCCGCTTTGCAGATAACCTTCAAATTTTTTCGGACCGAAGAGCGTTTCAGGACGCATGTACTGGTACTGCACGTCATTGCCGTTCCAGTGCTCATGCTTAAGGTCGATCACCAGCTGTAAGTCGCTAACGGTGTAACCTTCACGCAGACGAGCACGGATGTTTTCCAGAGAAGTTTTTGATTTTTGGTATCGTGAGCCACTAACCAGGTTCAGATGATTCAGAACCAGGATGGCGTTATCGGTGATCATCACTTCAGGGTCTGGTTGCGGCGCAACCGGACAAGAAGGTTTTTTAACTGATGGATCAGTAGTTGTATTTACTGACGGATCCCCCCCAGATTCTGACGGGTGAAAACCGCCTTTTTCATCGTTTTTTGATGCCTCAGATTTTGACGCGTCTGTTTTTGAGGCATCAGATTTTGATGCGTCAGAATCTGATGCCTCAGATTTTGACGCGTCTGTTTTTGAGGCATCAGATTTTGATGCGTCAGAATCTGACAGGTGAGAAAAGGCAGCAGCCTGCAATTTCGCAACATTGAGCTGGTAAACGTTCGATGCATTTCGGTTGCCTTTACGGCGCTGCTGGCGGGTTAACCAACCATCTTTTTCCAGCTGAGATATGGCTGTACGAACCGTGCTCTCACCAGCACCAATCTGGCGCGCGATGGTAGCGATGGAAGGCCAGCTAACCCCTTCATCACTGCTGAAGTCTGCCAGACGCGCCATGATGGCAACGCTGGATAACTTCATGCCTGACGAAGCGCATGCATCCCATACGTAACCGGTTAATTTAGTGCTCATGGTCGTCCTTTAATTCTGTAAATTTACGCTGGAATTGTTCAAGAGGGCTGAAGCACTCATGATCGTACCCTTCGCGAAGGTATATAACGCGCTGTGTATCTGGCTCCCAGCGGACAACTCTGACGGGAACTCCGTAGTGATCTCTGAACCGCCGGTTAACTTCAGCCATTCCTCGCGCCCCTTCTCGTTCATCTGAACAAATGCTTCTACCATCAAGTCTGCTGGCTGGTAGTTGCCTCCATCAGCCGCGTTATTTATGATTTCCACATAGCCGAACTGGGCATCTTTACCCACCAGCGGCAAACATCTGAATTGCTTAGCTGGTCTGAATCGGTTTACACTGTTCATGCGTTAGTTTCTCCACTGATACGACACGCCAAGGCGCCCGGAGCTGCACACTCGCGGGCGTCACCTTTTCTGCCTGTTGAAACGAATACGTCAATCGCCTGATCTGAAACACCAACCCCATAAAGCGCCATAAATCCCAGGAACCCGTGAATCTGGTGGCGGAGCTTCTTACTGAATAATTCTGAAAGCGTTTTGCGCTCTGATGAATCAATTACCCCATCAGCCGCTGCTGCCATCTTGGCATTAGCCAGCTCACCAGATGCTGCTGCCGCTTTCATCTCAATGCTGTACAGCTCAACGTTATCCAGGCTCTCAGCAGTTGGAACATCCACCAGCCATTTCCCTTTTCGGTTCGCCTGGTACTCGGCCAAGTAACAAGAACCAGACAGGTCCTCCATCCGTTCCAGTTCTGCCAAGGTAAAGAACCGACTGCCACACTTCTGGTACAGGTGGTTGTGGAACTGGTCGATAGTCATCCCTAAATCGGAAGCCATACCTAAGCGACCATGCTTGTGTGCCTTACACATCAGGCGGATTGCTGTATTTATGCTGTCTACCATGTTGATTTCCCTCTGGTAGTTAATAATCAACTTAAAGTTGACTATTGTTGTTAGCGGAAGGTATGCCGTCATTTTTGTTCGGATAAATATCAGGTCGTAATTGATGGGGAGTTACTACCCATCCGCCCCATTGGCAGAGTTGAATAACTCTTTCAGAAGGTACTCGGTTCTTTGCAATCCAGTTCGCAACAGATTGAACTGATTGGAATTCAAACCGCCTTGATACCTCTGAAATCGACCCGATCGCCTTCACAGCTTTAGCTGTTACATTCTTGTGTTGAGATGACATGTGTTCTCCTATGACTAAGCCTGCATCAATACTACTTATAGTAGCAATTATTAGCAACTTAAAATAGAAATGACAACTATGCCTTGTGCGCTTAATCTTCTACTTATGGTGGAAAATGCTAAATACAAAGACTTTGCCGAAAGGCTAAACAGGTCTCTCCAAGAGCAATCTATTGGAGTTAAAGAATTGTCAGAGTTCAGTGGTGTCTCGTATGAGATGGCGCGGCGCTACACTCTTGGTACTGCAAAGCCGAGAGATGAGAAGATGATTCGAATTGCAGAAAGACTTGCCGTCTCACCGGCTTATCTTGATTATGGTGTGCCTGTTAATGGTGGCGACGCGCCAGCCAAAGGCACGGTCAGAATAGAGCAATTGGATGTTCATGCTTCAGCCGGTTCCGGATATATAAACCAACCATTCCCTACAATAGTGAGCTCAATAGAGATTCCAGAAGAGAGGATCTTCGAGTTGTTTGGTCGTAGAAGCCTTGATGGCATCGTCATGATAAATGTTGATGGCGATAGCATGATGCCCACGCTTTGCCCAAAGGACCTGCTTTTCATAGACAGCAAGGTTGAACAATTCAGCGGCGACGGCGTTTATGTGTTCAATTTTGAAGACAGTACGTTCGTTAAACGTTTGCAGAAGGTAAAAGGGCGCCGACTGGCAGTTCTTTCAGACAATGAACATTACCCGCCCTTCTTCATAGAGGAGCATGAAATGAATGAACTATACATATTCGGCAAGCTAATCAGATGCTTACCTCTAAAAATGATAGAGTTTGGCTAATAATTAATTCATCAAGAAACCGGCGAAAGCCGGTTTTTTTTACGCCTCCAATTCCTCACCTCATAACACTACACTACTAAAAATTTCATTTTCTACTTTTTGTTGTTGCAATTATCTACTTAAAGTAGCTATAGTCATTGCATCGAAAGCGAACAGGCAGGACGCCCACGAAGTAGCCGCCGGTGGCATATGAATAACCGGATGATTCGCTGACAGAAAACTTAGGTTGGGGGTAGAGGTTTACATGAATCATTTATTCACATGCTCATTTTGCGGAGCAACCGAACTGGGAGCGATAAAGATCGTCGCAAAAGGTGGTAAGGACGAACCTGCCATCTGTTCGGAATGCGTAGTCACATGTGTAGAAAAAATGATCCTGACTAAAAAATCAGAGGCTGAAAAACCAACCTCTGATAACGAAATAATATCAGTCGATAAAAAACTATTTAAAGAGCTTCTTCAGCTTGTCCTCAACCTTCCTGATTTCGGAAGTAAGCTGGCTGCTGTTGACATTGATAGTAGCTCCACATCGACAAGTGAAACTTTTGTTCGACTTGAGCCAAGCGATTTTCTTCTTCGTCTTAGTGCCGCACTTAGGGCATGCGGGTAACGTAATTTCCTGGTTATCAAAAGCGCCCATAAACATCCCTCTTGGTTGTGTGAGAACACCAAGATACCACCGCGCCTGATGTGGTTAAAAGCAGGCTAAAGCAATAACAAGTAACTCCCTGTTCTGGCGGCCCGGTGTTTTCCCGTGTATTTCCGGTAACCGCCAGCCTTTTTCAGGGCACAACAGAAAAGGGCATCACCGGGCGACGGGCTCATTCCCCAATCCACCCGGGCAAGAGGATAGCGATTGCAGTCGCCGACAAATGCAGGTGCCCTTCTCTGTTGTGTATGGAGAAAGTTCGGCGGTGGCAGCCGCCATAACGAGGGTAAAACCATGAGTAATGACCGCATGACCGTAGTGCCCGACTTTTTGGGCGAGCTGGATGCCGGTGTGTTCATGAACAAAATCGCGGCAGCACTTAACACCACCGCGCTTGGCGTTCTGAACAACGGCAACAAAGGCAAAGTAGTCCTCACCTTTGATTTTGAGCGTATGGGTAATTCCGTTGAAGAGAAGCGCGTCAAGATCAAGCACAAGCTGAACTACAGCACCCCAACCCCGCGCGGTAAAGCCTCCGAAGAGGACACAACCGAAACCCCTATGTGGGTTAACAAAGGCGGGAAGCTAACCATCCTCCAGGAGGATCAGGGGCAACTGTTCGGGATCACCGGCGAGGTGGACGGAAAGCTTAAAGCGGCTCAGTGATCCGCAACAACAAACTCACTGATACCACTTTGATCATCAGTTAATAAGGAATTTTTATGTCTCAGTTAGACAGCGGCACCTTCAAGCAGGTCAAAGACCTGGTCCTTTCCGGTTATCACCTGAATGATATTCATGGCCTGGCTTGCCCGACCGCATTACTGCCAGAGGGTACTGGCGTTGAAAGCCTTGAGCGCTTTTCTCTGGAACGTTTCCGCTTTCGTGGCGCAATGACCACAACCAGTATTGACGACTTCGCACGTTATTCTAAAGGTTATGCCAGCGCCAGCGAGCCAGCTCGTTGCTTCATTGACGCTGACAACATGACCGCCCGTTCAGTGTTCAACATCGGCACCCTGGATAACCCCGGTCACGCCGATAACGTTGCTTCAATCACTCTGAAGAAAACCGCCCCGTTTCGCGCGCTACTACAGATCGATGGTCAGCGTCTGAAACAAAAGCAAATCGCTGAATGGCTGGAAGACTGGAGTGATTACCTGCTGGCGTTTGACGCTGATGGTAAGACGATGGAGATTTCTCAGGCGGCTCAGGCCGTGCGTCGTATCACTATCCAACAAGCAACCCAGCAGGATCATGAAACTGGTGATTTCGCTTGTAAAAAATCACTCATGCAAAGCGTCGAAGCAAGCAGCAAAGACGTAATGCCGGTAGCGTTCGAATTCAAATGTGTGCCGTATGAAGGTCTGGGCGAACGCCGCTTTAGCTTGCGTAACAGCCTGCTGACCAGCGATGAACCCTGCTTTGTTCTGCGCATCGTCCAACTTGAAGCCCAGGAAGAAGCAATCGCCAACGAATTCCGCGATTTACTGATCAGCAAGTTCGACGGTGAATCAGTGGAAACTTTCATCGGTAACTTTAAAGCCTAATTGCTCTGCATTAAATCCCCGGCGCCGCGGGGATTTATTGAAGCGTAATTCCATTAATTATCGCCATCCGGCGAGGGATTCGTGCAACCAAAATCTGCGCGGTACAGCGCGCCAATATGGAGAAAACCATGAGCTACATTCAGACATTATCCGGCAAACATTTTAATTACCTCGATATCCAACAGGACGATATCGTGATCGAGGATATTGCTACCGCGTTGTCTCATATCTGCCGCTTTGCAGGGCATCTTCCTGAATTTTACAGCGTCGGCCAGCATAGCGTTTTAACCAGCCACCTCGTTCCGCAGGAGTTTGCATTAGAAGCACTGCTTCATGATGCCGCCGAAGCCTACCTGCAGGATATCCCCTCGCCTCTTAAGCGCCTGCTACCGGATTACCAGGCGATCGAATCTCGCGTAGACGCTGCTATTCGCCAGAAATTTGGCCTACCGACAGAACAACACCCAACTGTGAAATATGCCGACCTGGTGATGCTTGCCAGCGAGCGCCGAGATTTTGAGATTGACGAAGGTTCCATTTGGCCATGCCTCGAGGGAGTTGTCCCAACGGATTTATTCATTATCAATCCAGTTCGTCCTGGCCAGTCATACGGCATGTTCATCAATCGCTTTAACGAATTGATGGAGCAGCGCCAATGCGCCGCATGAAGGTAAAAGAACTCGTAGCGGAGGCGTTTGCCTCCGTTGCTGAATTGCCACCAAAGCATGCACCGCTTATGCGCGAAGTCGCCACCAGACTAGAAGCTACGTTCGCAGCATTAAAAGAGTCTCTGGTGCAACTGGAACAGGAACGTAAAGGTAAAACGCCATGACCGTATTTGAATATCTCCAGGCTCATCCAAATACCACCAGCGGTGAAATCGCCAAAGGCATGAACAAAACGACGCCAGCGGTCGCCGGAGCATTATCGCGACTCTATGGCACAGGCCGGATCGTGAAGTCTGGTGTTCGCAAGGGCATTCCAACATACCGTGTTAACGATATGCCGTTTGGGTGCAGTAACAGCCTAACCATGATGTTTAACCAGCTATTGAATAGCGCCAGACAGGGAGCAGCCCAATGAAAGCACTCAACAAACAGGCGTTGCGTGAAGCGGCGCAGGAAGAAATCATGCTCCGCTCTGTCAGTGACACCTCTGACTATTGGCAGGATGAAGCAAGCCCGGAAGCTGTTCTGGCGCTGCTGGATGAGCTGGAATCCGCAGAGAAGCGCATCGCAGAGCAAAACAAAACTCTTATGGCGGCGCGCAGTTACGTTAAATCACACGCTGCTGGTGATGGTCATGCGTTTGGGGTGCTTCAGGCAATCGACCGCTCCGCTGGCATTGGCGTGAAGGGGGAGTGAGATGTCTGAGAGATGGAAGATTTACCTAATTATCGCATTCATCGCCTTAGCTGCAACGCCGATAAGCATGGTGGCAGCAAAGATTGATGTTCCTGTGTGGGCGATTATCGCAGGCCATTGCGGGTCAATGATATCTGGGTTTATTGCAGCGGAGATAGGGAGGACTAACCCATGACAACTAACCACCCGGCGCACGGTCCTGTATCACTCGATCGCCTGCACCAGATACGCGAAATACTCAGCAAAGCATCAGCACAAAGCGACGGCGGTAATCTCGGCTACGCAATGGCTGATGCTGTGAAGGTGATTGATGGGGCAATTGCTGAGTTTGGAGTTGAGCCGCAACGAAACCCAGTGCTGGCCTACGCGGACAGTTATCGCGATATGGCCAAGCGGGGAGTTGAATCTATTCCGGTCTGGAGCGTAATAACTGACCTTGAAAGAAACATCGCTCCACTCTACACCGCACCGACAGCTCAGGTAGTGCCAACGTTCGATGAATGGCTGGCAATTCGCGGTAATAAGCCACTTGGTTGGGTCAAAGACGCGATGCGTGAATCGTATGATGCTTGCCGCGCCGCCATGCTTCAGGCTGGCAACTCTCCGGTAACTCCGGATGGTTGGCAATTAGTTCCGAAGGAGCCTACAGAAGCGATGAATAAAGCTGGCTGGGCTGCAATTAACGAACATGATGCAATTAACCCGACCTATAGAGCTATGCTCGCAGCAGCACCGCAGCAGGAGAATGTATAACGTGAACAATTTAATGATCGACCTTGAGTCCATGGGCAAAAAACCAAATGCCCCTATCGTCTCCATTGGTGCAGTATTCTTCGATCCGCAAAGTGGTGAACTGGGTCAGGAGTTTTACACCGCCGTTAACCTTGAAAGCGCTATGGAGCAGGGAGCGGTGCCAGATGGTGACACTATTCTGTGGTGGTTAAGACAAAGCTCAGAAGCACGATCAGCAATCTGTGTTGATGATGCGATGCCGATATCGTCTGCCCTATCTGAACTGAGCCATTTCATTAACCGACATTCTGATAACCCGAAATATTTAAAGGTTTGGGGCAATGGAGCTACTTTCGACAACGTTATATTGCGCGGCGCATATGAGCGCGCCGGCCAGGTTTGCCCGTGGCAATTTTGGAACGATCACGACGTCAGAACCATCGTCACATTAGGCAGAGTTGTGGGTTTCGATCCTAAGCGAGATATGCCATTCGATGGGGTTGCACATAACGCACTGGCCGATGCCCGCCACCAGGCCAAATACGTTTCAGCAATTTGGCAACGTCTACTGCCCCACCAGCAATAATTTATAAATATGAAAGCCCGGGTGCAGCCGGGCTGTATGGAGAATCTGTCATGGCAAAACTAATGAAGGCGAGTCAGTGGGGTAAACGCGAATTTACCAAAGACTCGATCCCGGATAATCGAACCATTAAACGTTGGGTTGAAAACGGACTTCTCACAGGCAAAATCGTAGACGGATCTGTTTGGGTCTGCGAGTCTGAAAAATGGGGGGTCGACTCAATGGTTAATCATACGGTTCGCCAGCTTATCAGTGAGGGTTAACCATGGCAGCCAGGCCAAGAAAAAGAGAATACCGCCATCTACCCGAATATCTAATATTCGATAAAGATCGCGGAGTTTATAAATTTACGCTTATAACTGGGAAAAAAAAGAATATCGGTAAAGACAGGGCTGTAGCGATCGCTATAGCCCGTGAATACAACCTCAGAATGAGGCCTGCAAATGTACCATCAGTAGAAATACTTGTCCGTGAATCTGGCGGTGTAACGGGGGAGGCAAAACCATTTGCTGAACACGTAGATCATATTATGGAGCGGGCGATTGAGAATGAGCGCCCTTCACAGAATACACTCGACGATTGGAACAACGATGCTCTGAGGGTGAAAGAATTCTTCATCAGCATACCAGCTTGCGATATTGAGCTGGAGCATGTGAACGCCTATATAAACCACTACCATGCCGAAGCATCAGCAAACGTACAAAACAGGAAAGTCAGCTTTCTTAAAAAATTATTCTCCTATGCGGTCGATGAATCGCTAATGTTCGATAACCCGGCAACCCGTAAAAAAATGCGTAGGACAGAAGAGAAGAAACGCCAGCGCCTCTCACTTGATAACTTTAAAGCTATCAGGCGCGCAGCTGAACCATGGTTACGGACCGCGATGGATTTGGCATTGCAGACAACACACGCACGATTGGAGGTTTCACGGATCCGTTACTCCATAAGAGAGCCTAAAGACGGCATCTGCGGGTGTCTATGGTTAGCACAACCAGAAAACGGTATTTATGGGACGCTATACATCCACAGGCAGAAAGTGCAAAAAAAAGAGGCATCTCACGTTGCAATCCCGATTGGGGAAGAGTTGAAGCGGATAATTGACGATAGTCGAGATAATGTTGCCAGTCCGTTTGTCGTTCACAGAATCCCAGAACGGCAGGTTAAACGCAGCAAAGAGGTTTCACACCCTACTCAAGTTGCACCGGATTATTTAAGTCGGTCGTTTTCAGCTACGCGTGACATGCTAGGTTTATGCGACCATCTACCGATGGACGAAAGACCAACCTTTCACGAAATCAGAGCGCTGGCTGCGCATCTTTTCGATCAGCAGGGTATCGATCCACAAGGGCGAATGGCACATAGCGATGCGAAATCAACAAAGATCTACACGCAAAACCATATCGACTGGGTAGTAGTTCCTCATGGCGAGATTCAGACAGCATAAAAAAGGCACCAGTAGGTGCCTTTGTGATTTGCTCTCTTAGCAACGAACTAAGAAAGCCCAAGCCTCGTAGCCATATTCATGTGCATCAAGGACTTTTTGAGAGTTTCCACGAACCTTGCGGTAACGACAGAAGACCCAGCGAAACCCTTTCGGAGCCGCTTTTGAAACAATTGACTTCAAACCCATTCATAAACACCTCCTTACCGAGAGAGATTTTTTCCTTGAACCAACTCTCCCGAAGTGTTATTTTCGGGCTGCGTATTGAGAAGTTCACGGTGACGATGCCTCTTGGTTTCATCGCCTAGTTAAACCCTGATGGTTGGCGCCGTCAGGGTTTTTACTTTTTTAACAACTGCTTTTGATAATCAGCTGCATGTGCGGATACCCCGCATGCTTCAGCAATTTCTTCTACCGACATGTTCCGCAACAATGCTGAATGGCTATATGGCACGAGCAATTCCCCACTAAAACACTTTGCTTGCCACTCGCTACTTTCAAAAGCTCTAATTTCAACTCCTGGAGCAGCGCGAGCAAAAGCAATATTCTTATGCATCAGAAGATGCCCTATTTCATGGGCAACCGTCATACGGTCACGGCCATTTCCAGCATGGGCACCTTCATATACATCTTCGCGTAGAATAATTAGTGATTCCTGAGGCATAGTTAGCCCATGAGTGCCACCCATCTCCTTTTCAGAAGCTGTTTCAAACGAAAAGTTGGGTAAGATCTGCGGTAACGCGAACTCAAGCATTTCAATCACAGGAAAATACAAATCATGTATCTTCAGCATCGAGCGTAAATTATTAGTTAAACCGCGAACCGCGCTGCGGCTTAAAGGTGGCACTCGATAATCTTGTCCGCTCAAACAGAGCCTCCTACTTATTGTTTTTTAGTTAACAATTCACGTAGACGTTTAAACTCATCATCACTTAGCTCATCAAAGTTGCGTGCAAATGCCATCGCTACTTCACGAGCATTTTGATTCTTACCCGAAAGATTAATCTCAACAGATTGTTGAGAATCACGAGCTGCTTTCGCTAACTCATCCCCAGCATGAACGCCTTCATTAGTGAAATAATTAATGATGCTTTTCAATACAGGGTCAGTAACAGCCCGCTTTCCTGTTTCAATTGCTGAGAGGTAAGACGAGGTCACGCCCATAGCATCAGCCATGCTTTTCAGCGTGACACCGACGTCTATTCGTAATTTCCTAACTTTCTTACCAAACGGCGTTAACATATTTTTGCCTCTCTAATGTGCGTGAGAGCCGGATGTACTCGACTCTGGGAGCAAGATAACAAACCACAGACGATAAATCAACTAAATTTTGTTGATTTATCGTCTTTTAAAAGTTCATGCCTTTATACTTATAGTAGTTCATTTTCTTCTTACAAGATTGCCAGTTTATGCTGAAATGAATGGGGAGAAACCACTACTTAAGTCATTGATGTATATAGAGCAGATTTTGCTAAAAAAGCACTGTTTGTTTATACAGTCAAACAGTACCCACCACCAGCAATAGCAAGGCTCTCAGCCTTTTAAAAGCGGCGTCATGGGGTGTCGGGGGTCGGAGGTTCAAATCCTCTCGTGCCGACCAAAAATCCCAAGAAAAAACCAACCCTTACGGTTGGTTTTTTTATATCTGCAATTAATTCGATAAACAGACCGTGACACATCACAGCCTGTTTATTTTTTGTTATCAGAACGTCCAGACCACACCCGCCTGAGTATTCCACGGCGATTCTACCCCTGCGCCATTGCCATAGCTGACTGACAAATGACCGCTTAACGTCGGGGTAAACGATGACCTTATCCCAGCCTGATAAACGCCACGGGTTCCAGCCACATCATTTTTGCCATCGTCATTAACTTTCACCTGGTTAGAATCGGCGTATTCCTGACGCACGGCGGCTTTCAGCCAGGGTTCCAGCGTCGTACCGTTTTGCAGGTCCATGTGATAGCTTACCGCCGTTCCCGCTTCAGCGCGTAATATCCGGGTATTTCCCACATCCGCGCGCATGCCGTTTGATAACGTGTAGTCCTGACCATCTGTGGTAAAGCCGGTAAAGGCCAGATAGGGTCTAACACTCCACAATCCGTCAACCCAACGGAACCCGCTCTCAACATGAGCACCCGCGCCGTTACTATTGTAATCGCCAAACGCTGTTGCCCCATTACTCATCTTGCCATGGATGGTGTTGGCAAAACGGTCAACTTTCACCACCCCATCAACATAGGCACCGTTCTGATGCTCCCAACCGGCATAAGCCCCCAGGGTATAGCTATCGATATTACCTTTGCCGCCGCGATCAAAACCAATATCAGAATGAGAGTAACCAAAGATCAAGCCGCGAATTGTACTGCTTTCTTCACGGGAGAAACGGCTATCGATACCGAGCGTCAGGCCCGTCAATGTTTGCTCAAAACCAGCTCCCGCATCAGTGGTCACGTTATTGCGGGTGTTAATTGCCGAACTCCACATCGCCGTATCGTAACTAACGCCTTTTACGCTACCAAGACGCTCACGCACGGTGTCCAGTTCTGCATCAAATACCAGCGGTTGTGCGGCCGCCATATTCAGCACATCAGTGGTTGAAGGGGTAATTTGCGCGCGATTCTCTGCCAAACTCCAGCTATGGTTGCCATTATCCAGCAAGGTATATTCATACGTACCGATATCAACAACGCCTCCGGCATTGCCCAACGTGAATGCAGCATCACCGCCGCCCGTCGTTACCAGTGTAAGGCTATCTCCTGCTGCCGGGCTGGCCCCCGTGTCCGTCACGAATATTTTGAAATCACCTGTTGCCTGACCGGTCACGTTGAGCTGATCGCTCTGATGATTGGCCATATCGGTACGCATATAAAAATTGCCGTTTCCCGACAGGGTATTAGTGGTCAACGTAATGAAATTTTCCGCACTTGCCGTCACAGATGAACGAGTCACTGGCTCATCCATCATAATCACATTTGCGCCAGACATCGCAAGGTTGGCTAAATTGAGGCGGGTGTTTTGGTTCGTCGTAGTGATATCGGCAATGATGGTCCATGCGCTATTTTCGAGCGAAACATCCGCTTTGCTGGTATCCACGGCACCATGCGTTCTAAAAGAAGCGCCCTCAGAAACCACTACCTTACCCACCAACATAGCGGGTGCATAATTTATTTGCGGCTTCATGACCTCAAGAATGCCATCATTCCCTCTGACTGACACGTTAACCATTGTGCCAGCCCAGACATTAGCGCGGCCATTGTTGATTACCATATTTTCAGAGATGGCTTTTGAGGAATACGTGATACTTCCATTCTGGTCTGATCGACCGAGATCATATACCGCATTTGCCTGCACTTTCGTACCAGTATCCTTTCCCAGCGATTGCATAGTGGCATGCTCATCAAGGATAGTGTCAATGGCCTGCGTGTCCTCCATAACAATGAGCCCGGAACCATCATCCAGTTCATAATTTTTTGACACACCATCTTTTATACTAAATTGGCCTTTACTGTTTGTACCACTCACTTCCAGCGCATTCGTTGAGACAATTAATTTTCCGCCTGCTTTTTTATCAACGCCAGTTGCAGTCCCGCCATCCATAACCTCCAGTAAGCCGCCACTATCTACAGTAGTATTATAAGCGAAGTCATTTTCTTCAACTCGCAAACTCCCGCCGTTTTCCAACAGCATATTGTTAGCAATACCATTCTTGATTTCGAACTGACCGAGACGGTTTGTTCCGAATACCTCCATGACCCGCGTGGTTGCTTTAATAGCACCGCCTGCTTTCTGATCTACCGCAAATGCAAATCCCCCCTCTTTAACCTCCAGTAATCCTCCCTTTTCGATAGCGGCAAAGACGGTCCCCCCATCTTTTTCAACGATTAAGCGCCCGCCTTTAATCGTGGGATCATTCGCCGCGCCATAAACCTGTAGCACACCATTATTGAGCGTAGTCTGGTTTGCCGCGCCACCCATTTGAACAATTTGATAACCGTCATTTAATACTGAGTATTCTGCGGCGCCATTCATTTCAATGTACTGATACCCTCCGTTAATTTCAGTATTATTACTTACACAAAATTCTTTTATATGCTGTTCTCCGCCAGGATTGATTTTCGTATTATTGGCGGTCCCATAAACCAGCTGGATATCTTTTTCCAGGACAACACCATCAACTGTCTCACCATACTCAACAGTTGATGCCAATGCTATGGG
>PPYF01065273.1_pt1 | contig 44350 bp, 64 predicted proteins | sample 1559871 | NCBI WGS metagenome assembly PPYF01 (sample SAMN08240021, study PRJNA423297) | Human gut metagenome, whole genome shotgun sequencing project.
CCGGCTTGTAGCGGAAGCGGCTGAGGATCATCGTCCCACCGCCGCGCCTCTGAAAGCCGGGGACGCTCATCATCATGCGCTCCAGTCCGGCCCGTGGGGTATCTTGGGCGAAATATTTTGTCATGGTACACTCCTTTTTTGAGCACAAAAAAGCGGGGGCCGCTTATGCTGCACAATGTGCAGACGCGGCCCCCGCTCTCTTTGATGTCACATATCCATTTGTGGTTCCTGCTCCTGTCCCTGTTCCAGTCGGTCCGTCAGGTCTGGGACGGTGTATTCGATCTTTGTCCTTGCGGTCTGAAGAGCTTTCAGCTGGACATCTTCTAACTCCGGACCTTCATCCAACAGATAGTCTGTGCCCCGATAGAGTTCGGTTAACTCCTCCGGTGAGAAGAGCTGGGCCTTGGAGATCAGCCCGGAACGGACGGCGAAGTCCTGCTTTGCGCTTTGGAAATCTCCCATATAATTATGGCCATAGAGGAGGGCTGTCCTGTCGTAATTCCAGATCCATGTGTTGAACTGATAGCCCCATTCCTTCGGCAGTTCTATGCCGGCCAGCACCGCTCCACCAAAATCCGCAAGCAGATGGAACTCATCTTTTAAGCTGCTGGCGCGAAGCAGGGGGGCGTTCTGAACTGCTTCTACATACTCATATACCTCATCCGCCATCTCTGCCACCCTGTGATACAATTCACTGGCCTTCTGGTTTTGACTCCCGGCCGGCAAAAGGAAGGCATCATGCCCTGGAGAAACAAAGAGGACAGGCCGGCCATGGAGAAAAACCTCCAGCCGCTTGTCCTCCACATTGGATGATTCAATTCCGCCTTCTCTCAGGCGCCGGGACAGTTCTTCAAAAAACTTGTTTTCCATAGAATCTCCTTTTCCACATTTTATTGCCATCGTGTAAAAGAAAAACCAAGACCCTGTGATCAGGATCTTGGCTGAGGAAATGTGGCGTTTGATATGCAACTGAGTCGCCTGTGCATTTTTCTTTTTATATCGACCCCATAAGACGGAGGTGAGACCGACGGGAAAATACCGCTACCTGACCTTCGAGGACAGGAAGAAGATCGAGGCGTGGCACCTGATCGGAGACCGGCCGGCCGACATCGCGGCCCGCCTCTCCGTCCACTACACCACGATCTACAAGGAGCTCCAGCGCGGCGCGACCGGCGAGCTGGACGCAAACCAGCGCGAGGGGTACAGCGCAGAGCTGGCCGAGAGGCGGCTCCGCGAGAGCTTCAAGCGCAGGGGAAAGAAATCGGTCGCAACCCTCGCACAGTAGCCAAGAACACCCGGCACCGCCGGGCCGAAGAAAGGAGATGGCCCCATGAAACAGACGAACACGACCCCGACGCTGAAGATGGACAAGCTGCGCGCCTGCGCTGCTTCCTGATCGCCGCCGGCGGCCGTGTTTTTCGTTTTCAGGGAGCCAAGCCAAGCACCCCGGCCGAGGCCGGGCCAAGACGAAAGGAGCAAAACACCATGATGATCGAAGAATTTGAGCAGCGCACCGGCTACTTCCCCTCCTCTGCCGAATACAAGGCCATCGAGGCCGCCTACATGGAGTTCGATGGAGACAAGGACGAGTTCTGCAAGGCGTACAAGAAAAACGCCAACGGCATCGCCGAGCGCATCCGGCGGGAAGTCAATGCAGCAGCCTTCAAGGAAAGCCGCCAGCACACCGCAGACCTGACTCGCCGCGACATCGAGATCGAGCGACTGAAGAAGCAGCTCGAGCGAGAGCAGGAGTGGAAGCCATACGAGGACGCTGACGCCGTCAGCCAAGCGGACTACGACGAGCTCGCCACCTCGGGCGGCACGGACAAGATGACCGACGACGAGGCCAAGGCCCTCCTCTACAACTGGTACGGCTTCGCAAAGGAGATGGTCGTGATCCTGCGCACCGCTCCCATCTACGAGATCAACCGGCACCGCCAACTCAGGGAAGTCGGAGCGGTTGATCGTGCCCCCCTCTACAATTCCACCGACTGGAATTACATCCGCTTTACCTGCGGCCGCATGAGCTACGAGCTCTACAACGACACCCTGCGGCCGTGCGCGAGTTGAGGAGGTGAGAAAAGTGAAGCAAGGCATCACCATCACCCGAGAATATGACCACCACGACCGGCCGGTCGTCAGGATCACCAAGAGACGCGGGAAGCTGACCCTCGAGGAGGTCAGCGACCTGCTCCGCACCGAGGGATGGGGCGAGTGGAACGGCTACTACGCCATCGTCCTCAACTGTTCAGAGGGAACGCTCGGCGGCAACGGCCTCTACGGCTACGAGGAGCCGAAGGGCGACGCCCTCGACCTCTACCCGCTCGAAAACTTCGGTGACTGCCCCGTCTGCGGGCAAATGACCCCGCCATTTCAATACTGCCCCAACTGTGGAGCGAGCTGGAAGGAGATGGACGACACCGTCGAGAAGCGTCTCGCCGCTATGCGGGAGGAGACGGAGCGGGAGATCCGCAAGCCGTCGCTCACGCCGGAGGCCCGTGTAGCGTGGTACTGGTCGTACATCGGCGCCGTGGATATGGCCCATCAGCTCGAGTTCATAACCGACGCCCGCCGGCTCGAGCTGTATGACGAGGTCAAGCGCCTCAAGCCTGTGAGGAAGGAGGCCGACCATGACTGACGGCTTCAAGTTCGACACCTCTCTGCTCTGCCGGGCCTCGTTCCCGGCCGAGCTGGAGGACGACGGCGGCCGCTGCATCGTGGAGGTGACGGTCTACCGGCTGAACGCCGTGGCCGTCCACACCTTCCTGCTGGACGGGCCCGAGCCGCTGCTGCGGCACCTCGGGCTCTCCGAGGCCGACACCTACATCACCAAGCACGACATCGACGACCTCGTCACGGTCGTCCACATTACCAGAGAGGAGGCGCCAGCATGGCAGCGTTGAAAGAAATCGCCCGGGAGTACGCCAGCGAGATCCGCGACGGGATCGGCTGGGTAATCGTCTACCGCACCGGCCGCTCGTGGCACGCCCTGACCGTCTGGAGCGACCTCGGCAACAACGAGTGGGAGACCGACGACATCAACGACGCCCTCGAGGCTCTGCGCCTCGACCCCCGGGCTGTGGCCCTGAACGGCTACTACCTCGGCCACTTCGGCGACATGACCATCGACGACATCGCCGCCGGCATCCGCTGGCACTACGAGCGGGGCACCAATGCCCTCGCCGACGACGACACCCTCACGCAGGCCCGGGCCGACATCGAGGCGGCCCGGCAGCAGGCGGCCGAGGCCGGCCTCCCCTTCAGCGAGCGGCTGGTCGAGGGCCCGGAGGACGAGATCAACCCCTACACCTACGACGGCAGCATGACGGTCGCCGACTATGAGGCCGCACAGCGGGCCAGAGACGCCCACGCTGCCCTCGTCGAGGTCGTGGCCGACCACTACCCCAACGCCACCGAGGAGGCCGTCGAGCGCGTCGCAGAGGCCGCCAGCAACATGAAGCTCAGCCCGGAGGCCGTGCAGCGGATCCTCGACGCTTTCGACAGGATCACGGAAACCATCAAGGCTCTCTATGAGTGGGCCGCTCAGGCCATCAGGACGCTCGCGGACTTCTTCACCGAGACGCTCGGCGACTTCATGCTGCGCTGGGCCCCGCCCAAGTGGCGCCACTACGCCCTCCATGCGAAGCGGGCCCGCGTCCGCAAGAAATACCGCAACCGCATCCGGCGGGCCTTCTTCGTTGCGCTGGCTTCGGAAGGGGGTGGAAGCTCGTGAAGTTCAAGTGCGTCGGCTGCGGGCTTTACTGGAATGTGAGCATATACCAGCAGATCCCCTGCGGCGGCTACATCTGCCCGCATTGTGAGAGCCGGCTGCGCGCCGGCGAGACACTACCCAACCAGCGGCCCGGCCAGAACGACCGGCCGCAGACAACGAAAGGAGCAAAACCATGAAGAAGGCCCTCAAGACTGCCGCCCGCGGCACCGTGTTCCCCTACGCCGGCGAGAAGTGGGTGGTGCTGGAGCACGATCCCGCCGGCCGCACCCTCTGTCTGCGCCTCGACCTGATCCCGAACAAGCCCTTTGACGAGAACAACTGCAACAACTTCGCCACCTCCAGCAGCAAAGAGTGGATGAACGGCCCCTACCTCGACAACCTGATCGACGCCGTGAAGGGCCCCAACGCCTTCCTCCAGACTGAGCTCGACCTGACGGCCGACGACGGCCTGAAGGACTACGGCACCTGCACCGTCACCATCTTCTCGCTGACCGTTGACCAGTACCGGCGCAACCGCGATGTAATTCCCAACGCTGACGACTGGTGGTGGCTCTCTACCGCATACAGCACCGCCGCCAATGGGTACGAGCATAGCGCCCGCCTCGTCTGGAGCGGTGGCGCGCTGAACAGGAACTTCGCCTACTACGGCGGCTTCGGCCTGCGCCCCGCTTGCTATCTGGACTCCGATCTCCTGATCTCGGTCGAGGATGGCGACGAGGACACTGGAGTCGGCCCGCAGGAAGCTGGCACCATCGTCGCGGAGCTGGTCGAACAGTTCGGCGGCACCTACGCCACCGGGGAACAGTTCGCGGCCGAGGTCTCTTTCCTGCTCGGGAAGCTGCGGGCCATCCGGGAGAAGGAGGCGGCCCATGAGTAACCTCTCCAGCCTGCTCGACCGCTACAAGGCCCTCGTCATTTTCGACACGGAGACCAGCGGCCTCAACCCGGGAGACGACCAGATCATCGAGCTCGCGGCGCTGCGTGTGGAGCGCACACAGACCGGGGCCCTGCGGATCGCTGGCAAGATGGACACCTTCATCAAGCTGCCGGAGGGTGAGAAACTCCCTGAGAACATCGTCACCCTCACCGGGATCACCGACCGGCTGCTGGAGGCCGAGGGCGTGCAGAGTGGCACGGCCGTCAGCCGCTTCCTCAAGCTGGTCAAGCCCGGCCCTGTCCTGATGGTCGCCCACAATGCGCAGTTTGACGCCTGTTTTCTGCGGGAGCTGCTGCGGGGCTTCAAGCCCGGCCACCTCGACTGGCTGGACAGCCTGACGGTCTACAAAGACCGCCGCCCCTACCCCCACAAGCTCGCCAATGCGATTCTCGCCTACGAGCTGGAGGACAAGGTGCAGAACAGCCACCGGGCCATCGACGACGTGCTCGCCCTGTTCGAGGTGCTGAAGGCCATGGACGAGGAACGGGACGACCTCGGCAGCTATGTCAACCTGTTCGGCTATAACCCCAAGTACGGCGTCAGCGGCCGCCGGATCACCGGCGTGCGCTATGAGCCGCAGGGCTTCAACAAGAGCATCACGCGCCCCGAGCAGACGCTCCCGGCCCGGATGTCACGGAGGTGAAGAACATGGCCCCGGCCATCACCATCACGAGCGAGGAGCTGCGCGAGCGTGTCGAGGAGCACCTCGGACACTGGATCCCCGACAGCCTGTGGGAACGCTCCGAGCCCTATGCCCGCAGGAAGCTCGACCTCTGCCGGGAGCGCAGCCCGGAGATCGACTACTACAACGACGAGTACCTCGTCCTGCTGACCGCCGACACCGTCAGGGAGACCGCGTTCAGCGACTTCACAATCGCAGCCTGCGAGGCCCTCATGACGGCCCGGGGCCAGTGAAAGGAGAAAACCATGGAAGCAACAAAAGAAAGGGCCGCCCGACGCGACCGGGCGACCCCTGCGAGAACATCCGGCAGCTCGCCAGCGCACGGATCCCGCACCCAAAGTATAACACGCCGCCGGCGCCGTGCCAAGGCCCGGATCCGGCAGGCGGCCGTCTTTCTGGCGGCCGCAGCCATAGTCGCCGGCGTCACCATGCTCGTCTCGAGCATCGCAACAGACCGCCCGGAGACCGCGGACACCCAGACGCCGTCGGTCGAACAACCGGCGGTCGTCGTCACGGCGCCCGCTGCGAGTACGCAGACGCCGGAGCCGACCGAGGCGCCCGCCCGCTTCTACCTCAGCGCCAGCGAGCGCGACGTTGTGGAGCGCGTGGTCATGGCTGAGTCGGGCGGCGAGTCCTACGAGGGCCAGATGCTCGTCGCTCAGTGTATTCTCAACGGAGCTGAAAAACAGGGCGTGCAGCCCTCGGAGGCCGTCGAGATTTACCAATACGCCGGAGCCCGGCCGAAGCCCACACAGAGCGTCAAGGACGCCGTCGCGGCCGTTTTCGACAGAGGCGAGACCGTCGTGGACGAGCCCGTCCTCTACTTCTACAACCCCGCCATCGTCGAAAGCGAGTGGCACGAGAGCCAGATCTTCGTCATCGAAGTCGGCGGCCACCGCTTCTTCGCAGAAAGGAGCGCAGCACAATGATCCAGCCCAACACCGTCATCACCGGCGACAGTTTGACCGTCCTGCGCAGCATGGACGACGAGAGCATCGACATGGTCATCACCGACCCTCCCTACGGCATCGACTACCAGAGCGGCCGAAAAGAAAAGGAGCGCCGGCTCGCAAAAATCAAGAACGACAAGGCGCCGTTCATCTGGTGGATCTACGACGCCGCCAGAGTCGTGAAACGCGGGGGGGGGTACTTTGCTTCGCAAGATGGGACGTGCAGCAGACCTTCGCCGACGCCCTGCGGCTTGCCGGCCTGACGGTTAAGTCGGTGATCGTATGGGATAAGAAGGCTCACGGCATGGGAGACCTCAAAGGCTCCTTTGCCCCTCGTTACGAGGTCATCATCTTCGCCACCAAGGGCCGCTTCGAGCTGCCCGGGAAGCGGCCGGACGACCTGATCGCCTGCGCCAAGGTCGGCAACCAAAACCTCACACACCCTAACGAGAAGCCCGTCGAGCTGCTTGAACAGCTCATAGAGGCGACCACCACGCCGGGCGCCCTGATCCTCGACCCTTTCGCCGGCAGCGGCTCCACGCTCGTCGCTGCGGCCAAAACGGGGCGCAAGTACATCGGGATCGAGATAGACGAACATTACAGCCACCTCGCGGCCACACGGGCCGCGGAGTACCAGAAAGGAGAAACCGCATGAGCGACAAAACCACCGCGGCTATCGCCGCAGAGCAGCAAGCAGCCGAGGAAGCCTCGGCAGCTACGGCCGATATGCTGCCGGCCATCACCCTCGACGAGCTGGAGCAGGTCGACCTCGGCACCGTGGAGCAGGGCGAGCGCGCCCCCTTCCGCATCACCGACGACCGCTGCGCAGACTGGGCCATCCGCAAGATCGCCGAGGAGCGCAGCGAGTACAACCGCCTGAAGGAACTGGCCGACCAGCAGAAGGCGGCCATCGAGGAGAAGGTTGAAGCCGCCCGCCGGCGCATGGAGAACGGCACCACCTTCCTGACCTCCTGCCTCGCCGACTTCTTCAACACCGTGCCCCACAAGACCACCAAGACGACCGAGAAATACCGGCTTCTCTCCGGCACCCTGACCCTCAAGAAGGGCACCGTCAAGGCCACGGTCGACGACTCCAAGCTGGTGCCGTGGCTGCGCGAAAACGGCTACGGCGACCTCGTCAAGGTCGAGGAGTCGGCCAAGTGGGGCGAGCTGAAGAAACTGCTCGCCTACACCGGCGAGATCGCCACCATCCAGAGCACCGGCGAGATCGTGGAGGGCGTCACGGCCTACGAAACCCCGGCCACCTTCACGGTCGACATCTAAAGGAGGTGCCACATGGCAACTGAGACCAAAAAGCCGGAGGCGGCCGCTGCTGCGGCTCCTCCCATCGAGGCCCGCTGTCTGACGCTCCGGCAGAAGCTCGTGGAAATGCGAAAAGCCTGCCCGGAGATCGTCAAGAAGAAGCACAGCGAAGGCGTCAAATACAAGTACGCCAAGATCTACGACGTGTGGGAGAAAATCACCCCCATCATGAACGAGCTCGGCGTCGACTTCGAGGTCATCGGCGAGAAGGCCACGCGCTACGCCGAGAACGGCGACCCGGTCTACTGGATCACCATGCAGACCAAGACCTACAACGGCGACAAGCTCATGTTCCTCTATGAGGCCGACCTGACGATCCGCTGGATCAACCTCGACAACGACGACGAGACGCTGGAGGCAGTCGTCCACGCCCTCGGCTGGAACGACGACCCGGCCAAGGCCAAGGGGGCCGCCCACACCTACGCCCTGAAATACTACCTATTCGAGAAGTTCAGCATCGACCAAGGCGAGGACGATCCCGACAACAGCGACTTCGGCGCGCAGAGTAAAGGCCCCGGGGGCGGCTCTGGCGGCTCCAGACAGGGCCAGCAGCGTCAGGGGCAGGGCTCTGGCCGTCTGTCCGAGGCGCAGCTCAGCCGCCTCTACAAGAAGGCAGAGGCCGCCGGCATGACCAAGGAGCGCACCATCGCCCGGATCCTCGAGAAGTACAAGAAGCAGGATCCGGCCACTCTGACCCGGCAGGAGTACGACGAGATCTGCAACTCCCTCGACGCTGCTGCCGCGCAGCATAACCAGCAAGGAGGTCAAGGCTGATGTATAACCACACAGGACTGCAAGGGCGGCTGACGGCCGACCCTGAGCTCAGACACACCCCGAGCGGCGTGGCGATCACCAGCTTCCGGCTCGCCAGCGACACCGGCCGTAAGACCAAGGACGGCCAGAAGATCACCAACTTCATCGACTGCGTCGCGTGGCGTGCGCAGGCCGAGTTCGTCAGCAAGTACCTCACCAAGGGCCGGCTCGTCCTCGTGGAGGGCGAGCTCACCAGCCGCAACTACGAGGACAAGGACGGCAACCACCGCAAGGCCACCGAGATCACCGTCTCCTCTGTCCACTTCTGCGACAGCAAGAAGGACGGGGCAGGCGCCGGCCATCAGGACACCGGCGGCGACTTCGCCGACTACCCGGACAGCTCCGGCGACTTCACCGAGGTGGACGACAATGGAGATTTGCCATTCTGAACGACCGCCGGGCGACCGGCGGCCGACCGAAAACGAGCCAAAGACACGCGACCGCATAAAAGGAGGTGACGACCGTGGCATGGCTTCAAGTGCACCAAACACTCAAAGACCACCGCAAGCTCTTTGACGCAGCCGACGAGCTCGAGATCACCCCGCCGCACATGATGGGGCTGCTCGTGTCCTTCTGGCTGTGGGCCCTCGATAACGCCCCCAAGGGAGACCTCGCCGGCATCACCCCGCGCATGATCGCCCGGGCGGCACAGTGGGACGGAGAGCCCGAAAAGCTGGCCGAGACGCTGATCCGGGCCGGCTGGATCGACGAAAACGAGGACGGCACCCTCGAGATCCACGACTGGTACGAGTACGCCGGCAAGCTGATCGACCAACGGCAAGCCGAGAAAGAACGGTCGGCCCGCCGCCGTGCTGCCGCCGTTTCGTCCTCGGACGATACGCCGGACGACCAGACGCCGACCGCCGGACAACCGCCGGACGCCACGCCGACGACCGGCGGCAAGAGTAGAGTAGACCAGAGTAGAGAAAAGAAAGGGAGAGTAACACCCCCTACCCCCTCAGACGAGGGGGATGGCGCAGGGAAGAAGTCGCCCATCGAGGTCAGGTTTGACGAGTTCTGGAACGCCTACCCCAAGAAAGTCGGCAAGCAGCACGCCCTCAAGGCGTGGAGGAAAATCAAGCCGACGGCCGAGCTGCATGAGGCCATCATGCAGGCCGTCAACGCTCAGAAGCACTCCGAACAGTGGCGCCGGGACAATGGCCGCTTTATCCCCAATCCGGCCACATGGCTCAACGGCGGCTACTGGGAGAACGGCGAGGAGGTGAGCACGGGTGAAGGCTATCAGCGAGATCCTCAGCGGGATGCAGACGCCGGCCGAGACTGGGGCAAGGGCTTCAAGCCGGCAGACGACGACGGAGACCAGTGACGACGGCGACCGCTGGATCTGGAGCAACGACGAGCGCGTCGCCGACCTGCCCGACACCCCGGCTCCTGTCCCCTGCGAGTTCTGCGGGGCCATGCGCTACCACAAGGGCTTCAAGTTCGGCGACCGCATCATCTGGCCGCCATACGGGGCCGAGCGGTGCACCTGCCCGCAGGCCGTGAAAGCCTACGAGGAGGAAAAGGCCGCCAAGGCCGCCGAGGAGGAGGCAAACCGCAAGGCCGAGGCCGAGCGCAAAATGCGGGAGCGCATCAACCGCATCATCGGCGAGTCGGGCATGGGCGACCGCTTCCTGCGGCGCACCTTCGAGACCTTCCAGCTCACCGACGACAACCGGCGCGCAGCAGCAGCGGCCCGCAGATACGCCGACAGCTTCGACACCCTGCTGCCCCGGCCCGGGGCCCCCGAGCCCGGCCGCAACGGCCTATTCATCGCAGGACCGCCGGGCACCGGCAAGACACACCTCGCCGCAGCCATCGCCAACCACCTGATCGCGCAGGGCCGGCCGGTCGTCTGCATGACCATGATCGACCTGCTGGAGCGCATCAAGCGCACATTCTCCAAGCGCGACACCGACGAGGGCAGCGTGCTGAAGATCTACAAGACCGTCCCGCTGCTCGTCATCGACGACATCGGCAAGGAGCCGCCGACCGAGTGGGCGATCTCCACGGTCTACAACATCATCAACGGCCGCTATGAGGGGACGACATGACCGCCCGGGCCACCATCGACCGGCTCATGGAAATGTGCAGGGCCATCACCCTCACCGGCCAGAGCTGGCGCCAGAGATAGGAGGACATAACCCCATGAAAAAGGTCTACATCTGCTCCCCGTGCCGCGGGGACTACGAGAACAACATCCAGCGGGCCAAGGAGTTCAGCCGGGCTGCCGTGGAGCGCGGCTGCATCCCCATCACCCCGCACATCTACCTCACGCAGTTCATGGACGACACTGTCCCGGCCGAGCGCGAGCTGGGCCTGAGCATCGGCCGCGAGCTGGTGCTCATGTGCGACGAGCTGTGGGCCTTCGGCCTCGACTGCCCGACCGCCGGCATGGCCGCCGAGATCGAGCTGGCCCGGGAGCGCGGGATCCCCGTGCTCAACGGCTTCAAGGCCATCAGCGAGATCCCCGAGACCGAGAAGCAGGACGAGGATCCGCAGGACGCCGGCAGCGTCATCATCCGGGTGCCGGCCTTCCGAGCGATGGCCCGCTGCAACGAGCACCTCAACCACGGGCCCATCAGCGTCGAGCTGGACGGCCGGATCATCTTCGACCTCGCTAAGCGTCTGAAGGAAAACCCGGGCAGCCGGCTCGAGATCGGCGGGTGATTGCCATGGCAGACAACCCCAAGAAAAACGCCGAGGGCTACAATGACCCGACACCCTACGAGGCCGAGAAGCACATCCGGGCGCAGATCCGCGGCAAGCAGGCCCGGCTCGCCGGCAGCTACTTCGAGGCGATGATCTCCGGCTCCTGCGACTACTACCTCGACCGGGGGCTCGCCAAGATTGAAAAGACGCCGGAGCCTATGAAACCCCTCGGGCCGAAAAACTACAAGGGCCAGTTCCTCGCCTGCTACACCAAGCAGGCCCAGCCGGATTACAAGGGCACACTCAAGGGCGGCCGGGCCGTCGTGTTCGAGGCCAAGCACACCGACGACGACCGCATCGAGTTCAACCGCCTGACCAAGGAGCAGCGGGATGACCTCGAACACCACCACAAGCTCGGCGCCGTCGCCTTCGTCCTCGTCTCCATGAGCCTGACCGAGTGCTTCCGCGTGCCGTGGCCCGTCTGGAGGGATATGGCCGCCACCTACGGCCGCAAGTACATGACCCGCGACGAGCTGAAGCCCTACAAGGTGCCGGTCGTGGCCGGCTTCGTGAAGTTCCTCGACAAGCTGCCGCCGGAGGCTATCACCGTGAAAGACCTGAGCCCCGAGGAGCTCGAGCGCCTGAAGCAGATGATCCGAGAGCAGCCGAGCACCATCATCGTCGGGGAGGTGCAGCCATGATCCCGCTCCCTGACAAGAAGTACAGCATCATCTACGCCGACCCGCCGTGGGGCTACCAGAACAGGGGCACCCGGGCGGCCGCCTCGAAGCACTACGGCACCATGACCGTCGAGGAGCTCAAGAAAATGGACGTCGGAGCTGCGGGGGGGGTATTGCTAACAGCGACTGCGCCCTCTTTATGTGGGCGACCTTCCCCATGCTGCGCGAAGCCCTCGAGGTGATCGAGGCGTGGGGCTTCACCTACAAGACCGTCGCCTTCAACTGGGTAAAGCAGAACAAAACCGGCGCCGGCCTGTTTTGGGGCCTCGGCAACTGGACGCGCAGCAACTCGGAGATCTGCCTGCTCGCCGTGAAGGGCAAGCCGAAGCGCATGAGCGCCAGCGTGCACAGCGTCATCCTCTCGCCCGTCCAGCAGCACAGCCGCAAGCCGGCAGAGACCCGCGACAGGATCGTCGAGCTGATGGGAGACCTGCCCCGGATCGAGCTTTTCGCCAGAGAGGCGGCTCCCGGATGGGACGCATGGGGAAATGAGGCCCCAACACCCGGTGCAAGAAAGGAGGAAACCAATGGACAAAACGACCCGGGAGACCCGGCGCCAGAGCTATGACGCCGTGCTCCCCAAGAGGGAGAAACGCTGCCGGCTGATCCTCGAGACCCTCGGGGCCCGGGAGATGACCGCCAGCGAGATCACCGAGGAGCTCGTCGCCGCCGGCGAGATCCCGTACTTCAACCGCAACTATGTGGCCCCACGCCTCACCGAGATGAAGCAGATGGGGATCCTCAAGACGGTCGGCCGCAGGAAGGCCACCCGCTCGGACGCCACCGAGGCCGTGTGGGCCCGGGTACATACCGCAGCAGCAGACCAGACCGCGGCCGCGCCGGCCGACAATCCCGCCACCGGGCCGGAGCAGATGACGCTCCTCGGCCCCGGGGCCTGACAGAAAGGAGAGCAACCCCATGAACGAAAACCGCGACAGCATCATGCGCATGGCCCGCGGCGCCTTCGAGGAGCGCGTCGACTATGAGATGGACAAGGTGATCCAGAACATCCTCGACCCCAACACCAAGGCCACCGCCAAGCGCAAGATCACCCTCACCATCGAGCTGACGCCCGACGACGAGCGCCGGCAGATCCAAGTCTCGGTGACGGCCAAGAGCACCCTCGCCGCCACCAACCCGGTCGCCACCTCGCTCTATGTCACCGGCGACAGCAACGGCGAGCTCGTCGTGGCCGAGATGGTGCCGCAGGTGCCCGGACAACTGAACATGGACGGGACGCAGCAGGAGCAGCCGAAGCTCCTCAAGCTCGTCACTCACGCATAACCGCATAAATATTCATAAACAAGGAGGACAACATCATGCTCGCCAAAATGATCGACAAAATCGTCAGCCTGAAGGAGACCAAGATCTTCGAGATCGGCGGCCAGACCTACACCGACGGCCACCTCACCCGGATCCCGCCCCATGTCGACCGCCCCGAGGCCATCAGCGTCAGCGGCCTCGACGGGGTCTGCAAGCTGATCCGCACCGAGCTGGAGAAGGTCGACACGACCATCATGGTGCAGGCCAAGAGCTACAAGAGCGTCGAGGTCATGACCACCTACCTGCCGGACTTCTCCCGCAACATCCTCTACCGCGCCGAGGCCGACGCTCCGGGCCTGCGCACCGGCTTCCGTGGCCGCGAGGTCGCTCTGATCGAGCTGCGCAGCCTGTTCATCCCCAACGAGGGCACGGCCTACCTGCTCGACCTGCTGAGCCGGATGACGGACGAGAACAGCGTCAGCACGAAGGACAACGGCGTCACGCAGACCGTGGAGGCCCGGCAGGGCGTGGCCCTCAATGCTCTGGTCGAGGTGAAGCCCCGTGTCATGCTGCGGCCCTTCCGCACATTCCTCGAGGTGGAACAGCCCGAGAGCGAGTTCCTGCTGCGAGTGGATCCTGACGAGGGCATCGGCTTTTTCGAGGCCGACGGCGGGATCTGGAAGCTGGAGGCCAAGAAGAACATCGCGGACTATTTCAACACCAACCTCGCCGACCTGATCCAAGCCGGCAAGGTCGTCATCATGCAGTAAGGCATCGGCCGGGCGGGCTGCGGCCCGCTCGGCCTTCAGAAAGGAGCGATCACATGGAACGCATGACCCATAAAAGGGCCAACGGCATCAAGACCGGCTACTGGAGCCCGGAGACCAAGGAGACGCTCGTGCAGCGCCTCGCTGCCTACGAAAACACCGGCCTCGAGCCGTGGGAGATCGGCCCGGCCATCGAGAAGGCTGCGAAGGACGCCGAAACTGCGACCGCGACCAAGATGGCCGAGTGCATCGCCGGCGGCATCAAGGACACGGTCGAAGCGATCCACCGAGATCCTGATGGATTTTTCAAAGGAGGCGCCAGATGAAAGACTACAAAACCATCACCCGGGAGAAGGTCGACGCCGACCCCGGGGCCGCCCGCTATATGGGCGAGACCCACATGATGGAGGACTGGAGCGACAAGATGATCGACCTCGTCCTCAACGGGCCGACCCTCAACGGCTTCAAGAAGGACGAGCTCCGGGCCATGCTGCGCCAGACCTATGCGGCCCTGAAGCAGTACGAGCAGATCGGCCCCATGGCCTCGCCCTACATGAACGACCCGTCGGCCATCGTGGCCCGGGCCTTCGCCGAGCTCTACCCCGGCATCGACTACCACGCGCAGTTCGTCCCCGACCTGTGCGACGAGTCGGGCAACAGAGCCTTCGGTCTGACCATCTTCCCCGACGACGGCAGCGCACCCATCGTCTGCATCTCGGCTGAGGCGCCCATCAGCGCCGCCCCTGAGCTGCTGGCGCACGAGCTGGCCCATGTAGCCACGCCCGAGGACAAAGACCACGGCGAGGCATGGCAGACGGCCGAGAAGGCCATCGGCGACAAGTATGACGAGCTGCTCAACTCCATGATCCCCGACGACGATCCGGGCGTACTCGTCCCGCACGAAGTCGGAGACGGCGGGCTGCTGCTCATGCCGACCCGGGCGCATATCCCGGATCCGCAGCGCGACGACTGGAAGCCTGCCACCTGCCCTATCTGTGGGGCCGAGTGCTGGGAGACCGAGATTCACCGGCAGGCGCTCGCTGCCGAGCCCGGACTTCGGGCCGTCTGTACCGACTGCGGCCTGCGTGGCGCCGCCGGCGTCGGACTCGTCGACACCAGCAGCAAAAAGGAGGAAAAAGACCATGAATGAGAACAGAAACAACAGCGGCACCGCGGGCGGGATCGGCTTCTGCGGGCTGCTGACCATCGCCTTCATCATCCTGAAGCTCACCGGCGTCATCTCATGGAGCTGGCTGTGGGTGCTGGCCCCGATCTGGATACCCACGGTCATCGTCCTCGCCGTGCTGCTGGTCGTCCTGATCGTCGTCCTCGTGAAGGAGGGCGTCAAGCAGACCGAGGAGCGCCAGCGCCGGGAGCTGCGCAGCGAAAACATCGACGAGCAGGCCCGCCGCTACGGTCTCGAGCGCCAGCCCGGGGAGAGCGATCTCGAGCTGAAGAAGCGCATCGCCTTCCTCAAGCAGGCCGAAAGGAGGGCCGGGCACAGATGATGGACGAAAGAGAACGCCGCGACATTATGCTGCGAGCCATTCACCGCTATGGGGAGGCCGCACAAATCGACATGGCCGTCGAGGAGATGGCCGAGCTGACCAAAGCCCTCTGCAAGGTCAAACGGGCGACGCCCGGGGCCACCACCACCGCGGCCATCGCCAACGTGATCGAGGAGATCGCGGACGTCCAGATCATGCTCGACCAGCTCCGGCTCATATTTGCCCGCAACACCGACGAGGTCGAGGAGGACAAGCTGCGCCGGCTGCTCGGACGGCTCAACAGCTACGCCGAGTCCAACCTCCACGAATGGCTGAACAAAGCCCGCGGCTCGACAGTATGGAACCGCACGGCCGTCGACACTGGCGCTCAGCCCCGCGAAGGGGGTGCCCCGGATGAATAAGGCAACCTGCCGCGGATGCGGCGCTCCCATCGTGTGGATCAAGACGCCCGCCGGGAAAGCCATGCCCTGCGACCCGGCGCCGGTCTATTACAAGGCCACGCCGGACGGCAAGGACAAGGTCGTCACCACCCGGGGCGAGGTCGTGAGCTGCGAGATCGTCCCCGGGGCCAACGCCACCGACGCCGGCTACCGGCCACACTGGGCCACCTGCCCGCAGGCCGGCCGCTTCAAGAGAGGAGGCCGCCACCATGAATAGAGACAAGGCCCGCGAGCTGCTGGAGAAAGAGCTGCGGATCCGGCCGACCGTGAAGGCGAGCGCGATCTTCACTGGCAAAAACGGGAGCATGGGCTTCCGGGCTGGCCGTTTCTACGCCGTCACCATCGTGAAGCGCAAGGGCGAGGTCGTGCTGATCGCGCCGGATGACGGCCTCAAGTGCCCCTACTCGTCCCTCGACACCATGCTGAACAACTGGCACATCCTCCTCGTGATTTTCAACAGGTAAAGGAGGAAACCCATGGCAAAAGACAAACCCCTACCGCAGGCCGGCCCCGAGCTGGCCGAGTACACCACGGCCGCGCAGCCCAAAGCCTACGCCGACGGCGTCCCTGTGTTCTGCGCCCACGACGCCATCGTCCCGCTGAAGGATCTGCGGCCAAACCCGAAAAACCCCAACCAGCACCCGCCGGAGCAGATCAAGCTCCTCTCCTCCATCATCCGGGCCACCGGCTGGCGCGGGCCCATCACCGTCAGCAAGCGCAGCGGCTACATCGTCAAGGGCCACGGCCGCATGATGGCCGCCGAGCTGGGCAACATGGCCGAGGCCCCGGTAGACTATCAGGACTACGCCAGCGAGGCCGAGGAGCTGGCCGACCTGACGGCCGACAACCGCATCGCGGAGCTCGCCACCAGACTACGGGAACATCGTGACGGCCCTGTCCGAGGCGCTGCACACTGAGGAGCCCAAGGGCGACCCCGACGCCGAGATCCCGCCACCGGCCGAGCCCGTCACCAAGTACGGCGACCTGTGGATCCTCGGCCGGCACCGCGTCCTCTGTGGGGACTGCACACACCCCGAGGATCGCGCCCTGCTGCTGGACGGGGCCAAGCCAGAGATCCTGCTGACCGACCCGCCCTACTGCTCCGGCGGCCAAAAGGAGGCGCAGAAGTCGACCGGCAGCATCGGCACCGAGCGCAAAGACGGCAAGGCCCCGAAGATCGCCAACGACATCCTCAGCACCCGGGGCTACCAAAACCTGATACGGGCGGCCCTCACCGACATCCCGTGCCTCTATGCCTACATCTTCACCGACTGGAGAATGTGGGTGTACCTGTTCGACCTCGTCGAGGCTGCCGGCTTCGGCGTCAAGTCGGAGCTCGTATGGGACAAGGGCACGCCGGGCATGGGCGTCGGCTGGCGCTCACAGCATGAGCTTATACTGTTCGCCGCCCGGGCCGCCACACACTTCGACGGCCACAAGGGGTACGGCAACGTCCTGAGCGTCTCCCGCTCCGGGAATGAGCTGCACCCAACGCAGAAGCCGGTCGAGCTACTGGAGAAGCTCGTCGACAACACGGACTTCGCCCGGGGCGTCTACGACCCCTTCGGCGGCTCCGGCACCACGCTGGCCGCCTGCGAGGCATACGGCCAGCCATCCTACATCATGGAGCTGACGCCGGCCTTCACGGATGTCATCGTCAAGCGATACATCAGAATAACAGGAAAACAGAATGTGCGCTGCGTCCGTCAAGGCCGGGAGCTCTCGCGTGAGGAGATCGCCGGGATCTTCGACCCTGACGAGGAAGGAGGTGGACAGGAGTGACGCCCTGACCTGAATGAGCGACAAGCCGATCACTCACGACATCAAGGAGCGGCTCGGGAAATACACCCGCCTGCTCCGTGAAATAGATAACCAGTACGAGCGCCTCGGTCGCATGGAGATCTCCATGGCCGCGCCGCCCGGCCCTGACATGACGGGTATGCCACGGGGCTCCGGCACACCGACCGACCGCACCGGGATGATGGTGCTGCGGAAGATGGAGCTCGAGGAGCAGATCAAGGAGCGCCTCGCCGAGGAGCGCGAGGAACGCGCCGCCCTCGAGGCGATGATCCGGCAGGTGGAAAACCCTGACGAGCGCGCCGTGCTGCGGCTGCGCTACTTCGACCGGGCAGACTGGGACGGGATCTGCGCCGTCCTGTTCAGTGATCGGCAGGACTACCTCGAGAGGATAGACAGCTACCAGAACAGGACATACAAGGCCCACGGCCGCGCTCTGCTGCGGATGGCCGAGATCCTGAAGGAAACAGAGGCCCCGGCAGTAAAGGGAAGTAAAAGGCAGTAAAGGGAAGTAAAATCCATTGAACGGCAGTAGCGCCCTGTGCTACACTGTACCATGTCGAAAGACCGCCGGACACCCGGACAACGCCGGGGAGCCGTCCGACGGACACCCGCCCAACAACCGAACAACGACAGCGAGAAAGCCGTCGGGCAACCACAAGAAGCCCGGCGGCTTTTTTCTTTTCCCCTGAAGGAGGTGACGACCATGGCGGGCGGCAGCATATCCATCCAGATCGAAAACCTGCGGCAGCTCGTCGCAGACGTGCAGGCCATTGAGGCCGGCGGCCGCAAGGCCATCAGCAGCACCGTGAAGGACGTGAAGGCCCGGGCCCCAGGCTGGATAGCACAGGAGGTCACGGCAGTCTACAACATCAAGAAGGGCGAGATCACGCCGTCCAGTGGAGGCAAGCCGAAGAAGATGGCGGGCAGCATCCGCATCACAGGCGAGACCATCGAGGAGCTCACCCTCGTCTACAAGGGCCGACTCCTGACCCCTGTGCACTTCGGCATGACGCCCAAGGCCCCGCCGGCTGGCAGGAGCTACACCCTGAAGGCACAGATCCTCAAGGGCAGCAAGAAGGTCATCGGCCGCTACAAGAACACCCGCACCAAGGGCGGGCCATACTCGCAGCGGTCTCACTGGATCCTCATGGGGACAGGCAACACCAAAGCCGACGGCACGAGCTGGATCCCATTCCAGCGCATGAGCAAGACCCGCACCGACATCCAGAAGATGACCACCATCTCGGTGCCGCAGATGATAACCAGCGACCGCACCAACGAGGCCATCATGCTGAGGCTCAACACCGAGACGGCCAAGCGCCTCGACCACCACATGAAGCGAGCCCTCGGCCTGTGACCCACGGGCCGCCGCCACGGCCAGCAGGACGCCCGCCAAGGCGGCCGGGCACGCGAGGGCAAGCCCAACACACACGCGCAGGAAAACGCGCCGCAAAGGGCACACAGAGGCCCCACACGGCCACGCAGAGCGGCCGAAGGTACTGTGACGCACCCCTAACGCCTGCGGTGCTGGCGAGCCCAAAAAACGCGCAGACTCCAAAAAGTTTTTCCGGGCCGTTTCGCTTCGCCCCGGGGCCTACGCTGATCATTTTCCTGACCTCACGAAAATGGTGGGGGCACGGCAGCACGACAGAAAGGAGGGGACGCCATGCCGAACACCAACACCAAGCTCGTCGACAGCAAGACCATCGCGGCCCTGTTCGAGCTGACGCCCCGCCGCATCCAGCAGCTCACCAAGGAGGGCATCATCACGGCCACCAAGGAGGGCAACGCCAACCGCTACGACCTGCTGCCGACGATCCAGAAGTACATCAGATACCTGACGGCCAAGGCCAACGGCCGGGAGCCGTCCAAAAAGGACGCCGAGATCGAAGGGCGCCGGCTCGAGGCCGAGGCCGACCTCAAGCGCAGCAAGGCAGACATCGCCGCGCTCCAGCTCAAGGAGCTCGAGGGCACCATGCACCGCAGCGAGGATGTCGAGGCCGTCATGACCGATCTCGTGTATAGCATCAGGTCAATGCTCGTGGCCCTGCCCGGGCGTCTGGCCGTGGATGTCTCCAGCGCGGCCACCGCTGCGGAAGCGTCCGACATCATCCGCGCCGAGGTCTACAAGATCCTCGAGGAGCTGGCCGGCTACAAATACGATCCCGAGGTCTATGCGCGGCGGGTAAGGGATCGGGAGGGATGGAGCGAGCTCTCCGATGACGCGGACGACTAAGCGGAACGCCGCGAAGCTCAACGCCGCCATCGCGGGGGCGATCAAACGCTTCGCCCCGCCCGAGAGCCTGACTGTGGACGAGTGGGCCGACAAGCACCGCCGCCTCTCCCCTGAAAGCTCGGCCGAGGCAGGCCCGTGGCGCACCAAGCGCACCCCGTACCTCGAGGAGCCCATGCGGGCCTTCACGGATCCGAAGGTGCACAAGATCGTCATGGTCGCCGCGTCGCAGGTCGGCAAGTCGGAGCTCGAGCTCAACATCATCGGCTACATCATCGACCAAGACCCCGGCAGCATCCTATATGTGCACCCGACCATCGACGACGCCAGAAAGTTCAGCCGACTGCGCGTCGCTCCCATGATCCGGGACAGCAAGCCCCTGAAGGCAAAGGTGCACGATGTCAAAGCCAAGGACAGCGGCAACACCATCCTCCAGAAGTCTTTCCCGGGCGGTATGCTCACGCTGACCGGCTCCAACAGCGCCTCGGCGCTGGCATCCACCCCCGCCCGCTACATCATCGGTGACGAGCGTGACCGCTGGGCCACGAGCGCCGGCACCGAGGGCGACCCGTGGGCGCTGGCCGAGGCCCGTCAGGCGACCTTCTATAACGCCAAGGCCGTCGAGGTCTCGACCCCGACCATCAAGGGCGCCAGCAACATCGAGACCAGCTTCTACCAAGGCACACAGGAACGCTGGTGCCACCGCTGCCCCGAGTGCGGGGAGTACAGCGAGATCGTGTTCGACGCCATCCACTTCGAGCCCGAGGCCAAGCGCGTGCGCGGCAAAAAGGTCTGGAGCCTGAAGGGTGGCGTCTCGTGGGCCTGTCCCGCCTGCGGCTGCCTGATCCCCGAGGAGACCATGCGACGGCAGCCGGCCAAGTGGATCGCGGAAAATCCCGACGCCTACAAGAAGGGCGTCCGCTCGTTCTGGCTCAACGCCTTCAGCTCCCCGTGGACACCATGGGAGAAGATCGTCCTCAAGTTCCTCGACGCCAAGAACGACCCGCAGCGGCTCAAGGTGGTCTACAACACCCTGCTCGGCCAGCTATGGGAGGATCGCGGCGACCTCGAGGACGAGGACACCATGCTCGCCCGCCGCGAGGACTACGGCACACGCCCGGACGGCACCCCCGTGGAGCTGCCCGACGGCGTGCTGGTGCTCACCTGCGGCGTGGACACGCAGGACAACCGCCTCGAGTATGAGGTCGTCGGCCACGGCAAGTACGGCGAAAACTGGGGCATAGTCAAGGGCTACATCATGGGCCGGCCGGACACCCCCGAGGTCTGGCAGCGGCTCGACGATGTCATCGACCATGTCTACAAGTTCAAGAACGGGCGGGGCCTGAAGATCTCCATCACCTGCGTCGACTCCGGCGGCCACTTCACCCAAGAGGTGTACGAGGCGTGCCGGGCCCGACAGGGCAAGCGCGTGTTTGCCATCAAGGGCAAGGGAGGCGACGGGATCCCCTACGTCTCCCCGCCGACCAAGGTGCCGATCCGGGACAACAAGAAGATCACCTGCTGGCTCTACACCATCGGCGTCGACGCCGGCAAAGCGGCCATCATGGCCGGCCTGAAGGTGCAGGAGCCCGGCCCGAAATATTCCCATTTCAACCGGCACCCCGACGCCGGCTACGACCTCAACTACTTCAACGGCCTGCTCTCCGAGAAGCTGGTGCTCACCAGCACCCGGCGGGGCGACCGCTGGGCGTGGGAGAAGCTGCCCGGCCACAACCGCAACGAGGCCCTCGACTGCCGGGACTACGCCAACGCCGGCCTCAAGATCATCAACCCCGACATGGACGCAGTCGAGCGCCGCCTGCGCGGCCTCGAGGAGCAGCCAAAACCGGCGCCGCAGCGACGGGCGCGCACCAAGCGCAGCAGCTCCAGCGCCTTCGACGACTGGTAAGGAGGACACGACCACATGAAAACGCGCAAGACCATCGAGATCGAGCTCACCGGCAAGCGGGAGCGGCTCGAGCTCTACCTGAAGCGGGAGGCCGAAATGCTGAGCGGCGGCGTGCAGAGCTATGGCATCGGATCCCGCAACCTGTCCCGCTACAACACCGACCTCGCCGCCATCCGGGCGGCCATCAAGGAGCTCGAGGACGACATCGCAGCCCTCGAGGCCCTGCTCAACGGGCAGCGCCCCCGCAAAGCTGTGGGCGTCGTCCCCCGTGACTGGTGAAAGAAGCCCCGAAAGGGGCTTTTTTCATAGGCTGACGCCGGGAGTTTTCGCTCCTTTTCTCCCGGCGCCGGCCATTTTTACCTGAAGGAGGTGAGCACCATCAGCAGACGAAAGAACAGAAGCCGACCGCAGAGCGGCCGGCAGAGCCCCCGCCCCGTGAACAAGGGCTACGGCGACGCCGGCGCGAGCTGGCACAAGAGGTCGACCAAGGGCTTCAGGGCCTTCAGCGGCAGCCCCAAGGAGGACATCGACGCCCACAACTGGACGCTCCGGCAGAGAGCCCGGATGCTCTACATGGCCGCACCCATCGCCACCTCAGCCATCCGCACCAACCGCACAAACGTGGTCGGCATCGGGCTCCAGCTCAAGAGCCGGATCGACCGGGAGGCGCTCGGCATGACGCAGGAGGCCGCAGACGCATGGCAGGCGCAGGCCGAGCGCGAGTTCAGCCTGTGGGCCAACAATAAAAGGGCGTGCGACGCCACCGGCGTCAATAACTTCGCGGCCATGCAGCAGCTCGCCCTCGCCTCGTGGCTGGTCAGCGGCGACGTGTTCGCGGTCGTCAAGCAGTACGACCCGACGCCTCTCATGCCCTACTCGCTGCGCATCCACCTGATCGAGGCCGACCGCGTGGCAACCCCGACGAGCTCCGGCATCGTCACCCCCATGCTGCTGACCACCGGCAAGGCGGCCAACGGCAACACCATCTACGACGGCGTCGAGGTGGACAGCAACGGCCAGATCGTCGCCTACCACATCCGCAGCACCTACCCCTTCGAGCTGGGTGCAGCGGCGACCAAGTGGGCCCGCGTGGAAGCATACGGCCGGCGCACAGGGCTCCCGAACATCCTGCACATCATGGAGAGCGAGCGCCCGGATCAGTACAGAGGCGTCAGCTACCTCGCGCAGGTCATCGAGCCCCTGCTTCAGCTCCGGCGCTACACCGAGAGCGAGCTGACCGCGGCCGTCGTGGAGAGCTTTTTCACGGCCTTCATCAAGACCGAGGCCGGCGCCGGCGACAACCCGTTCAACGAGGTGGGGAGCAGCCTGCCGGAAGTGACCCGGGATCCCAACGAGTACGAGATGGGCCCGGGACAGATCAACATCATGGAGCCCGGCGAGGATGTCACCTTTGCCGACCCCAAGCGACCGGCCAGCGGCTTCGACAGCTTCCTGCGCGCCATCTGCGAGCAGGTGGGCGCAGCCCTCGAGATCCCGGCCGACCTGCTCCTCAAGGCGTTCAACAGCTCGTACAGCGCCAGCCGCGCCGCCCTGCTGGAGGCGTGGAAAGCCTTCCGCATGAGGCGCAAGTGGTTTGTCGATGACTTCTGCACCCCCATCTATGAGATCTTCATCGCCGAGGCCGTGGCCCGCGGACGCATCAGCGCCCCGGGCTTTTTCGCTGACCCGGCAACCCGGGCGGCCTACCTCGGCGCCGAGTGGATCGGCCCCTCGCAGGGGCAGCTCGACCCGACCAAGGAGATCACGGCCGAGATCCTCGCCATCGGCGAGGGCATTACCACCCGCGAGCAGGCCACGATCCGGCTCAACGGCGGCCAGTGGGACGCCAACATCGACCAGCTCGCTCGGGAAAACGAGAAACTGCGGGCGGCTCAGGGAGACACCGGCAGCACCGGCGACTCCGGCGGCACATCAGCGGCCGGCACATCCCTCTCGGCTGCCGTGCGGCGCGCTGCCATCGTCGCCGAGGTGGAAAAGACCATCAAGGAAGGAGACAAGGACAAGCATGAAAACGAGTAACACCCCGCGCCTGTGCGCCGGGCCGCAGGTCGTCCAGCAGACGCCGACGAAGTTCTGGAACATCGCCAGCGTCGGCGAGGACTCGGGCGAGATCGTCCTCTATGGCGATGTCGTTGCCCGTCAGCCTGTGGACTGGTGTACGGGTGAGCCCGAGCCCGGCCTCTATATCGCTCCCGAGAGCTTCATGGAGGATCTCGCGGCCGTCAAGGGCAAGAGCAACATCACCATCAAGATCAACAGCACCGGCGGCGACCTCTACACCGGCATCGCCATCCACAACGCCATCAAGGGCCTGAGCGGCCACAAGGTCGTCATCGTGGAGGGCATCGCGGCCAGCGCAGCCAGCGTCATCGCCTGCGCCGGTGACGAGGTGCAGGTCTACCCCGGCAGCATGGTCATGATCCACGGCGTCGCGGGCCTGCTGATGGACTACTACACCCTCGCAGACCTGAAGAAGCTCCAGAAGGACTTCGACGCCAGCGAGCGGGCCATCGCGGAGATCTACCACGCCAAGACCGGGATCGCGGTCGAACAGCTCCGCACCATGATGACCCGCGAGACATGGATGGTCGGGCAGGAAGCCATCGACAACGGCTTCGCCGACACCCTGCTCGAGGGCGACGGCCCTGATGTCAGTGTGAGCGCCGACAAGCAGGTGCTCCTCGTGGCCGGCATCCGGCACAACATCAAGGGGCTGCATAATGTCCCGAGCACGATCCGCATCAACAGCATCCACGCCGCCCCGGCGGCTGGAAATAAGCCGACCGGGAACGGCGGCGAAAACAGAAAGGAAGATGAGCCCATGACTCTCGAGGAAATGAGAGCACAGCACCCCGACCTCGTCGCTCAGATCGAGCAGCAGGCCGTCGCAAATGCCATCGCGCAGGAGCGGGCCCGCATCGAGGCCATCGACAGCATCGCCGCAAGTGTGGGCGACGCTCAGCTCGTCAGGGACGCCAAGTTCGGCGAGAACGCCTGCACCGCTGAGCAGCTCGCACTCAAGGCCATGCAGAAGCAGGCGGCCCTCGGCGCCAAGCACCTGAAGGACGCCGCCGCCGACAATGCTGACTCCGGCGCGGCCGATGTCGGAGCCGCCCCCAATGGGGGCGAGGAAGGCAGCGAGACCGACGACAAGGCCAAGGTCGACGCCATCGTCAGCATCTACAACACCACCAAGAACGGAGGTAAGAAGTAATGAGCAAGAGACTCGACGAAAACCTCGGCACCGTGGACTATGACGGCCTGATCGTTACCAACGAGCCCGTCGCTGATGTGTTCACTGTGACCATCCGCAAGGAGACCAGCGAAAAGGCCACCTTCAAGCGCGGCACCGTGCTGGCCCTCTCCAGCGGCACCGGCGGCGACGGCAAGATGGTCGCCCTCGGCACCACCGCCGGCTCCAACGAGACCCTGACCGCCAACGCCATCCTCTGCGACGACACCGAGATCGGCACCGCCGCCGACGTGGAGGCCACCGCCTACCGCACCGGCCACTTCGCCCGCAACAAGCTGATCTTCGGCGGCACCGACTACACCCTGAAGCCCGCCGACGAGGAAGCTCTGCGCGCTGCCGGCATCCTGCTGAGCGACGCGCTGGACTACTAAGAGAAGGAGGACAAGATCATGCCTTTTAACTTCTACGACACCCACACGCTGCTCATGGCCGTGCAGCAGCTCGCCCCTGCGGCGACCTTCCTGCGCGACCGCTATTTCCCGACCAACGACGCGAGCGACATCTTCGCCACTGAGGATGTGCTGGTCGAGTACCGTGACGGCGTGCGCAAGCTCGCGCCCTTCGTCGCTCCCCGCAAGGGCGGCGTCACCATCCTGCGCAAGGGCTACACCATGGAGCGGTACACCCCGCCCTTCGTGGCTCCCCGCCGCACCCTGACCCTCGACGAGCTGCGCAAGCGCGGCTTCGGCGAGGCCCTGTACTCTCAGCTCACCCCCGAGCAGCGCCAGCAGGTGCTCATCATGCGTGACGCTGACGAGCTGGGCGACCTCATCACCAACCGCGAGGAGGCCATGGCAGCCGAGACCATGCTGACCAACGGCTGCATCATGAAGCACATCGCCGACGACGCCGACAAGAGCGACGAGATGGAGATCCGCTTCTACTCCGAGGGCGCCAACCCCGCCACCTACACCCCGACGATCAAGTGGGACGCAGAAGGCGCCAAGATCCGCGCCGACCTCGGCGCGATGGCCCGTATGCTGACCAGACGCGGCCTGCGTGCTGCTGACCTCGTGTGCTCCCCGGACGTGGCCGACGCCATCGTCGAGGATCCCGACATCAAGGAAATGCTCGACAACCGCCGCTACGAGCTGGGCTCTGTGGCCCCCGAGGAGCTGGCGCCGGGCGCTTCCATCATGGCCCGCCTGAACATCAACGGCCGCATCATCAGCGTGATCTCCTACGACGAGACCTACACCGACGACGGCAACGATCAGCTCTACATCCCGAGCGGCAAGTGCATCCTCACCGCTCCCGCTGCGGGCCGCACCTGCTACGGCGCCGTGTCTCAGGTGGAGCAGGCAGACGGCGAGTTCCACACCTACGCCGGCCGCCGCGTGCCGAAGTATGTGTCCAGCGCCGAGGGCAACACCCGCACGCTGACCATCTCCAGCCGCCCGCTGCTGATCCCCAACAACAAAAACCCGTGGATCGTCGCCGATGTCCTGACCTCGGACTAAGCCGGCAGAAAGGAGCACGAACATGATCCAGATCATCGCGGGCACCTTCGGCTACTATAACGGCCGCAAGGTTATCCCCATCACCAATGCGGACGGGCCTCAGAAGTTCGACCCCGAGCTCGAGGCCCGTCTGGTCAAGCAGGGCGTCGCCAAGTATGTCGACGAACAGCCCGAGGCCCCTGCCCCGGCCGTAAAGCCGGAGCAGGAGCCCGAGACTGCACCCGAGACCGACGACGCGCCCGCCGCTCCTGAGTACGACGAGGACATGAAGCTCGACGAGCTGAAGGAAGTGGCGGCCGCCTACGGCGTGGACACCTCTGCCATGCGCAAGAAGGCCGATGTCATCGCCGCCATCGAGGAGGCGAAGGCGGCGGCCAACGAGGCCGACGACGACCAGACCGGCGACAATGAGGAGCCCCCTCAGATCGGCGCCGCGGATCCCGTCTAATGGCCTTCGACTTCAAGAAAATGGTCGCTGACGACCGCCGCCTCGTGTTCCTCAACCTCGCCGAGTTCGGCGAGGAGCACAAGGTCGACGGCAAGACCATCACCGTCGTGCTGGATGACAACGCCCTGAAGGAACGCCAAGGGGGGCAAGAGCTGGGCGTGGCAGAGTCGTCCCTCATGCTGTATGCAGCAGTCGAGGATCTGCCGCCCCGGCGCCCGGCGGGCGAAGGGCTCAACATCGACGGCCGCGAGTATATCGTCAACGACTGGAGCGAGGACATGGGCGTCGCCACCATCGCGCTCGGCCAGACCGTGACCATGTAAAGGAGGTGCAGCCGTGTCCATAGTCAACAGCATCGAGACCGTCCGGGAGTGGCTGGGCTCCACCGTCTGCCCGATGGTGCAGCTCAAGCTCCCCGACGACAGCGCGACCGACGCCTCCTACCCCTACAAGCTGGTCAACCCGACCGCGTTCTCGCTTTTCGTCCCGTCGAAGGACAGATTGCCCCCAAAGGTGCCGGCCCCCATCCCCTCGGTCTGCGTGCAGATCGTGGAGGGCACCGACAGCCTGACCATGAGCTCGAGGAGCATCAAGATCCGGCTTTGCTTCTCTGCGTGGGATCCCGGCTACCACGGGCGCGACATCTTCAAACCGAAAAACGACGGCAGCGGCGCATACGTCCAGTGGCAAAACGAGGAGGCCGCGGCCTTCTTCGAGAAAAACGGCGAGGGCTGGCGCGACGCATGGAATTTTGTGGACACGGCCCTCCGCATGATCGAGAACGCCGAGTACATCGGCCCGCTGCGCGTCATGAAGGAGGACGGCATCACCTTCGGCCCTGTGTCTGAGCAGGACGCCGTCCTGGACTTCTACCCCTACTGGTTCGCGTGGGTAGAGTTCGCCGTCGAGGAGATCCTGACACGCACGCCGAAGGACTACCAACACCTGCTTTAAGGGCAGCCGACCGGCTGCTCTAATTTTATGCAAAGGAGGAAAAGCAGATGGCAAACGAATACCTCTACGGCGCATACGGCCACATCGGCGAGACTGTGGCACAGAGCGCCGTGCAGGCGGGCACCACGCCGGTCTACATCGGCACGGCGCCCGTCAACCTCGTGCGCGGCTTCGCAGACGCCGGCGTCATCAATGAGCCCATCAAGCTCAGCAACATGATCGACGCGCAGCGCAAGCTCGGCTATGCGGCCGACTGGGGCACCTTTACGCTCTGCGAGGTCATGAATGCGCACTTCAACAACACCCTCGGGAACATCGGCCCCATCTACGTCATCAACGTCCTCGACCCGTCTGCGGGCAAGCACCGCAAGGCGACCGAGACCACCAAGCAGCTCTCTTTCACCGGCGGCCGGGCCGAGTTTGCAAGCTCCACCATCATTCTCGACACCCTGACCATCGCAATGAGCGAGGGCGGCGACTACGCCGAGGGCACCGACTACGCCGTGGACTACAACTTCACCAAGGGCACCGTCATCATCACCAGCCTGATCGAGGACTCCCCGCTCACCGGCACCCTGACGGCCAGCTTCTACGAGGTGGACGACAGCGCCATCGAGGACGACGACATCATCGGCGGCGTGACGGCCGGCGGCGAGTACAGCGGCCTGAGTTCCATCGCGCTGCTCTACCCCGAGCAGTTCGCGGTCTGCAACCTGATCGCCGCCCCCGGCTGGAGCCAGAGCCCGGCGGTCTACAACGCCATGCTCACCGCCAGCCAGAAGATCAACGGCCACTGGGACGCCTTCGTCGTCGCTGACCTGCCCCTCGTGGACAGCAGCGCGCAGGCGGTCGACACCATCACCAAGGCCATCGCGTGGAAGAAGAACAACGCCTTCACCGGCGAGCGGTCGAAGGTCTACTGGCCGCAGGGCATCGACAACCTCGGCAACATCTACCACCTGAGCACGCTGGCCGTGGTCGAGCTCATGCGGGCCGACTTCAGCCACAACAGCGTGCCGATGGAGACCTGCGGCAACAAGGCGATCCCCATCATCAAGCAGTATTTTGGGGCCAACGCCACCAACCGCGGCTTCAGCCAGCAGGAGGGCAAGGAGCTGACGCAGAACGGCATCAGCACGGCCGTCGCATGGGGCGGCGAGTGGGTGCTGTGGGGCGACCACACCGCCGCCTACACCTACGGCGCCGACGTGGATCCCCGGGCGATCTTCGACGTGTCCATGCGTATGCTCATGCACATCACCAACGACTTCCAGAGGGAGTGGAGCCCGCGCATCGACGAGCCCATGACCCGGGCGCTCAAGGACGAGATCATCAACCGCGAGCAGGAGAAGCTCGACGGGTATGTCAGCATGGGCGCGCTGCTGGGCGAGCCGCAGATCGTGTTCCTCGAGAGCGAGAACAGCACCACCGACATCATGAACGGCGACTTCCGCTGGGACATCGCCGTCACCCCGACCCCGCCCCTCAAGTCTGCGAGCGTGTACGTCGCATACACCGACGCCGGCTTCTCTGTCTACTACGAAGGAGGTGACGAGTAATGGCAAATCTGTGGCTTGACCTGAAGGGCCCCATCCTCGCCGACACCGTGTACATCAACGGCGTCCTCGTCGCCAAGGACGTGACCATCACCCTGCCGGCCGTCACCCATGTGACCGCCGATTATAAGGCGATGGGCACCTACACCGCACCCATGACCGGCCAGATCGAAGGCATGGAGGCCGCCATCACCAAGATCGGCATCGACAAGGGGCTGCGCTCCATGGTGCAGCTCGAGAGCAAGACGCTGGAGGTCAGATGGGCGCAGGATGTCAAGTACGCCGACGGCTCCACCAAGACCGAAGGCTGCAAGGCGTTCATGCGCTGCGTCCCGAAGCTGATCCCGGGCCTGTCCGTGGATCCGGGCAACCCTTCGGAGAACGAGGTCACGCTGGCCGTGAGCCGCTATCAGGTTTTCGTCGCCGGCGAGGAGTTCTGCCTGATCGACCAGCTCAACACCATCATGCGCATCGGCGGCGTGGACTACGTCAAAGACCTGCGCAGCGTGCTGTAACAACAGATGGGCGCCGCCCGAGGTGGGCGGCGTCCCTCTTTTTATCAACGAAAGGAGACAACGACCATGGAAAAGCTGACACTCAGCAACCCCATCACCATCAACGGCAAGAAGGTCAAGACCCTGACCTATGACACCGGCGCGATCACCGTGGGAATGTTCGCCGAGGCCGAGGCGCTGAAGCTGCGCGCCACCACCCACAAGGCCGGCGGCAGCGCCGGCGCCACCGAGCTCGACTACTCCATGCACCTCTACCTCGCTATGATGGCGATCACCGCCGTCAACCCCGACATCGACATCGCCGACCTCGAGCGCATCAGTGGGCCCGATGTCATGGAGCTGGTGAGGATCGGCCGAAATTTTACCACAACGAGGTCGGGGGCACCCTCCGAGCAAAACGACTCGGAGAGCTCGTCCGAGACTACTCCCGAGCCTTCCACATCTCAGTCGGAGAGCTCCGACGGGAACGCCTGACCGACTTCCTGCTCGAATACTACGAAGCGGCCGAGGAGGCGAAAAAGCAGCGGGCCAAGATCCCGAAGCCGAGGATCCCCCACATCCGGTCGCATAGGAGGAGGTGACGCCAGTGGCCAAAAATAAAATGCTGCAAGCCGTCGTGAGTCTCGCCGGCACCATTGACCCGTCACTCGGCAAGGCGCTGGACGATGTCACCGGCAAGCTGGAAAACGTCATCTGGAAGGCCGTGGCCGTCGGCGGTGCTGTGGGCGGCATCGCAGTCGCAACAGGCAAGGCGGTCGTGGAGGCCGGGAAGTATCTGGCCGACCTCGGCAACGAGTACAACACGGCCATCAATCAGCTCTCGGCGGCAACCGGGGCGACCGGCGACGAGCTGGACGCGCTCGGCGAAAGCGTCAAGAACATCTACGCCAAAGGGCTCGGCGATGACTTCGCCGACGTGGCTGACGGTCTGGCTGCAACGCAGCAGGCCAGCGACCTGACTGGCGAAGCTCTGGAGCGGGCAACCGCCGCCGGCTTCAACCTGCGGGACGTGTTTGACTACGATGTCAGCGAGAGCGCCCGGGCAGCGTCGGCCCTGATGAAAAACTTCGGCATCGACGCCGAGGAAGCCTACGGCTTGATCGCCGTGGGCGCGCAGAACGGCGCAGACAAAAACGGCGACCTGCTGGACACCCTGAACGAGTACAGCCCGCAGTTTGCGGCCCTCGGCCTCAGCGCCGACCAGTTCATCGGCACCCTCGTGGAGGGCGCTGACGCCGGCCTGTTCTCCATCGACAAGGTCGGCGACGCCGTCAAGGAGTTCAACATCAGAGCGAAGGACGGCAGCGACACGAGCCGGGAAGCCTTCGAGAGCCTCGGCCTCAACGCCGACAAAATGTTCGCAGCCTTCGCCGCAGGTGGAGACACCGCAGAGGCCGCGTTCTTCGACACCGTCGAGGCCCTCAACAGCATGGACGACCCCCTCGCCCGCAACGCGGCCGGCGTGGCCCTGTTCGGCACACAGTTCGAGGATCTGGAGGCCGGCGTGCTGCCGGTACTGGCGAGCATCGAGACCGCAGCCTACGACGGCGCGGCCGCTCTCCAGCAGATCAACGACGTGAAGTACAACGACCTCGGCAGCGCCTTCGAGGCGATCAAGAGGTCGGCCGAGGTCTCGCTGCTGCCGATGGCGTCCATGATCGCCAACACCCTGACGGCTCTGGCGCCGATCCTGCGGGAGACCTTCGAGGCCATCGCCCCCGTCATCACGGAAACGCTCAACGCTTGTATGCCGTTTGTGCAGCAGTTCCTCATGGGAATGGGGCAGGCCCTCCAGACCGTGCTCCCCATGGTCTCGCAACTGGCCGCCGGGCTGCTTCCGCTGCTCTCGCAGCTGATCTCGGCCTTCCTGCCGCCGCTCCTCGAGCTGGCGCAGCAGTTACTCCCGCCGCTGATGCAGATCGTGCAGGCCATCCTCCCGCCCATCGTGAGCATCCTGACCTCGATCCTGCCAATGCTGACGCAGATCATCTCGACGATCCTGCCCGTCCTGACCAGCCTGATCTCGGCCCTGCTGCCTGTCATCACCCCGCTGCTCGAGGTCGCGCTTCAGATCGTCAACAGCGTCATCATGCCCCTCGTGCCCCCTCTCATGCAGATCGTCGAGGCGCTGCTGCCGCCCCTGATGTCGCTGCTCAATGCCATCATGCCGATCCTGAGCCCCCTGCTGGGGCTGCTTCAGCCCATCGCGTCGGTGCTCGGCACCATCGCCAGCGTCATCGGCAAGATCGTGAGCTTCGACGCGGGCGTCATCAACAGCATCGCCGGCCTGTTCGGCGGCGGCGGGGGCGGCGGGGTTTCCGGCTTCGCAACCGGCGGCTTCACGAGCGGCCCGTCCATCGCGGGCGAGGATCCGCGCTACCCGACAGAGGCCGTCATCAGCTTCAACCCTGCATATAGGGCGCAAAACCTGTCCTACTGGGCCCGCGCCGGCGAAATGCTCGGCGCTATGGACGAGGGCAGCTATGAGCCTATCAGCTCCGGCTCGGGCACGTCCGTGGTCTATGACCTGAGCGGCCTGTCCTTCAGCCCCACGATCAAGGTCGACGGCAACACCGACGAGGACGCCCTGATCCGAAAGCTGCGGGATCTGGAGCCGGAGTTCATCGACTTCATCCTCGAAGCACTCGCAAGAAGGGAGGGCGGCGCCTATGTCACAGCGGATAGTCGGCTATATTGATTACACCGCGCAGGGCGGCGACACCTTCGACAGCATCGCGCTGGCAGCCTATAACGAGGAGCGGATGGCGAGCACCATCATCGACGCCAACCGCGACCTCTGCGACGTGCTGATCTTCGAGGGCGGCGAGGCCGTGCGGATCCCCATCGTCGAGACTGTGGAGACGCCCGACACCCTGCCGCCGTGGAGGAGGTGAGCCTGCCCCGTGAAAATCATCTACGAGGGGACGGACATCTACCCCGAGATCAGCGTCCACCGCTGCTACCACGATATGTACGCAGACAAGCAGAGCGACGAGCTGCTGCTCAAGCTCAACGACACCCGGGAGCTGTGGGACAGGTGGAGCCCCAAGAAGGGCGACACCATCGCCGTCGAGGACGGCGCCGCCAAGACGGGCAAGATGTTCGTCGAGAGCGTCGTCCCCGAGTCCGGCCTCATAACCCTGCGGGCCTACTCGGCCCCGCAATCCACCAAGGACAAGAGGAGCAAGTCGTGGGAAAAGGTCAAGTTCCTGCAACTGATCCAAGAGATCGCCGGCCGGCACGGCCTCACGGTCGAGACCTACGGCATCACCGACCAGACCTACGACTACGTCGAGCAGAACAACCTCCCCGACTTCGCTTTTCTTCAGGCACGCTGCACCCTCGAGGGCGCGGCTTTTTTAGTCTATGACGGCAAGCTGGTCGTCTACGACGAGGCATACATGGAGGGCCAGCAGCCCGTCGACACCATCACCATCACGCCGGCCAACGACTTCGAGTACCGGGACGAGGGCGCCTACGCCTACGGCTCGGCCGAGGCCGTCAACGGCGGCCTGACCGGCACCTTCTCGGCGCCGGCCGGGGGCGACAAGGTGCTGCGCAAAATCCTCCCCTTCCGCATGACCGACCAAGCAGAGGCCGACCGCTTCGCTAAGGGCCTGCTCCGGGACGCCAACAAAGAGGCGACCGTCGCAACGCTCTGGACGGGGACGCTGCTGCGCGAGTATGCAGCGGGCTCCGTGGTGACGCTCTCCACCGAGGGCGTCGCCTCGTGGGACGGCACGGCCTTCGTGAGCCGGATCCGGCACGACTACGTCAAGACCCGGAGCAAGCTCTATCTGCGCAAGCCTCTGGAGGGATATTGACCATGCCAAACAGCAACACCCAAATGATCCAAAAGGGCAAGATCTCGAGCATCGAGGGCGAGCCCGACAGAAACGGCGACAAGACCACGGCCCGGGTGCTCCCGAGCACCGCCGACAGCCTCGTCACGAGGCCGCTGACGATCCCGTGGTATCTGCGCGGGGACATGGGAAACCTGAGCCCCGGCGTCGAAGTCGCCTACGCTATGTTCGAGGACGGCACCGGCCTGATCCTCTCCCGCATGGACGGGGAGTGGCCCGGCATCGTCCCCGGCGACATCACCATCAAGAAGGGCGCGCTCACCGTGCAGGACAAGGGCGTCAGCGTACCGTCGGCCGATGTCACGGCCAGCGGCATCAGCCTGAACAGCCACACCCACACCGCACCGCACGGAGAGACAACCGGCCCGCACTAAGAAAGGAGGCCGAGCATCATGTCCGTCATGGCATCGTGGAACGGCAAGACATGGGGCGTCTCCCCCGAGCGGATCGCCGCCCTGAATGGCGTCTCGGCCAGCGTGGAGCTGGACACCGAGAACAGCGACGACAAGGCGGGATCCCCGGCCACCAAGACCAAGGCGCTCAAGCTCCAGAGCATGAGCTTCGACTTCGATCTCGGCGTCGCCGTGGGCTGCGATGTCCGCGGCGAGTACGAGTCGTGGACGGCACTGGTGGGCCAGTACGCCCCCTTCTACCTCGGCGGCACGCGCTTCGGCCCGGCCAACCTTCAGCTCACTGGCGTGAGCCTCGGCGACACGACGGTCGACAACTTCGGCCGGATCCTCAAGGGCAAGATCACCATCAACCTGACGGAGTTCGCCGAGGAGGCCAGCAGCAAGAAGGCGACCGCCGGCAGCTCCAACGGGGGCAGCTCGTCCCCGGCCGGAGTCTCCACCGGCGTCGGCCCGCGCCTGAGCGCCATCACCGTCGGCGCATCCAGCAGCGACAAAGCTGCAAAGAAACCCAACAACACCCAACTGACCTAAAGCGAGGTGATCCCATGAAAGCAAGCGGCAACGCAGCGCCCGAGACCTGCGTGCAAAACCTCCTAAAGACCATCCGCGGCGAGGTGCCATACGAGCGCATCAAGGGGATCGACCGCACCCTGATCGACAAGCCGAGCGGGACGGCTGCCAACGATCTGGCCGCCGACGTGGAGTTCGTCGTGGAAACCTACGAGCCCCGCGTGCGCCTGAGCTCGTCCGATCTGGTCGCTCTGGTCGCGCAGACCGGCGACTTCGAGCTGCGGGCCAGCATTGACAACAACACACTCTGAAGGAGGTGAACAGCATGAGCGACGAGACCAACACCTACGGCGACGACATCCACCTCACCACCACCGACGCGACGACCATCTACAACACCCTGATCGCTGCGCTCGAAAAGGGCGCCGGCGAGCCTCTGTACCCCGGCGACGAGCGCCGGATCTTCGGCGAGGGGCTCGTGGCCGTGTTCGTCGCCCTCTACAACAGCCTCGATGACACCGGGCGGCAGACCCTACTCCGCTACGCGCGGGGCGAGGTGCTGGACGCCATCGGCGAGCGTCTGGATGTCCACCGGCTGGAAGGATCCCCGGCAAAGACGACCATGCGCTTCTCTGTGAGCACGCCGCAGCCCAACAACATCATCATCCCGAAGTGGACGAAGGTGACGCCGGACAGCGACCACTACTTTGCCACCGACGAGATCGCCGTCCTTCAGGCCGGCGCCTACTCCGTGGAGATCCCGACCTCGGCCGTCAGCAACGGCACCGAGTACAACGGGTATGCCCCGGGCACCATCACCACCCTCGTCGACCTGATCCCCTACATCGAGAGCGTCACCAACATCACGGCGACGGCCGGCGGCGACGACGGCGAGCCCTACACCGAGGAAGGCGACAACCGGCTGCGCGAGCGCATCCGACTGGCGCCGGCGTCCCGGTCTACGGCCGGGCCGGAACAAGCTTACATCTACTGGGCCATGACGGCCGACAGCTCCATCATCGACGCCCGGGCCGTCAGCGAGACGGAAACCATCAGCCGCACCCTCACGGTCTACGACGGCCACGCCTTCATCGGCGGCGGCCGGCTGCTGCCGGACACCCTGATCGTCAAGGAGCACGGGGAGAGCACGGCCGGCGTGGAGGACACCGACTACACTGTGGACTACACCGACGACCTACTGACCATCGAGCTCAAGGGCGCCCTCGCGGACGCCACGAGCCTCGACATCACCATCACCCGCACCCTCGAGGGCTGCGTCAAGATCGTCCCCCTGCTGGAAGGCGGCGCCGTCCCCGACGAGAGCATCCTCGAGAAGGTGCTGGAGGCGTGCAACGCCTCGGACATCCGGCCGCTCACCGACGTGGTCACGGCCGTGGCGCCCGAGGTCATCACCTACGACATCGAGATCGTCTACTACACCACCCCCGAGACAGAGGCCGAGGTCATCGCCAATGTGGAAGGCACCGGCGGCGCCATCGACCGCTACAACGAGTGGCAGGTGGGCGCGCTGGGCCGGGACATCAACCCCGACCAGCTCCGCAAGCGGATCCTCTGCCCGTCGTGGGGCGAAAACCTGACCGGCGCCTTCCGCGTGGACGTGACCAAGCCGGTCTACACACCCGTCAGCGACACGCAGGTCGCCAAGTTCAGCGGGCACCTGACTGTCAGCCATAAGACAGAGAGCGAGGTGGTCTAAATGCGACTCAGCGAAGTCGAGATGATCAAGCTCCTGCCCTCGTGGATGGCACAGGACGGCGCCGACCGCGGGCTGGCCGCCGGCTGCGACACCCTATCCCGGGACGCCTTCGCCCGTCTGAAGCTGCTGAGCAGGTGGGACAAGATCGACCAGCTCAGCGAGGCCGAGCTGGACGAGATGGCGTGGGAGCTGAACATCCAGTGGTATGACAGCACCGCGCCCATCGAGACCAAGCGGGCCGTCATCCGAAACAGCGACCGCGTCTATGCCAAGCTCGGCACCCCCTACGCCGTGGCGCAGATCATCGCCGACTACTTCGGCACCGGCGAGGTCAGGGAGTGGTATCAGTACGGCGGCAAGCCCTATCACTTCAAAGTGCTGAGCGACAACCCGGGGCTCGTCAACGAAAACCTCGACCTGTTCCTCTCGCTGCTGCGCACCGTGAAGCGGCGCAGCGCATGGCTCGACGCGATCCTGATCTGCCTGACCGGCGAGATGTTCCTTTATGCCGGGATGGCCGTGCGAGAGCACGGCGAGGAGCGGCACGTCATGGGGACGGACGAGATCCACCTCTACCACGGGGCCGTCGTCCACGACAACAACCGGGAGACCGTCACCATCGGCACCAGCGTCCTCGCTTCAGACTAAGGAAAGGAGAAAGACATGGCCGCATTTATCAACAACGACATCACCGCCGCGGGCCTTCTCGTTCTGGCGAAGGGCGTGGCGGGCCAGCAGATCAACTACACCAAGATCGTCCTCGGCGACGGCTACCTCGAGGAGGGCCAGACGCCCCGCTCCCTCACCGGCGTGGTCAGCCCGAAGGCGACCATCGACATCACCAAATGCGTCGTGAACGGCGACGGCACCGTCACCGTGGGCGGCGTGTTCACCAACGACCAGACCAACGACGGCTTTTACTACCGCGAGCTCGGCCTTTATGCGGACGATCCCGACGAGGACGTGGGCGAGGTGCTGTACTGTTACGGCAACTGCGGCGACCTCGCCGAGTGGATCCCGCCGACCGGCGGCGCCACCATCGTCGAGAAAACCATCGACATCGTCACCGCCATCGGCACGGCCACCAACGTGACCGCCTACATCCCCGCGGACGCCTACGCCACCAAGGAGGACTACGAAAACTACAAGGCCATCGCCCTCGCGGCGCAGGCCACGGCCAATCAGGCCATCCTCCTCGCGCAGCAGGCCGTCGGGATCGCAGAGCAGGCCGCGGCCGCCGTGGTCGACCTGAGCAACGTCGTCCAGCAGAACACCAGCAAGATCACGACCCTGTGGGACGCTGTGTTCGGCGACATCACGACCAACCCCTTCCAGATCACCTTTGCCAATCTGGACGGCATCACCCTCACCTCTGGCGTCTGGAACGCTACGCTTCAGCGCCTCGAGTGCTAAGCCATGGACGGCTACGGCTACACGCCGATCCCGCCCGCAGAGGCGTCCTGCATCATCGCGCACCTGTTTGTCGAGCTGGCGCCGCCCTGCTCATGCTGCAAGCGTGAGGACGGCGTGATCGTCATTCAGGGCACCGCCTACGACGGCACCGGCGCGAGGATCACCATCAAAGGGGAGGAGGTGAGGTACTACGGCAAGCAACGGACACTCGCGGCCATACGAGCGGGCCAATGTAGGCCGCCCGCCCTTCGGCCGTGAAAAGCTCCCGGAGATGCAGGTCATCAGCGACGCCAAGGAGCTCGAGAAGCACACCTACATCAAGACGCGCAACCCGAACATCTTCCCCAAGAAGGAACGGCTCGGGCTGGCGCAACGGATGATGAACGAGGCCAGCGACCTCGTCGCCGACCTGATGGAAGCCAACGACCTGCTCCTGACCGACCCGCAGGAGCGGGAGCTGCGATACCGGGCGCAACGCTCAGCTCTGCGCAACTGCCGGAAGCTGATCCACCACATCGAGCTCGCCCACGAGATCCTCAGCGGGCTCGGCGACGACGCCTTTGCACACTGGTCGCGGATGGCGGCCGGCGTCAAAAACCAGACCGATAAATGGTACAAATCCGATAAAGAAAGGGCCGCCAAGATGGACGCGCAGGCGCGTCATCAAAAGGCAGCCCGTGGGGTACGCCTTGTTTTTTCGTGCCGGGTCGGCCAACAACGCCCGCAACGTCAGGAACGATGGCACGCTGAACAGGAACAACGCCTACTACGGCCGCAACGGCCTGCGCCCCGCTTCGATGGATAGCCCGACTTATTAACCGGCCGGAGACGGCCGGCGAACACTGTGCACCATCATCCAAGGAAGGCGTATCCCTCCCGCACCCGGCGCCGTATGACCGGCCCGGCCATGGGTAAACACAGGACTGCCGATGCTCCCGGCGGCGCACGCAAAGCGTGGCCGGAGCTGCCGACGGCAGGGATTTTTTCACATGGAGAACATCGTCAACAGCTTCAACTCGCTATACAAAGCATACCGCAAGACCCGCTGCGGGAAGCGGGACAACCCCACGGCCATGCGCTACCGCATGGAGGCCATCGAGCGCACGGCCGACCTCTCTGACCGCCTCCAGCGGCGCGAGTACACCTTCGGGCCCTACTATCCCTTCAAGGTGTACGAGCCCAAGGAGCGGCTCGTCCTTGCCATAGACTTCGAGGGCAAAGTCGTCCAGCACTCGCTCTGCGACAACGTCCTCGAGCCCGTATTCTCCCGGCGCTTTATCCGGGACAACTATGCGGGGCAGATCGGCAAAGGCACCCACGACGGCCTCGACCGTCTGGCCGGCGCCATGCGCCACTACTTTTTCAGCCGGAAGGCAGCAGACGAGGAGGCCCGGCGGGCCGCCGGCCTGCCATACCGGCCGATGGAGGAGTGGGACTACGCCGAGGGCTGGGTGCTGAAAGGCGACTTTTCCAAGTTCTTTTACACCCTGCTGCACGCCGTCTGCTTCGAGAAGGCCCGCAAGGCTCTGGCCTTCCTGTCTGACGAGGAGCTGATCGACTTCGTCGAGTGGCTGCTCTGGATCGTCATCGACAGCACGCCAGACCCCGGGATCCCAATCGGCAACCAGTCGAGCCAACTGCTCGCCCTGCTCTATCTGGACGACTTCGACCACTGGCTGCGGGATGACCTCGGCCTCGTCTATGGCCGTTACATGGACGACTTCTACATCATCAGCAGCGACAAGCTGCTGCTCCGGGAGATCCTCAAGCGGATCGAGGAGTACATCAAGCCGCTGGGCCTGCGCCTGAACGGCAAGACGCAGATCTTCCCGCTCAAGAATGGCATCGACTTCCTCGGCTTCCACACCTACCTCACGAGCACCGGCAAGGTGGTCAGAAAGGTGAGGGCCAAGAGCATCGACAACATGAAGCGGAAGATCCGCAAGTTCCGCGGCCTCGTGGACAGGGGCAAGATGACGCTCGAGAGCGTGAGCCAATCCTACGCAAACTGGACGGGCCACATCTCGCACGGCAACACCTACCACCTGCGGCAGAACATGGACGCCTATTTCTTCGCATACTTCCCGGAGCTAAAACCTACCGAAAGGAGACAAGACTCATGCCTCAAACCCTCGGAAGCCTTGCCAACAAGGCAAAAATCAAGTTCGGCAGCCTCTACGGCGCGCCGATCATCTGGATCAAGGCAGACAAAAACCACGCTGGCTACCCTGCCAACAGCACCACCCTCGTGACCAACCAGATCATCAAGCTGCTGTGCTTCGACGCGAAGGAGAGCGCCACCGGCAACAGCGACCGCCGAAACTACGGCAACAACCGCTACATCTACTCCAACCTGCGCCAGTGGCTCAACAGCGACGCCGCCGCAGGCCAGTGGTACACCGCGCAGCACAGCGCAGACGCACCCCCGAGCTCAGCCAACGTATGGGACGGCTACAACCCCTACAACACCATCGCCGGCTTCCTCAATGGCTTCACGACCAATGAGCGGGCTGCCCTGCTCGCCACCACCATCACCGTCGGCAAGAGCTCCACGGACGGCGGCGGGACGGAGACCTGCGTGGACAAGGTTTTCCCCCTGTCCTGCACCGAGGTCAACCTCTCGGGCGACCATGTGTGCGGCAGTAAGCTGGCGATCTTCAGCGACAACTCCAGCCGCATCGCTACCGTCTCGGCCTCGGCCGCTGCCAACTCCAACTACGATGTCGACGCCAATCAGGCGTGGTACTACTGGCTGCGGGACGCCTATGCCGGGTCGGCCTACAGCGCCCGCTTCGTCTGGAACGATGGCACGCTGATCAGGAGCTTCGCCTACTACGGCAACGGCGGCCTGCGCCCCGCTTGTAATCTGTCCTCTGATCTCCTGGTCTCCGACACCACCGACTCGGACGGCTGCTACACAATCGTCTACAACCAGCCGCCCACGGCCCCCGGCACCATCACTGTCCCGAGCGAGGTCATCGGCGGCGAAAACCTGAGCATCTCGTGGGGACAGTCGACCGATCCCGACGGCAACCTCGCCGGCTACAAGCTGGAGCGCAAGGTGAACGACGGCACATGGGCGCAGATTTACAGCGGCAGCTCCCGGAGCTACACGGACTCCATCACCTACGGATGGACGAGCGTGCAGTACCGCGTCAAGGCATACGACACCGCGGGGGCCGAGAGCGCCTACACCACCAGCGCCGTGCGCACCGTCACCAACAACCGGCCGCCCGTCATCAGCGGCAGCGACACCGACCTCGGCAGCTTCACCACCACGCCGCCCTCCTATGAGTACACCGTCACCGACGCCGACGGCCATCAGGTCACGGTCGTGGAGAAGCTGGACACCACCACGCTGCGCACCTACACGGCCACCCTCGGCGACACCAACGAGCTCGAGATCACGGCCGACCAGTGGCTCAAGCTGCTGAACGGCGACCACACCCTGACCATCACCGCCACCGACGCCAAGAACGAGAGCACCGTGCGCACCCTGTCCTTCGACAAGGCCATGCACTCGGTCGAGTTCGAGCAGACCGTGGCGATGGCGGCCGACGATATGCCGACCAAGGCCCTCGTCAACATTCAGGGCAGCTTCCCGACCGGCAGCACCCTTCAGGTCTGGATCTGCAACAACGGCAACGACGCCGAGCCCACATGGGAGGACATCACCACCAAGGCCCTGACCAGCCAGAAGCACTTTTTCACCAACCAGACCAAGACCGCCGCAAGCTGGGGCGTGAAGATCAAGGTCAAGCTCCTGCGCGGCTCGGCCGAGGGCGACTGCTACATCCAGTCGGTCGGCGGCAACTTCGCATAAACCAACACCCCAAGACCAGAAAGGAGGAGCAGCATGGTCTACTTCATGGAACACAGCATCAAAGCCATCCACGAGAAGGAGCAGGCCGCCGCCGGCGGCGGGGGCGGCACCTCTCCCGAGGACAAGGAGCGGATCACCAAGCTCGAGGACGAGCTCGAGGATCTGTCTGGCGCCATTGAAAGGGGGCTGACCACATGAGCACCAAGTACAGCGGCCTCGAGGCCGCCCTGCGCAGCGCCCGCATGACCTTCGTGAGCGAGGCCAACGCCGGCGACCGCACCGGCACCGAGATCATCGCCTGCGAGGATCTGCTGCCGGCGTGGACGAAGGCCGGCCCCAAGGGGGACGGCAGCCACGAGGTCGGCGAAGCCTGCACCCACGACGGGCAGAGCTGGCGCTGCTGCCAAGCCCACAACACCAACAACAACCCGGACATCGAGCCGGGCAATAGCCCCGCACAGTGGGCCCCGTATCATACCACCGACCCGACCAAGGCCAAGGCGTTCATCCAGCCAACGGGCGCCCACGACGCCTACATGAAGGGCGAGTGCTGCCTGTGGACGGATGGCAAGGTCTACCGCTCCATCATGGAAACGGCCAACGCATACAGCCCGGCGGCCTACCCGCAAGGCTGGGAGGAAGTGACCGCCGCAGGTGATCCCGGCACGACCCCGGAACCGGGCACAGAGCCGGAACCAGAAACACCCACGGAGCCCGGCACAGAGCAGGAACCGGGGCAAGATCCTGAAACCGGCGGCGAGGAGACGGGAGAAACCGTCCCGGCCTTCGTCCAGCCTACCAGCGCGCATGACGCCTACCAAACCGGCGACCGCGTGACCTACAACGGCCAGATCTACGAGAGCACCATCGACAACAACGTCTGGTCGCCGGACACCTACCCGCAGGGCTGGGAGGTCGTCGAGGTCGAGGATGGAGGTGCAGCATGATCCAGCTTGACATCGGGCAGCTCGTGGCCCTCATGGGGATCCCGTCGGCCATCACGGGCCTGTGCTTCTGGATGATCCAGAGGCAGCTCTCCAAGAGGGACGCAGAGCTCGACCGGCGCGACGCCGCCCGGGAGAGAAACGAGGTGCTGCTCGTGCGCAGCGTGGGGGCCGCCATCGCGCTCGGCGAGGCCACGGCCACCGCCCTGAAGAACGGCCACGCCAACGGAGAGACCGAGGCGGCCCTCCAGTATGCGCAGAAGATCAAACACGAGCAGAAGGACTTCCTCACCGAGCAGGGCATCCACGCGATCTACTGAGGGAGGTGACACCCATGGGAAGATACCGGCGCAAGCGGGAGGCCAAGGCCCGACGCAGGCCGTGGGAGTTCTCGAAGAAGCTGGCGGCGTGGGCCGTCCTCGTAGCAACTGCCGCGGCCATGGCGTCCTATGTGCTGGCCTTCCGCGATCAGCAGACCGTCAGCGATGTCACGACCACCATCTTCACGGCCTGCATCGGCTACCTCGTGAGCTATGCGGCCAAGTCGGCCACCGAGAAGATCAGCCGCAACCGGCACGGCCTCGACGCTGATGGCAACCCCATCAGCGGGGCCGGCGTCGGAGAGTACACCACCACAACCACATCAGACAAGGAGGCAAAAGGATGAACATGATCGACATCACCCCCGTCATTAACGCCGTCATCGCGCTGCTCGCCGCAGGCGTCAGCGTATTCCTGATCCCGTGGATCAAGAGTAAGACCACCGACGAGCAGCGCAAGGAGCTGCTCGAGTGGGTCAAGATCGGCGTCGCCGCAGCCGAGCAGCTCTATGAAGGGCAGGGCCGCGGCGAGGAAAAGAAGAAGTACGTCCTCGAGTTCCTCGCGTCCATGGGCTTCACTGTGGACGAGGAGGCCGTCAACGCGGCCATCGAGGCGGCAGTCAACCAGCTTAACGGCGGCAACCTGCCGTTAGAATAATCAACAAGGAGGAACACATCATGACCAACACCAAGGACATCGACGGCATCGCCCTGAAGCCGGGCGAGGAGCTGACCGAGGAGACCCTCGACGAGCTCAGCAACGGGAAGGGGGACGACGACCATGAGTAACAGCGCCCTGATCTCCTACACCAAGCTCAGCCCCAACCACTCGGGCAAGCGCACCAAGAAGATCGACACCATCACGATCCACTGTATGGCCGGCCAGCTCTCCGTCGAGAGCTGCGGCGCCCTGTTCGCTCAGAGCAGCCGGCAGGCGTCCAGCAACTACGGCATCGGCAACGACGGCCGCATCGCCCTCTATGTGGACGAGGGCAACCGCTCGTGGTGCACATCGTCCAACGCCAACGACCAGCGCGCCGTCACCATCGAGGTCGCCAGCGACGCCACTCACCCCTATGCGGTGAACAGCAAGGCATACGACGCGCTGCTGGATCTCGTGACCGACATCTGCAAGCGCAACGGGATCGCCAAGCTCGTCTGGTCGACCAACAAAAACGAGCGCATGAACCACCTGAACGGCTGCAACATGACCGTGCACCGGGACTATGCGAACAAAGCCTGCCCGGGCGACTGGCTCTACAACCGCCACGGGGAGATCGCAGCCGAGGTCAACCGCCGGCTCGGATCCGGCAGCAGCACCCCCTCCACCGGGGAGACCACCGGCAGCACGGCCGACATCAAGGTCGGCGACGTGGTGGAGTTCACCGGC
>PPYF01219115.1_pt1 | contig 44336 bp, 45 predicted proteins | sample 1559871 | NCBI WGS metagenome assembly PPYF01 (sample SAMN08240021, study PRJNA423297) | Human gut metagenome, whole genome shotgun sequencing project.
TGTTCAGCGGCCTGATCTACAACATGCTGGGCATCTCTGAGGATATCTACACCCCGCTGTTCGCCATTGCCCGTGTGCCGGGTTGGTGCGCACACCGGGTGGAGGAAGTCATTTTTGCCAACCGGATCATCCGGCCCGCCTATAAGTATCTGGGCGTGCGCCAGAAATATAAACCGATCGAGGAACGCTGATGAACGCTTTATTTGTGCTGATTTTCACTTGTGGTGGTGCCCTTGCCATTGGGCGCGGGCTCGACTTGGCCCTGTGGACGGACTGGAACACCGGCCTGTGTACGGCGGGCTCTGTCTGGCTGCGGTACGGCAGCCTGTGGGCGGCGCTGGTCGTTGGCATCATTGCCGCCCGGAAGCTGGCCCGCCAGCCCCTTGTTCTGCGCAGTGCGTGCAGGCCGGTGGGAGTTACATCGGTGCTGGGCGGCGTGTGTGTCGGCCTGGCCGGTGCGGTGCGTCTGGCAGTGGGCATGACTGGCGTTGGCGCGCTGGTGCGTGCCGTGCTGGAGCTGGTGTGCGCTGTCTGGCTGATCCGGCTGGGTCGCAGCTGGACGCATAAGGGAGAATACCGTCTACCCGGCCGGAGCATGACCCCGGCGGTGCTTGGCACGGCGGTGTTCTACTGGGGGGTGCTGAGCCGCTTTATGGAGAACAGCTCCAGCTGGCACCGGGTGGAGCCGACTGCCATGGTCTGGCAGATGCTGGCTGCGCTGGTGTTTCTTTCGGCGATGGTCCGCGCCCTTTGGCTGCCGGAAACGTCCAACGGCTGCCAGCTGTGCGAGGCCGGGATCTGCACGTTCCTGCTCTGCTTCTGCTGGGAGCTGCCCCGGGTGCTGGTGTTGCTGTTCCACGGCATCACGGCGGCTGACCTGCCCGAGGTGCTGTTTGGCTTTGGCATGTGCTGCATCGGCGCGCTGGGCCTGTTCACTGTGGCACGGGTGGCAGGAAGTGACGGAAGGCCTGCAATACCCCGACACGCCGTTGGTTGAATTGCTGAAAAGATTCCCATAAAAGCTGTGAAAATCGTTCAAAAACAAAAAAGTGTGAAATTACCTTGTTAATTTTTTGGCGGGCACTTGAAGGTTTCCGCAATTTGGTCTATAATAAAGCTACCGTGATTATTATCCGATAAAAGGGTAAGAACATTTAGGAGGTACTATTAACATGGCTGTTAGAGTTGCTATCAATGGTTTTGGTCGTATTGGCCGTCTGGCTTTCCGTCAGATGTTTGATGCTGAGGGTTACGAGGTCGTTGCAATCAACGATCTGACCAGCCCCAAGATGCTGGCTCACCTGCTGAAGTACGATACCGCTCAGGGTTCCTTCTGCGGCAAGATCGGCGAAGCCAAGCACACTGTCGAGGCTACCGAGGATTCCATCATCGTCGACGGTAAGGAGATCAAGATCTACGCTGTTAAGGACGCAAAGGATGCTCCTTGGGGCGAACTGAACGTTGATGTCGTTCTGGAGTGCACCGGCTTCTACACCAGCAAGGAGAAGAGCATGGCTCACATCCAGGCTGGCGCAAAGAAGGTCGTTATCTCTGCTCCCGCAGGCAACGACCTGAAGACCATCGTCTTCTCCGTCAACGAGAAGACCCTGACCGCTGAGGATCAGGTCATCTCTGCTGCTTCCTGCACCACCAACTGCCTGGCTCCCATGGCTGACACCCTGAACAAGACCTACCCCATCGTTTCCGGCATCATGACCACTGTTCATGCTTACACCGGCGACCAGATGATCCTGGATGGTCCTCAGCGCAAGGGCGACCTGCGCCGTGCTCGTGCTGGCGCACAGAACATCGTTCCCAACAGCACCGGCGCTGCTAAGGCTATCGGCCTGGTCATCCCCGAGCTGAACGGCAAGCTGATCGGCTCTGCTCAGCGTGTGCCCGTTCCCACCGGTTCTACCACCATCCTGGTTGCCGTTGTCAAGGGCAAGGATGTCACCAAGGAGTCCATCAATGCTGCTATGAAGGCTGCTACCTCTGAGTCCTTCGGCTACAACGAGGATCTGATCGTTTCTTCCGATGTCATCGGCATGCGTTACGGCTCTCTGTTCGACGCTACCCAGACCATGGTCGCTAAGATTGACGACGACACCTATCAGGTTCAGGTCGTGTCCTGGTACGACAACGAGAACTCCTACACCTCTCAGATGGTCCGTACCATTAAGTACTTCGCTGAGAACTGCTGATCTCGTAGCTGCGATAAAAATTAAATGATTTGTCGACTGGAGTTTGTCTTGCTCAACTACGAACAAGCCTGATTTGGTACGACAACCATTTTAGAGATTTTTGCACCCTTTCTTTTGTGGTTCTTCCATGAGAGAAAGGGTGCTTTTTTATGTGTTTGAAGGATCTCCGCGATGAATTTCTGTATTATGTTACTGTTCGACACCGGGATGCGCTGCAATGAGATGATCCTGATGGAGCCGGAAGATATCAAACCGGACTATATTCTGGTCAAGCATGGCAAGGGCAGCAAGGAACGCGTGGTGCCAAAGTCGCCTGCGCTGTCCAAGCAGCTGATGAAGTATCGTACCCTACGGGATGCCTATTTAAAGGAATACCCCAGTCGCCACAAGAACCTGTTTCTCAGCAAGAACGGGAAGCCTTTGACGGATGAAGCGGTTGCCCGGATGCTGAAACATGCGGCAAAAGAGGTGGGAGTGTCACCCTCGGTACGCGTCAGTCCGCATACCTGCCGCCATACCTTTGCCCAGATGCAGCTGAAAAACGGCTTGGACCTGTACAGTGTCTCTCGCTTGATGGGGCACGTCAATATCATGATCACGCAGCGGTACCTGCTTGGCATCAAGGATAAGGACATAGTGGATCGCGGGACGCAGACCAGCCCCCTGATGAACCTGTAAAAACTGAATCGTACACTTCAAGAGCAGTCCCGCCGGGTGGTGGGGCTGCTTTTTTGGGTGGATGGGCATAAAAATACCCTCATTACTCTACGAAAAGAGAAATGAGGGGGATGGAATCAATCTACTTCGTTGTCCAGATTTTCGAGAAGCTCGGTAAAACTTGGCGTGGCATACTGATCGTTGAAGCTACTTAAATAGGACAAGCTCATAAGCGCCTGATTCAGTTGAAAGACAGCCTTGTTGTTGGAATGCTTCAGCAGGAAGATGAACTCGCGCCGCAAATCACCCTCAAACTGATGGGCCCTTATGGATAGCAGAAGCTGCACAATGACTTCCTGCCCAAGAGGATTTAGCTGGTCGAATTCGCATAGGGAGCTGTGCCTTTTGTCGCCTGGATCAAACGGAAAACGGTCGTTCTTTTCGGTATTGTACGGATCGTCTTCATCGGCGTTCTGCAGATTGGTAAATCCATCATCGGAGGAATGGCGCGCACGGTATTCGTTGCGTGATGGATAATGGTCGCACAAAATTCGCTCCACGCTGGGCACAGTGGAGCTCATTAATATTCCAACGGATACGTCCAAGGATTGTGCGATTTGCTCTAGCAGATTGAGGTCGAACCGTTCGCTGTCGCGATTTAACATGTTATATAAAGTGGTATAGGGGATATCAACCCTGCGGCTGAGTTCTTTGATGGAAATCCCCCTAGCTTCCGCAACGGCCTTAATGTTCTGGCAGACGCTCATTCTGAAACGCTCCTTTCTAATAGGTATTTATATAATATCATGGAGTTCTAAAGCTGTCAACAATTGCAAGAACGAAAAAAGCAAAAAACGGAAATTTGAAATTGCGGACGTTGCAAAATTCTCAAAATAAATATTTTGCTTCAAAAAATTCTTGACAAAGGTACCTTATGGTGGTATACTCACGACACGATGTTGACAAAACAGGAATGCCTGTGCGGCTTTCCAACGTTGACAATTCTTAAGAAGGGAGGAGTTCATCGTGAACAGAAATCTGGTTCCGTTCTTTGGGACGGGATAGGAAGATACTGCTGAAGCGGCCAGGAGTGGCAAGGCAGCAAAAGTGAAGGTCTGGTTGTCCTTAAGGACATAGCGTCCGGGCAGCGCCCTACCAACAAGGGGACCTGGACATAGACTCTGGCAAAATAAAAAAATGATTCGGAGGCGTTGATGATGCTGAAAATTTGGAACAACTATTATTTGGATGCGAACCGCGTGTGTTATACGTTGAAAAAGGCGCATACGAAGGCCGATGGCGGGGTGGAGTACAATATTTGTACCTATCATACAAGGCTGGAGGAGGCGCTGGCAGAAGCTGTAAGGCGCACGATCCGGGAGGGAGTCGCCAGCGGGGAGCTGAAGGAATGGGAACAGGTGCGTGCTGAACTCCAACGGCTGGAGAGCGAGGCGCGGGGGCTGTTGCAGTCCATCTGCCCGGCGGACAAGGCTTTGACCTTAACTCTGAAGAGCAACAAATGTGCATAATGAAAGGAAAACTGATATGATCGAACTTTACTTCAATGATGCGAATCTCCTGCCCGAGAACCGTGAAGAGGAGCAGTATGCAGAGGCGGCACTCAACAACATTTTGGCTGGAAAAACAGCTGACACGGAGATGTGCATCCTGCCCTGCTTTTACGATGCTCCGCTGCACAAGGGGCTGCTGTACCATCTGAACGACGGCACAACGCTGCGGATCAGACCTGTCCTGAATGAGGCGGGAGAGCCGGAGCTGCTCATCAGATGCGTTACGGAGGAGACCGTTGAGGAAATGTACCAGAGGGTCTCGAATTACGACAAGGAAAAGGAGCTATAACATGGTTGAAAATAACGTAAAAGAGAATCTGCTTGACGATGAGGAGGAAATCTATGTGAACCTGAATGATCTGGTGAACCTCAGAGAGTCGGCGGAACTTAAGGAAGCCGCAGATGCATTTGAACGCTACTTGGAGGACTATGCGCTGGCAACAGGAATGCCGCAGAGCGTCTTGTCGGATATCTGCCATCTGTCTGTACAGGCAGCACACAGGGGAATGGAATTCTGCTTTATGAAAGGGTTCGAGCTGGGCGCTCGTGTAATGCGAAGCGCACTGGAAGAGGAGATGATGGAGGGGTGAAGCAGTGAGCAGAAGACAAGCAGCGGCATCATGGTACTACAGAACAAGCAAGAAATTTGACAATACTAACCCTGATAGCCTTTTAATCAACCAAACAGGAGGAACAAGACTATGACTGATATTTACATGAACGGTGCCGAGGTCCATGCCGAAACACCTGGAGAAGAGCGGGAAGCATCGCTGATTCTGAACGCGGCACTGTCCGGGAAAACGACTCCGGCTGACGGATGAATCTGTCCGGATCAAAGGGATTCCACGGTCGGTAAAGGCTTTTCGATGCGTTTTTGCGATGGTACGGATATGACCGTTACCCCTACCTTAGATGTAGAAGGCAACCCCGAAATGGAGATCTGCTGCAACATGGGGGATGTCGTTGAGGAGACAGCAGAAGAGCCGACCTACTATTATGAAGTGACGCTTGAACCAAAGCCTGTGCTGCGAAGCTATATTGCTGTCGCGTATGATCTTTGCAATGAACTGACCGACAGTGAGCTTGAGCAGATGGGGCATGACCGGAAAACGGGGCGCATTCGTCTGTTGCATGCGCTGGAAACGGTGGATGCACTGGCCGATTACAGCGAAGAGGCGGCGACGGAAGAGTTCGGAAATTATATGGATGCGAATTTTCCCAATGTGACGTTCAAGCCGGAGTTTGTAAATCCCAGGGCGGCACGATGGTGTGGAATGTAAAGGATAAGGAGGAGACTTATGATGGATAACAAGACCTGTAGAGTGGACATTTTGAGCGTATCGCTGGGGGATGAAGGCTATTTGATCATCCCTCGTGAGACGCGTGAGCTGTGTGAGCCGCTGGTCAAGGCCGCAGATGCGCTGGAGAGGGCGCTGGGGGACCTTCCGGTTGATGAGGCGGGCAAGAACAGAATCGCACGGTTGTCGGCAGAGCTGATGGCCCAAGCAGAACAATACGCTGTAGAGCTGGGGATCCAGGCATACTTGGAGTTTACCAGAACGCTGAGCCCTGAGATGAATGCTGAACTTGAAGGGCACAAGGACAATGAGGTGCCAGAGACATGATTCGAGGCACAGAAGGTCAACAACGTCCCGGGAGGTGCTGCATAATATGTGGAACCTAAAGGTTGCTCCGTACCCCGCCGGGAAAGAGCTAAAAAATACGATTATAGATATGAAAAAGGAGATCAAAATGAGCTTTTTAAAGGATGTATTTCAGACCGCTGACGAGATCAAGCAGAACGAAGAGAAGTTCAAAAGTGCTGTGGAGGCAAGCTTTTATCAGCTGGATACGCTTGTTCGGCCGTATCTGAGCGAAGCGCAGAACGAGACCCTATCTGAAATTCTGGAAGGGCTGGTCGCGTCCGTTGCCGAGCATTCGTTCCAAATCGGCTACAACAGCGCCATGCAGACGTTTGCGGAAGCGGCGGTAACACTCGAGGCAGGGTCCCATGTGCAACAGTAAAACAAAAACCGCCTTACCTGCGCCAACAGGTAAAGCGGCCATAGAGACGGGAATAGTGTGTGTTGATCTTTCCCGCCCCTATAATAGCACAGAACAAAGCGTTTGACCAGAGATTTTTTCTGGGTAGACGCTAACAAACCGGCGCATGGTCTGGCAGGATGGCTGGGCTGTGCGCCTTATATTATTATAGAGGATATCAATATGAGTGATGAAAAGACACGTTGGCCATTCGGTGGTTTTTTCCTGAAGCCGTCCGATGAACAGAACGGGACACATGAATATGAGGAATATCTACGCAACTGCAAGGAGAGCCCATTGACCGAGAAAGAGCAGCAGGAATGGACAGAAAGCGCCCGTGCAGCGATTGCAGAGCTGGAACAATTGAACGCAGAGCCGGAGCCCACCAGACAGGCAGCAGAGGCGGAGGTGATATCCAGTCTCCAGACGCCAGAGCCCGCCGAGCTGCAGGAAGGGTGCTGTACCGGACAGGAGGCAGAGGAAGCGCCGGAGGTGGTGCCCGCAGAAGCAATCGTGCCACTGGGACAGATAGGAGGGGATGCCCCGGCGGAGAAGGAGCAGTGGGCGTATGCTTCAGGGCTGATCGGTGATGCATTCCAGCATTGGGAAAATGGAAGAGTCCTTCTGGACATGGGAACCGGACGCGGCAAGAACGAATTTATCATTAAGAGGCTGGTGAGTTGGCGCATTGATGAAATGCTGACAAATATGATCATAGGCCGGGTTCTATGCCTCTGCCCGCTAAAGACCCTTCACGCCGAGATGCTCCAACGCAGAATGGAAGCCGCCAATGCCGAGTCCGACGGTGAGCCAACGGAAATAGCAATGACCTATGATGCGTTGTACGAGTTCATGCTAGAAGTCCAGACCTACCAGTATATCGAGGCAAGATACAGGAATGACCCGGCATCGCTGAAAAAGTATTTGGCAAGGTTTAAGTACATCGTCGCGGATGAGTGTCACTATTTTACGGATTTTTCCTCTTATGGGATCAATACCTATCTGTCGCTGGAAGTGCTGCAGAAGGCCGAAGCCGACCATGTGGTTATCTATATGAGCGCAACGGGCGAGGAGACCTATAAGCTGCTGGAGGAGACCGCAAAGATTCCAGAAGACCGCATCTACCAACTGCCGCAGGATTACCGGCATATCAAGCAGAAATACTTCTATTCGAGGGAAAATCTGGTCATGATGCTAAAAAGTCTCCCGGAAGACGAAAAAGCCGTTATCTTTGTATCGTCCGGCGAGGACCTGCTCAAAATGAAGGAGATATTCGGCGATACAGCTGCCTATTACTGCTCCGATAACAACCCGAAATACGGAAAGAGATTCAATGAGCTGACGGAATGTGTCAAGGACAGAGAGCTCCAAAAAAGATATTTTTTCACCACAAAGGCGTTTGGCATAGGCACTGAGATCAAAGACCGTACGGTAAAACACCTGTATATTGACCAATGGAAGCCAACGGACATCATTCAGTCAGCAGGTCGAAAACGTCCACTTGATGTCGACGATACCTGCACGGTCTATTTTCGTGATTATGATGCGGACTGGTATTATGGTGACTTGAAGAAATTTAAGGCTATCGTGACAGAAGAGCTAAAGCCAGCAGTGGCATATCTTGCGGGGGCGGAGGCATTTGAAGTATTCCGAAACAGTGGAACGCCCGATAGTATCAACAAAAAAATAAGAAAGTGCAGGATCATGGAGTTCGATGATGCAAAGGGGGAATACCGCGTGAATCTGCTTGGCGTCCGACAATTGAAGCGTGAATTGGAGCTGCTCAACGAAATGCTCGAAACGTCATATAAGCAGGTCTTTGCAAAGTATGCGCCGGTGTTAGCAGAGGAAACGGTGCCGTATTGCTTTGACTCGGTGGCGGGCTGGATAAAAGCGCACTTGAATCAGCCGATGTTGAAGGAGGAGATGTACGAAAGTATCATGGCCTTGAAGGTGTTCAAAGAGTATAAAGGACGTCCGATGGGGCAGGTCATATTAAATTGTAAGCTTCAAATCTATGGCGTCGAGATCATTACAGTTCGAGAATTTAAGAGAAACGAGAATCGCAATAAAACATTCTGGAAATTGATTCGGATATGATATGATTTTGGCGCAAAAATTGTACTCGCTCTATATAGAATAGGTACAAAAAATGAGCCAAATTTAGACAACAGAATAGAGAACAAGAGAAGAAATTGTTTGTGAGTGATTTGTTATTCGTGAATACTTTGATGTCGAGCTTGCGAGATATTAAAGTGTTTACGAAAAAAGAGAAAGAAAATGAGGGGGTGGGAGAAGAAGAAAACCCACCATGGATTCGATCTGAGGGAACCTGTTAAAGAATTGACGTGAAATAGTCAAAAATGAGAAGCAGTGGGGTGGTTTCCCGAATTTGAATATAGCTCGATGATGCGTCGATTTTGCACAAGTGTGGAAAATGCGATGATGCGTCGAATACTGCTAAATTAGTAAGCGTCTGCCCGGCGGATGGCGTCACAAATCGTTCGGAGTTCAAAAGCTCACCCCCTCAAATAGAGGGTCGATAAACTGTTATCAAAATGATTACGGTTGGAAAAGCTCGGTGGACAAAACGACTGCTGAGATCCGTATTTTATTGATGGTGCAATCAATGAATATTATCTGAGTCGGTAAAAGTTCAACAGCGCTCAGATAGGGAGTCGTTATTTCGCAGTAGCCCTCGATTTGTGGGGCGCACAAAACTCCTCAGAGTAGATGACGGCTTTCTATGATGTTACGCAAGTTATGACGGACAATTTTACGGTATTTCGCTTTTTTGCGATTAACTGTTACCATCAACACCCGTCATTTTGACGGTGGTTGAAACCAAATCAAGACAGTTCCGTGTGTGACTCCCTACCTCAATTACCAAATTGGTAATCGAACTCAATGGGTCAAGATAAGCTTTGTTGCATTGATGGAATCGCCATATGCGCCCCGTACCAAATAATGCACCCTCATCAAGACACAAAAATACCCCACTGCTCGGCATAGAGTAGCGGGGCGCTTGTTGTTGAGGGGCACTTATTTCAGAATAGAGAGATCGTCATAGCGGGCGACACCATTATAGAGCAGCTCGAGCATGGTCACAGCAGAGGGACGACCATTCAGAGGATAGCCAGCCAACTCCTGAACGCGATCGGGGCAGAGATCCCATGCGACCTTGGATGCCCGGCGGATCGTGCTCTGGACTGCTTTGGGCTCGTACATCTTCTTGTCGGCAATGGGCGTGTAGATTTCTTTCTCTACAGCTCGCAGGCGGTTTTCGTCCTCGGCAATCAGCGTCAGAGCTTGTGATAGAATAATGTAGGCGTTCATGTTACGGGTGATCCCGACATAGCGCAGTACATCATTGATATGGGCGGATAAATTGGAAGTAACCATTTTGACATCATCCCCATTACATATATTTGGACCAGTTTTATCCAGTCCGAAATAATGTAACGCAAAATATGGCAAAACAGGCGAAAAACGTCCAAATGCGTCGTAAAGTGCCGAAACATGTCGCAAATGTACGGCGGTGGCGTACACCAGCGGGGATGTGATGGGGGATAGGAGTGGGCGACAGGGTGGTTGACTAAACGCAACTCTTCAAGTGCACTTCTTGACCGAATACTGTAAAAAGGAGCCCTGCTACTCGTGTCTGAGCGGCAGAGCTCTGTTGCTGTGGGGGTGCTATAGGAAATGGTGGTTGGTGTCAGTGCTCAATGATCTCGGTGGTAACTTTCGTTTGACCTTTGCCAAAAAGTCCGGCATAGCCAAAATCAGCCAAATCCTTGAGCTCCTGTGCTTTTTCTCGTGTTTCACGGTAATCTTCACGAAGCAGGGTATCTCCATTTTCGTCATGGAATACCGTTTTAACCACGAATTTATTTTCAGCCATAAACTTGCCCCTGTCAAACAAACAATGCACAAAGGACATTAGCCAGTACATAAAGCCCCAGACCGCCAGCAATCAGAAGGCAGAATGCTTCACCGGAGCCTTTCCCGCCTCCGTTGCTCATCATGTTGTACATCATATAATGGTCAAACCAATCGTGCTCACATTTACGGCTCATAAGTAAATCCTCCTGTTATAATTGTTTAGAACCAGCCACGATGTTTCTTGCCTACTTCTCTCATTCTTCTGCTCAACAGTTTTTCATAGTTAACGCCTGTTACTTCATCAAGGATTATATCGTCATAAGGAATTCCCTTTGCGTCCAAATGATCTTTGAACCAATACTTTGTTCGATAGGCAGGCCCCTTATCACATGGATGGTCGATCCTCCATTTTTCAAGGCAATTCGGATGGCCATCAGGAATACTGTGCCACTCTTTACGAACCCGCTCATACATCTTTGCTCTTTCTCCTTTGGCATCCCAGCCACACTCTCTAGCCATTTCAGCCTCTTTTCGCTTCTGGCTAACACTTTGACCGAGATCAATACCTGCAGCGGTACCCAGTCCCAATAACCCTAAAACAAACGATACTGCTCCACTCATAACGATTTCCTCCTGATTCTATGTTGGTTTCTTTTGACTGACTGAATAATATAACCTCACTGGCTGATATGAAAAATAGGGTCAGAGATGCCAGTAACAATTGAAAACAATGCCAAAACTGACCCTAAATTATAACTTTTTGATGGTTGTTCGGATTGCAAAATAGAGTACACGCTACTTTTTAAGCACGACTACCCTTGACCAGATAATCCAGCGATACCTGAAAGTAGCCAGCCAGCAGCAGAACCGATTGAATGTCCGGTGTTCTTCTGTCGGTTTCCCATAAGCTGATAGCACGCCGGGACAGGTTGAGATCATCCGCCAATCGCTGCTGTGAAATGCCCGCTTGTATGCGAAGGGAATAGATTCTATCGTTGATGGTGTCCATGTGAAGCCTCCTTTTTTACGAGTGCGCTTTAAAATCCGGCACTACTCTCACTCGTGCTCTCGCTCTCTGTCCTGCTATGATTTAGTCAGCCTTCACGAACAGCTCCATGCAATCCGCACAGATGACCCGCACTTCCTTGGTGCTCCGGATGATGGTGCCGCACTTGGGGCATACCCACCGCCGGGTGCTGCTCTTGGCTTTGGGCGGTTTGGGTGCGCCCGTCTGACTGCTGCCGGGTGCCTTACTGCCCGCGCCGGTGCCTGCCATATCCGACCATGCCAGCCGTTCGCCCATCTGGATATCCTGCCAGCCTTGGAAGATGATGAAGTCCAGCAACTCTTCGGACGGGCTCGTGATGGTCCAGCCGTACTTGTCGTGATGTTCCACCACCAGACCGTGAATTTCAGCCTGTTCCTTGAAGCGCTTGTTGTGGTAGACTCCATTATTGGACGTGTCCTTGATCTGATTCTCAAGGTTGTACTCGTGCACCATCTCGTGAAGCAGTGTTGCGGCAGTTTCTTCGATGGGACGGTCAAGCGTAGCCGACGAAATATTGATCTCGTACTTGTTCTCGCCGCCTGCCTGCCAGACCTTGGAACAGGTGATATGACCATAGGCGGACGGGGTCTTTTTCAGGCTGATGATGGGTTCGGGCAGCTTGCCTGCAAAGTAGTGCTTGTTGAGCTCACGGAACATCTTTTCCAGCTGACCGGCAGCGCGGGAGGTTTTGACAGTCTGTTTCATGATTTTTCGGTCCTTTCTCTTGATAAAAAAGGCCGGGACAGGTATAATATTGGTGTAGCCCGCCCCGGCGGGTGTGTTGGGCTCTGTACAGCGCAAACTTTGGACGGTAGGCGCTGTATGGGGCTTTTTTTGGTGATGTCAGGTGATGCTCAGGCGGGTGCCGGTGACTGTTTTGCTGTATTGGTCGTACAGGTCGGGCGCTACCGCCTTGATGGCTTTGCTGTCCAGTCGGGTGCTGGAGAAATCAGACAGATGGACTTTGTGGCAGCCTACTTCCAGATAGTTGGTGGAACGCTCAGTCAGTGCCTCGCGGATCTGGATCTTCAACTGTTCCTGTTCGGCCTGTGCAGTCTCGATCAGTTGGGCGGCCTCCTTGTACTGCTCGACAAGGGTCAGTAAAACGTTAATGCTCATCTGTGTACCTCTCTTCAAATCGTTGGTGAATGGTCGGATGTGAGAACCGGTGTTCCCGATGGCATGAGTATAAACTATTCACGGGAATATATCAAGATGGAATATTGTACAATGATCCGGGCGCAAATTTGTGCAAAATATATATTCACGAGAATAGGCAACGGATGCTATAATAGGCACTATAATGTACGGGAGGAAAAATCAATGGCAAAGACGAGTGCAGCACAACAGCGTGCAGTTCACAAATATGTGAAGAATAATTATGACCGTTTGGAGCTATCGGTGCCAAAAGGAGAAAAAGCGGCTATCCAGCAGGCAGCGAAACAGGCGAGGCAAAGCGTAAACGCCTATATCTACGAAGCGGTATGCGCCAGAATGCAGCAGGAAAACGCCATGTCAGACACCCCGGGGGTAGTTAAAAATCTGGTAAGGGATACTGACCCGGTAGAATGAGATAGTTGTTCCATCTCTCCAGACCGAATTAGAATCTAGCAGCAAAAGGCCTCTGTCTTTCACAGAAATGTGATGGGCAGGGGCCTTTTAGCGTAAAAAAAGCCTGACCCATGCAAAAGAGCACAAATCAGGCTGACAATGGATATGAAATTCTGAAATTCACTTAGAAAAGAGAGTACGCGTTGCAGGGAAAGCCGAGCAGATCGTTCGGTGAGCTATTGGATCTCTTGCTCCAGTTCATCGAACAGCGCACAGGAAAAGAACTGACCAAGCGTGATATCAAGACCATCACAGAGCTTTTTAATGGTGGCGATGGACACACGTTGACGGGATGGGTCGAGCATACTATATACCGTAGATGGTGTTACACCGGCACGGGTCGCTAACTCGTTGGGGCGTATCCCATGCTGGTTGCAGAGCTGTTCAAAGCGTTTGGCAACGGCATCTTTTACTGTCATGATGAAATTCACCTCAATGTGATGGTACAGAAGTTCGTGCAGTTTTGCGTACGCAGCTGCGTATATCACGAAAGAATTTTATACTGTAGAGAATACATGGCTGCGTAACGACAAAGAATATATTAGCAAAAAGTATCCTCCACAGTGAAAATGGAGGGCCATGGACAAAATATGGCGCTATTCTATCAGATTTGGCGCCTTCCTGCCCCTCATAGACACCTGATGGGAGAATATCCGGTTCATCTCCCTGCGCTTTCGGGTCAGGTTAGAGTGCACATAGCGCTGCAAGGTGATGTTGGCGTTAGCGTGTCCCAACAATTCGCTGAGGGTCTTTACATCGCACCCCGCCTGCAGGCAGGTCGTTGCAAAGGTGTGGCGCAGCGCGTGCGGGCGCACTTGACGAACAGTCGCCTGCTTCAGATACGCTTTGATGCTTTTCCGATAGCAGCGGGGTTCGGTGGACTTGGACTCGCTGCCGGACAGGAACCATGCAGCATTGCTGGCGCTTCCGCGCAGCTTTTTCAGCATCAGCGATAGCTGCTTTGGGATGGGAATTTCCCGGCGGGAGGTGCGGGTTTTAGGCGTTTGAATGACTACCTTTGTATGACCGTTTCCACAGGAAATTCGGCAGACCGTCCGATTGATGTTCAGCGTGCCGAGTTTCAGGTCAAAATCGCCCCATTGCAGGCCGCAGATCTCACCAATTCGGAGCCCCAATTCTAGCCCCAGTAGTATGCCGATTTTGCGAGGTGTGGGGTTCGCCTGTACATATTGATGAAGTCGCTGTTGTTCCGCCGGGGAGAGAGGCGCAGAAATTTTGTCGATAGCTTTTGGCAGCGCAACTTCCAGCTCCATTGGACGAATCAGGCGTAAATGAGTGGCATATTTGCAGATGCGACGCAGCATCGAGAGGCATTCCCGGGCAGAGGAGTTTCCCAGTGGCTTGTGTGCCGCATCTGTGGGCGTGATGATTTGCTGCATGGCCTGCTCCAGAAAGTTCTCCTCAAGGGATGCAACGGGCACCTTGCTCAAAACCGGAAGAAGATACTTGTGCAGTGTGTACGAATAATGTGCATAGGTGGATTCTTTTACAGCATTCCGATGGGAGTGCAGCCACACCTCGGCCAACGCTTCAAAGGTCAGGTCGGTTCTTTTCAGATTGTAGAAGCCCGCTTCCGCTTTTTTCCGAATCAGTACCTGCTTGACCTCTGCATAGACTGTGCCATAGACGTAGCCCCACTGGATCTTCCCCTCCGGTGTGCGCGCTTTGATGTACCTGCCTTCCCACCGACCGTCCTTACGCTTGCGAATGTTTTCTCCCCGTCGCGCCATCGCTGTTTCCTCCTGCTGTTTGGACCCTCATCTGACTCCTTATTTTCTCCATCTTCGTTTGCAGCTGGAATTATTATACAGAACTGGACATAATACAAAAACAATCCGGCTTTCGCGATGTTTTTTCAGGGTCAAATGTGATACATTTATGATGTTTTCTATTGAATCCCAGATATAACCATGATAAAATAAGATGAGATTTTAGACAACGATGTCAAAGGAACGGTATCCTCCATTTTCACTGTGAAGGATACCCCTGAATTGCGGAAAGGGGTGAACAAGGTGGCACTGCGTCTGTTTGAGCACAACGAGAGAGCATATCATGCGGCAGTCCGGATGATGGAGCAGTATGGCAAGGCCGCCATTGTCCACCCGACCGGCACTGGAAAGAGCTACATTGCGTTCAAGCTGATCGAAGACAACCCGGAGAAGGTTGTAATCTGGCTTTCGCCCAGTGAATATATCTTCAAGACACAGCTGGAGAGCCTGAAAAGGAACGACCCGGATTTTCCGTTGGCAAACGTTCACTTTTATACCTATGCCAAACTGATGTGCTGCACCCAGGCGCAACTGGATGATATCGCAGCGCAGAAACCTGCCTATATTATACTCGATGAATTCCACCGTGTCGGTGCGGAATGTTGGGGCGAAAGCACGGTGGCTTTATTAAGGTTATGCCCGGACGCAAGACTGCTGGGCTTGACAGCGACAAACATCCGATATCTGGATAATAACCGTGACATGGCCGAAGAGCTTTTTGACAGCCGTGTTGCGAGCGACATGACCCTTGGCGAAGCAATCGTCAGGGGTATTTTGCCTACTCCAAACTATGTAACAACGGTCTACCAATATCAGAAAGACTTGGCACGCTATCAGACTAGAGTGGATAATTTGCGCTCTCCCGGCATTCAGGATGTGAATCAAAAATATCTGGATGCCCTGCGCCGGGCATTGGAGCAGGCGGATGGCCTGGACAGGGTCTTTGCCCATCATATCACGAATAAGTGCGGCAAGTACATCGTGTTCTGCGCCAACAAGGAGCACATGGACGAGATGGTGTCCCATGTGCCGGAGTGGTTTGCAGGGGTCAACCCAGAGGTGGTGGTGTACGAAGCCTACTCCAATGACCCGAATACGGATAAGGCGTTTGCGGACTTCAAAACGGACACCAGTGACCGGCTGAAGCTGCTGTTCTGCATCGATATGCTCAACGAGGGCGTACATGTGGAGGGGATTTCTGGGGTCATCCTGTTCCGACCTACGATTTCGCCCATCGTTTACAAGCAACAGATCGGCCGAGCCTTGACCGCCGGGGATAATACGACACCACTTATCCTAGACGTTGTTGATAACTTCGAAGGTTTGACCAGCATTTCCGGTCTGCAAAGCGAGATGCAGGAGGCGGTCCATCGGCTCTATGCCAACGGCGAGGGCGATAAGATCGTCACCGAGCGGTTCGAGGTCGTTGAGCAGGTACATGACTGCCGGGTGCTGTTCGAGCAGCTGCAGGCAAGCCTTTCTTCCAGTTGGGATCATTATTTTTCGGAAGCAAGCATTTACTATGCGGAGCATGGCAACCTGAATATTCCAAAACGTTATACTACGCCGGCAGGGCTGAGCCTTGGCGAGTGGCTGACGACTCAACGCCGTGTCCGTGCGGGACAGATTCCGGGGAACTTGACCGAACAGCAGATTGCACGGCTGGATAGCATCGGGATGGAGTGGGGCAACCGCAACGATGCCGCATGGGAGCGTGGTCTGAAGGAAGCACGAAAATTTCGAGAGCAGTTTGGAAATTTACAGGTTCCGGCGAAATACAAAACGAAAAATGACTATCCTCTGGGAAAGTGGATCAACAATGCGCGGAAACGCCGAAGCGATGGAAAGCTGACGGAAGAACGCATCCGACAGTTGGATCAGTTGGGGATGGCATGGAAGGTATTTGATGTCCGATGGGAACAGGGGTATGCACTTTCGGCAGTTTATGCGCAGAAGTATGGAAATCTGGATGTTCCACGAGATTATAAAACAGCAGATGGAAAAACGCTTGGTCGCTGGATTCAAAATCAAGAACTAGCCTATGAGCAGAAAAAGTTGTCTGCGGATCAGATCAAACGACTGGAAACCATAGGAATGCAGTGGGGCAGTCGCTATGACCGACAGTGGAATGAGGTTTATCAGTCAGCAAAACAGTACTTTGAGGCAAATGGAGACCTTGACATTCCGGTGGCATATATTTCGCCGGAGGGCTATGCCCTTGGAAAATGGGTGCGGCGGCAGCAGTATGCATATCGGAATCCGGAGAAGAGCAATGCAATCTTATCACAAGAGCGCATTGAGTTGCTGGATGCCGTTGGAATGCAGTGGGAAAAACCGGACTCGTGGCAGCACCGGTACGAACTGGCGCAGGAATATAAAAAGCAATATGGAAATCTGGATATTCCGGCAAAATACAAGACTGCGGATGGCATCTGGCTTGGCCGGTGGATATACAACCAGAAGCGGTTGCTGCAAGGCGAGCCGGACAAGTTGAGCGAAGAACAAAAGAAAAAGCTAAAGGAGTTATTGGGGTATTATGTCAAAATTTCAGCATGATGTGATGTTGAAGGTCGTAAAAATCATTGATCTAATAATGATTACAATTCCATTTGCACTTTGTTGGGAGTTGTATTATTCGTATCAGGTCTATGCAAAGTTTGGCTGGAGGGGCAACTGGACCATGATCGGTCTGTTTGCGGTGTTGTTCTTTCTGTTAGGTAAAGTCTACGATGCGTTCTGGATGTCTTTGCAGCGCATTTCAGAGTTGATCTACGGACAGGTACTGGCAGCCATGGCAACCGATGGCATTCTGTACATTGTCATCTGCCTGATGGCCCGGCGGCTCTGCAATCTTCTGCCGGGTATTGCGGCGATTGTCGGACAGATCATGATGGCAACCCTGTGGGCAAGATGCGCCCATACCTGGTATTTCCGGACTTTTCCGCCTCAGCCCACCGCAGTGGTCTACGATGTCCGGCATGGACTGGAAAAGCTCATCAATGAATATGGCCTCTCGAAAAAATACGATGTCAAGATGACCTTGAACGTTGAGGAATGTCTGAACGACCTGAGCCTGCTGGATGGAATGCAGAGCGTGTTCATCAGCGGTGTCCACAGCCATGAGCGCAACATCATCCTGAAATACTGTGTGGGACAGGGCATCAATGTGTTCGTGATTCCTCGTGTGGGCGATGTGATCATGAGCGGTTCACAGCCGATGCACATGTTCCATCTGCCCATGCTGCGTGTGGGCCGCTACATGGCAAGCCCGGAGTTCTTGTTTGTCAAGCGTGTCATGGATATTGTGATCTCGCTGGTGGCACTGGTTATCCTGAGTCCGGTGTTTCTGATTACGGCTATTGCAGTCAAATCCGATGGTGGTCCTGCTTTTTACAAGCAGGTGCGCCTGACCAAAGACGGCAAGCAGTTTGAGATTTTGAAGTTCCGTTCTATGCGTGTGGATGCAGAAAAAGACGGTGTGGCGCGTCTTTCCACTGGTGACAAAGATGATCGTATCACGAAGGTCGGCCATATCATCCGAGCCTGCCGTCTGGACGAGCTGCCCCAGCTTCTCAATATCTTGAAGGGAGACTTGTCCATTGTAGGCCCACGCCCGGAACGCCCTGAGATTGCCGCCCAGTATTGCGAAGAGATGCCAGAGTTTGCGTTGCGGCTTCAAGCAAAGGCTGGCTTGACCGGTTATGCACAAGTGTACGGTAAGTACAACACCACCCCCTACGATAAGCTGCAGATGGATCTGATGTACATTGCACATCCCAGCCTGATCGAGGATCTGAAAATCATGCTGGCGACCGTGAAGATTTTGTTTATGCCGGAGAGCACGGAAGGTGTGGCAGAGGGTGCTACTACGGCGATGGGACAGGAGACAGAAGAATGATGCAGAATTACAGTGTCTTGATGTCCGTTTATTATAAGGAAAAGCCAGAATACCTCGAGCAAGCAATTGAAAGTGTTCAATCACAGACGTTCCCAACTGATGATTTCATACTGGTATGTGACGGACCACTGAATGATGCGCTGGACAAGGTGATTGCCAAAAAGCAGCGAGAGATGGGGATAACTTTAAATGTGGTTCGCCTTGCTAAGAACGGTGGACTTGGCAATGCACTGAATGAGGGCATCAAACATTGCAAAAATGAACTGGTTGCCAGAATGGACAGTGATGATATTGCGTATCCGGATCGCTGTGAAAAACAGATGGCGGTATTCAACGCACATCCAGAAGTAAGTATCTGCTCTGGCATTATGGAAGAGTTTACTCTTGATCCGAATACCGTCGATGCGAAGCGTGTGCCACCGGAGACGAATGCGGAAATTGTAGAATTTGCAAAGAAGCGCAATCCGTTTAATCATCCCTGCGTGATGTATAAGAAATCCGCAGTTGAAGCTGTTGGTTCTTATCAGGACTTCTACTTGTTGGAGGACTATTACCTTTGGCTCCGGATGCTGATGGCGGGGTATCAAGGCTACAACATTCAAGAGCCGCTACTCCATATGAGGGCCGGCTCGGATATGTACCTGCGGCGTGCCGGTTGGAAGTATGCTAAGGCGCAGGCAAAGCTGTTCAAGTTCATGAAGCAGCAAGGCTTTATAAGAAAAGGGCAGTACATAAAAAGCTGTGTGATTCGTAGCGGGTCAGCGTTAGCTCCGAACTGGCTGCGGAAGTTTATGTTTGAGAAAGTACTGAGAAAGTGAGAATAATATGATTCCAAAAATAATTCATTATTGTTGGTTTGGTGGTAATCCACTTCCGGAACAATACAAAAAATATATGGAATCATGGAAAGAATACTGTCCCGATTATGAAATTGTAGAGTGGAATGAAAATAATTTCGATGTAACTAAGAATCAATACTGCTATGAAGCTTACCGGGCTTCAAAATGGGCGTTTGTATCTGACTACGCACGTCTTAAAATAATTTATGAAAATGGCGGTATCTATTTGGATACAGATGTTGAACTGATAAAAGATGTAACACCACTGGTCGCTGACGGTGTTGGCTTCATCGGATTTCAGAATCCGATTGAAGCCACCACTGGTCTCGGATTTGCAGCAGCACCACACAACCCGGTTGTAAAGGCAATGCTTGATATTTACGAAAACCGCAGTTTTGTAAATGCCGATGGAACGTATAATGATATTCCCTGCCCGGCGGCAAATACAATCGGCCTGATCTGTTGCGGATTGAAAGTGGGAAAACCATGGTGTAATCAAGTTCAGCATTTACAAGGCATGTGTGTTTATCCGGAAGAATATTTCAACCCACTTGATAATGATACGCAGAAATTGAATATAAATGAACACACTTATTCCATCCATCAATATGCAGCAACATGGCTTGGAAAGGATTATAGTATTCGAAAAAAGATAAAGCAGTTGCTTCCAAATGCTTTTTTGCGTTGGCGAACAGAAAAGGTAGCCCAAAAACACCTGAGGAAAATCGAAAATGAGATTTGCGGAGTAGAAAATATATGAATGAAAATAGCGGAACATATATTATTGTAACGTGGAACAATGAGAAGGAAATTGAAGATTGTTTGTCTACGGTTTCTAGATACTCTCCTAAGAATAGCAAAGTGATTGTAGTTGACAATAATTCAAATGATAGAACAGTACAGATCATAAAAGAAAAATTTCCGGAGACTGAATTAATAGAAAGTAAGGAAAACCTTGGATTTGCAGCAGCGAATAATCTTGCTCTGGAAAATGTTTCAAGCGAATACATTTGCTATTTGAATCCAGATGTAATTTTAACAGAAGATATTCTTACTCCGTCAATTGAAATACTTGAAGACCAAAGCGAAGTTGGGTTAGTTGCATGTCGTTTGAAAAATAAAGATGGAAGTAATCAACCGTCTTGTTTTAATTTTGCAAATAGCTGGAGCCTTCCGTGCGAAATTCTCCACATCGGGGCAGTTATGCCAAGATCGCTGAGAAAAAAATATTTTTTGAATTATTATAAAACCAATGATGATTTTAAGCCTGACTGGGTTATTGGAGCCGAAATGGTTATGCGAACAAAAGATGCGCGTGCTATTGGAGGTTTTTCAACAGAATATTTTATGTACACAGAAGATATGGATTTATGTAAAAAAATATCTGTAATTTTGAAAAAACAAATATATTTCATTTCTGGTGTTTCACTGATTCATTTAGGCGGAGCAAGTGAGGCGCAGAATGTAAACTACAACAAGCAAAAAAAGCTATTTCAGAATGATATGATTTTTGTTAGAAAATTTTATGGAGAAAGTGAAGCGAAAAGAACAAAACAAAAGGCGATGAAAGCGTATTTACTAAGAAAACTTTTACTTACGGCTGCGTATTGGAAAAAAGACCGTAGCAAACATCTGTCGAAAACAGAAGAGGCATATAATATTTTAAAAAATGTGGAAGGATAAAAATCAAAAACGAATAAGGAGCAGAGATGCTTAAGCTTATTTTCTATATTATCTGGGTTGCCAATATTATATTAGTAGTTTTAAAACGAAAATCAAAATTTCTTTCAGCTTTATCGTTCGTGTTGTCATTTGTTGTGCTTGCTGGAAACACATACAATCTAGATTATATGACATACTACTGGAGCTATACACATCAGGATTTTGATACTCTAGATAAAGGGTATCAGCTTTTATGTCGAATTTTTATTAAGATAGGACTCGACTATCAAGCAATGCTTATGGTACTTCAAAGTATGATGTTGATTGTTTTATGGCTATGCATACGGAGCGTAACCAATAATTATAATGTTTTTTGGGCGTTGTATTTCTTCGCGCAACAATTTATCGATGTGATTCAGTTTCGGAATTACATTGCTACAGTATTTTTGATGGGTTCTTTATTTCTACTGAAAAACGGAAAAAGATGGATGTCCTTTTTGATACTGATTGGAGCAGTCGGATTTCATAAATCTTTTGCTTTGTATATTCCATTTGTTCTATTATATAATAACAGAAGAATAAAGGTGCAATTTAATCATATAGCGAGTGTTTTAATTCTGACCTTTTGCATATTATATCCGTTAAATGCAATTGCTAAAATAAATGTGTTTAGTGTATTGCTAAGTGCGTTGAATGTTCCAGAACGTTATAGCTATTATATTACAGGAACACGGTATGGATCGGTTGCATTTTTTTTTCTATATCTAATAAATCTTTATTGTATAAATTCGGTGAAAGAGAATTTCTGGAAAAATACAGATGACGCTATTGGAGATGTGGTCTTAAAAATTAACTTATATTCAGCAGTTGTTCTGCCATTTTTAATTGTAAACACCAATGTCTATCGTTTATATCGAAATCTTAACCTGATGAACTTCATTTTTATTTCTGCCGCACTAGGACGTAGTAAAAAGTTAACGAAAAGATATTATTATGAAATCGGGAAGATTTTATTAATGGGAATGATTTGGAAAGTGCTATTTATGACAAATCCGTCCATATATGTAGACGTCTATACGAACAATATATTGCTGTAGAGAGTTCGGGATGATTTCGATTTATGTGTGTCTTTTGTTTAGTCTTGTTTTGACTAAACAAGCTAGAAAGCAGTGCAATGCTTTTCGATAGATGCGTAACAGTAATTTTATGAATAAGGGAGATTGAAATGGGTAATCCAGTAGTTACAGTGGTAACGTTGAGCTACAAAAAATTTGATTATATATTTCATGCTATTGATTCTGTTTTGAGCCAGACATATCCCTATATTGAGTATATAATTGCAGATGATGGTTCACCTAATTTTCCCATGGATGAAATCGAAGAATATGTTAGAGAAAATAAAAAAGAAAACATTATTGAATTTCATGTCATAACATCTAAATATAATAGAGGAACCGTAAAAAATATCAACAATGCATATCGTTCGGCTACAGGTGAAATACTTATTCCGTTGTCTGCTGATGATGAGTTTTACTCAAACGATGTTATTAGCAAAATTGTAGATGCTTTTCTCAAAAATAGGTGTGATGTTTTGGTTACAAGCCGAATGGTTTGCACAGAAACGGGAAAAGAAATAAAAAGGTTGCCATCTTTAAAAAGCGAGAAATATATTGCAAAACTCGACACACCTGAAAAGCAACATTTGGCATTTATAACAGGTGAATTTTACGATATGGCTTCTGGTAGTGCACTATATATTAAAAAAAGTTTTTTGGAAATATGGGGCTATTTTGATGAAAAGTATGTTTTATGGGAGGATGGTCCGTTTCTTACACAGTATACAAGGGATAATGTGCTGTCAACTGCATACGAAATTATAAGCATAAAATATCGATTGGGTGGAGTATCTAATGGAAAGCCCAACCCACTTATACAAAAGGATATAGACCTTTATAATAACGTTGACCGCGTTGCAGAAATAGCAAAATTAAAAGAATTACAAAAAAGGAAAATCGAATATCTATGTAAAAGGGAGATGGTTTCTTTATGGATTCCAAAACTTTATCTATATTTGATTTATCCGGATGTTATGATTGAAAAAGTTATATATAAAATTAGACGGAAGTGAGTGAAAATGCAAGTAATAAAATATGTATTCCAGCCCCACGGCGATGAGCGTGGACAATTGGTTGCATTAGAAGAGTTCAAAGACATCCCTTTCCGTATCAAGCGTGTTTATTATATGTATGATACTGCTGATGGGGTGACGCGTGGATACCATGCGCATAAGAGCCTTCAGCAAATTCTGGTTTGTATTCACGGCAGCTGTAAGATTCGTTTGGATAACGGCCACGAAAAGAAGGTTGTTCCGCTGGAAAAGCCTTATGAAGGCCTTTATGTCTCTAACAATATGTGGCGAGAGATGTTTGACTTTTCGCCGGATGCAGTATTGCTAGTACTAGCATCGGAATTGTATGACGAATCGGACTACATAAGAAACTACGATGAGTTCTTGGAATTCGTAAAAAATTGTGGCGACACGACTGGGATTGAAGGAGAAAAAGAATCATGAATGTACCTTTTGTAAGTTTTCTGCCTATGGAACATGAGCTGGATACTGAGCTGCGCGCAGCGTTTGAGCGCGTTTATGAGCGCAGCTGGTATATCGAGGGAAAGGAAGACGAAGCATTTGAAAAGGCTTTTGCAGACTTCTGCCATGTGAATTATTGTGTCGGCACAGGAAACGGCTTGGATGCGTTGATGCTTGCACTGAAGGCGTTGGATATTCATGCAGGCGATGAGGTGATCGTGCCGTCCAATACCTTTATTGCAACTGCACTGGCGGTTACCTATACCGGAGCAACGCCTGTTTTTGTGGAGCCCGATATCCGTACCTTTAATATTGATCCAGCCAGAATTGAGGATAAGATTACCGAAAAGACAAAAGCCATTATGCCAGTCCATCTGTACGGCCAGCCCTGCGATATGACTCCTATTATGGAAATTGCAAAAAAGCATCGCTTGTATATTGTGGAGGATTGTGCACAGGCACATGGATCCACATACAAAGGCCAGCGAATTGGCTCTTTTGGTGACGCAGCTGGCTTCAGCTTTTATCCCGGCAAGAATCTCGGTGCACTGGGCGATGCAGGTGCAACTGTGACAAACAACGAGGCACTTGCACAGAAAGTTCGTGCATTGGGCAATTATGGCTCGGATTACAAGTATCATCATATTTATCAGGGTAATAACTCTCGTTTGGATGAGATGCAGGCAGCATTCCTTGCTGCAAAGCTGCCGCACCTGGATAAAATGAATGCAGAGCGCCGCCGTATTGCTCAATTGTATCTGAATGGCATCCACAATAAAGAAGTGATTCTGCCATATGTTATCCCGGAAGCTGAACCGGTCTGGCACATTTTTGCTGTTCGCTGCAAGCGCCGAGATGAACTTGAAAAGTATTTGAATGAGAAGGGCATTGGAACGAACAAACATTACCCTATCCCGATGCACATGCAGAAGTGTTATGCAGACCTTGGTATCCAGCAGGGCGAACTGCCAATTGCAGAGGAAATCAGTGCTACCGAGTTGAGCCTGCCGATGTTCTATGGCATAACAGACGAGCAGGTGCAATATGTAATTGATACTATTAATAATTTTAGGTGAAAAGGCTATGCGGATTAGAAAACTTGAACTAAAAGATGCTCCATTAATGTTGGAATGGATGCATGATGAAAGTGTTGTATGTGGGTTACGTGGAAGTTTTAAAGAAAAAACATTGGACGATTGCATTGCGTTTATAAACAATGCTCACATGACAGAAGAAAATATTCATCTTGCAATTGCTACAGATGCAGATGAGTATATGGGAACAGTCAGCTTGAAAGATATTGATCGAAAAGAACAAAGTGCAGAATTTGCAATCACAGTCCGAAAAAGTGCTATGGGCAAAGGGTATTCGTGGTATGGAATGCGTGAGATTATTCAGAAGGCATTCGAAGAATATGGCCTTAATCGCGTATATTGGTGTGTTTCCGCACAAAATGTACGTGCCGTAAAATTTTACAATAAGCATGGCTTTGAAAGAATATCTGATATTTCAGAGAAGGTTCAGGCACGATACAAAGATATGAATGATTTGCTGTGGTATGAAGTACAAAAGAATCCGGCAAAATGAGAAATTTGCAGTATGGATTATATTAAAATAAATGAGGAAATGTGAATGATAAAAAGATGGAAAGAAAAATACAGCCTGGTACCGTTGACTGTAAAGGTTTCTACAGCATACGCAGTGTGCAGTATTCTTCAAAAATGTTTATCTTTTATCACACTTCCGCTGTTTACAAGATTGCTTACAACAGAGCAGTATGGTCAGTATACTATTTACTCTTCTTGGTCGGGCATTTTAATTATTTTTCTTACATTAAATCTTGCATACGGTTCTTTTCAAACTGCAATGGTAAAATTTGAAGGCCGAAGGGACGAATATATTACGTCAATCCAGGGAATCAGCGTTGTTCTTTGCTGTGTTTTTTTGGCCGTATATTTACCACTGCGAAATGTTTGGAATCGTTTATTTGAACTTCCAACACCTTTTGTCCTTTTGATGGTAGCTGAGATTATTTTTTCAACGGCAACACAGTTATGGATGGAAAAAAATCGTTTTGAATTTAAATATAAAAGCGTTGTGGTGGTTACATTATTGACAAGTATTTTATCCCCTGTTATCGCATTCATCCTTGTCAGTCTTGTAAGCGAAAAAGGATATGCACGAATTTTTGGTTATGCCATTGTCAACATTTTGATAGGTTTTATTCTTTTTATATACAACAGTCAGAAAGGAAAACATTTCTACAATAAAGAATTCTGGAAATACGCGGCCGGATTCAACATACCGCTGCTGGTATACTACCTTTCGCAGGTTGTTTTTAACCAGAGTGACCGTATTATGATTAGTCACATAGCAGGAACAAGTGATGCAGCAATGTATGGTGTTGCGTATAATCTGGCAATGTTTTTGACATTTGTTTTAAATGCAATTAACGCTTCTTATGTTCCTTGGATATATGAAAAAATAAAAGATAATAAAAGCAGTGAAAATCAAACGATTTCTCTGATGCTAGCAATATTGATGGGCCTAATGATTTTGTGTGTGATTTGGTATGCACCGGAAATTATCGTGATCATGGCCGGGGAACAATATAAGGCAGCTATTTATGTTGTTGCACCGGTGGCTATGAGTTTATTTCTTCTGCTCTATTGCCAATTCTTCATCAATGTGGAATTCTATTATGAAGAAAAAAAGATGCTTATATATGGATCAATCGGAGCAGCAATTTTAAACATTATAATGAATTATATTTTTATTCCGGCCTATGGTTTTGTAGCTGCTGGATATACGACGTTAATGAGTTATATCGTATTTGCTCTTTCGAATTACTATACTATGCAGCTGTGTTTGAAGAAGAGGCAGTTGATTGATAATCTTTACAATTATAAAGGGTTGTTTTTGATTTTTGTAGGCTTTATAGTAAGCGGTTTTTTAGGCGTGGCACTATATGAAAATTTAGTTTTCAGAATGGCAATAACTTTAGCTGTTCTGGGGTTGCTAATTGTGAACCGAAACAAATTTCTAGGTGCATTGAAGCAAATTAGGGGTAAATAAAAATGAATAAAGAGAAGCTCAAGAATATAAAAGTGCTTTATTATCCATATAAAACACTTAAGCAGGGTGGAATGGATATACTGAATGAGGTACATTATCGCTTTTCACTCCACTATATTGAAAAAAATAAGAACCGTGTAAGGAAGAAGATTGAAAACAGTGAAGCGTTGAACGTGGTTTTTGTTGTGCAGTATATTCCTGGATGGAATAAATTGGAACCTGTTTACACAAAAATGAAACAAGATGCTCATTTTCATCCTGTGATTGTATGTGTGCCTCTAAATATCCAAAATCACAAGCTAATGGATTGCAAGGGAAATGACACATACCAATATTTTATTGAACATGGCTATGACGCAATCGACGCGTTGCAGGAGGATGGAAGCTGGTTCGATTTAAAGAGACTGCAACCGGATTATTTGTTTCATTCACGGCCATATAATCATTTTATGCCTAAATGTTATACAAGTGGACAAATTGCAAAGTATGCTTTGATTTGCAATGTACTATATGGTGCAAGTTTAACAAAAAATGGTGAAGATGTCACCCTAAACAAAAATTACTATAGAGATGTTGCAATCTATTTTTCATTCGATGCGAATGAGCAGTTATTCTACGAAAACAGATTTATGCTTGGGTGCAAACGAGGTGTCCAGAATTGCTTTCCATACGGTGCTGTCGGCCTAGAGCAGATTCTCTGTTGTAAAATAGATAAAACAGATGACACTTGCTTTGAAAAAACTGTTTTATGGACTCCACGGTGGTCAACGGATCCATATATTGGAGGTAGTAATTTCTTTGAATATAACAATCTGATTTTTTCATTAGCAAGAAAAAATCCTAACATATTATTTGTTTTGCGACCGCATCCACTTATGTTTGGAAATTTTATTAAAACAGGTGAAATGACTGAACAGGATGTAAAGCAATTTAAAGATTATTGCCAAAACGAAAATAACATTATTTTAGATGAGTCAAAAGAATACTTTAATCAGTTCTGGAATAGTGACTTATTGATTACGGATGCATCTGGAATTGTTCCGGAGTATTTTGTTACTGGCAGACCTATTTTGTATTGTCATTCCTCTGCAAATTTCATATATAATGAATACACCCTAGACATAATTAATACTTGCTATCAAGTTAGATCAAAAGAAGACCTTTTACATAATTTTTATAGAATAATCGCAGGATATGATGAAAAACAAAATGACCGTAAAGCCCTGATACGAGAAAGGTATGGAGATGTTCAAAGCAATAGCAGGAATATTTTAAAAGTCTTAAAAGGAGAAAATAGATAAACATATATCATCTCTATAGTATTTGCATTTATCTAATTCCAAAGCTTCCTGAGATGAATTCCTTTACAGAATCTTATATTTCACGGTTGATTTGATATTGTAGTTAGAAATGCTTTCCTTGGAGGATTACTAAATGAGGCATAAGGCGTTCGTATTTAGTACACCACAGGTGGATACTGAGCACGAGCATATTTTTAGGTAATTTTTTAAGAGGATCTTATATATCAATACTAGATAAATAAGTGTTAGGCGTTTTTGAATACATATACAATAAGATGAGTATTCCCGGATTGGAGGATTATAAAGTGTACTGGTTAGACCATAATATAGAAAATCTGGTTCGAGTCTTTGATCAAAATGAAAGAAAAGAATTCCTTAGGCTAGATCTGAATGAAAATCCTGGTGGTTTGCCTCAGAAGTTTGTTGAATCGGTTTTAGCGGAGGTTACCCCACAGATGGTGGCACAATATCCAGAAACGCTTCACTTCACGCAAGTGTTGGCAGATTATATTGGAACAGATATCTCTGATATTTGTATTACAAATGGTTCGGCAGAAGCAATTCGTTATGTAATCCAAATGATTTTAATACAGAGGATATGTTAAAAAGTAAGTCTGTATTTATATACAAAAATTTTTAATGTTCCTCAACGGAGACGGAATAAAAGATTTTTTGAATTAATGGAAAATGTAAATGCTTAAGAGGCACTCCACAAAATTTTATTGATGGTAAATAAAAAACAGTTGTACTTTACAAAAAGAAAGGTTAATAAGAGATGCAAGGATTGATTTTGGCTGCAGGCATGGGAAAACGCCTGAAAGAACTGACAAACAATAATACAAAGTGCATGGTAAAAGTCAATGGAGTTACCATGATTGAGCGTACACTTCGTATTTTGGATAAGAAACATCTTTCGAAGATTATTATCGTTGTTGGATATAAGGGAGATAACTTGATTCAATATATCAAGACCCTTAATATTGCAACTCCAATCTGTTATATAAATAATCCGATTTATAATAAAACGAATAATATCTACTCTTTAGCACTGGCAAAAGAGTATCTTTGCAATGAGGATACACTTCTGCTAGAATCAGATCTTGTGTTTGAAGAGTCCGTCATCGATGCGCTTTTGGACGACAAAAGAGAAACATTGGCATTGGTGGACAAGTTTGAAAGCTGGATGGACGGAACATGTATGAAGTTGGATGAAAATGATTGTATTGCAGACTTCATTCCGGGAAAATATTTGAAATTTTCTGAAAAAGAAAATTATTACAAAACAGTAAATATTTACAAGTTCAGTGCAGGGTTTTCAAAGAATACATATGTTCCGTTTTTGTCTGCCTATGAAAAGGCGATGGGTGAAAATGAATACTATGAATCGGTCATTAAGTTGATTGCGCTTTTGGAGACCAAGGAAATTCGTGCGAAACGACTTAATGGTCAGATTTGGTATGAAATTGATAATATTCAGGACTTGAATATTGCAGAGTCGCTATTTGCAGAAAATGAAAGTGAACATTACCGGAAAATTACAAGTCGCTACGGTGGTTATTGGCGCTATCCGAAACTTTTAGATTTCTGCTATCTTGTGAATCCGTATTATCCACCTGAAAAAATGAAGGAAGAAATCAAGTCGAACTTCGAAACCCTTCTGACAGAATATCCTTCTGGAATGCAGGTGAATTCGCTGTTGGCAGCAGGAGCATTTGGAATTGAACAAAAGCACATTATTGTTGGAAATGGTGCTGCAGAACTGATTAAATCGTTAATGGATAAGATTCAGTTGGAAGGTGATGAAAAAATTGGCTGCATCTACCCGACATTTGAAGAATATCCTAACCGATATGATAAAGCCCAAATTGTCCCATATATTGTTCAAACAGAAGATTTCCGTTATACGGCAAGTGACCTAATGGATTTCTATGCTGATAAGGAGATTAGAACACTTGTTTTAATTAATCCAGATAATCCAAGTGGAAACTATATTCCTTACGACCATTTGCTGAAGCTGATTGATTGGTGCAAGGAACGAAATATTCGTTTGATTATTGATGAAAGCTTTGTGGACTTTGCAGATGAGAAATCATTGGATGATATTACTCTCTTGAATGAGGACGTATTAAAGCGTTATCAGGAACTGTATGTTATCAAGAGCATTTCAAAGTCTTACGGAGTTCCAGGAGCAAGGCTTGGAATCCTTGCAAGTGGTAATGAAGAGATGATTTCGTATTTAAAGAAGGATGTTTCCATTTGGAATATTAACTCGTTCGGAGAATTTTTCCTTCAGATCAAAGAAAAGTACGATAAGGACTATGTGAAAGCTTTACAAAAAATTAAAACAGAACGGAAACGTTTTGCCGAAGAACTTGAAAAAAATCTATTTCTTACTGTTTATCCGTCACAGGCGAATTATTTGATGTGCCGACTGAAAAAAGGAAACAGCCATGATTTGTGCTGTGCTTTACTTAAAAAAAATATTCTGGTGAAGGATCTGACGGAAAAAATCAAGAATGGAAACCAATATATTCGTATTGCAGTAAGGAATCGGGATGATAATGATATATTGGTTCGTGCTCTACAAGAATATGAAGGTGTCTGACGTGACGGTCAACAGAAAATCTTCAAAATTGAGGTAGTGTCGTATAAAGGCTGTACTATTCACCGAGTGGTGCAGCTTTTTGAATTTACGGAAAGTTCCATATCGAACAATAAGGGTCTCTCCCCACACCCACCTCCAAATTCACTCCGGTGAAATTTTGATGGGTGCATAAATCGGAGCGAGTTTGCCATCTGCACGGAGTTCAAATGCTGCTTTTCCATCCACTTCAGGAATTCAGTAGGCACTGCATTCAAAACCGGACGAGCGTAACGAATAGCACGTCCTTTCCTCTCTAGGATTGGCAAATAGTGCCGTAGATCCAAGGATTCCTGCTTTCGCCCCATGCAACGGTCGCGGGTTGCCACCAGAAGACCGTTAATCCAAATCTCAACTCTATTGGGATAGGCCTTTACAGTGGTGTCCTTTCCCTTGTATTTACAAGGGATGGAATAGTAATTGGTATCAAAGAGCACCGTTGAATAGCGATTGACTTTCGGGTAGGCTTTCTTTGAAATATCGAGAACATATTGGGGAAGCGGATGGAGATAAGCTTGTTCTTCGGCCAGCATCTTTCCTACTTCCTGAGAGCGTCCGTCGATTTTGTGGTTAAGGTATTTGGCACACTGTTCTAACAATTTCGTGTTGAAATCTTCCAAAGAATCTACTTGAGGCAGCGGCACACATACATTGCGCCGGATATATCCTACCAGATTCTCTACAAGGCCTTTTTCATTCCCGGAAGCTGGATTGCAAAATACAGGCTGGAATCCGTAGTGTGCGGCCAGTTGGGAATAATTATCCTGTGCTGCTGCGTGAGTACCGAAACCACTCTTTACCGCTACACGGGCGTTGTCAAAGATAATAGAACGCGGAATACCGCCCAAATAGTTGAGCGTATGAATAATGGCATCGAGAAAGCTTTCCAAGTTTTGCCGCCAGTAAGCAATAACATAGGGCGCGCAGCTATAACTCATACGCGCACAAAACAGGTTTACCATTACTTTCTCGCCGGCCAATCTTACTGTAGCTTCTCCCCAGTCAATCTGTAGTGCCTGACCAGGAGCAAACCTCAATGGAATAAAAACTTCATTCTCTTTGCGCTTTGCCTTGGCTTCATGAACTGCCGCTCGGATAGCAGACTCGCTGCCCGTGTAACCAAATTCTTCTACGAGCCGATTGTAAATCCGCCGCGCTGTGTGACGCTGCTTCTTTACACCCTCCGCAGTGTCTGTATCGAGGCAGTGCTCAATGAACTGCCTCACTTCTGGCGTTACAACAGAGGCTTCTCGCTGGTAGGTTTTCCGATCCCATGGAACCGCATCGCCCATCCAATATTTCTTGACAGTGTTTCTGGAAATACCCAGAATTTTAGCTGCTGCTCGCTGACTGGTTACGCCTTCGAGTTGTAGCGCACGGATTGATTTGTAGACATCCACCGATGTGACCACCTTTCTATCGCCTCCCGTATAGTAGTCTGCGTCTCGGGAAGCTATTAGGTGGCTCAAATATTCGCTGTCATTTTGCAGGTAGGTGGCTCAAGTATATATTAGCATTCACAAGGAGCTAAGCGAAGCCTTCTGGCTATAAGCACAGCTCAAATATTCATATTCTCAAATCAATTTATTGTTTCGACCAAGATATATTTTTATTCCACCAAATGCACCTCTTGCGAACATAAAAGACGAGTGTTATACTGAAGCCATCAAAAAACATTGGAGGTGTCCCTTATGCCCCGTCCAAAAGGAAGCAAGAACAGGCCCAAGACCGTAAAAGCAACCGTTGACTTTGCTGCGCAGATTGCTGAAAAGCAGGCTGCAAAGGAAGCCGCTGCCGCTGAAATTGCATCTATCACTGCGAACATTGATGCTCTGAAAGCAGACCTGAAAACCAAGAAGGCCTCGCTCAAAAAACTGGACAAAGAACTGGTGAAGCTGGAGAGTAAGAAAAAGGACGCTGAAACCAAAGCAGCGGAATCCGCAAAGAAAGCCGAAGCTGAGGATGTGCTGAAGAAGCTGCTGGCATCCGGTATGACGGCAGATGAGATCCTCGCAAAGCTGAAATAAATATTTTAGAGCCGTGTGGATCAGTCGGAGCGTAGAGTTATAGCTCTGGCAGTTCACACGGTTTTCTTATATAAATGGTAATGGATATGATTCGGAACGAATAGAATTGTTCCATATCAAACATAAATGGCTACATTTCCCACACCATGGCTCAAAATCACGTCCGGAGAAATTTCAGTTAATCAGCAGGAACATGTTGGCAATCTAGCTGTCATAGAGCTTCTGAGGAGAGTGTCTGGGAGAGCTGCTGCCCCGGCGAAAGCCCTAGACCCAAGGCGCTTGAACCGTGGAATGTCGTAAAAATATACGCTGAAATCTGAAAAATGCAGGTCAGAGGCGAAACGGATCAAATCCTTGCAAATGACGCTGAAACGTGATATAATCGTGGTACGAACAAACCGGTTTTGGTACGACAACGGTATGTTCTGGTACTGTAACTGTTGTTACGAAACTGTGAAGAACTACTTGGAAAAGTGCAAAAATTCAGCGTAGCTGCGACGACACCTATCAGGTTCAGGTCGTGTCCTGGTACGACAACGAGAACTCCTACACCTCTCAGATGGTTCGTACCATTAAGTACTTCGCTGAGAACTGCTGATCGGAGTTTCTCCTGAGCTGAATAAAGTTTGACTGCGCCCTTTCTCTTGTGTGATGCGAGAGAAAGGGCGCTTTTTGCTGACCATTTTGAGCACGATAAGGTGCTTTCGTAAAATGGCACAACACATTTGCAGTGTGCCGACAAAAGCAGCACGTATTCGATCTCCATCTATTGCAACCCTTCTCCCGATATGATAAAATGGTAAAAATAAATGGAGACAATGAAACAGTATGATTACGAAACGTGAAAAACTGCAGTATGGATACCTGTTTCTGATTGATCTGCTCTCTCTGACTCTCAGTATCGGGCTGGCGTGGGGACTGACCGCAGGTGTTCTGCACAAGATGGGGGACTTCCAGCTGGACGATCTGGTAGAAGCCTGTTTCTTATTGCTGCTGGCCTATATCCTGACCTTTTTTACATTTGATCAGAGCGAAAATATCGTGAACCGCACGCCGGTCCGTGAAGTTGAAATTGCGGTGCGGTTCAATTTTTTGTTGACCCTCATTGATGCGGCCTGCCTGGCGCTGACCAAGGCTTCCATGCTGCACTCCCGCTATTTTCTGGTGTTTGTGCCCGTCATCGATGTCTTTGTGATGACGGGCGCTCATGCTGTCCTCAAAAAGATGCTGGTGCGCTCCCGTTATACCAAGGGGATTCAGAGCCTTGTGGGGGTGGTGACTACGCAGGAGAACGCAAGCCCCATTCTGGAAGAGCTGAAAAAGGACTGGTCCAAGCGCGTGACCGGCCTTGCCATTCTGGAAGCTGCCCCGGAGCAGCTTCACACTGAGATCGATGGGGTGAAGATCGAGGCGAACTTCGATAATTTCATGGATTGGCTGCGGCAGGCAGCGCTGGATGAAGTGTATCTGGATGTGGCGCAGGAGAGTGAGGAGAACATGCTGCCCTATCTCGAGGAGATGGAGAGCATGGGGCTGACGGTCCATTTCCGCCTGCCGGTGCTGGACCGGATTGAAAAAGCCTGCTGCGATGAGACCAGTGCGGTGCGCATCAGCCGGGAACTGAGCCGCTGTGCGGGCGGCAATGTTGTGACGATGGGCACGGTGGAGCTCAAGCTGCGGGATCAGGTGCTGAAACGGACCATGGATATCGTGGGCGGCATCGTGGGGTGCATCATCAGCATCCCCATCATTGCGTTGGTGGCCATCCCGCTCAAGCTGGAAAGCCCCGGCCCGCTGATCTTCAAGCAGCGCCGGGTGGGCCGGAATGGACGGGTGTTCTACATCCACAAGCTGCGCAGCATGTATGTGGACGCGGAAGCACGCAAAAAGGAACTGATGGCCCAGAACGAAATGAACGGCCTGATGTTCAAGATGGAAGATGACCCCCGGATCACCCGGGTGGGCCGCTTCATCCGGCGCACCAGCATCGATGAGCTGCCGCAGTTTTTTGACGTTGTGCGGGGCTCCATGAGCCTGGTGGGTACCCGCCCGCCCACGCTGGATGAGTACCGGCAGTACGAGAGCCATCACAAGCGCCGCCTTTCCATGAAGCCGGGAATTACCGGCCTGTGGCAGGTAAGCGGCCGCAGCGATATTGATGATTTTGAAGAAGTGGTCAAGCTGGATGTCCAGTACATCGACAACTGGTCCATCTGGATGGATATCTACCTGCTGTTCAGGACGGTGGGCGTTGTGTTTGACCGGAAAGGGGCAAAATGAATTATATTCTTTTTGGTGGATCTGGTTTTATCGGCACCCATCTCATTCATTTGCTGCTGAAGGAGTGCGTCAGACCCGGCGACGTGATCTACGACCTGGATCTTGTGATGTCCGGGGAAGAGGGCGTGGTGCCGGGCATTGTGGAAAAGAACGATGGGGTGCAGTATATCCGGCTGGATGTGCGCAAGCCCATCGATTTTGAGTTCGTTCCGACTCCGGAGGACGTGATCTTTAATCTGGCAGCGGTCCACCGCACCCCCGGCCACCCGGAAGAAGCCTATTTTGAAACAAATATCCGGGGTGCGGAAAATGTGACCGCATTTGCGGAAAAATACGGCATCCGGAAGATCCTGTTCACCAGCTCCATTGCACCCTATGGTGCGTCTGAGGACCTTAAGACGGAGGAAACTCTGCCAACTCCCAACACGCCGTATGGGATCAGCAAGCTGGTGGCAGAAAAGATCCACCAGATCTGGCAGGCCCGTGATCCGGCCCGGGAGTTGACCATCGTGCGGCCAGGCATCGTTTATGGCAAAGGGGAGCACGGCAACATGACCCGCCTGTACAGGGGGCAGAAGAAGGGCTACTTCTTTTATGCCGGCCGGAAGGACACCATCAAGGCGTGTATCTATGTCAAGGAGCTGGTGCGCTTCTTCAAGTACCGGATGCTGGATCATTCCTTCCCCGGAGCAGAGATCTATAACTGTACCTACGAGCCGGCCTATACCATTGAAGAAATCTGCGATACAATGCAGAAGGCGACCGGCCTGCACCGCCATGTGCCGTTGGTGCCCGCCGGACTGCTGCTGTTTGCGGCGGGCATTCTGGGACCCATCGGGGGCAAAAAGGTGGGCATCCATCCCGCCCGTGTCCGGAAGCTGATGGTATCCACCAATGTCTGCGGCAGGAAGCTGGCCGCCACTGATTACAAGTTCCACTATACGCTGGAGGAGAGCTTCCGGGACTGGTTCGAGGATTGTGACCGCAAGGAGCTGGTATGACCATGGAGCAGAATGCACAGCCCATCCGTGTGGCCCAGATGATGACGGATATGAACTACGGCGGTGTGGAGATGGTGGTGATGAACTACTACCGCCACATGGACCGTTCCAGAGTTCAGTTTGATTTTTTCGCGCTGGAAGGCTCGACTCTGCCCCAGCGGGAAGAGATCGAACAGCTGGGCGGCCGGGTGTATGTGGTGCCAAAATATACCCACCTGCCGCAGTATGAACGGGAGATCGGGCGGCTGTTCCGTCAGAACGGATACCAGATCGTTCACTCCCACATGAACACCCTGAGCGTGCTTTCCCTCTGGGGGGCAAAGCGTGCAGGGGTGCCCAACCGGATCGCGCATAACCATTCTACGGTGGGCAGGGGAGAAGGGGCAAAAAATGTGATGAAGTACCTGCTCCGTCCCTTTGCCGCAGTGTATCCCACCCGGCTCTGTGCCTGCTCCAGAACGGCAGGCAGCTGGCTTTATGGTGAAAAGCCCTTCCGGGTATTCAACAATGCCATTGAGCTTGACCGCTTTACTTATGATGCCGCCAAACGGAAAGCCGTCCGGCAGGAGCTTGGCCTGGGGGATGAACTGGTGCTGGGCCATGTCGGGCGGTTCTGCTATGCCAAAAATCACGAATTTCTGCTGGATGTAATGGCGGAGGTCTGCAAGCAACGGCCGGATGCCGTTTTACTGCTGATTGGAGAAGGGGAAAACGAGGCCGCTGCCCGCCGGAAAGCGGAGGCACTGGGGCTGCAGGAGAATGTCCGTTTTCTGGGCCGCCAAAGCGATCCCGCAAAGTTCTATCAGGCCATGGATGCCTTTGTTTTGCCCTCGCGGTATGAGGGGCTTGGGATCGTGCTGATCGAAGCACAAGCGGCGGCATTGCCGGTCATCTGTTCCACAGAGGTGCCGCAGGAGGCTCAGGTCCTGCCCGAGATGCAGTACCTGAGCTTGCGGGAAAGCCCGGCAGTCTGGGCGGATGCGGCGATCCGGGCTGCAGAAAATGCCCGGCGGCGGGATACCTCTGTCGAGATGCGGGCAGGCGGCTTTGATATCGTCACCGAGGCGAAGAAGCTGGAAGAGTTTTACTTCGACCTGCTGAAATGAGGAGATAAGATGGACCCTTTGGTAAGCATCATCGTTCCTGTTTATAATGTAAAGCCATATCTGAACCGCTGTGTGGACAGTCTATTGGGGCAGAGCTATCAAAATATGGAGCTGCTGTTGGTGGACGACGGCTCCACCGATGGCAGCGAGACCCTCTGTGATGAATATGCTGCACAGGATGCCCGGGTGCGGGTGCTCCACAAGAAAAATGGCGGTCTGTCTGATGCCCGCAACGCTGGTGTGGACGCGGCAGCGGGGGAATATCTCTCTTTTGTGGATGGCGATGACTGGGTGTCACCTTATTACATCGAGAACCTGTACCGGGCACTGGAGCAGGCGGGAGCGGATTTTTCAGCCAGCTGTTTTGAAGAGGTGTTCGAGGGCCAGCCGGTGCAGTCCGTGCCCACAGAGCGTCTGGAAGCATTCGAGATCCTGAGCCGGGAGGAATGCCTGCGCCGCATTCTGTATCAGGAGGGCATGGAGGTGACCACCCCCACCAAGCTCTATAAGCGTGCACTGTTTGAGGGCGTGCGCTACCCGGTGGGTAAGCTCTATGAGGATATCCCGGTCGCCTACGAGGTGACAAAGCGCGCCCATAAGGCGGCACATATCGCAAACCGGGATTACTACTATTTCCAGCGGGGCAGCAGTATCCAAAATATGGCCTTCAACCCCAGAAAGCTGGACAGCGTGCGGCACTGCCATGCACTGATGGAAAATGTGAAGCGTGATTTCCCCCAGTTGAGCCGTGCGGCAGAATGCCGCTATCTGAGCAATGTCTGCAATATCTTGTTCCAGATCCAGGACAAGCAACATGAAAAAATAGAGAAGGCCCTCTGGCAGGAAGTGAAAAAATACCGCCGGAACGTTCTGCTGGATCCGCAGGCCCGCAAAAAGGCCCGGCTGGCGGCGGCACTTTCCTACAGCGGCTATGCCATGACCCGACGGGTTTATGAAAAAACGCAATGGCGTGGAAAAAAGTAAGGTGGAGGGATCCGGTTGGAGGAAAGAAAACCGCTTGTATCGGTCATTGTGCCGGTCTATAATGTTTATCCGTATCTGCGGGACTGTGTGCAGAGCGTGCAGGCGCAGAGTTACCAGAACTGGGAGCTGCTTTTGGTAGATGACGGCTCCACCGATGGCAGCGGGAAGCTTTGTGATGAACTGGCTGTGGAGGATGGCCGCATCCGGGTGTTCCATAAGCCCAATGGGGGCCTGTCTGATGCCAGAAACCACGGAATGCATCATGCCCGGGGAGAATATTTCTGCTTTCTGGACAGTGATGATCTGCTGCCAGAGAATGCGCTGGAAAAACTGGTGGGCCTTTGTGAGCAGCACAGGGCAGATGTGGCCATGGGGCAGTTGCTGCAATTTGAGACAGAACCCCGGCGGCAGACCGGAACGGCCGGTGGAACAGAGATACTCACGGTGCAGGATGCCATCCGTGGGATGCTTCTGCGAAAAGGGAAAATCGGCCACACGGCATGCGCGAAATTGTTTCGCAGGGAGCTGTGGGCGGAGCTGCGTTTCCCAAAGGGGATGCTCTATGAGGATTACGCTGTGATCTACAAGGTCATGCAGGGATGCAGGACGGTGGTAGCGGACTATGAGCCCCTGTATTATTACCGGATGCGGGGCGGATCCATTATGCACGAGCCCATCCAAGAGAAAAATCTGGTGCTCCTGGACATTGCTCAGGATGTCACCCGACATCTGTCCCGAACTATGCCTGAGGTGCGGGAAGAAGCGGAGTATCTGCAGTTGGTCACTTACCTGAAAACCCTGAAACGAATCCTCAACAGCGGCTTTGACTGCTACCCGGAGGCCCAGGAGCAGATCCTTCGCTTTGTCCGGGAACACCGGGATCTGACCCGGAGGTCCTGGGCCAAAAGGGCAGACCGCATCAAGGTAGAGACCCTGATGAAGGGCAGAGGACTCTTTTATCTAATCTATACTCTGGCCGAAATGAAAAACAACCACGCTGTGTGATGAAAAAAGGAGAGCTCCGATGCTGATTTATCTGGGGACTTTTGCGGTTTCTGTGGGCATTGCCGCCTATGGCGAGCACCTGCGGACGAAGAAAAACAACGAGAAGGGCTTTTATCTCTGCCTGGCGCTGGCGGTGCTGGTGATGGCGGTATTGGCAGGCTTGCGGGATCCGTCCATTGGCACGGACAGCGTGGTGTATGAGGAATGGGTGGCGGATGCAAAGCTGCAGGATGGTCTGCTGGCCTGCATCCGACAGAGGCACAAAACAGAGCCGCTGTTTATGACGCTGGTCTATCTGGCGGCCCATGTTTTTGGCGATGTCCACTGGCTCTACTTTATGGTGGACCTGCTGGCCTGCGGCCTGTTTATGATCGGGCTGGTGCAGTATAAGGAGTATGTCTCCGTGCCCTATGGCTGGCTGGCTTACCTCTGCCTGTATTATGGCGATACCTACAATGCCGAGCGGCAGTCTGTGGCGCTGGGTGTGGCATTTCTGGCGTTCAGCTTTGTGTGGAAGAAAAAGTATCACTGGGCGGTCCTACTGCTGGCGGTCTCCTGCCTGTTCCACAATGCCACCTTTATCTCGTTTGGTGCGCTGCTGATCTATATCCTGCTTCAGCATTTCGACAACTGGTGGGTCAAGGGTGGCCTGGCGGCATTTTCGGTCTACCTTGCCTTCTTCAGCAAGGCTGTGGTCAGGCTGGCCCTGAATGTGGACTTCATTGATCGACTTTACGGATATTATTATGATGCCAATGCGGGCGGCTTCACGCTGAATCCCATCATCGTGCGTCTGCCTTTTCTGATCCTGCCCATTGTGCTGTACCGCTGGTACGCAAAAGAGGAAGGGGAGGGCAGCAGCCGCTTTACCCGCTCGGATGCCGATTTCTGGATCGTGATGATCCTGATCGAGATGGCAACGGCCCAGCTGCGCAATATCAATGTGCCGCTCTACCGCATCTGCCTGTATTTTGCGTTCTTCCGTTATCTCGCCATTGGCCGTGTGGTCAAGTGCGTGGAGGATGAGCGTCTGCGCAAGCTGCTGAAGGCTGCCATGTGGGGAATGCTGGTCATCATCTGGATCTATCAGGCGTATATTCAGGGCAACAATGCCATTTGCCCGTACACCTCGGAGATCCTCCACATTGGCAGAGAAACATTCTTCTGAGGGAACAGAACATGGAGACAGAGCTGATCAGTGTCATTGTTCCGGTCTACAATGTAGAGCGATATCTCCGCCGCTGCGTGGACAGCATCCTGCACCAGACCTATCAGGATCTTGAGGTCCTGTTGGTGGACGATGGCTCCACCGATGCCAGCGGAGCCATCTGCGACGAATATGCCGCACAGGAAGAACGTGTAACAGCAGTCCACCAGAAAAACGGGGGACTCTCTGCAGCGCGCAACGCGGGGCTCGAACGGGCACAGGGAACGTATCTCTGCTTTGTGGACAGTGATGACTTTCTGGACAGCCGGATGCTGGAAACGCTTTGCCGTGACCTGCAGGAACAGGATGCGGATGTGGCTGTGGTGGGCTTCCGGATGTTTGAACGGGAGGAAGAGCTTGCCCCGGCAGAGCTCACCGTACCGGTGCAGTGCATGACAGGCCGGGAGGCCATCCGCAGCACCCTTGTCTCGGATAAGCTGGGGGATTTTGCCTGGAACAAGCTCTACAAGCGGGAACTGTTCCGGGATATCCGCTATCCACTGGGGCGGATGATGGAAGATCAGGGTACGACATACCGTATTTTTCAGCAGTGCAGCATGGTCGCGTACCGCCCGGTGCCGCTGTATTATTACTATCAGCGCCCGGACAGCATCCTTCACCGCAGGAACATGAAGTTCTACGAGGATAAGCTGGATATGGGCTATCAGAAATATCGGGCCATCCGGGAAGCATACCCGGGAATGTCGGAAAATGATGCCGCTATGCTGAGCGTGGTGGAGCACTGCTATCCGTATCTGATGCAGGACACGGTGCGCCGCGCAAAAATGGAGGCCTTTCTGCAGGAGTGTGACCCGGCGGCGGCAAAGCTGCTCTGCACCAGCAGCCAGCGGAAGTATCAGCTGCTCAGATGCAGCCGGAGGCTGTATGCAAAACTGTTCCTGCTGAAAAACGGCCCGGCGGCAAAATAAGGGAGGAAAATTTGTGCTGAACGATACCGTCAGTATCATTGTGCCGATCTATAACAAAGAAAAGTATCTGGAAAAATGTCTGGACAGCATCCTTGGTCAGACCTATCGGGATCTGGAGATCATTCTGGTGGATGATGGGTCAACAGACAACTCCCTTGCCATCTGCCAGCGTTACGCGGAAAAAGATCTGCGGATCAAGATATACCACAAGCCAAACGGTGGTGTTTCTTCTGCGCGAAACTTAGGATTGGAAAAAAGTACAGGCACGCTGATTTCTTTTGCTGATCCGGATGATTCACTCCACGCCGAGTGCATAGAACGGCTTAAAAGAGTGCTGGATGAGACCGGTGCGGAGATTGCTTATTGCTACGGTCTGGATCTTCTGGGCACGACCGGACGAACGCAGACGAAAAGCGATGAGACGGAGAAAGTCAGTGTTATGCCGGTCAGACGATATGACTGGAACAGCCGGAAGGCACATACAGTGTGCTGGGGTGCGCTTTACCGCCGTGCGGTCACACAAGATGTTGTGTTCGATACTGACTTGAAAATTGGTGAGGATACCCTGTTTCTCGCAAAATGTATCCGAAAGGCAGAAAAAATTGCCTGCATCGACAAGGCACTTTACTATTACTATGTCAACGATGACTCGGTGACGAGCGGGCATTATTCGGCAGGAAAACTGACAGAGCTGAAGGCATGGCGGCGTATCTGTGAAGTGTTTGCAGATGAACCGTTCGTGTATCGGTCTGCACGGGCCGGATATGCGCTCCGGTGCAGAGAAATTGTGGTGAAATACTGCAAGGATGATGCTTTTATGGAGCAGGCGTGTGCCGAAGCGGAACGGGAGTTTAAGAGAAATGCCGGCCCCCTTCTGGCAGGCTGGCTTCGTGCAGGGCAGTATCGGTATTTTATAAAAACGTTGTATTCGTATCTGCTCTGGAACAGCTGGCTGAAAAAGAAACAGGCCAGAAAAACTTACGAAGTGGAGATCTGAATGAAAAAATCCCTCAGTCTGAATGCAGCAATGAGCGCGTTCAAGACACTGATGAATATTATCTTCCCGCTCATCACATTCCCCTACGCTTCCAATGTTCTTCAGGTGGAAAACCTGGGCAAAGTGAACTTTGCAAGCTCCGTCTGCGGGTATTTTCTGCTGTTTGCAGGCCTTGGCATTTCCTCCTATGCGGTGCGGGAAGGCTCCCGCTATGTGAACGACCGGGAAAAGCTGTCGGCTTTTGCATCGGAGATGTTCTCCATCAATATGATCTCCACGGCCCTGACCTATGCGGCATTGGCGGTGACGATGCTTTTCTGGACAAAGCTTCATGCCTATACCGACCTGATGCTGGTGCTGAGTTTACAAATCTTCTTTACGACCATCGGCACCGAATGGGTGTTCACGATCTTTGAGGAGTATACCTATATCACCATCCGAGGTCTGCTGTTTCAGGTGCTGTCCATTTTCATGCTGTTTGCCTTCGTCAAGACCCGGGATGACTACTGCATCTATGCAGGCATCACGGTGTTTGCGGCGGTAGGTGCCAATGTGCTCAATTTTTTCCGGGCCCGGCGGTACTGCACCATCCGGCTGACAAGAAAGATCGACTGGAAAAAGCACCTCAAGCCCATCCTCATCATCTTTGCATCCACGCTGGCAACGACCCTTTATGTCAGCTCGGATACCACGATTCTGGGCATTCTGGGAACAGATTACAATGTGGGCATTTACTCGGTGGCGGGTAAGATCTATGGCATTGTAAAGAACCTGCTTTCGGCGGTGCTGGTGGTGTCTATCCCGCGGCTGTCCCATTATGCGGGCGTGGGGGACAAGGCAAACTTCAACAAGCTGTTCAACAATATCTTCAACGCGCTCATCGTGGTGGTGGCTCCGGCTGTGGTGGGACTGTTTGCCCTCAGCCGGGAGGTCGTCCTCTTTATTTCCGGGGAAAGCTATCTGGATGCGGTGATGCCCCTGCAGATCCTGAGCCTTGCCCTGATCGTCTGCCTGTTTGGCTGGCTGTACAATTCCTGCGCGCTTCTGCCCTGCGGAAGAGAAAAGGAACTATTCTGGATCACGCTGGTCAGCGGTCTGCTGAACGTGGGACTGAACATCTTGCTCATCCCGCGGTTCCGGGAGAATGCGGCGGCCTTTACCACCCTGCTGGCAGAGCTGTGCTCCATGATGCTCTGCATCCGCTGCTCCAGGGGTCTGGTCACGGTCTCAGCTGACCGGCGCACCGTTGGCTCGGTGCTCTGCGGCTGTGCGGGCATCGTTCTTGTCTGTACCGGGGTCAAGGCACTGGCTCTGCCCAATCTCATCTGCATTCTGGCGGCGGTGCTGGGCTCAGTGGCTGCATACGCGGTCATCCTGCTGGGTATGAAAAATCCGCTGGTGCTGGAATATCTGGAAAAAGCGAAGCAGAAGTTCCGGAAAACATCCTGAATGGACAGGACCCGCTGCGGGGGCGAACACTCCCTGCAGCGGGTCCTTTTTCAGAAAAAACGGCGTTTTTTGGTGCGTTCCGGCAAAATCACCACATTTCTTTGCTTCTGCAACAAATGTTTGTTAATAAATTATCCATCCCCCGTCCTTGCAATACACACGCTTTTTGTTTATAATAAGGATGTACGGGGAAGTTCGCAGTGCGCGGCCCCCGATGAAGAGCAAAATTCGATTCCGAACGAAAAGAATTTGAGAGGAGTTTGTTACCATGGGTTTAGGTAAGAAAACGATCGACGATCAGAATTACTGCGGCAAGAAGGTCCTTGTCCGCTGCGATTTCAATGTCCCGATGAAGGACGGCGTGATCACCAACGAGAACCGCATCAATGCGGCTCTGCCCACCATCCAGAAGCTGGTCAACGATGGTGCTAAGGTCATCCTGTGCAGCCACCTGGGCAAACCCAAGAACGGCCCCGAGGCAAAGTTCAGCCTGGCACCCGTTGCTGTGGCTCTGAGCGCAAAGCTGGGCAAGACCGTTG
>PPYF01506500.1_pt1 | contig 44335 bp, 29 predicted proteins | sample 1559871 | NCBI WGS metagenome assembly PPYF01 (sample SAMN08240021, study PRJNA423297) | Human gut metagenome, whole genome shotgun sequencing project.
GAACTTTGTTTTAAGTTCTCCGTCTTGCGACAGCTTGTTTATTCTATCAAAATGTTTTTCATTTGTCAAGAACTTTTTTCATGACTTTTTCAACTTATTTTCAAAGCAGTATCTATAAAGTCATGTCTGTAAAATGTAACTCACAAGCTCTACAACTCAATGTGTCCCGCGAGTCAGCTTTGATATAATATCATCCCGGCACACATATGTCAACGGATTTACTGCAATTAATTAAAGTAGTAAAACTATCTTAAAAAACACAAATTTTCTAAATTGTCTGTTTATTATATGCAATTCTCACAATTACTATCTGACAGCCTCTATCGCTTCCTTGATATTTGCCACACCAACAATCTCAATTCCACTAATATGCGACACTCCTGCAAGACACACTTTTGGAACAATACACTTTTTAAAGCCAAGCTTCTTTGCCTCAGCAACACGCTGCTCGGACATGGTAACTCCGCGCACCTCTCCGCTTAAGCCCACCTCTCCAAAGCATATGGTATCCTCACGCACTATAATATCCTTTTTGCTTGATGCGATTGCAAGCACTATCCCAAGGTCTATCGCCGGTTCGTTCATCCTTATACCGCCTGCTATATTCACATAAGCGTCACAGTCTGACAGTGACAGGTTGGCTCTTTTTTCAAGGACCGCCATGAGTAGATTTACTTTATTATAATCTGTACCATTTGCTGTACGCCTTGGATTATTAAAAAAACTGTGACATACAAGAGCCTGTATCTCGAGAAGTATCGGGCGGCTTCCCTCTATGGAACATGTGACAATTGATCCTGATGCTCCCTCGGGCTTACCGCTAAGCATATACTCCGACGGATTTTCCACCTCAACAAGTCCCTCCGCCTTCATTTCAAATACGCCTATCTCATTGGTCGAACCAAATCTGTTCTTAACACCTCTAAGTATCCTGTACGACTCATACCTGTCACCCTCAAAATAAAGCACAGTATCAACCATATGCTCTAACGTCCTCGGCCCCGCAACCGCACCATCCTTTGTCACATGTCCTACTATAAAAACAGAAATCCCCAGAGTCTTTGCAAGCTGCATAAGCACTCCGGTTGTCTCCCTGACCTGTGAGACACTGCCCGGTGCCGACGCTATCTCCTCATTGTACATAGTCTGGATGGAATCTATTACAACAACCTCCGGTTTTTTGCGTTGAATCACGTCTTTTGCTATATCAAGACTTGTCTCACATAAAAGCTCCAGTGAATCCGTAAAATCGCCAAGTCTGTCGGCACGCATCTTTATCTGATGCAGAGATTCCTCACCTGACACATAAAGTAATGGCACCTTTTTTTGTGAAAGTTCCCTGCATACCTGAAGTAGAAGTGTGGATTTTCCTATACCCGGATCTCCTCCCACAAGCACAAGTGACCCCCTCACAATTCCTCCACCAAGTACTCTGTCAAACTCAGCTATACCTGTCACTATACGCTCCTCTTTCTCGCTTTTTACTGCCGAAAGAGGCAGAACCTGTGCCGCCTTTGATTCTTTTTTTACTTTTCCCGACGAACTTATCGACTTTTTATCTACGGTTTCCTCTACAAATGTATTCCATTCCTTACAGGCCGGGCACTGTCCCATCCATTTTGCCGATTCATAACCACATTCCTGGCAGAAAAATACAGAGGTCTTTCCTTTTGCCATATTGTTCTCCTTTATAAAATACAAAAAGCCCGGCTTTCACCGGGCTAAAAATATGCTCTATTTTCTTGATACTTTGATATCGACTGAATCAACACCCTCAAGCTCTACGCTTAAGCTGAGCTTGCCGCCGAGATTTGTCTTCATAGTACCTGCAACAGCTCCAGCTATATCAATTTCGTACTCTGTCTCCTCTTCAAGGCCAAGAGTAATCTGAGCATCCTCAGGTCCCTCCACAGTAAATGTCACTGTATCAGCAGTCTCCTCGAAATCCATAACCGCTGTTCCCGGAACAGACTCGTATACAAAGAGTCCGTTTCTTTCGAGCTTTGTAATCTCCTTAAAGGTCTTTACCTTGTAGATATCTCCATCCTTCTCAAAATTGTCAAGCTTTGCCTTTGCAGCCAATGTATAATCTCCGAAGCTGAGCTTTCCGTTTTCCTCAGTACGGATTAATTCACTTATTACAGCCATTTTTATCCTCCCGTAGCTATATTGATATATTAATTATAAATCCAATTCTACTCAACAGTCAATGAAATTTGTTTGTTTTTCGTAGAAATTATTACCTTATTGCCGCGCTTAATTTTGCCGGTAATAATATCCTCTGACATACGGTCTTCAATCTCCTCCTGAAGTTTTCGTTTAAGAGGTCTTGCGCCATATTTTCTGTCATAGGCTTTGTCCACGATAAAGGATTTTGCACTGTCGCGCACTGTGAGCTCTATATCAAGCTGTTCTTTACAGCGTTTCTTAAGCTCCTTTACAAGAAGTGTCACTATATGCTTCATGTCATCCTTGTTGAGAGCTCTAAATACAATAGTCTCGTCGATTCGGTTCAAAAACTCAGGTTTAAATATACGGCGGACCTCCTCCATGACACTGTTCTTCATACGCTCGTGATCCTGCTTTTCATCCTCACCAGCGCCAAAGCCAAGGCGCTTTGGTTCTATAATTGAAGAAGCTCCTGCATTTGATGTCATGATGATTATTGTATTCTTGAAATCAACCGTGCGCCCCTGTGAATCAGTGATTCTACCATCATCAAGCACCTGTAAAAGTATATTGAACACATCAGGATGTGCTTTTTCTATCTCATCAAACAGTATAACAGAAAAAGGATTGCGTCTGACCTTCTCTGAGAGCTGTCCGCCCTCCTCATGACCCACATATCCCGGTGGTGAACCAATCATCTTTGAAACACTATGCTTTTCCATGTACTCTGACATATCAACACGTATCATGGCATCTTCTTTGCCAAAGACAGCCTCAGCAAGCGCCTTTGACACCTCCGTCTTACCTACTCCTGTCGGTCCCAAAAACAGGAATGAGCCAATCGGCTTCTTAGGATCCTTTAAACCAACACGGCCTCGTCTGACTGCCTTTGCGACAGCAGAAACAGCCTCCTCCTGTCCTATTACACGCTTGTGAAGTATCTGTTCAAGTTTTGCAAGTCGTCCTGCCTCTGACTCTGTAAGCTTATTTACAGGTATTTTGGTCCATCCCGATACTACATCCGCTATCTCATTTTCGCCGACTACAGGCTGATTTTTGGCTCCTGCGCGACGGTTCTTTCTCATAAGCTTCTGCTGTTTATTTTCAAGCCCTTCCTTTTCTGACATAAGCGCGCCGGCAGCTGCGAGATCTCCTTTCGACAAAGCATTTTCCACCCGGTTCTGCTTATCTGTTATCTCTTTTTTCAGAGCAAGCAGCTCGTCAGATGATGTCAGATTCTTAAGCCTTATCCTGGCTGCCGCTTCATCCATCAGGTCTATCGCCTTATCAGGTAAAAATCTGTCATTTATATATCGTGCAGAAAGGTTTACTGCTGCTTTCACACCCTCATCTGTTATGATGACACCATGATGCTTTTCATAGAGTCCCTTTAATCCTGTGAGTATCTCTATTGTCTCATCCACACCCGGCTCCTCAACCATCACCGGCTGGAAACGGCGCTCAAGCGCAGCATCCTTTTCCACGTATTTGCGGTACTCTTCTATGGTAGTGGCGCCGATTACCTGTACCTCGCCTCTGGCAAGTGCAGGCTTTAATATATTAGATGCATCTAACGAGCCTTCTGCTCCTCCTGCACCTATTATAGTGTGAAGCTCATCAATGAAAAGCAGTACATTTTTGGCATTTGAAACCTCGCTTATCACCTTCTTGATACGCTCCTCAAACTCACCACGATACTTTGATTTGGCTACAAGCCCGGACATATCAAGGGAAACCAGTCTCTTTCCCAAAAGAATATCCGGAACATTGCCACTGACTATATCCTGTGCAAGTCCTTCTACTATAGCGGTCTTGCCCACTCCCGGCTCTCCAATCAGACATGGATTGTTTTTGCCACGGCGGCAAAGTATCTGGATAACGCGCTCCATCTCCTTTTTTCTGCCTATAACAGGGTCAAGAAGCCCTGCCTCTGCCATATCTGTCAAATCTCTGGAATACTGATCTAATACAGGAGTCGCAGAATTGTATGATGTACCATAGCTTTTCATCAGATCCCTGTATGCAGACGGATCCTCACCCATCGCACCAAGAATATCTATAAACATCTTCTGACTGTTAACACCCATGGTGTTTAAAAGTCTTGCAGCTGCACAGTCTCCCTGCAGTACTATAGCCATCAGCAAGTGTTCTGTACCTATCTCATTGCACTCAAATCTATCGGCTTCCTCCGATGCACGCTCCAATACTCTCTGTGTCCTTGGTGAATAGCCATCCCTGTCCATCACTTCGATGTTATCCCCCGGTGAAATCAGGTCTTCAATCATCGAAATAAGCTTATCATATTCCACATTGCAGGCTGTTAGAACCTCAGCTGCCACACCGGTGCCCTCTTTTATAAGGCCAGCCAGTATGTGCTCTGTTCCAACATAGCTGTAATTCATTTTCTTTGATATACGTGCAGCCAAATCTATTGCTTTTTTAGCCTTACTTGTATATGGTTTCAAGTCATATCCTCCAGTCATATTCACTAATTTAAGTCGATGAACTGCAAATCATCATCCTCGCTGTCATCTTCATTGTCATCCTTTACACTGCTGTCTATAGTCTCAGACAGCTTATTTCCCTCATTGACAAAGCCATCAAGTGCCATTTGAAGCTGATTCTTTAAAGCATCCTCATCAGCATCGTTTTCTGTGTCAGAAACGTTTTCCTGCCTTGAATCGTCTTTTAAATCAAACTCAGAGTTTTCATTCTCAACAGCTTTCTTAAAATCAGGTGTAATTTCTACGGTTCTTCCGACATAGGATGCATTTGATATATTTTCATCCGTAGCCATCTTTTGCTCATCTGCAGCACCTTCCGCTGTTTCTTCTGCGACTTCATCTGCCGGCTCTTCTACAGCTTCATCTGCTGTTTCTTCTGCGGCTTCACCTGCCGACTCTTCTGCAGCTTCTCCTGCCACTTCATCCACCGACTCTTCTGTAACCTCTTCTTCCAGCTCATCTGCTATCTCGTCCGCAGTTTCATTAGTTGTTTCTTCCAAAGCTTCATTTGATACATCTTCTGCTGCATCATCTACATCATCATCGTCATCATGATAGTCCATTGCCTTATATTTTCTGTTTTTCACAGCTGATACAATAAGCAACAGTAACAGAATAATGATAATAAGAACCAGTATTGCAGCTAAAACAAGATATTTATTGGCAATTCCCGGAACAAGCTCACTCTTTACCGCATCGTTTTCCTCCTGTGCCACTGTAGGTGTGCTGAGCTCGGTCCTCATATATGTGCCATCTACGCTATCATATGTGTACCAGCCACTCTCACCATTGTCATTCATAGCGTATACGAGGTAAAAATCCTTTGTCTGATCATCTTTTTTTTCGGCTTTAGTCTGGTATGCTGTTGCCACACCCTTGCCCTCTATGGAGAGCGAGACCTCATTATATCCTTCAGGCACATCATCCACCTTAGGCAGTAAAACTACGATAAAATGTGACTCGGAATTGATACGGACATACTCATACGCTGCATTCTGGGCAGCATCATATACAAAAAGCCCATTGCCGCTTTCCGACTGTAAATACACAAGCGTGATATCGCCAAAGGTGCCATGAAGGGTATTGTATTCAAGTCCGTCAATCACTGTCTTTGAGTGCTCAAAGCCTTCAGGAACAACATCCTCCGGAATGTCATTTACCATAGTCCACTCTGTGCCATTTATATCGAACTTCTTCCAGTTATCCTGCTTATCTGCATTCTCCGGATCATCCTCGGCTCTTCTGGTAACAACTATATTGTATGTACTTGTGCTGCCGTCCTCTGCTGTCACAACAACGCTGACCGTATTCTCTCCAACCTCAAGTGAATCATTGCCTGTAACGGATGTCACACTCGCCTTGGAATCAGCCGGATTTGCTGTAACCGCAAGGCTTGAACAGCTGTAATCTACTGTAGCTGTGTAATCCTTTGTCGCAGCAGAAAACTCAGGGGAAAGCGTACCTGCTGAGATAACAAGCGAACCAAGAGATGCATTTGAGGATTTCTTTTCCTCTTTGTTTTCATTATCTTTATTCGCATTGTTGTCATTGCCGGTATTGCTGCCGGAATTGTCCTTGTTATCCTTGTTGCTGTTTGAATCATTGTTTGATGAAGCACTTGTTACGGTCACCTTCGTGCTGGTACCGGTGATTATGTCTCCGGCATTGTTACCCTCCGCATCCCCTACTACTATACAATATGCCTTTATAGTGCAGCTTCCTGCAGCCTTCGCCGTAAACGAAAATGACTGCGATGTCGGGTATCCCGGTCCCGCTGCATCACCAATATTTACCACACCATCTCCACCATTACTCAACACACTCTCATTGGAGCTTGAGATAACTACAGTACCAAAATATCCTGACGGCATGGAAACCGTCACCTTGACTGTTTTTCCAACAGCTACAGAGCTTGAGCTGACACTGAGACCAAGTCCCTGCGCATATACATGCTCGGCAGGTGTAAAAACAAGCATCACCGCCACAACAAGTGATAATACACATCCAAATAATTTCTTCATATCTTTCCTCACATTTCTAATTCTGCGATATCTTTGATTTGCCCAGTATGTGTCTGTTCATGATTATCATATCAAGGGCATTTCCACCATCACCCTTTCTGTTAGCATCAGCTGCCTCCAGATAAGCACCTGTAAGTGTTCCCTTTCCTAAGATATGTCTGTTGAGCTTAATCATATCAAGAGCATTTACAGCACCATCACCATTGATATCTCCATATATAACAATATCGTATGTCTTTTTCAGATTACCTGAAGCATCATAAACAGCCACTTTATTGCCTGTTGCAATCTTTCCGCTGTTTTCTGAGCCTGAGCTTGTCAAAAGCTTTACAGTACCTGATGCTGATACTGCTATATTCTTCACAAAATCAGCTGCACCGGTTCCAGGCTCAATGCCTGTAATATAAGTACCTATACTGTATTTACCTGATGTTATGTTTACATCTGTATTATTTTGGTTATTATTGTTCTGATTATTATTGCCACCTGCATTATTTGCAGATGCCGCCTGCCTGTTTATATTGATAGTGTATGTTCTTGTATCACCGCTTTGCGACTTGCATTTTACCTTAATTGTATTATTTCCGACAGCAAGCGAATAGCTTCCTGTGCCTGAAACACCACTGTTTCCTGAAACTGCATCTGCCGAAACAGTCACTGAGCTTATAGCATTTGAAACAACTGCTGAATAGCTTGTTGTCGCTCCATTGAAGGCCGGTGTGAGTGTTACACCACTTATCGCAAGCGACTGCAGATAGTTATTGGTATCACCAGCTTTATCGAAGCCCACTGCTGACGATGGCATATTGTTGTATACAGGTATTTTAAATACAAAAGCCTGATTCTTGTCTGAATATCCTTTAGCCAGACTCTGTCCCTCAGTAAGAGCCGCTGTGGCATTGCCCATGTACTGATGGAAATACAGCGAGCTTGTATTTACTACATTAAACTTCTCAAAATACAGTGTATTTTGACCCTTATTTATATAATTGCTGCCCACCTTTACAGCTCCGCCGCTTATGGACTTTACTCTTGTATTCCAGCCCTGCTTCTTGGCAAAAGACAGACCATTTTTATAAATCTTATCCTTCGTGTTTCCGGTTGCACTAAAATTAAAATAATTATAATATCCTTCGTATCCGGAATATGTACCCGAAATAAGAGGGCTCGTTCCCTTTTGTCCCTGCTCCTGCTTTATACGCGATGCTATATGGTATGCACTTACTCCACTGCTCTTTGCCACATCCATGAATGTGCTTGCATAATTGATTTTCTCACCATTGTTGGAATAGGTCTTTGTTCCCTCCATAAATGTGCCTTTTACTATGGACTTGACACCTTCAAGTGCCTCATTCGGACTGTATGCCAGACTCTGAAACTGAAAAATATTGGTCTCATCAAGAAAATTCCTTGGATCCATGAGATAAGCAATATAGGCACTGCTTGCTGACACCCATCCCGGTTCGTACTCAACCCACGTATTTGTTGACCAGTTATATGCTCCGGCAGCTGTGGATTTCTTGGCATTGTCTGCTGATTTGGATACCAGATTAAGTCCGTTTACACTTTCATTTTCAATCACCGTATCCCAATTCAAACCTGTATTTACAGCCTCAAATGTCCAGCTTGAATACTTATTGTGAAGAGCTGTAAGGTTTGGAATATAGCTGTCAGGAAAGCCTGCATTCTTCATAGCCGTGACAAAATCAGTATTGTCTCCGCTATTATTGTATGTCACCTTTATGTATGTACTGATAGTCCAGCCCGTAAATGCCTTGCCGTTTAAAGTACCCTTGACATTATACCAGACCACACCGTTTACCCTGGTCTCTCCAATTATGTCAACCTGATGGTTCCAGTTGAGTGAGACAACCTTGGTAGTTCCGGATGTGCCTGCTGCATTGCGGACATACACATTGCCACCTGTAATCGTACCTGTAGCATATGCTCCCGATGCGGTTGCAAGGGCAAGCTGTTCCTCATTATTCTGCTGTATGGCATCCGCATTGCCGGTGTCTGCTGAAGCATCCCCTGTCTGCGCATTGTCTGATGCAGCTGTGCCGGTACCTGCTGATACAAAATCAGACCTGATATAGCTTACACACTCCTCGTTATTTGCTGCCAGATTGTACTTTGCCTTGTACCACACCTTGCCGTCTGCACCTGTAGTCTGCTCAAGAATAGTAATATCCTTGCCGTTTGAAAGCTTGTGCTCCAGCTCATACTCTGTGCCCGGTCCGCTTCTCGCCGCTACCCAGTATCTCTCATCACACACAACCTTAGCCGCCTGATCCGCATAGACTGCCATGCTGCTGTATGGTGCCAGGTCACATGCAGCTAATGACAATGTAACGACAGAGGCTGCCAGAAATTTATTTATCTTTATCATCAAATCCCATCTTTCTTATGTGCATTGTTTACATTAATCCATTATCCATTTAATTATAATAGAATATGACCTTTGTATCAATGTATTCGGCAGAAATTTATTATTTTTTTATTAATGATATGAGGGTCAAAAGGTATTTTGACCCTTTAATCATAATATAAAAAACTCCCTTAAACGTGCAGCTCATGCTTACGTTTCAGGGAGTTGCCTGATTCATATTCTGCTTATTCTTACTGTCTCCTGTAGCTTTTTCTAGCTGAACAGGGATTTTATCTTATCCCATAAATCCATGAAAAAGTTACCAATCTTTTCCCAGAAGCCCGGGTCATTTATCTTATCGCCAAGCTTTGATGCCCAGTCCTGTGCCTGGTTGATGACTGAATCCCAGTCGATATTGGCATCCTTAAGCTTCATAAGAAGCGATGTCAGCTTTGCAATATCATCATCAGAAAGCTTCAGGTCGTAATCCTTTGCAGCCTCCTTTATCGCATCCTTTATCTGGCTCTCATCCTTGAGCCCTCCATCGGCAAGCTGCTTCTTTAGGTCAGCAATCATTGCCTCTATATCCTGCGAATCGCCGTCAATGCTCTTGTTGAGCTCTCCTGTTGTGACAAGCTCATCCATCGCTGCGTCTGTCACCTTGTCGTCAAGCTTCTTGCCTGTCATCTCCTCGTATGCCTTTAGTGTGCCTACAAGTGCTGCCGTTCCGGAAATAGGGAAAGGTCCTGCGACTATGATTTTAGCATCAGCTATGCCTGCTGTGGCAAGCGCATTCTTGTACATTCCTACCGTACAGTAATTGATATTGTGTGTGGAAACACTAAGACCCGCACCCTTTTTATCCTCTGTAATGAGTACTGAGGAAAGTGACCTTGTGCCAATCTCGCTCTTGCTGATGTATGAATCGAGGTACTTGTGCTCCTCATCATTATTTACATAGACCACATCGTAATTGTCCAGATCAGTGAGCTCGATTCCCATAAATCCAAGCACTGTCGCTCTCTGATCCGGTGTGAGGTCTGCTCCAAGACTTAAGTATGGCTTATCATTTTTGCTGATGGTCACCTTGTCGTTTGCCTCACTGCCGGCTGTAGTTGTGCTGTCTGCAGTACTGTCTGTGTTACTCTTATCAGCTGCGTCACTGCTGTCACTGCCTGATACATCAACGCTTGAAACTGTATCAGTCTGCGTAGCTGTCTCTGTTGCAAATACAGCCGGATTCATTGTAAACAGTGTCACCGCAGCAAGCACGCTACATACAATACTCTTTGCTTTTTTCTTTATTAATCTAATCATTTTTCCTCCAATCTACTGCTCTATATCATACGAAATTGTAAAGTTGCTTCCGTCGAAGCTGACATCTGCCATGCTTCCGCATACCACAGGCATCATCGGCGACATATGACCTATATCCAGATCCATGATGATTGGCACATTAAACTCTCTAAGCAGTGATGAAAGCGCCTGTCTGTGGTCTATGCCAAACATTTCCTCTCCAAAGTGCGCCGGGCGTCCGATAAGAAAGCCCTTTACATTTGAAAACCATCCTGCATTTTTCATCTGCCACATAGCCCTTCTCATGCCCATCACATTAAGGTCACATGCCTCAAGGAACCATATGATACCATCATCACTGTAGCGCTCATTAAATTCCCTTACATGGTCAAACGATGTGCCAAGCAGATTGATAAGACAATCCATGCAGCCACCAAGCAGCCTGCCTCTCATGGTAAGCCTGCTTTCCTTTGCCACCGTGGGAATAGAGCTGATACACGACTTTTCAGTCAGGTTGTAGCCCACAAACGGAGCATTCTCATCCTTTATCGATTCCTTCTCCCACATAGGGTAATTGGTAAATGAAAGCTTCCTGCCACAAAGCAGATTAAATGCATCGGTAAGTGACTCATGCCACACCTCCATGCCAAAGCTGCCCGCACACGGCCCGTAAATACCTGCTGTATCTGCAATAGTAGCCTCCAAAAATGTGAAATTCGTGTTGTCGGAATAGCCCATGTACCATTTCGGCTTTGACTGCTTCACGCGCTCAAAATCAATATAAGGCACTACCTCGCACATCAGCTCGCCACCACCACAGGATATAAGCACATCACTGTCAGCAGAAGCATAGCTCTCGTTCAGCTCTTCTGCGCACTTCTTAGGTGTATTGCTGATACCTATGCCACTGTCGCACCTGCAGTTAGGTCCCTCTATCGTCTTATAACCCATGCTGTGAAACCTTTTAATGGCATTGTCAAAGGCACTCCTGTACGGCTCTGTTGTACAGCCCATCGAAGGCGCCACAAAGCCTATTGTTCCTCCATCCTTTAGAAATTCAGGGTATCTCATGTTTCTATCATCCTATCACTATTATTTACATATCTAAGCTTCTGTCTGAAGTAAAATATGTAGGATTTTATCATTTCTGTCAAGGTCATTTTACTGTCATAATTAAATGTCGTCGTGTACTGCACATGCTGTCTGTTGCACCAGTTGTATATATCATGCAGACTTATCAAATCAACATTCTTCATATTGTTCATAAACACCTTAACCTTTGAAAGCTCATCCTCACTGTCAATGTATAGATGAAAGATAGTATTCGGACATTCAATTATTATCTGCTGTTCTTCTATATTTTTCATCACTGTATCCTCTATTGAATGATGTATCCTGTGTGATTAAAAACATTATCGTCTGTCACACCGGGATGTGAGTAATAACAAAATATCGTAACCGTTCAGTACCTTCACAGTTAAAAAATATCACATAACCATAGTACTACACCGGCGTCACAAAATCCAGTCATTTTTGCCTGCCAATTCTTACTATTTTATTAAGAAAAACGGTAAATATTATACTCCCTCACAGTCAAATGCCGGAATGAAACTGTCCTTTGCCACGTCACCCTCCTGTATAAATGCATTCGTGATTCCTATTTCGAGGGCATAGTCAACAAGCCTTTCATACTCTCTCCTTGTCACTGTGCGGTTTATCTCAGGATAATCCTTTAGTGCAATCGGCGTAAACTGGCTCATCATGCTTATATATACGTGATCATGATATGTATCATACAGGTATTTAAGTACAGCCTTTGCATCATTCACATGTCCCGGCAGTAGAAGCTGTCGCACAATAACTCCCTTTTGTATGAGTCCTGTCGCATCGTCAATCACTACATCCGGCTGCTGCCTGACCATCTCTGAAAGCGCCTGCTTTGCGACAGACGGATAATCTTTTGCCCTTGAATACCTTGCCGAAAGCGTACTGTCCATATATTTAAAATCCGGAAGATACACATCCACTATACCCTCAAGCAGCTTTAGCTCTGTCACATTTTCATATCCGCTCGTATTGTATATAATAGGAAGCTTCATGCCGCGGCTTTTTGCATCGTTTACCGCCCACACTATATCAGGGATATACTGCCCCGGTGTGACCAGATTGATATTATTTGCGCCTTTGTCAGCAAGTTCCATAAAGATATCACTCAGCCTCTCTTTACTGATTAGCTTTCCCGCTTTTCCGTCAGAGCTCTCCCTGTTCTGGCAGAACACGCAGTGCAGGCTGCAGCCTGAGAAAAAAACTGCCCCGCTTCCTCTTTTTCCTGATATGCACGGCTCCTCCCAGTAATGAAGCGCTGCTCGCGCCACCTTTATTTCAGATGAAACGCCACATACGCCTGTTTGTCCGGTGCTTCTGTTTATGCCACATTTTCTGGGACACAATAAGCAATTCTCGTATTTATTCATATTTTTCATTTTAACCCTTGCTAAAAATAATGTTTGATACTACAATCTATATGATTAAAGGGTCAAAAGGTATCATCGATGCATTCTTGCATGCAATTCGATGTACACCTTAGTGACCCGCACTACACCGAGAAAGTAGCAATTTGCTGCGGGGACGCAGGAAATTAACGGATTTCGAGGTGTAGTCAGATTACGGGAATGCGTAGCATGTAGTAATCTGATTAATCATCATTTTAAATTATATCATAACTATTCTTACAGAAGAGAATAGTTAAAATACACAATAAGGAGATTACAATGAATCAGTCAAACTGTATCGTCGCCCAGTCAGGCGGCCCAACTGTTGCAATCAACGCAAGCCTTGCAGGAGTCATCGCAGGAGTAAAAAACTCTGAGAAATACGATATCTGCTATGGCGCCGTAAACGGAATACTCGGCATATTAAATGAGAATTATCTCAATCTGTCAGATATTTTTGCAGATGATGCTAATCTTGAAAAGCTCAAGACCACACCTGCCATGTATCTTGGCTCGTGCCGCCACAAGCTCCCTGATTACAAGGATGATGATTCACCATATGTATACATCTTCCACCAGTTCGATAAGCTTTCTATAAAAGCTTTCTTTTACATCGGTGGAAATGATTCGATGGATACCGTATTAAAGTTATCCGATTATGCAAAAAAAATCAACAGTGATGTGAAAATTATAGGGATTCCAAAAACCATCGACAATGACCTATGCATGACAGACCATACTCCGGGATTTGGCTCTGCAGCCAAATATATCGCATCAAGCATGCTTGAGATAGCCCATGACACCTTTATCTATGCTGTTAAGAGTGTTACAATCGTTGAAATCATGGGACGTGACGCAGGATGGCTCACTGCCGCTTCCGCTCTCGCACGTAATGAGTACAATACAGCGCCTCAGTTCATATATCTGCCTGAGGTGGATTTTGACAAGGACAAATTTGTTGCCGATATAAAAGAAGCCCTTACGCACACTAACAATGTAATAGTTGCCGTATCCGAAGGAATACATGACGCAGACGGCTCATACATTACATCATCAAAGGCCGCATGTGACCAGTTCGGACACCAGCAGCTAAGCGGTGCCGGAAAAGCTCTTGAGTTCATCGTAAAGGAAAACATCGGTGTCAAGGTGCGCTCTGTAGAGGTAAATGTGCTCCAGCGCTGTGCCTCACACCTTGCATCATTAACCGATATCGAGGAATCTTTTGCTCAGGGTAAAAAGGGTGTCACTATTGCAGCAGAGGGTGTGACCGCATCAATGGTATGCTTGAAGCGCATCTCAAATAATCCTTATCAGGTGGAATACACATATTCTGCTATCAAGGATATCGCAAACGAGGCCAAGTCTGTGCCAAGAGATTGGATCAATGATGCGGGCAATGATGTGAAGCCTGAACTTATCGAATACTTAAAACCACTTATTCAGGGAGAAACCGCTGTAGCCTACAAGAATGGTCTGCCTGACTATATGGATGTGTCACATCTTCACAAATGTAACTGATTTTAGCTGCCGCCTACCCCCCGGTGTAGGCAGCAACAGCATATCTCCAAGGAGGTCGATTTACATGAAGAAAAAAGTGCTTATAACCTGCGCCGTTGTGCTTGGTGTGCTTTTGGCTGTTTATCTTGGCTTTGCCTTTTATTTTAGCAGCCACTATCTGTTCAACACAAAGATTAACTCTGTAAAATACGCAGGTAAAACTGCAAAAGAGGCATTAGAAAAAAATACAGCCCTAAGCCGCGATTATCTGCTCACAATCACTGACAGAAAAGGCAACAGCTTTTCACTTAAGGGACCTGATTTTTCCTATGAATATGTCTCAAACGGTGATGAGGAGCAAATCCTAAAAAGGCAGAATGCTTTTACATGGCCTGTCAGTCTCTTCAAAGCTCAAAACTATACTCTAAAGGGTTCATCCAAATATAACGATGCCGCTTTGGCGGAAAAGCTCAAGGCTCTTGATATTTTCAGTGATGACTACATTGAAAATCCGGAGGATGCCCATATCGAGATAAAAGACGGCGAATACAATGTGATTGAAGAGAAAAAAGGCTGCAAGCCGATATATGACAGCATCCTTGCCGAGGTAAAGGACGCCCTGGACAACGAGCTTCCAAAGCTTACCTTAAGTGATGACTGTTATGAAGCTCCAAAAATCACAAAAAACAGTGATACTATCAAAAATGAAAAAGAAGCCCTCGACAAATACACTGCTTCAACCGTCACTTACAAAATTGAAGGTGCCGACGAGAAGCTTGACTCAGCCAAAATCCTTGATATGCTAAGTATCTCAGATGACGGCAGCGTGAGCATAGATGATGCCAAGGTCACTAAATATGTCCAGCAGCTTGCTTCCAAATACAATACCTTCGGCCGCAAACGCTCATTCAAGACATCGTCCGGTGACACTATTGAAATAGGTGGTGGAGACTACGGATGGGTAGTCAGCAAGAAAAAAGAGAAAGCCCAGCTCCTTTCAGATTTAGAGGGAGGCAAGCCAGTGGAAAGAGAACCTGTTTACGAGCAGACTGCACTCTACCGGGGCGCTGACGACATAGGTAATACATACATAGAGATTGACTACACAAAGCAGCACATGTGGTATTACAAGGATGGTGCTCTCCAGATGGAGTCTGATTTCGTATCAGGTAATCTCGCCCGTCAGAATGGCTCTGTAGACGGTGTATACAAGATTGTTTACAAGCAGAGAAATGCTACTCTTGTCGGCGAGGGATACTCTTCTCCTGTCAGCTATTTCATGCCGTTTGCCTACAATATAGGTATCCATGATGCCAGCTGGCGTGATACCTTCGGAGGAACTATTTACAAAACCTCCGGCTCACACGGATGTATCAATGTGCCGCCTGCTTTTGCAGAGCAGCTGTTCAACGCTGTGGATAAGGGCACTCCTGTTGTTGCCTACTACAGAGAGGCTGTCACTCTGACAAACAATGCTGCAAAGATGTCCAATGCATACTCGTATGTGGCTCCTGATGCTGCGCAGTAAGTGTGAATTGCTTGGTATTTTTCAATAATACGGGAAGACGATCGGCGCACGGGGAATTTGCCCCCGGCAGAGGTGCTCCCGACGAGCTAACGCTACGCAGCTAAGATACTGTACGAATTATGCTTTTTAGATTTTCTAGGCTTGACGAAACCGTCGAAACGCGCCGTCCATGGCGCGGTTTCTCCTTGCCCCGGCGTCCATGCCGGGGCATTTCTGCGTTTCATGGGCATAATTCTACAGTATCTAAGCCGCTGCGCTAGTCGCTCTTTCGGGAGCACCTCTGCCGGGGGCAAATTCCCCGTGCGCCGGTCGCCTTCCCTCAAAATACTAAGTATATTACAAATAAATTTCCAATTATGCTTTCCCTTATATTGTATCTTCCCACAGCATACCAGACACCAGCCCCACATACCGCGGAAGCGCATACATCCTCCCCCATTTCAGCCACAGCGTAAGGGGCGTAAGTCGCCGGAGTGACTGCCATACAGCATAGGCGCTCTTTCGTAAGCGCATAGCGTAGCTGCCTAGATACTGTAGAATTATGCACACGATACATAAAAATGAGCTCCCACGGATGGGAGCTCAAGGAGAACCGCGCCATGGACGGCGCGTTTCGACGGTTTTGTCGGGCATAGAAGCCCTATGCTATGCAAACTGGCTATTGTAGAGATTTGCATAAAATCCATTGGCTGCAAGCAGACTCTCATGATTGCCCTGCTCTATAATCTTTCCGTCTTTCATAACAAGGATAATATCAGCCTCCCTGATGGTAGACAGACGATGAGCCACTATAAAGCTTGTCCTGCCCTGCATCATGGTAAGGAATGCCTTCTGAATCTTAATCTCTGTACGTGTATCAATCGAAGATGTAGCCTCATCCAATATCAGCATAGGCGGTAAGCAGAGCATGACTCTTGTGATGCATAATAGCTGCTTCTGTCCCTGTGACAGGCTGCCACCGTCCTCACCGATTTCAGTGTCATAGCCCTTCGGCAGACGTCTGATAAAGCTGTGGGCATGGGATGCCTTTGCTGCTGCAATGATTTCCTCATCTGTGGCATCAGGCTTTCCCATTATGATATTGTCACGGATTGTGCCCTTCTTGAGCCATGTCTCCTGAAGCACCATACCATAGTTGTCACGAAGACTCTCGCGCGTGATTTTTCTGATATCATGTCCACTCACCTTAATTGTTCCACTGTTTACATCATAAAATCTCATAAGCAGATTGATAATAGTCGTCTTTCCACAGCCTGTCGGACCTACGATAGCCACGCGCTGTCCAGGCTTTACATGGAGATTGAAATCCTCGATAAGCTTTTTATCCGGCACATATGAGAAATAAACATCCTCTATGTCCACACGTCCGTCAGCCTCTTCAAGTATTACCGCATCCGAAGCATCCGGTATCTCCTTTTTCTCCTCAATCAGCTCGAAGATACGAGCAGCACAGGCAAGTGCGTTCTGAAGCTCTGTGATGACACCCGATATCTCGTTGAACGGCTTGGTGTACTGGTTGGCGTATGATAAGAAGCATGAAAGCTGTCCTACTGTTATTCCGCCGGTGAGTGCACTCATGGCACCAAAAATTCCGACTCCGGCATACACAAGACTGTTGACAAAACGTGTACACGGATTTGTAAGACTTGAGAAAAATGTTGCCCTCAGTGAGCATTTCTGTAATCTGTCATTTATCTCGTCAAACTGTTCAAGCGCTTCATCCTCATGGTTGAAGGCCTGTACGACCTTTTCATTTCCTACTATCTCATCGATGAGTGATGTCTGCTCTCCCCTTGTTCTTGTCTGTAGCTGGAACATGGAATAAGTCTTTTTAGTGATAAAGCTTGCCACAAAAAGTGACAAAGGTGTGATGAGCACTACAATGCATGATATCTTCACATCTATTGTGAGCATGAAAATAAGCGTACCTGCTATTGTTGCAATTCCTGTAAAGAGCTGTGTGAAGCCCATCAAAAGTCCCTCTGAAAATGTATCTACATCGGCGATGATACGGCTGACCATATCACCGTGTGAGTGACTGTCAATATAGGAAAGTGGCATTTTTTCAATGTTTAAAAATGCATCACGTCTTATATCCCTCACTATGTTGTAGGTCATCCTGTTGTTGCAGATATTAGTAAGCCACTGGGCTGCTGCCGCTATGACGACTATTATTGCTGCTCTCGTGAGGATGGCTGTCATAGCCGTAAAATCAACCTTTCCTTTTCCTACAATCAAATCAATTGCGCGTCCTGTGAGAATTGGAAAATAGAGCGTAAGCGCCACTGTAACAACAGACAGGGCAAGTGAAATTACAAGCAAAGGAATATATCTCTTCATGTAGCTTAATACCTTGCGGATTGTGCCTGCTTTATTCATCTTCGCATTATCCATAGCCATACTCTACACCTCCTTTTGTCTGGTCATATCCGACTCTTTTTTAAACTGTGAATCATATATCTCTTTGTAGGTCTCGCATGTCTCAAGCAGCTTTTCATGAGGTCCGAAGCCAACCATCTGTCCGTCGTCGAGTACTATGATATTGTCCGCAAACTGGATAGATGAGGTACGCTGTGACACGATAAATATTGTCTTGTCACCATGCATGCCCTTTAATGCCGCGCGAAGACTCGCATCTGTAGCAAAATCAAGTGCCGATGCACTGTCGTCAAGTATCAGTATGTCAGGATCCTTTACAACTGCTCTGGCAATTGTAAGACGCTGCTTCTGACCACCTGATAAGTTCTTGCCGCCCTGCTCTATCATGTAGTCAAGGCCTCCCTCTTTACCCTTTACAACCTCTGTCGCCTGTGCTATATCGATCGCCTTCCACATTTCCTCCTCTGTGGCATCATTTTTGCCCCAGCGCAGGTTGTCGGCTATCGTTCCTGCAAAAAGCACTGCCTTTTGCATTACAACACCGATTTTGTCTCGAAGCTGCACTGCATCGTAGTCATTTATATCATTTCCCTGAATCCTTATAGTACCCTTTGTGGCATCATAAAACCTCGGGATAAGGTTTACAAGGCTTGATTTTCCTGAACCTGTACCACCGATGATTCCGATTGTCTGCCCCTTTTGCACTGTAAAGCTTATATCTGTGAGTGTCTCATCGGCCGCTCCCTCATATGTCATGCAGACATGATCAAACTCAACCTCAGGTGCGCCATCCTTTGCACCAATGAGCTTAGGATTTTTCTCAGGAAGCTTTGATGGAATAGAAAGCACATCCGCTATACGATTACCGCACGCCACTGCCTTTGTCACCTGTACGATGAGGTTTGCAAGCTTTATCAGCTCGACAAGTATCTGTGACATGTAGTTTACAAGTGCCACAACCTCACCCTGTGTGAGGATTCCTGCGTATACCTGCTTGCCGCCTGATACGATAACTGCGATTGTTGCGATATTTATAATGATAAAGGTCAGAGGATTGGTGAGTGCTGAGATTCGTCCTACAACCTGCTGCATATTGGTTAAAAACTCGTTGTCCCTGTTGAAGCTGTCAATCTCATCATTTTGCTTATTGAAAGCTCTTATAACTCTGGTTCCCTCTAAATTCTCCCTGGTATGTGAAAGCACTGTGTCAAGAGAGCTCTGCACCTTTTTGTAAAGCGGAAGGCTTGCAGCCATAACTGAGAATACCACTATTGAAAGCAGAGGTATGGTAACTGCAAAAACCATTGCCGCTCTTACATTTACTGTAAAAGCCATCGCCATAGCTCCGAATACAATAAATGGCGAGCGAAGGAAGAGTCGAAGCACCAGATTGACTCCTGACTGCACCTGGTTTATATCGCTTGTCATCCTCGTGATAAGTGTCGATGTGCCCACTGTATCCATCTTTGAGAATGACAGTGACTCTATCTTTTCAAACAATATATGGCGAAGCTTTGTGGAAAAACCAACTGCCGCCTTTGCCGCAAAATACTGTGCTGTGACCGAACTTACCAGACCAACTGCCGCAAGCAGCACCAGCACACCTCCCATCTTCCATATATATAGCTTGTCCGAAGCCGTAATTCCGTTATCAATGATTGCCGCCATGACAAGCGGTACTATAAGCTCAAAGGATGCTTCCAGCAGCTTAAATAACGGAGCACAGATGCATTCCTTTTTGTACTCCTTCAAATATTTTAATATTTGTTTCATCTTTTCCCCTTTCAGATTTTATGTCGCCGATTACAGCTTCACTATTATAGATGATTTTTCTCATATATACAAGAAAAACGATACACTAAAAAACCAGTACCATGCGGTACTGGTTTCATATATCAGCTCTTATGTATATGCTTCTTGATTGCTTCAAAGCTCTCAGGACTGATGACATGCTCTATACGGCATGCGTCCTCTGCTGCAATCTCCTTATCAACACCAAGCTTCTCAAGACACTCTGACAAAAGCTCATGTCTTTCGTATATCATCTCTGCTATCTGTCTTCCTGACTCTGTGAGTGTGATAAATCCTGCATCACTAACTGTGATATTGTTCTTCTCTCTAAGGTTTTTCATGGCTATACTCACGCTGGATTTCTTAAATCCAAGCTCATTTGCTATATCAACTGAGCGTACCACAGGAAGCTTCTTGCTGAGAATAAGTATGGTCTCTAAATAGTTTTCTGATGATTCATTGTTTCGCATTTCGAATACCCCCGTGAGTTTATTTTCGTTCGTTTTAATTCAGTTATATTATTATAACATACATTTTATTGTTTGCAAAACTTTTCTTTTGATTTGTACGTGATTTATAAAAATCCAAAAAAATATCAAAATCCCATATTTGTTATTGACTTCTAATTCGTGTTAGTGTATACTAACTATCGAATCAGAAAACAAACGTATGCATGATATATTTCTAAATCTTGTATGCCATAAATGTTTAATTATACCAGATAAGACCGGCCGATCACCGGTCTTATTTATTCTATAAAAAAGGTAACTATTTAGCTTATGCGAGGGCTCTCTTTAGCCTGTCAAGCCCTTCCATAAGCACAGAACCGGGGCATGCGATATTCAATCGCACAAAGTAACGGCCATTGCCTCCAAACTCAGCTCCCTCCGACAGATAAAGGCCTGTCTTTTCGCGAATCATCTGCGTAAATGCCACAGAATCATCTGTGAGTGCACTGCAGTCAAGCCACATGAGGTATGTCGCATCGGCATCCACTACATGTATCTGCGGCAGATTTTCTGCCACGAAGTCACAGACTGTTTTGCGGTTTTCCCAGAAATATTTTCTGAGCTCCTCAAGCCACGGCTCACCCTTTGTGAATGCCGCAACTGCTGCCGTGATGGCAAATGCGTTTGGCTCCGCCACCTCGTCTGTATTTAATGCGCGCCATACTTTGTGGCGCAAAAATTTATTTGGCACCATCACTGCCGCAGTCTGTAAGCCAGCCATATTAAAGCACTTGGTCGGTGCAATACAGGTGATGCTTATATCGGCGCAGTCCTCTGATGCTGCCGCAAACGGCACGTATGATTTTCCCGGTGCTGTGATGTCGCAGTGTATCTCGTCTGATATGACCGTCACATTGTACTTCCTGCAGAGTGCACCTATTTTCGCAAGCTCATCCTTTGTCCAGATGATACCGCACGGATTGTGAGGGTTGCAAAATATCATAAGCGAGGTCTGTGGATTGGAAAGGTCCTGCTCCAACCTGTCATAGTCCACAAAATATCTGCCGTTTTCGTACCCAAGCGGGCTTTCCTGCACATTTACGCCGTTATTAAATATGGAATTAAAAAATATATTGTATACCGGTGTCATGATAAGCACATTTTCACCGGGTGTTGTGAGCTTTCGCACTGTAGATGATATGGCCGGTACGACCCCTGTGCAAAAAATCAGGCTGTCTCTTTCGATTTTAAGCCCATGGCGTCTGTCCCACCACGAAATATACGCATCATTCCACTCATCCGGAATGATGGAATAGCCAAACACTCCGTGAGAAACACGCGCTGATATTGCATCTATTATCTGTGGTGCTGTCTTAAAATCCATATCTGCTACCCACATCGGGAGCTCATTTTCTGCCACATCCCACTTTAGTGAGCCTGTATTTCTTCTGTCTACAACGGTATCAAAATCATACATAGATTATTTTCCCTCACATATTATCTTAGTCTTTGATGGGTCAACTCTGTCCTTTTCGATAGTCAGTGTGCCAATCTCCTTTGCCCTTATCACTCCGCTTGTCGGATTTAAAACACTGTCCACCTTACTGCAAATCTCTGCATCTACCGAAGAATACTCAAATGCCAATGTAGTGTTTATGAGCTTACAGTTTTTCATAACGAGGTTGTCGATGTAGCAAAGCCCCTGTAAGCTTTCGATTGTGCAGTTTATAAGTGTCAGATTCTTTGCGTTCCAGCCAAGGTATTCACCTGTAATAAATGAATCATAGACTGTGACATTTTCCGTATTCCAGAAGGCATCCTTTGAGATAAGCTTTGAATCGTGCACCTCTACATTTCTTGAGCCGTCAAACGAATAGTTGCCGACCAGCTGGAAATTCTTCATGATAAGATTATTTGTATTCATGCCAAAATAATCTCCCTTTGCCGAGACATTCTCGATATCGACATGATCACAGCTCCAGAGAGTCTCCTGGGCATTTGGAAATGTCACATTTTTAAGCTTTAGGTTATTGCAGCGCCTGAAGTTCTTAGGTGCCTCAACTATTGAATCAGTGACAGAGATATTGTCTGTATACCAGACACCCGCACGCGCCATGTCAAACCATGTACAGTCCTTTACAGCTATGTCACTACAGTACCATAGCGGATATTTCCATCTAAAAAAACAGCCTGTCAGGCTAATGCCATGGCTCTCCTTAAGAGGTGACTCTCCGTCATCAAAAATTGTATCATATATATCCAGGTCGTTGCTTGCAAACAGGGCTCTTTCGCCTGCCAGAAACTCCTGATGGATTTGTTTTCTTTCGCTCATTATATATACTCCTTTTTCCCGATAATTCTAAATAATTATCTGCCATAAAATCAAATAACCGCCGAGCACATAATATATGCAGCCCGACAGTTATCATTATACCCCAAACCCTACTGAATTTATAGTATTTTATATAAGTTTAATATTACAAAATTAATATTAAGAGCCTGATATTTACAGCTCAAGCCCGTCAATTATGCTCTTAAGTGCATCAGCAGACTCCTTGAGCTTTAACGCTTCCTCACCGTTTAACTCGATTGGGATATCGCTCTCCACTCCGTTTGCTCCAACGATTGCAGGCATTGAGAGAACCACACCGTCAATGCCGTACTGTCCGTGCATCATGTGTGAAACAGGAAGAATAGACTTCTCATCGCGCATGATTACCTCGCAGATACGTCTGACCGACATAGCGATACCATAATATGTCGCATGCTTTCGGTTGATTATCTCATAAGCACTGTTCTTTACGTTTGCAGCGATTTCCTCTGTATTCTCCTTGTGCTTGTAGTGACCTCTCATCTCGCACATCTTGTGAAGCTCCACTCCGGAAACATTGGCTGATGACCATGCAACCACCTCACTGTCTCCATGCTCACCTACTATAAATGCATGTACGCTTCGGCTGTCCACCTCAAGATGCTCTCCAAGCGCGTACTTAAGTCTTGCACTGTCAAGCACGGTACCTGAACCGATGACACGCTCCTGCGGAAGTCCTGAAAGCTTCTGTGCCACCTGTGTTAAAATATCTACAGGATTTGCAACGATAAGTAAGATTCCACCGAAATTTCTCTTTGCAATCTCCGGAATGATGCTCTTGAAGATTGCAACATTTTTATTTACCAGATCAAGTCTTGTCTCGCCCGGCTTTTGGCCTGCACCTGCAGAAACAACAATGATAGCAGCATCTGCCACATCATCATAACCACCTGCATATATCTTCATAGGTCTGGCAAAAGGAATACCGTGGCTTATATCCATCGCCTCTCCCTCAGCCTTGTCCTTATCAGCGTCAATGAGAACTATCTCAGAAAAAAGACCGCTCTGCATAAGTGCAAAAACTGATGCCGAACCAACGAATCCACATCCGATCATTACAGCCTTTCTTGGGTTTGTCTTAACAACTGCGCTAGTTTTATTGCTCATGTACGTTCCTCTCTTTCTTAAACTATAATTCAAATAGTTGCTTTTTATTATAACTATTCATCCCAAACACAAATTCTCAATATCTGCTTTGTTATCAGTAGTTCTGAATAATTATCTTTTATTTATATTATACCCGCATTGTACATATAATCCGTTGTAAAAACAACAAATTACTTGATAAAATACAATCAATAGCCCATTGTTCCCATTTTTATACAATTTTAATGCAGATTTTTACATAAAAAGTGCAGTAATAAAAAGCAAACCGGACCAATACAGCTGAATGAATTGTCATTTAGCATATTGATCCGGTTATATTAAAATGCTGTATCCGCTTATTTTGTGCTTGAATTTCTGTACTCAAGCGGTGTCATTCCATACAGCTTCTTGAACTGTCTGTTAAAATGCTCCACGTTCTGATATCCTGCCTCGATTGCGATATTCTCAACAGTTGTGATGCTGTTTCTCAGCAGTGTACGTGCCTTCTTCATCTTGGCATTGGTGACCAGCTCTCCGAAAGTCTTGCCTGACTTCTCCTTTATGTACTTGGAGATATACGGCTCTGTCAGGTTGAACTGTGCAGCCATGTCTGCAAGCGATACCGTCTTGTAGTTGGCCTGGATGAAGTTGAGCATGGCAATATAGCGCTCATCCTTCACGTGACTGTCAGCCTTGGTGGCAAGATAATGGTTTACCGCAACAACAAGCGCTCCGATTGATGCCTTGATGATATCCTCATCCACACCTGTGCCCCAGAACATACTGCCGTCAACTGTGATACCCACATATGCCATAGCCTTTGATGAAGATCCGTGTGAAAGCGCATGCTCCTCGTATACAGTGAGCTCAAAGCTGATGTCAAAATATTGCTTAATTATATTGCTGACTGCATCGAGACGGCCGTTTCCATTGGCATCTACCTTTCTGGTGCTGTCATTGTGTAAAATAACCGCCTCTGCGAAAATGCCGTTTACCTGCTTAAAGTGGCACTCCGGTATAGTGAAATATGGATGAAAATCCACATAATTGTCTGTAAAGATACTGTGTACCCACTCAGGTGAAAGCTCCTTGTGCTCCTCGTCCGATACCTGCTTGACCATGTATCCGACCTGCTCTCTCATCTGCTGTGGCACATTGATACCGAAGCTCTGCTTAAGGATATATGCCACTCCGCCCTTTCCTGACTGGCTGTTGATACGGATAACATCAGCCTCGTATGTCCTGCCGACATCCTTTGGATCTATAGGCAGATATGGAACCGTCCACTTATCAAGCTTCTTTTCCTCTCTCCATGCCATGCCCTTTGAGATAGCATCCTGATGTGAGCCTGAAAAAGCAGAAAAAACAAGGTCTCCCGCATATGGCTGTCTCTCGCCTACCTTCATTCTGGTAAATGTCTCATACTTCTCCCTGATCTCAGGCAGATTTGAAAAATCAAGCTGTGGATCCACTCCGTGTGAGTAAAGATTCATGGCAAGTGTCACGATATCTACATTTCCTGTTCTCTCACCGTTTCCAAACAGCGTACCCTCTATCTCCTCAGCTCCTGCAAGCACACCAAGCTCTGATGTGGCAACACCGCAGCCTCTGTCATTATGAGGATGTAAGCAAAGCACTACTCCGTCTCTGTACTTGAGGTGCTTGTTGATATACTCTATCTGTGTGGCAAAAACATGTGGCATAGCATTCTCTACTGTGGTAGGGATATTGATGATGGCCTTATTATCAGCCTTTGGCTGCCATACATCAAGCACTGCGTTGCACACATCAACCGCATAATCCACCTCAGTGCCCGAAAAGCTCTCCGGTGAATACTGGAAACGGAAATTACCGTCAGTCTCTGCTGCAAGGTCTCTCAGTAAAACAGCTCCGTCAACTGCAAGCTGCTTTATCTCTTCCTTTGACTTCTTAAACACCTGCTCACGCTGTGCAACAGATGTGGAATTGTACAGATGTACAACCGCTCTCGGTGCTCCCTCAAGTGCCTTGAAGGTCTTCTTGATGATATGCTCTCTGGCCTGTGTCAGCACATGTATAGTGACATCATCAGGAATCATATCCCTCTCAATAAGAGCTCTCGTGAAATTGAACTCTGTCTCAGAGGCTGCCGGGAAACCTACCTCGATTTCCTTAAAGCCTATATCTACAAGCATCTTAAAGAAGTCAAGCTTCTCCTCAAGACTCATCGGCTCGATTAGAGCCTGGTTACCATCACGTAAATCAACCGAACACCACAGTGGTGCTTTATCTATATAATCCTTCTTAACCCAGTCATAAGTGCATTCAGGAGGCAGAAAATAACTGCGCTCGTATTTTTCATATCCTTTCATCTTAAAACCTCTTTTCGTTTGAACTGATATAATTGTAACACATAAGCGCAGTTATTGGAATGATTATATTTAATCACTTTGGTTGATGTAATTTAATTTTTTATAAAAATATAATCAACTTTATTGATTTTGATTATTCTAATCAGATATTTAGGCTAAAATATCCGGCTAATCCTCTCTCTTATTACCCCAGAAAAACAATGCAACTGTTCCCGGACCGGTGTGGCTTCCTATTGTCGTACCGATATCATTTATCTCTACTTTGCCCTTCATCTTAGGGAAGGCAGCCTCTATCAGATCAGCTACGGCTTTAGCATCCTCATAGCATGCAGAATTTGATATATAGACCTTATCCGAATAATCGGCACCATCCTTGCAGAGTGCCTGCATCTTCACAAGCATCTCCTTTATTGCCTTCTTTTTGGTGCGGATTTTCTCACGCACAATAAGCTTTCCCTCATTGCTCACATTCATGAAAGGACAGATATTCAGCACATTTCCCACGAATCCCGCGGTCTTTGAGATACGGCCGCCCCTGATAAAAAATGTAAGGTCTGATGAGAAGAACCAGTGATTCACCTCAAGTCTGTGCTCCATGGTCCAATCAGCCAGTGTATCAATATCCATGCCGCTATCCCTAAGGTCAGCGAGCTTATCCATCAAAAGACCAAAGCCTGACGATGCTGCCAGCGAATCAATCACATATATCTTTCTGTCAGGGTATTCCTCCTCGAGAGCCTCCTTTGCAAGCCTTGCCGAGTTGACTGTACCTGATATACCGGAGCTTAGTGTACAGTGAAGCACATCATATCCCTCATCCAGAAACTGTCTGAAGTACTCCATGTACTCCTCCTGATTGATCTGCGAGGTCTTTGTCATGGCACCTGCCTCCATTGCCTTGTAGAAATCCGGCAGTGGCATGGACTGTCCTAAATCATCCATATATTCTTTACCGTCAAGCTCATAGTGAAAGCATGCGTACTTAATATTTCTCTCGAGCATATGCTCCCTGGTAAGATCTGCTGTTGAACAGCAGCTAATCACATAATTTGACATATTATTTTCCTTTACCTTTTGACCTTTTATCATTATATGTAGTCAGATACATATGGTATCTCATGATATAAAATATCGTCAAGCTTTGCAACAGCATCGTACGTAGTCTGTATTTTGCCCATCTGCAAAAGCTTCTCGGCACTCTTGTAGCCTAAAAGCAGTGTGGTAAACGTGCCAATAGACATGCTTAGGTGATACTGTGGATTTTTGTCGGTGAGAGCACAGTGCCCTTTCTCAAAATCAATGACAAATGTGCCATTGTTCCATGGCAGAAGCTCATCCTCTATCTCGAAGCTAAAGCAGCCGCTTGGACCATCAGGGTCACAGTTGTACTGTGAAATAAACTGCGCCACGTCGATGATTCTGCCCATGGCGTATGGTCTGATTGTCTCCTTTATATCACTGTCGTCGAGCTCAAAGGCGATAGGCTCGCTGTAATAGTTGTTGCCTCTGACCTCATCTATCATGGAATCATGCGCATGAATGTATTCCCACAGGCCAAGCTGCGCCTCACGGTTTAAGTAGATGAGCTCCTTGATGTGCATGACATCGGAGCTGATAAGATATACCATATAGCCGCACGGTTCATCATCCTCGTTGTAGTAGATGGCGACCATCGTATCATCCTCATCCCAGCGGAAGTACTCCTCCCAAGCCAGATTGTTTCTGTACAGACAGCCATGCGTCTTTGCGGCAAAGTGAGTATGAAGCTTCTTAAACTGCTCGTCATCCCACTGCACACGGCGCACATAGCCCGGCTCCTTAAGCTTTGTGGGAATCTGTCTGTCCTTTATCACATATGTCATCTTGTTTGAGATAATCTCCCAGCCAAGCCCTCTGTAAAGAGGTATGGAGTATGGGTACAAAAGAGCAAACGACTTGTTGCTGTCGCGCATTCTCGTAAGACTCTTTCTCATGAGCTTTTTCATGAGGCCATGACCGGTATACTCAGGATACGTGCAAACACTTGTGACAAAGCCCACCTCGTAGCGCTCGCCGTATATATTCATATCGAGCGGATATACCGCAAACTGAGCCACAAGCTCCTCTTTTTTGTCTATGATATTGAAGCAGCCAAGCACATCAGCTCTCTCAAGCACCGGAAACTTCGACTGCTTGATTTCATCATCCTTCCAACCGGTCTCGGCAAGATCTGCCTCTGTTACCTGAAAAGCATAACGAAGCAGTGCATTGTACTCCTCCGCATCATCCTTTGTCAGTACTCTTATCTTAAATTCATCTGATTTAAAAGAATGCATAGTGTCCTTTCTCGCCTGTCTTTACTGTATACATCAGATCGTCCGCCTTTTTAATGAGCTCGGTAATCTGACTCTCACTGGTAACATTTCTCTCATATGAAATGCCGATGGAGCAGGTGATATTCTTCTCCTCATTAAACTCAACGTCATGGTTGAGATATTTCTTTATCTGGCTGCTGAAGCCATCCGCCTCTGCAATCCTCGCATAGATATCCTTTGCAATATTCTCAAGCTCGTATCTGGCGCATGACTCAATGACTATGATGAACTCATCACCGCCATATCTGCTCACAAAGCCTCTGTCCTTAGCAACTTCCTTGAACACAAAGGCCATCTCCTTAAGTATCAAATCTCCCACATCATGACCATACGTATCATTATAATGCTTGAAGTTGTCCAGGTCAATAAACATAAGCCCCACATCCATTCCACCGGATGTAACACTTATGCGCTTTTCAAGCTTTTCAATCTCCTGATACATACCTGCTCTGTTATAGATACCGGTAAGCATGTCAGTGACAGCTGCCTGCTTCAGCCTCTTGTTCATCTCATTGGCCTTCTCATTTGCCTCAATACGGGCAATGGAATACTCAAGCTCTCTGAATAACAGCTTGAAAATGCTCAGATCATCCTCATTGAGCATGTATCGCTCGATTGAGCCATGCCAGTTGTCCTTCATGCGCACATATGCTATGAGTACACTTGAAAGTGCATCATTCTTGATAAAAGGCACTGCGACAAATGAGCATACATCATCCACGCCGAAATACGAGATGACATTTTCATACTCGTAGAAGCCCTCTGCAATCTTTGATGTGGCAATGCCCTCCGGATAGTCTATCATGATATCACATATGCCCTTTATAACCTCATCTGTCATATCACAGCCCGTATCATTATAAAGCACCTGTGGCTCCTTCGCGTGCAGATCTATGATCAGCGCACAGTCAAGACTGAAATGATTGATGAAATTGCTCATGGCATTTTCAATCATGGTGTCCTTCTTCTGGTCATTGACATCGATAATAGTCTGCCATATGGAAATAAACTCCATCTGACGCTTTGAGCCCTGATAATCCTTTTCGAGCCCATGCTGCTTTACAAGCATATTAATCTGCCGCTCATTGATATGGCCATCACTCAGTGACTCTAGGTTGATATTTTTTAACATGTCAAGCGGAGCTGCCTCTGCTATTTCATGCATCCTTTTATTGTGTGCCTCTAAAAGTATTCTCTCATGCTCTATAAGCTCATTTTTGCCGAGCAGCTCAAACAGCTTCATCCTGCTTTCCCTGTATATCGAATATGCAAAAAATTCGTTTCCCTCCGCATTAACGAGATATCTCTCCGCATCCTCAAAACGTAAAAAGGCTTCTTCCTTTTCACCATCGTGCCACAAGAGCATGGCTGATGCAAAGGAGTAAAGGAACATCTCATCATCGCATCTGGAATAGTCATGGACTGCCTCAGTTCTTGTGGTGTCAATTACTCTGTAGATGACATAATTAAGAAACTGCTTGCAGCTGAGCAGATAGCGCTCACAGCTGAATCTGTCACCCGAAAATATAGATGCAAGCGCAAGAAGCGCATATACCTTACTCGTGTTGCACACTCTTAAGCTGTTTAGATGAAGCTTTATAATAGTCTTCATGGCAACTAAAAGTGCATGGACAGCCTCCTTATAATTGCCCTGCATGATATAGTTAAGAGACTTGTTATAATACACCTCAGCTATATCCTCCGGCATCTTCAGGTAATATAACATATTGATTGCAGCATTGTAATAATTGTCAACCAGCTCATTTTTACCCATGGCACTTAAATTGTAGCCTATAGACGTAAGCACTCTCGCAACATATATATTGCCGTGCCCCTTCATGAACTCGTATGTACGGATAACATATAAAAAGGCTATCTCATTGAGACCGCTTGTGCTGGCAAGCATAATAGTCTTCTGATATGCATCATACACAAGCTGCTCATTTCCTATCTCCTTCGCAAGCTCAAGCCCCTTCGTAAAATGCTTTAGTAATGATTCATCATAAAAGGACTGCTTCACCACATCCCGGCTATTGTCGTATGCGTAAATATATATATGTGCCAAATGATTCCTGTAGCCGTGCTTTATGAGCTTTTCTATAATTTCATCACTGACAGGTATATCCTGTACACAGAAGAATATATTGTACCAGCCTGACATCTTTATCATGACTGACAAAAGCTCTGCCTTAAATATCAGTGTGTCATCCTCTGCCAAAACTGCATAGTCATAGGCACTCTTTGCACTGTTTCCGGCCTTCTCAAGCTTGCCCTGATACATATAGCAGGTGCCCTTCATGAAATAATACAGCGAAAGATAATGCTCACTGTCATTTTCCGGTATCAGCGCCTTGTATTCATTCGTGAGCTCAATCGCTTTGGACATCTCTCCAAGTAAAACAGACGTCCTTGCATAGACCATATAAAAGCGGCGCAGGCTTTTCTCATCAATCCATGCATCCTCAAACTTAAGCTTATGCTCTATAATGCGGCAGCCTCTCCTTGCCTGCTCAAAATCCAGAAACTCCATGATATTTGATGCTTCCTGGATGCTCTGCTCAAAGTTCATAGTGATATACAGCTCATCATCATTTGTAGTTTTTACGTTATTTTTAAGCGGTCCGGCACTGCCTATATAGTATATGGCGCTCCTGTCCTCAAGCGACTCAACTATACGATCCCACACCTCAACAGTACTGTCAGTACCCTTGACTATGGCATTGACACCTAACACGATACCGATATTGGCGCATGGATTGTCAATCAGATACTTGATGGTCTCAATTGAACTCTTAGACGCCATCTGGAATCTGTTTATCACAATCATCAAAGGCTTCACCTCAGAAAGCTTCTTGAGCATGTCAGCTATGGCCATCGTCATGCGTCTCTGCTCATATGCCACCTCATTTAACAGCACTGTCTCCTCTCTGAAGCACTCACCTGTCTCATAATAGCTGTTTAACACCTGTCTGTGCAGATAGTACACACCGCACTCCTTCTGGAAATCATCAAAGCTTCCGCCTATAAAGCGCCTGTGCATATTGCATATGATGTCCAAAAATGGCTCATAAGCTCCGACCAGCGTATTGTAAGAGAACTCACTGTATGCAAAAAAGACGTTATCCTCATTGCTTTGATAACGTCTTATAACCTCAAGATTTTCAATCGAAAAATCATTGCTATAATTCGCCATTACGATATTTCGAGTCTCTTTTCCTATGCGATTGTAAATCTGCTCGATTACCCCGCTATAATACTTCTCTATCATCTAATTACCCCATCATGTTCCAAAGCCGACACAGTGTATATCAATCCTCCTGTAATCAGGCTTTTCCGAAATAATCCTAAAACCATAGTAGACCAAAACTCCTAAAAAGTCAATCTTTTGACTCAATAATGATAAATTTTCCTCTATGGATATCAATCAGTGCATGATCATCGACTATTTCATTGGATATGCCAAGCGATGTAAACCTGTCAAAGGAATAATCAGTAACAGGATACTTAAAGCCCTTAAGGCTTACCTCATTGTCGTCTGTCAGTGCTATAAGAGATACAAACCTGCCATACTGTGCTGATTTTTCAATGGTTACCGGCTTATCTGCCATCCTTATGCGGTTGTTTGTATCGATAATGCTGATATCAGTTCCACTTTCCAGGCCTATTCCCAAAAGTGAAATATTTCCAAGCACATGGTCTATTCTGCTGCCTGTTGCTCCAAGCAGCACTATGCTTCGTGCTCCCTCGCTTATTGCCAGTCTTATGGCATACTCTGTATCGGTATCATCCTTTATGGGATTGAGCCTGCGTATCTCAGTCTGTCCCTTTCTCTCAAAATACTCCAATGCATTTGTCGTAGTCGAATCGAAATCACCTACAATTATATCAGGTGTGACACCGTTTTCGTACAGAAAATCCATTCCGCTGTCAGCCGCAATGATAGCATCTATTCCGTCAGTCTTTATCTCGTTTAAGCCAAATTCCTTATCTATTTTTCCACCACATACAATCAAATACCGCATTTTATCCACCCTCTCCTTAATAACATATCCACATTTGCTTAAGCCCCGGAAGCATTTCCGTTTTAACCTGCATCTGTTACATCATGATATTCAGAAAACCCTTTACATTTTCTTCTATATCTCCGCTAAACACCGCACTTCCCGCAACAATGATATTGGCTCCTGCCGCAAGCAGTGTCTCAACATTCTCCAGATTGACACCACCGTCCACCTCTATATCAGCCTTGTTTGCGGTTTTCTCAAGAAGCGCCTTTAGGTCGCGCACCTTGTCTACAGTGTACGGAATAAGCTTTTGTCCTCCAAAGCCCGGATTTACCGTCATGATAAGCACCATATCCACCTTAGGGAGCACATACTCTATAGCAGAAAGCGGAGTAGCCGGATTTAATGCTACACCTGCCAGTATGCCCTTTTCCTTTATTGCCTCGATTGTTCTGTCAAGATGCTTGCATGCCTCCGCATGGACTGTGATGATGTCAGCGCCTGCCGCCGCAAAATCATCTATGTATCTGACCGGCTCATCTATCATCAGATGCACATCAAACATGCGCTCTGTGCACTTTCTGATTGTCTTTATGACCGGCAGTCCTATTGATATGCTTGGAACGAAGCTGCCGTCCATAACATCTATATGCACATACTGTGCTCCGGCCTCGTCAAGCTGCTTAAGCTGCTCTCCAAGTATTGAATAATCCGCTGATAAAATTGATGGTGATAAGCAGTTCATGTTTTCCTCCGTTTGATTATGCTTTAAATTAATACTTTTGTCTGTTTTTCAGCTCCTCATACAGAAGCTTATAGTTATCATACCGCACCTGCGATATTTTCCCTTCTGAAAGAGCCTCCTTGACACCGCAGTCCGGCTCATTTATATGACTGCAGCCCTGAAACCTGCAATACGGCTCATATTCTACAAACTCCGGATAACAGGTCCACAGATCCTCCTTTTCAAAGCCCGGCACATCCATCGAGCTAAAGCCCGGTGTATCCATGATATACGTGCCATCCTTTATCGGAATAATCTCAGAATGTCTGGTCGTGTGCTTTCCGCGCTCTATTTTCTCACTTATGTGCCCTGTCTCCATCTGCACATCATCCTGCAGACAGTTGATGATAGATGACTTGCCAACACCTGAGGGGCCTGCAACCGTGGTTGTCCTTCCCTCTAAAACGTGCTTTATCTCATCTATACCCTCGCCGGTTTTCGTGCTGGTAAACATCACTCTGTAGCCTGCCGGCTCGTATATGCTTTTAAGCTCCTGCTGCTTTTGGGGCGTGATTAGATCCTTTTTGTTGAAGCATATGGTGACCGGCACATGCTGGTACTCCATCATACACAAAAACCTATCAAGCAGGTTGAAATTGGGATCCGGCTTTGCGGATGCAAAAATAACCAGGGCCATGTCTATATTGGACACAGCCGGCCTGATAAGTTCGTTTTTCCGTGGCAGTATACGCTCGACATTGCCTATGTGCTTTTCATCATCGAGGACTGCTATGTCGACGATATCGCCTACCAGTGGCTTTATCTTTTGTTTTCTGAAGGTGCCTTTTGCTTTGCACTCGTAGAGAGTGCCGCCTGTGGCAGTTTCTTTTGCTTCTTTGGTTTCTTCTACATAGACGTAGTAGAAGCCGGCAATTCCTTTAATAATTTTTCCTGTCATGGTTTTCCTTGTGTGCTTTTGTATTTGCAGGAGTCACGCTTTCGGCGGGGTGCATGCCGCGCTTTGAGGTTGTGTGGGTGGCGGGGGCAGGCATATATTCCTCTTAAAAAATATGAAGCCAGCCCCGGGCTCTCCTACGGACAGGCTATGGCTTGCTCTGCCCTATTCTTTCCTCGGTAGGTTTATGGCACCCCGGGGCAATTCATATTTTTTTCTCGGAACACATGCCTGCCCCGCTTCCTTAGTTCCTCTCCGCGAGTTCAGGTTTTCGTCCGCGGGTTGATGCGGTAGTGGGGTGCGGATAGCACCCACTTTGTGGGTGCTATCCGGTGGTTGCTATAGAGTGTGTATACAAATACTATTGCTATGTGGAAAACTTGACGTAGCTACGCTACTGCTCGTTTTCCTTGTACCCCACGCAATGGCAATATCTACCTCTTTTTAGCTATTCCGGTTTATAATAATTATTTAGCGTCTCTTATGCTTATGGCACGCTATACGTTACTGGATCAAGTGTGACAGTTGCAGGATTTCCTGCTTCATCTGTTTCCCCTGTCTGAACTGTCCAAGTAACCACAATACTTCCTGTAGCTTCTTTCATTGTTCCGGAAACTGTAAATGATGACGTATTTTCATATGAACCCTTATCGTATACAGTTCCACTTTTACCTACAAGCTTATACTCTGCTTTTACTACAGTTCCCTCTCCACTATAACTAATTCCTTTACTTACGTTAGTCGATATCTCCTGCTTACCCTTACTGAGTGTAAGTGTGATTGTGGTGCCTGCGGCTACGGTTTCGCCGGATTTGGTCTGGCTGATTACGTTGCCGGCGGGTACTGTGTCGCTGTACTGGGAGTCGGCATAGGTGTACTTGAGCCCTGCTCCTGCGAGGGCGCTTTCTGCATGTGACTGTGAGGCACCTACTACGTTTGGCACGGTGATTGGCTTCTGGCCCGGTGAGAGGGTGACTGTTACTGTGCTGCCCTTTGCGGCCTGTTTCTTTGCTGATGGTGACTGTGCTGTTACTACATCTGCTGCTACACTGTCATTGTAATCTCCATACTCGAAGGTGACACTAAAGCCTGCTGACTCGAGTGTACTCTTTGCCGAGCTCTTGGTCTTTCCGATTACACTTGGTATCTTGACCATCTCTGATGTACTATCACCTTTTCCTGCGATAACTACATTAATCTGTGAACCACGCTTTACTGTATCTCCGGCCTTGACATCCTGCTCAAGGATTGTGCCATCCTTTTCATCTGACTGCTTTGTCTCAAATGCAAATACTGTGAGGTCAAGCTTTAAGCGGTCTACTGCCTTCTGAGCATCCTCCACTGACATGCCTCTGATGTCAATCATCTGGCCCTCTGTCTCAGTCTGTGTCTCTGACTCTGATTCAGACTCGGTCTGTGTCTGTGACTCTGTCTGCTGTGACTCTGAGTTCTTTTTGCCGCCAAACTTAAACACTCCTGCCACTGAAAGTGCAAGATATATGATAACTATTACAATGATTACGGCTGTTACTATACCCATGATTGTGATTGCTTTATCCATCTTTGGATTTAAAAGCTTGCCGTCATCATCATCGTCTTCGTCTTCTTCGTCATCATCGTCGTCTAAGAGTGACTCATCATATTCATCATCATCGTCTTCATCGTCAGCATACTCATCATCATCTGCATCGGTATCATCATCGTTTAAGTCCTCTGCGACACCTCTGCCCTCTTTTATCTTGTCAAGCTCCTCCGGGCTTATAACCTTGGTCTTGCCACCGTCAACGAGTGGTGCTATTGTGACGAAATCCTCATCAGGATGCGCAAGAGAGCGCCTTATGTCTGTGAGAAGCTCCTCAATAGTCTGGTATCTGCGGTCCGGTGTCTTTTGTGTACACTTTAAGATGATTTTCTCAAAGCTGATTGGCAGATCCGGTGCGTAGATGCTTGGCCTTGCAATCTCCTCCTGTAGGTGCTGCAGTGCAACTGCCACTGTGGTATCACCGTCAAACGGCACACGGCCTGTAACCATCTCAAACATTACGATTCCCAGTGAGTAAATATCACTTCTGCCATCGACGAAGCCGTTTCTTGCCTGCTCCGGAGATGCATAGTGTACTGAGCCCATCACATCTGAGCTTATTGTATTTGAAGATGTAGCCTTTGCAATTCCAAAGTCTGTCACCTTTACCTTGCCATCTGTAGAAATAATGATATTCTGCGGCTTGATATCACGGTGAATGATATTTTTATTGTGAGCGGCCTCTATGCCCCTTGCCACCTGGATTGCAATACTTGCAGACTCCTTGAATGACAGCTGGCCCTTTTTCTCGATATAAGTCTTAAGTGTGATACCCTCGACATACTCCATGACAATGTAGTACAGACCATTCTCGCTGCCTACATCATAGATATTTACGATATTTGGATGCTCAAGTCCTGCTGCTGACTGTGCCTCAGCACGGAACTTGGTCACAAATGAACTATCCTCCGAAAACTCCTGCTTTAAAACCTTTATAGCTACAAAACGGCTCAGTATATGGTCTTTTGCCTTGTATACATCAGACATGCCGCCTGCGCCAACCTTGCTTAGGATCTCATATCGATCCGATAAAAAACTTCCTATCTCTAACATCTGTTATTACCTCGTCTTAAAATGGTTTAATAATCATTACAGTGATATTATCGCGGCCACCGTTTGCATTGGCCATGGCGACAAGCTGTGACGCTGCTGTCTCGATATTATCATTTTGCCTAATAGTATCGCATATTTCTTTATCTCTCACCATATTGGTAAGTCCGTCTGTACACAGAAGAATCCTGTCGTCCTCACATAGCTCGACCTCAAAAAAATCTGCCTCCACATGATCTGCTGCCCCGACAGCTCTCGTGATGATATTCTTGTCCGGATGAACTCTCGCCTCGTCGGCATTTATCTCACCCATCCTGACCATCTCATCAACCAGTGAATGATCCCTGGTAATTTGTCTGATCTGCTCTGTGCCACCTACAATATAAAGCCTGCTGTCACCTATATTGGCCACAAAAAGCTTGTTTCCTATAATAGTTCCTACGACTAAGGTGGTACCCATTCCACGCTTAGCTTCATCCTCACGAGACTCAGCCACCAAAAGCTCATTTGCCTTGTTGATAGCCTCTTTGATGATGGATACCGGTTCATCCCCGGCATTTCTCGATACCGATGCAACCACACGCTCTATAGTGTATCTGGAAGCATAGTCACCGGCTTTGTGTCCTCCCATTCCATCTGCTACGATGAAAAGATTCGGAAGATTTCCTACTGCAGTGTCAGACGAGAAATAAAAATCCTGATTCATCTCACGAATAGCACCTGCATCCGTAATGGAAAACGTCTTCATCTAGTTTATTCCTCTCTCTTTATCTATATGCTTCTTGCGAAGCTGTCCACAGGCACCGTCTATATCTCTGCCCATTTCCCTTCTAATAGTAACATTAATTCCGTTTTTTTCAAGCCTATTTTTAAAAGCCTCTATAACACCCTTGTTGGACTGCACGTAGTCGCGCTCCTTTATCGGGTTTACCGGAATCAGATTTATATGGCAGTTCATGCCATGCACGAGTGCCGAAAGCTCTGTTGCATCCTCGGCTGTATCGTTCACTCCGCCTACCAGGCTATACTCAAAGGTGACTCTGCGGCCGGTCTGTGCAAAATAATATTTGCATGCATCGACCACATCATGTATATCATAGCTGTTTGCAACCGGCATGAGAGCTTTTCTCTTTTCCTGGTTGGAGGCATGCAGTGAAAGCGCCAGCGTGATAGAAAGCTTTTCATCTGCAAGCTGTCTCATGCGCGGTACGAGACCACATGTGGAAACTGTCAGATTGCGCTGGCTGATATTGATACCGTTTTCATCAGTAAGAAGCTCTATAAAGCGCAGCAGATTGTCGTAATTGTCAAGCGGCTCACCTGTCCCCATGACAACTACATTTGAGATGCGCTCTCCTATGTCCTTGCCTATCTGATAAATCTGGTCAATCATCTCAGACGGCCTAAGCCCCCTAACGAGACCATCAAGAGTAGATGCACAGAATCTGCACCCCATCCTGCAGCCAACCTGCGAAGATATGCATACAGAGTTTCCATGCTTGTACTTCATAAGTACACTTTCTATGACGTTGCCATCATCAAGTGCAAAGAGATATTTTCTCGTGCCGTCGAGCTTTGACACCTGCACCTCCTCTTTTTTTAGCGAGATGAGTATTGCATTGTCCTTTAATACCTGTATGAACTTTTTTGAAATATTGGTCATCTCATCAAAGCTGTCCACATGCTTCACATGAATCCACTCATATATCTGCTTCGCACGGAATTTCTTCTCTCCGAGCGATATGATAAACTCTGTGAGCTCGTCCATATTCATTGATTTGATGTCAGTTAGTTGTTCTTTTATCTGTTCCATATCATTTTTATTAAGTCTGCATTTAACTATTGTTTTATAAATGTTTTTTCTTATTTGTTTTGCTTATTGTTTATTACTTCACTAATTATATCCTGAAATCTGGTTTCGTAATTAAAATTCATCATTTAAATCTGCATAAACAAATTCTTCTAATTCGAACCAATTTATATTTATTAATTCATGATTTATTTTAATATCATAATTTACTTTTTATGAATCTTGCAATAAAGAATCCGTCACTTCCATGCTCACCGGGCAGTATCTGTTTCATTCCGGTGCCCTCAGCAAAGCTCTTATCCAGCTCAAACTCCGGATGCTTTTCAATAAACCACCTCACATTGTCCTCATTCTCAGCCTCATCTATCGTACATGTACTGTACACGAGCACTCCGTTTGGCTTCACGTATGTATGCACGGTATCAAGTATCTGTCTTTGAAGAACGACAAGCTCATCTACAGACTCAGGTGTCATCTTGTAGCGGATGTCCTTCTTTCTGCCGAGCACTCCAAGCCCTGAGCACGGCAGATCACAGATCAGTATATCTGCCTTTCCCGCCGAATCAGCATCAAATACTGTGGCATCCCACACCTCTGCCGACATATTGTTAAGACCATGCCTGTCTATATTTTCCTCAATCATATCGACCTTGTTATCGGTCAGGTCACGCGCGAACACATGGCCGCTTCCCCGCAAAAGCTCAGCTATATGGGTGCTCTTGCCGCCCGGTGCTGCGCATACATCTATCACATAGTCGCCCTTCTTTGGAGCAGCCGTCTGTGCGACAAGCATTGAGCTTATATCCTGCACATAGAAAAGTCCGTCTCTGAAGCTCTGCAAGCCATTCAAATAATCAAATCCAGATATAACAAATGCATAATTAAGTTCATCAACCGCTGTGACCGTCACACCCTCTGCCTCAAGCGTCGCGCGAAGCTCATCCGGAGTACACCTGGTCAGGTTTGTCCTGATGCTAATTGTGCTCTTATTGTGAAAGGCCTTGAAAATCTCCTCTGCCTTCTTCTCTCCGTATGCCGCAACAAATCTGTCCACTATCCACTGTGGCATAGAGTATCGGATGCTTAAGGTATCAAACTGTACTGAATCTATATTTCTTGCAATATTTCTGAGTACACCGTTTACAAAGCCCGAAAGCTGTGCAAACTTATGCCTCTTTGCAAGCTTCACCGCCTCATTGCATACGGCCGAATCCGGCACCGCGTCCATGTACTTTATCTGGTAAACGCTCATGCGAAGAAGGTTTCTGATGAAGGGCTTCATCTTCCTTACCTTTGTCTTTGAAAAAGAGTCTATGATGTAGTCAAGCTGCAGCATATACTCGATAGTGCCGTCAACAAGCCTCGTCATAAAGGCTCTGTCCTGCTTTGACAGATACTGATACTTGTCAAGCACACTACGAAGCACGATATGTGAAAATGCTCCACGCTCATTAATCTCAATAAGCATCTCAAGGGCAAGCTCACGCGTATCTACAGAGTGCTCATTATGCGCTGTCACGTTTGATTTTGCCGGTCTGCCCGGTATATTATTTTTGTTTATTTGGCTATTTTTATTATTATGATTATTTTTACTATGATTATTTATCATGATGATGTTTCCGAATAGTTACATATACATTTAATTTTCTAACTAATATATCCAATTTGAACTGCCACCCTGTAAAATCACAGGCAAACAGCAGCTAAAACAATATCAGTCGTCCCGTCTGCGTCCGTTTGTGATAAGTATTATACGAAGGAGCTGTAAAATAGCAGCCGCCGCACTGGCTACATAGGTAAGTGCCGCTGACTTGAGCACCCTTCTTGTGTACCTAAGCTCGTCATCTGCAAGTATGCCCTGTGTACGAAGCATGACAAGCGCACGTCTTGAAGCATCAAACTCTACCGGCAATGTCACGAGCTGGAAAAGCACTGCTGCCGAAAACAGCAATATGCCTATATCAATAATAAGCCCTGACGAGCGTGTGTTAAATAATAAGCCGATAAGTATGACCGGCCATGCAAGCATTGAGCCAAAATTAGCTATAGGCACAAGTGCACTCCTGATTGAAAGAGGTGCATAGCTTTTTGCATGCTGTATAGCGTGTCCACACTCATGGGCTGCTACGCCAAGTGCTGCGACCGATGTGGCATTGTACACAGGATCAGATAAATTCACTGTTTTGGTGCGCGGATCGTAGTGGTCCGTCAGACTACCTGACACATGACGCACCTGCACATCATATATGCCTGCCGCCTGAAGCACTCTCTGAGCCACCTGCGCACCATTCATGCCTGACATGCTTCTTAGCTGTGAGTATTTATTAAATGTACCTTTAACTCTTGCCGATGCAATCATACATATCACTGCACCTATCACAACGAGTATATATGTCGGATCCCAGTAATAATATCCCATGTATCATCTCTGCTACTAAAAACATATACAAATGTGTATATGCTAGATGATTCGCTACAATCTCACGATTTGTAGTTACTGCTTCAATGTGTATGCTTTGGCGATTATAAACAATACGCTACTCACAAGTTCTTGTACACTCCACAGTCGTAAATTCCCGACTAAGCCATCGGTACATACCTATAAATTCTTTAAATTGATTAGATATAGGTTTTCATCTAAATAGCTTTTCCTTTCTTAATATTTTATGTTTCGCTACTTGGTTTTCGTAGGCTTCTACCATTGTCTAAACGCTACCATCAAGGTTCTATCCTATAATTAGCAAGACTGTTTCAACTTGCACTGGCTACTTCTCAACGTTTCCGACTGCTTTGACGTTAGCACAAACGAATACTCTGGATTTTGAGTATCTTTGAGAACATTGACTCACATTTAATTATGTTTTTAGTTACTTATAATGAATAACTATAACGTGAAAAATGAGCCCTCTTCCACATGACAGCCTCTCAAAAATGAACCTGTATCCATGCGCTTCTTGCCCTGGAGCTGTACCTCTACTAAAGATAATGCTCCTTTTCCTGTCTGTACATACATATCATTTTTTCCGATATGATAAATACAGCCCGGCTCATAATCATCGCTGCCGTCAATCACCTTTGCACTCCACACCTTAAATGTCTTACCATTCAGGTGGGTGTATGCGCTCGGCCATGGATTAAGCCCCCTTATAAGCCTCTCAATCTCAACAGCCGGCTTTGTCCAGTCGATAAAGCCAAGCTCCTTACTGATCATTGATGTATGTGTAGCCTCCTCGCTGTTTTGAGGAGTATACTCTGCAGTGCCATCCTCTATCATCTTCATGGTCTCCACACACAGCCTTGCTCCCTCTGCTGAGAGCTTATCAAACAGGCTGCCGCCGGTCTCATCAGGTGCAAGTCTGACTGTACTCTTTGCAATCATATCGCCGGTATCGACACCCTCATCCATCCTCATGGTAGTGACACCTGTAAACTCGTCACCGTTAATCACAGCCCACTGGATAGGAGCCGCACCTCTGTACTTTGGCAAAAGTGAAGCATGCACATTGATACAGCCGTATCGAGGCATATCAAGAATACTCTTTGACAGAATCTGTCCAAAAGCAACCACAATTATTATATCTGCATTAAACTTTCTGAGATACTCTATATTAGCAGTCTCTCTTATTTTAACCGGCTGGAATACCTCAATACCGTGCGAAAGCGCACACTCCTTGACCGGTGTATACTGCATTGTCTTGCCGCGGCCCTTTGGCTTGTCGGGCTGTGTGACAACCAGTGCCACCTCGTGCCCTGCCTCTATAATTGCCTCAAGTGTTCCCACCGAAAAGTCCGGTGTTCCCATGAAAATTACTCTCATCTTACTGCCTCCCAGATATTTTCCAAGCTCAGATAACAAATGTCATCCTAATGATTACTCCTGTGTATCCTCATATGTCACATCGTGAAGTGCGCCCTCAACCTTCTCCACATAGAGATGTCCGTCGAGATGGTCAAGCTCGTGGCAGATACATCTGGCCAAAAGCTCTTCTCCCTCTATCTCATACTCATTCATATCCTCGCCCATGAAGCGAGCCTTTACATAATTCGGGCGGGTCACCTGTCCGGCTTTTCCCGGTACTGAAAGACAGCCCTCATCGCCGGTCTGCTCTCCGTCAGACTCGATAATTTCAGGATTAATCATCACGATTGGACCCTCGCCCACATCGATAACAACGATCCTCTTTAATATGCCAACCTGTGGTGCGGCAAGTCCTACACCATTAGCCTCATACATAGTCTCAAGCATATCATCAATAAGTGTTACTATCTTTGGAGTCACCTCCGTAACCTCTCTGCAGACCTTGCCAAGTACAGGGTCTCCCTCCACTCTAATAGTTCTAAGTGCCATAATTGCCTCCTTCTATATCTATCAAAATCCACTCATCGGATTGAAATCAAATGAGATATTAGCATGTTTCATTGCCGTATCAGCTTTCACAGCCTGCTCTATGACATCCTTTATGGAAATGAGCGCCGCATAGTCAGATGTCTTCATGTAAATCACCTTGCGGTATATGTCATTTACCTTGGCGATGTTCGCATCCGCAGGACCGATGAGCTGAATCAGATGCCTGTCATCAGGGCTTTGATTTTCATCTGTATGCGATATCATCTGCGACGCTATATCGTACACTTGCTGTGCCATGCTACTGCACTCACTCTCATCAGGCGATGTGACATGTACTAAAAGCATATTCCATACAGGTGGATAGTTCATAAGCCTTCTGTACTCTATCTCCTTATCGTAAAAAGCCTCATAATCCTGCTCTTTGGCAGTCCGGATGGCATAGTGGTCAGGGTCGTAGGTCTGGATAACCACATTGCCGGGCAGCTTTCCTCTGCCGGCGCGCCCTGCCGCCTGGGTCAGCAGAGCAAAGGTGCGCTCCGCCGCATGAAAATCATTCACATGCAGTGACATATCCGCCGCCAGCACACCAACCAGCGTGACATTTGAAAAATCATGTCCCTTTACAATCATCTGCGTACCGATAAGTATATCGGCCTCATGATTGGAAAATGCCTGCAGAATCTTCTCATACGCATCCTTCGCCCTCGTGGTGTCATAATCCATGCGCAGTATACGTGCCTGTGGAAAACGCTTTGCCACCATCGCTTCTATCTTCTGTGTGCCGGCCTTAAAGCCGCTAATGTACTTCGAGCCACAGCTCGGACACACCTTAGGCACCGGCTGTCTGTAGCCGCAGTAGTGACAGACCATAACTCCGCCGCTATGTTCACTGAGTGATACATCGCAATGAGGACATTTTACCACAAAACCGCACGCTCTGCACGACATAAATGCCGATTTGCCCCTTCTATTTAAAAAAAGCATGGTCTGCTGACCATTTAGAAGCCGCTCCTCCATAAGCTCCTGAAGCCTGGTGGAAAGAATCGAGCGGTTTCCCTCACGAAGCTCCTGCCTCAAATCGACAACCTCACACTTTGGAAGAGGTCTGTCGTCCACACGCTTATCCAGCTCCAAAAGCCTGTAAACGCCTGTCTTTGCCTTGTAATAGCTATCCACCGACGGTGTTGCAGAGCCAAGTACCACAAT
>PPYF01241787.1_pt1 | contig 44333 bp, 35 predicted proteins | sample 1559871 | NCBI WGS metagenome assembly PPYF01 (sample SAMN08240021, study PRJNA423297) | Human gut metagenome, whole genome shotgun sequencing project.
GCGGCGCCGCCCGCCGGTTGCCGTTTGGGCGCTGGCCGGTGTGCAAAGCAAAAGCGGCGCAGCCGCGAAAGGAACAACGAATGGATATTTTTGGTGTGCTTACGCTGGTGGGCGGCCTTGCGCTGTTTTTATATGGAATGGAAACCATGAGTTCGGCGCTGAGCAAAGCCAGCGGCGGGCGGCTGGAACAAATTTTGGAAAAGCTTACCTCCAGCAAATAGAAGGGCGTGCTGCTGGGCGCGCTGGTGACGGCCGTCATCCAGTCTTCCTCGGCCACCACGGTGATGGTGGTGGGGTTTGTAAACTCCGGCATCATGCGGCTGTCGCAGGCCGTGGGCGTCATCATGGGCGCCAACATCGGCACCACGGCCACGTCGTGGATTCTCAGCCTTGCCAGCCTGGAGGGTGACAGCCTGCTGGTGCAGCTTTTAAAGCCCAGCACTTTCACCCCGGTGCTGGCGGCGGTGGGCGTGGTCATCGTCCTGTTTTCGAAAAAAGAAAAACAGCGCGATTGGGCGCAGGTGCTGCTGGGCTTTGCCGTGCTGATGTTCGGCATGGAGACCATGAGTTCTGCCGTAGAGCCGCTTGCCAGCGACCCCGCCTTTATGCGGCTGTTCACCATGTTCCAAAACCCGCTGCTGGGCCTTGCGGCCGGCGCCGTGCTCACGGCCATCATTCAGTCGTCCTCGGCCAGCGTGGGCATTTTGCAGGCGCTGGCGGCCACGGGCGCCGTCAGCTGGGGCGCCGCTGTGCCCATCATCATGGGCCAGAACATTGGCACCTGTGTTACGGCGCTGCTGTCCAGCGTGGGCGCGCAGCGCAATGCCAAGCGCGCGGCGCTGGTGCACCTTTATTTCAACATCATTGGCACGGCCATTTTCATGGCGGTGTTCTATGGCCTGGACGCCCTGGTTGGCTTCTCCTTCCTGGGCCAGGCGGTAAGTGCCGCAGGCATTGCGGTGGTGCACAGCGTGTTCAATGTGTTTGCCACGCTGGTGCTGCTGCCCTTCTCGCAGGTGCTGGAAAAGCTGGCCTGCCTTACCGTGCCGCCCCAGAAGGCCGAAACGGATGCCGCGCCAGAGGGCGCGAGCCCGGCCATGCGCCTGGACGAGCGCTTTCTGCAAAGCCCCGGCGTTGCGCTGGAACAGTGCGGTGTGGCCGCACGCGATATGGCGGCCTGCGCCGAAGAGGCGCTGGGCCTTGCAATTGGGCTTTTGAGCCAGTATGATGAAGAAAGGGCCGCGCAGGTGGCCGGGCTGGAGGCACAGGTGGACGGCTATGAAGACGCCCTGGGCACCTACCTTGTGAAGCTGAGCGGCTGCGAGCTCTCGGCCGAACAAAGCCGCGAGGTGTCGCTGTACCTGCATTGCCTGGGCGATTTTGAGCGCATTTGCGACCACGCCGTAAACGTGACGGATTCGGCCAAAGAGCTGCACGAAAAGGGCCTTTCCTTCTCGCCGCAGGGCAGGGCCGAGCTGGATGTGTACACCAGCGCCGTGGCGCGCATTTTGAACCTGGCCGTCACGGCCTTCCGCACGAGGGAGGAAGAACCGGCCCGCGCCGTAGAGCCGCTGGAGACGGTGATAGACGGCCTGCGCGAAGAGCTGAAGGCGCGCCATGTGCAGCGCCTGCGCACCGGCGTATGCACCATTGAAATGGGCTTTATTCTCACCGATGTGGTGACAGATTGCGAGCGCGTGGCAGACCATTGCTCCAACATTGCCATGACGCTGCTGCAGACACAGCAGGAAAAGACGGCCGCGCCGCACGCCTATGCCAAAACGCTGGCGGCCCAGGCGCCGGAGTTTTTCCAGAATACAAGCCGGCGCTTTGCACAGGAGTATGCACTGCCCCGGGCCTGACGGCACACACAGAAGGAGGCCATTGCCATGCCGCTGATTTATATTGTGGAAGATGACGCCAACATTCGGGAAATTGAGCAGTTCTCGCTGGAGAGCGCGGGCTACTCAACCCGGGTGTTCACCTGCGCCAAAGATTTTTACGCCGCCCTGCTGGAAAAGGCGCCCGCGCTGTGCCTGCTGGACGTGATGCTGCCCGACGAGGACGGCCTTACCATTGTGAAAAAGCTGCGCGCGGGCGCGGCCACCAAGCACCTGCCCGTGCTGATGGTGACGGCCAAAACGTCCGAGCTGGACAAGGTGAAGGGCCTTGACGGCGGCGCGGACGACTACATGACAAAACCCTTCGGCGTCATGGAACTGATTAGCCGTGTGAAGGCGCTTTTGCGCCGTGCGGGCGGCGAGGAGAAGCTTTTGAGCTGCGGCGAAGTGGTGATGGATGAGACGGCCCGCCGCGTGACGGTAGGCGGCGAGCCGTGCGAGCTGACCTACAAGGAATATGAGCTGTTGAAATACATGCTGGCCAACGCGGGCCTTGTGCTGCGGCGCGAGGCCATTCTGGAGCGCGTGTGGGGCACCGATTACGAGGGCGAAAGCCGCACGCTGGATATGCACATCAAAACGCTGCGCCAAAAGCTGGGCAGCGCGGGCGCGCACATCCGCACTGTGCGCAGCGTGGGCTACAGCTTTGAAAAGGAGCAGACGCCATGAAGCGAAAGCTGAACCGCCGCTTCTTTCTGGTGATTGTGCTGGCCGTGTGCATGACGCTGGCGCTCACCGCGGGCATCTGCTATGAGATGTTCCGCACACAGGTGATGGAAGATTTGGCCGCCTGCGCGCACCTGCTGGCATCCGAGGGCACGGTGCTGCCCCGCGAAGAGGACGTGCTGGGGCAGGACGGCCTTCGCGTGACGCTGATTGGCCCGGACGGCAGCGTGCTGTATGACACCGACGCCGAGGCGGCCCAGATGGAAAGCCACCTGCACCGCCCCGAGGTGCAGCAGGCCATGCAGGAGGGGGAGGGCAGCGCCGTGCGCCGCTCGTCCACCCTGGGGCAGAACACTTTCTACTACGCTGTGCGCACCGAAGACGGCAATGTGCTGCGCGCCGCAAAGGACGCACACGGCATTCTGCTGGTGTTTGCCAAGGCGCTGCCCGCGGCGCTGCTTGCAAGCGCGGTGCTGATTGCGCTGGGCATGGTGCTTTCCAGCCGGCTTTCGCGCAGCTTTGTGGCGCCCATTGAGCGCCTTGCCCACGACATGGACGGCGCCGGCGGGCAGCAGACGGCCGCCTCTTACCCCGAGCTGGTGCCTTTGATGGACACCATCCGCAGCCAGCACGAGGCCATTGTGAAGAACGCCGACATGCGCCAGGAGTTCACGGCCAATGTCTCGCACGAATTGAAGACGCCGCTGGCCGCCATCTCCGGCTATTCCGAGCTCATCTCCAGCGGCATGGCCAAAGGGGAGGACGCCAAGCGCTTTTCGGAAGAGATTCACAAAAGCGCAGACCGCCTGCTCACGCTGATCAACGACGTCATCCGCCTGTCCGAGCTGGACGCCCAGGGCGTGGGCCGCGCGGGCGAAACGGTGGAGCTGCTGGCCGCCGCAAAAGAGTGCGCCGACCTGCTGGATTTTTCCGCCGCAAAGCGCGGCGTCACCGTTACGGTAGAGGGCTCGCCCGCCTGCGTGCGCGCGGCGCGGCGGGATGTGGAAGAGCTCATCTACAACCTGTGCGATAACGCCATCCGCTACAACAAAGAAAACGGCAGCGTCACCGTCACGGTGCAGGGCACGCCCGCCGGCGCGCGCCTTTGCGTGCGCGACACCGGCATCGGCATTGCCGAGCAGCACCGCGAGCGCGTGTTCGAGCGCTTTTACCGCGTGGATAAAAGCCGCTCGAAAGAGACGGGGGGCACGGGCCTGGGCCTTGCCATTGTCAAACACATCGCTGCGGGCATTGGCGCGCAGCTTTCGCTGGAAAGCCAGGTGGGTGTGGGCACGGCCATCACCGTGCAGTTCCCCCCCTTGGAAAACGCGGCGCAATAGGCGCCCGGCGCTTTGCCGGCGCGCGCCGCAAAGGGCGCCTTTCTGCCGGGCCGCGGCAGGGGCGCCATTTTTTGTGGGGCCGCGTTTGGGCGGCCGGCCCGGTCTGCTCGCGCCGGGCGTGCGGGGAAAGGGCAAACCGTCCCGGAACAACATCGGGCACACAAACGGCACAAAGCCTGCCGCCGCGCAGCCAAAGCGGGCCCTGCCCTGGCTGCCGTGCGGGTTGCCCGCGCCGCCTTTCCCTCGGCCGGGCTGTTCACCGCGTCCATTTTAGCACAGGCCGGGCCGGACATACCGGACATTCCGGACAAAACAGGATTTTTAGGCCCCTGGCGGCAGAATGGTTTGGAAAAGAGGCCCTGCGCTGCACAAAAAAGCGGCCCCGCGCACACTGGTGCACGGGGCCGCTTTTTGCTGATATGGCGCTGCCCTGTGCGGGCCCTTACCGGCATGCGCGGCACGCCGCGCAGCCGCCCGGGGCCGCGCTTTGCGCCGCGCGGCCAAACACCTGCTCGAACAGGGCCTGCGCCGTGGGGGTGGCCGCAAGGCCGCCCTCGGCCGTCTCTTTCAGGGCGGCGGGCATGCTGTCGCCCACGCGCTTCATGGCCACAATCACCTCGTCGGCCGGAATGGCGCTTTGCACCCCGGCCAGGGCCATTTCGGCGCAGGCAAACGCAATGGCCGTGGCGGTGGCGTTGCGCTTGATGCAGGGAATCTCCACAAGGCCGGCCACCGGGTCGCACACAAGGCCCAGCATGCTTTTCAGCGTCAGCGCCACGGCCGAAAGCGCCATGGCGGGCGTGCCGCCGCACAGCTCTACCAGGGCGGCGCTGGCCATGGCCGCGGCCGAGCCGCACTCGGCCTGGCAGCCGCCCTGGGCGCCCGCCAGGCAGGCGTTGTGGGCAATCACCAGCCCCACGCCCGCGGCGCAGAACAGCGCCATCACACACGGCTCTTCCGCAAGGCCCAGCGCCTCCCCGGCGCCCAGCACGGCCGCGGGCAAAATGCCGCACGAGCCCGCCGTGGGCGCGGCCACAATGCGGCCCATGGCGGCGTTCCATTCCGCCACGGCCACGGCCTTTGCCAGCGCGCCGCACAGCGCGGGCCCGCACAGCCCGGCCCCGCCGCCCGCAAAGGCGGCGGCCATGCGGTGGGCGTCCCCGCCCGAAAGGCCGCTGGCGCTTTTCACGCCGGGCGCAAGGCCCTGGCGCACGCTTTCGCGCATCACCGCCAGGTTCTGGCGCATCTGTTCATACAGGGCCTGCTGGCTGCGCTCTGTGCTGCGCGCCTGCGCCGCAAGCACCACAGCGGAAATGGGCACCTTCTGCGCCTCGGCCTCGGCGGCCAGCGCGGCCAGGGAATCGAAGTGAAGTTCAGTCAAAACGGGCATCTCCTTTCGCTTACACAGGGGCCAACAGCGTCACGGCCTGCACATTGGCCAGCGCCTGCACGCGTTCGGCCACGGCGGCCTCCAGCGCGCCGTCCACCTCAATGGTCATGACGGCGGTGCCGCCCTTTGCGGCGCGCGCCAGGCGGAAATTGCAGATATTGGCGCCCGCGCGGCTCATCTCTTCCGTCACGGCGGCAATGGTGCCGGGCGCGTCCAGGTGCACCACCACCAGCGCCGCGTGCGCGCCGTCCAGCTCTACGGGCAGGCCGTTCACCTGCGTCACCAGAATGTTGCCGCCGCCCACGCTGGCCCCCTGCATGCAGATGTGGCCGCCTTCTTCGCCCCAAAGCGCAATGCGCGCCGTGTTGGGGTGCGCGCCGTCTATTTCACCGGGCGCAATCGAGACGGCAAGGCCCGTCATCTGCGCCAGGGCAAGGCTTTCGCGAATGCGCGCGTCGTCCGGCGCCATGCCCAGCACGCCCGCCACAATGGCCTTGTCTGTGCCGTGGCCGCGGTAGGTTTTGGCAAAGCTGCCGTGCAGAAGGATGTCGGCCCGCACAGGCCGCTGGCCCAACAGCGCGCGGGCAATGCGCCCCAGCCGCGCGGCGCCTGCCGTGTGGCTGGAGGAAGGGCCTATCATCACCGGCCCAATGATGTCAAACACGTTCATAAAAGCACTCCGTTCCGTGCGTTTTTGTGCGCCGCAGCCGGGCGGGGCTTTGCCCGCCGCTGTGCGCCCTGTGCCTATTGTACCACATTTGCCCGTCACATGCAGCGTTCCCCTTGCGCCGGGGCAGGGAAGACGGCGCGCTGCGGCCCCGCCGGGCCGTGCTGCGCGGCCCGTGCCTGCAAAAGGGCCCTGCCTTGGCAGCAGGGCACAGCGCAATGAGAAAAAACAGGCGCGGCGGCGGGCGGAAATTCTACTTGACGCGCGGCGAAACCTACGGTACACTGAAAGTAATGATAACTCATATTTTTTAGGAGGTTTTATCATGAGCGAGACCATTGTAGTGGTGGGCGCGAACCATGCGGGCACGGCCGCCATCAACACCATACTGGACCATTACAAAGACAAGCGCGTGGTGGTGTTTGACCGCGGCAGCGTCATCAGCTTTCTGGGCTGCGGCATGGCGCTGTGGATTGGCGGGCAAATCAGCGGCCCCGACGGGCTGTTCTATGCCTCGAAAGAGGCCTTTGAGCAAAAGGGCGCTACTGTGCACATGGAGACGGAAGTAACCGACATCGACTTTGCCGCAAAGCGCGTCACGGCCCGCACGAAGGACGGCAGCACCATCACCCAGGGCTATGACAAGCTTATCCTCTCCACGGGCTCGGTGCCCATCTGCCCGCCCGTGCCAGGCATGGAGCTGGAGAACGTGCAGTTTGTGAAAGAATACCGCCATGCACAGGCTGTGGTGGAAAAGCTGGCCCACAGCGAAATCCGCCGCGTGGCCGTGGTGGGCGCGGGCTACATTGGGGTAGAGCTGGCCGAGGCCTTTGTGCGCAACGGCCGCGACACCACGCTGATTGACTGTGCGCCCACCTGCCTTTCGGGCTATTATGACGACGATTTCTGCGCCCGCATGGCGGACACTCTGCGCCAGGGCGGCGTGCAGCTGGCCTTTGGCCAGACGGTGCAGCGCATTGAGGGTGAGGGCCGCGTGCAGCGCGTGGTGACAGACCAGGGCGCCATAGAGGCCGACATGGTGGTGTTTGCCATTGGGTTCCGCGCCAACACCAAGCTGGGCGAAGGCCATTTGGACCTGTGGCGCCATGGCCCGTACCTGGTGGACCGCTGCCAGCGCACCAGCGACGCGGCTGTGTTTGCTGTGGGCGACTGCGCCACGGTGTACAACAACGCCACCCGCGGCACAGACTATATCGCCCTTGCCACCAACGCCGTGCGCACGGGCATTGTGGCCGCGCACAACGCCTGCGGCACGCGGCTGGAGGGCAACGGCGTGCAGGGCTCGAACGGCATCTCCATCTGGGGCTGGAACATGTTCAGCACCGGCCTTTCGCTGAAAAAGGCGCGCGCGCTGGGCTATGACGCCGCGGCCACCGACAGGGAGGACTGGCAGAAGGCCGCCTTCATCGAAAGCGGCAACTACAAAACCTGGCTGCGCGTGGTGTACGACAAGGCCACGCGCCGCATTCTGGGCGCCGAGCTGGCCAGCAGCCAGGACGTCTCGATGGGGCTGCACATGTTCTCGCTTGCCATCGAGCAGGGCTATACCATCGACCAGCTCAAGCTGCTGGATATTTTCTTTTTGCCGCATTTCAACGCGCCGTACAACTACATCACCATGGCCGCTTTGGGCGCACAGTAACGCACAGCGCCCCGGCGCAGAAGCCAACAGCAAAGCCCCCGTTTTCACAGCGAAAACGGGGGCTTTTTTTGCATGGAAGCGCGGCGCGTTACGCCTTGCCCACAGAGCCGAACAGCTCCATCTTTTCCCGCACGGTGGCCTTAATGGCCTCTACGCCGGGGGCCAGCAGCTTGCGCGGGTCAAAGCCCTTGCCCTGCTTATCTTTGCCCTCTTCCACATATTTGCGCGTGGCGGCGGCAAAGGCCAGCTGGCACTCGGTGTTCACGTTGATTTTGGAGACGCCCAGGCTGATGGCCTTTTTGATCATGTCGGCCGGGATGCCCGTGCCGCCGTGCAGCACCAGGGGGATGTGATTGGTGGCCTCGTGAATGCGCTGCAGGGCGTCAAAATCCAGCCCTTTCCAGTTGGCGGGGTACACGCCGTGGATGTTGCCAATGCCCGCGGCCAAAAAGTCTACCCCAAGGCCCGCAATCTGCGCGCACTCGGCGGGGTCGGCCACTTCGCCGGCGCCAATCACGCCGTCCTCTTCGCCGCCAATGGCGCCCACCTCGGCCTCAATGGAGGCGCCCTGCGCATGTGCAAGGGCCACCAGCTCTTTCGTCTTTTCCACGTTCTCTTCAATGGCATAGTGGCTGCCGTCGAACATGATGGAGGAGAAGCCCGCCGCCAGGCACGCCTTTGCGCCCTCGTAGGTGCCGTGGTCCAGGTGCAGGGCCACCGGCACGGTGATGCCAAGGCCGTCCACCATGGCGCTCACCATGGCCGTCACCGTCTTGAAGCCCGTCATGTATTTGCCCGCGCCCTCGCTCACGCCAAGAATCACCGGGCTCTTCATCTCTTCGGCCGTCTGCAGAATGGCCTTTGTCCACTCCAGGTTGTTGATGTTGAAGTGCCCCACGGCATAGTGGCCGTCGCGGGCCTTTTTCAGCATTTCCGTTGCGTTTACCAGCATAGTATGCATCCTCCATTTTCTGTGGTGAGGGCGGGCGCGGCCCAGCCGGGCACAGCGCCTTTGTCACAAAATTAACTAACCCTAGTATATCGCACAGGCGGCCCAAAAGCAACTAAGAACCGCGCGTGTTTGCGTGCGCTTTTTTGTACAAAATGTACGAATACACAAACGGCACCACCGCCAATGCCAGAAAAACCGCAAAGCTGGCGGCAAACATGGCTGCCTGCGGCAGAAACAGGCTTAGCGCCGCAACGCCCAGCCCGCCCCAGAACCACAGCGGCCCTGCAAAGCGGTGGGTGCGCCGCCAGTTCTCTTCGTCCGCCAGGGCCCAGGGGCTTTTGATGCCGCAGAAATAATTGTGCCGGAATTTGGGCATAAAGTTGCCTATCACACAGAACAAAAGGCCCAGTGCGGCCAGCATCAGCCGCGAAACCGGCACCTGGCGGAACACCCCGGGAAACAGCGCCGCCACCGGCACGCTGCACGCCGCCAGCAGGTAGAACAGCGCAAAGGCCAGCCGCAGCACGCGGTAGCCCCTTGCAAATTTGCGGTAGTTTTCGCGGTGCGGGTCTATGCGGGGCAAAAACGCCAGCAGCGCCGTCAGCGCCGGGCCCGCAGCGCACAGCAAAAGAAATTCCGGTTTGCTGCCCAGGCGGTTCACCTCGCCGTCCAGCGAGAACTGCATGGGCAGTTGCTGCGGCAGGCTGCGCCACAAAACGGCGCACAGCACCAGCGGCGCAAACGCCAGCAGCCATATCACGGCCTCCAGCCCGCGGCCGGGCATGGCGGGGCGCTTCCCAGCGCCCGGCCTCTGCGGCGCAGGCTGGCCTGCGCCGCTTTCCCCGCGCGCATCTACGCGCGCGTGTGCGCGTATTTTTGTTTTATTATTGCTTTGTTCCATTGTTGCCCTCAGCTTGCCCTTAGTTTGCCCTCAGTTTGCCCTGCACGGTGTTTGCAGGTGCCCAAAAATGGCGCCGCCATGCGGTTTTTCGGCTATTTTTTACCTTGCCCTTCGGGGCGTGTGCGGCCCACTTTCCCGCCCGTTTGCTTTGGCCCCGGGCCAGCGGGCCCGCCACTGCCGCCGGCAGCCCCGGCGGCCTGCCCCCGCGCGGGGGCAGAAGGCGGCTTTTGCGGCGCATTGCCCTGGGCCGCGCCCCCGCCGGGGGCGCACAGCCCGGCCAGCCAGGTGAAGATATCTTCCACCACGCTGGTGTCCAGGGAGTAATAGATATACTTGCCGCGTTTTTCATCGCTGACAAGGCCCGCCGCCTTCAGCACAGAGAGGTGGTGCGAAATGGTGGCCCCCGTGGCGTCAAACCGGGCGCACAGCTCGCCCGCGCTCATCTCGCCGTGGCGCAGCAGCTCCAGGATGCGCCGGCGCGTTGGGTCTGCCAGGGCTTTAAATGTGGCCTCGAACAGCATGGCCGTGCACCCCCTTCCACAATTTGACGGCCTTCTAAATATCAGTATAGCGCGGGCCGCCCCCGCCCGCAAGCACAGGGCGAAAAAATGTACGAAAAACACAAAAAAACAGCCCGCAAAATCGTCAAAACAAGCCCTTGACAGCCAAAATTCAACGCGCAGTTTTGTGGAAAGTTTTTCAACACCATGTGGAAAACCCTGTGTAAAACCCGCCCCGATGGGGCCGAAAAGTGGCTTTTCAGGCGGGTTCTCCACACTTTCAACCGGGTTTTCAACATTAAAATGGAATAAAATGGCATCTACAAGGCGTATAACCCGCCGTTGGCCGCTGTGTGGAAACGGCGGCGCCTGCCTCGTTTTAACAAGAGAGAGGCGGGTGCGCGGCGCGCAGGGGGCCGCGGCCCCTTGCGGGAAGCTTTTGCCAGCGCCCAAAGTGAAAAAACAGGGGAAAAAGATAGAAACCGCACGCAGGATGTGATATAATAGCAGAGAACATAAAGTGGAGTATTATGCGCCCGCACACAAAGGGCGCAGAAAGGCGGGGCACATGGCGGCACAAACGGCACAGCAGGAGGGCACGGGGTTCATCTATGGAAAAAACGCCGTGGCCGAGCTTTTAAAAAGCGGCGCCGGGGTGGATACCCTGTATGTGCAGGACACCATGGCCCCGCGCGAAGCGGCATATTACACGGCGCTGGCCAGGCAGGCCGGGGCGGTGGCCAAGCGGGTGCGCGCCCAGAAGCTGGACGCTTTGTGCGGCACCCAGAACCACCAGGGCGTGGCCGCGCGCGCAGCCAGCATTGGCTATGCCCAGCCGGCGGACCTTCTTGCGGCCGCAGCCGCGGCCGGGCAGCCGCCCTTTCTGGTGCTGTGCGACGGCATTGAAGACCCCCACAACCTGGGCGCCATTGTGCGCACGGCGCTGCTGTGCGGCGCACACGGCGTGGTTATTCCCAAGCGCGGCGGCGTGGCCGTGACGCCCACGGTGATGAAGGCCTCGGCGGGCGCGGCGGCACGGCTGCCGGTGGCGCGCGTGGCAAACCTTGGCGAGTGCATCCGCAAGCTGAAAGAGCAGGGCGTGTTTGTATATTGCGCCGATATGGACGGCACGCCGCTGGAACAGCAAAACCTCACGGGCCCTGTGGCCCTTGTGCTGGGCAGCGAGGGCAAAGGCCCCTCGCACCTTGTAAAAAGCCTGTGCGACGGCGTGGTGAGCCTTTCCATGGCCGCCCGCGGCACAGGGGTGGACAGCTTTAACGTGTCTGTTGCGGCGGGCATTGTGCTGTATGAAATAATGCGCCAGCGGGCTTAAGGGCCCGCGGCACGCGCCGCGAATTGGAAAGGAATGGAGGGCTGGCTTTGAGCGAGCAGCAGAAAGCGCCAATCCGCGATGTGCAGGTGGATGAGATTCTTGCACAGGTGGAGAAAAAGCGCGCTTCGCACGGCGGCAAAACGCCGAAGGCAAGCGAAGCGCAGCTGGACGCGATATTAAAAAGCATGGGGCTGGGCGAGCGCAAGCGCCCGCGCTATTCCGAGCCGATTCTTCTGCCAAGCCCTGTGCAGGAGGATGCGCGCGGAAGCGCGGCGCCTGCGCCGGGCAGCGCAGCGCAGGCCGCGCCCGCGGCGCCGCAGGCCGCCGCCCCGCAGGGCGGGCAGGTGCAGCCCGATGCCGGGCAGCCTGCGCCCGAGGCACAGCCGCAGGCTGCGCTTGAACCGCAGGCTGCGCCCGAGCCGGAGAAAGAGCCGGAGAAAGAGCCCACCACGGTGGAGCTGCCCACCGCGAAATCTTACGCGGTGATAGAAGACCAGAAAAAAGAGGCCGAGCGCCAGCGCATGCTGGAGCAGGCCCGCCTTGAGGTGCGCCGCCGCGAACAGGCCGAGCGCGAAAAAAAGCTGCGCGCTGCCCAGGCCCAGCGCGTGCGCAAAATGGAGCAGGCCAAGCGCGAGGCCGCGTTTACCATTCACAACTCGGCACAGTTTGCCGTGCAGGACGCCCTGGCCGCCCACATGCGCCAGAAGGCCAGCGAGGCCGCGGCCGCCGCGGGCGAAAAGCCCGTGGAAGCGCCCGCCCCGGCCGCGCCTGCGCCCGCGCCGGCGCGCCCCAATGCGCTGTTTGGCGAGGTGGACGACCAGTTCCGCGCCTTTTTCTCTACCACAGTGGCCACCAACCGCGAGGACGTGCAGCGCGCGCGCCGCAAAAAGAAGGGCGGCGGCCTGTTTTCCCGCCTGAGGAAAAAAGAGCCCGCCGACACGGCAGAGCTTGCCGCCCTGTGGGGCGAAGAGGCCAGCGAAAGCTTCACGCAAGAGCTTGGCAACCTTGGCGCCATCCGCGACGCCATCGACCAGCAGAAGGCCCAGGCGCCCGGCGCCGCGGCCGCCGCGGGCGAAAAGCCTGTGGAAGCGCCCGCCCCGGCCCGCGCCGCGCAGGCGGAGGAAAAGAGCGCTCAGTTCGATTTTGGCGCGCCCGTGCCCGAAAAGAAGGGCGGCGTGCGCAGCGCCTTTGGCAACATTCATGTGCAGTATGACGACCTCACCGGCGCGGCGCCGCAGAAACAGCCCATCGACATCACCCTGGGCGAGCCGGTGCCCGCGCCGCACGCCGCCCAGCCGCCGCGCCGCAGCGTTTCGGTGGCGCGCGAAGAGATGGACGAATATGTCTCGCTCAGCGATGCGCCCGCCGTGGCGGAAAACCTGGACGACATGCGCCGCACGCGCCTGCTGCGCGCCGTGGCCTGCGGCCTTTCGGCCGTGCTGCTTTTCTACCTTGGCATTGCGGGCCGCACCGGGGCCGTGCCGCCCATGCTTTCCCCGCAGGAAAACCCGCTTGTGTTCCTGCTTGTGAATGCGGTGCTGCTGGCCGCCGCGGCGCTTATCAGCCTTTCTGCCATCATCACCGGCGTGCTGGGCCTTTGGGGCGAGCCAAGCACCGATTCGTTCTGCGCGGTGGCCGTGCTGGCCGCGCTGGCGCAGAACGTGGCCTGGCTGTTTGCCCCCGCGCAGTTTGACGCCGCGGCGTCCACACTGTATGCGCCGGTGGCCGCGCTGCTTTTGTGCGCCAACGCCGTGGGCAAGTGGATGCAGATGAACGTGGTGTGCCGCAACTTTGACCTGATTAGCGCCAGCGACGAGCAGGCGGCGGCCTTTGTGCTTCCGCGCGAGCAGATGGTGCGCAGGCTGTGCAGCGGCCTTGCCGAGGAAGAGCCGGTGGTGCTGGTAAGCCGCCGCACCGCCCTGGTGAAAGATTTTCTGGCCCAAAGCTTTTCTGTGCGCCTGAACGACGCCATGGCACAGAAGCTTTCGTGGGTGATGGCCGCAGGCGCCGTGGCGTGCGCCATTGTGGCGGGCGTGAAAGGGCAGGGCGTGTTTGGCGCCATGGGCGCGCTGGCCGCCGCGGCATGCCTGGCGGCCCCGCTGGCGTGCACGCTGGTGTATGCGGTGCCCGCGCGGCTGATGCAAAGCTATGCGGCGCGGCACAAGGCCGTCATTCCCGGCCCCAGCGCGGTGAACACCCTGCAGTATGTGAACACGGTGCTGCTTTCGGCAGAAGACCTGTTCCCCGTGGGCAGCGTGCAGCTGCACGGCATCAAGACGTTTGAAAAAGAGCGCATAGACCTTGCCATTCTGTATGCCGCCAGCGTGCTGGAATCGAACTGTGAAACGCTGCGCGACATCTTCATGGCCATTTTGCAAAACGACAAAAAACTGCTTTTGCCCGTGGAGGGCGTGAAGCAGGAGGCGGGCTATGGCTTCACCGCCTGGGTGGACCATAACCGCATCATCCTGGGCAACCGCGCCATGATGGCGCGCCATGACATTGAGCTGCCCAGCATGGATTACGAAAACCGCTATACCAAAAACGGCGCGCGTGCGGCCATTTACCTGGCCGTGGCGGGCAAACTGTACGGCATGTTCCTGGTAAGCTATCTGCCCAACCGCAAGGCGGCCTCTATTCTGGAACAGCTTACGGGCAGCGGCACCAGCGTGCTGATTCGCTCCAGCGATTTCAACGTTACCAGCGAGCTGGTGGCCGCCACCTACGGCGTGCCCCGCAACATGGTGAAGGTGCTGACGCAGACAGAGTGCGACCTGCTGGAGACCGAGACAGCCTACCGCCCCGAAAGCGAGGGCGTGCTGATCCATTCCGGCTCGTGCGCGTCGTTCCTGGGCGGCCTGCGTGCGGCGCTGTGCGCGGCCCAGGGCGAGCACATGGCCCGCCTGGTGCAGGCGGCGGCCATCATTCTGTCGGCCATTCTGGGCGTTGTGCTGGCCTTTGCGGCCGGCCTGGGCGCGCTGAGCCTGGGCGCTGTGCTGGGCTATCAGCTTGCCTGGTGCGTGCTGACGCTGGCCTTGCCTGTGCTGAAAAAGCCCTAGCGCCCGGCCCGCGGGCGAAAGCGCCTTTGCGGCGCAGGCCGCCGCGCGGGCTGCCGGTGGCGCCACGCCCCAATTGCCGGGGCAAAAACGAAATACAACAAGGCCCCCTTCGCCGTTCGGGCGAAGGGGGCTTTGCCGTGAACTTGGCCACAGGCTTGCGCCAAGCGCTATGAAACAGCGTACTCGCAGTACATAAATGACTCACCTACATACACGGATGCGGTGCGTGCGCCGTAATGGCAGGTGTTGCACCCGCAGTATGTATTCTCATCATATTTGGCCATTCCATCATATCCCTCATGTCCATGCATACAGGGGTGGCGGGACGTGATAGTTTCCCGGCGTGTGATGGTTAACATGGTTCCCGTATCGCACACAGTGCACCGCGGCGGGCGATCGGCCGGGGCATCGGCAAAAACAGGGAACGCAGGTGCGGCCAAAAGGGCCGCCGCCAGAAAAACAGCGCTGACATACATTCCAATACGCTTCATAGAATGCTCTCGACTTTACCATTCTATCATTGTGTGAATGCCCTCCTGTGCGGCTGCGCGCAGGGCGCTTTCTTCGCCGCTGAGGCGGAACGTGCCGTCCATGCCCTCCCACTGCAGGGCCAAAGTGCCGGCGCTGGCGTGGCGCACCAGCACGCAGCCGCTTGGCAGGGTTTCCAGCTGTTCCCACCCGTCGGACTGCGGGATGGTTTGGCGCCAAAATGCAAGGGTAAGCGCCTGTTCGCCCGTTCCGTATGTGGCGGCCAGCGATTCGATGTTTTCCGGCAGAACCTCTGCAGCAAACGGTTGCTGCGGGATGCTGCCCTTCTGGCATTCGCGCACCAGGGCGTTGTCTGACGCAGAAATTTCCACCCGCGCCAGGGCCTGCCCGTTCACGGTTTCGGGCAGCTGCATGGTGGGGTATACGGCCTGCACTTCGGCAAGGCTTTGGAAGGGGATGTCGGCGCCGCTCACCTCATAATAGACGCCTTCGTGCTCCAGCCCCACATGCGTGTTGTACGCAAAGGTGCTGCCGTACGTTTCGTCGCACAGGGCAATCAGGGCGTCCAGCGTTTGGAAAAGCTGTTTTGCCTGCTGGGCCATCTCCATCTGAGAAGTGGCGCCGCTTTCTGCAGCAGGGCCGGAAGAGGCCGGGGCCGCAGGGCTTTGCGAAGAAGAGCCCGGCGCCGCGGCGGCGGAACGCGCCCGCCACCGCTCTGTTTCCAATTTCACCATACCAGACCGGTTACAAAAATCAATAATTTTCAAATATTTTGAAACATTTCACAAAAGAGTTGAAGAACACTGGCAAAAACAGAAGCTCCCCGCCCCGGCAAACGCCGGAAGCGGGGAGCACAGAGGCGGGCCGGGCCGCAGCCTGCCGTGCGGCAAGGCCCGGTTTAGGCGCGGAAGGCGCGCTGGGCCTCGCTGCGGTACTGGTGGGTGTAAAGGCTGTAATAGCGGCCCTTTTGGGCCATCAGCTCGTCGTGGGTGCCTGCCTCGGCAATGCGCCCGGCGTCTATCACCAGAATTTTGTCTGCCGTGCGCACAGTGGAAAGGCGGTGCGCCACCACAAAGCTGGTGCGGCCTTTCAGCACGGTGTGAATGGCGTTTTGAATCAGCTGTTCCGTCTCGGTGTCAATGCTGGAAGTGGCCTCGTCCAGCACAAAGATGCGCGGGTTTGCCACCAGCACGCGTGCAAAGCACACCAGCTGTTTTTGCCCGGTGGAAAGGCGGCCGCCGCCCTCGCCCACCTGCGTGTCATAGCCCTGGGGCAGGGCGGCAATAAAATCGTGCGCGGCGCACAGTTTGGCCGCGCGCACCACGTCCTCCATGGGGGCGTCGGGCCGCGCAAAGCGGATGTTATCGGCAATGGTGCCGCTGAACAGGTGCGGCGTTTGCAGCACATAGCCCAGCGCCGAGTGCAGCCAGTGCTGGCTGCGGGTGCGGTAATCGGCCCCGTCAATGCGCACGCAGCCCTCGGTGGGCTCGTAAAAGCGGCACACAAGGTTTACAATGGTGCTTTTGCCCGCGCCCGTCTCGCCCACCAGGGCAATGGTTTGGCCGGGCTGCACGGTGAGGTTGAAATGTTCCAGCACGCGCTCGCCCGTTTTGTAGCGAAAGCCCACGTCGCAGAACTCCACTTTGCCCTCAATGGGCGGCCAGTTCTCTTTGCGCGGCGCAAAGGCCGTGCCAAAGCGGGCGATTACCTCGGGGGTGTCCACAATGTCGGGCTTTGTGTCCAAAAGGTCTATCACGCGCTCGGCCGAGGCCTGCGCGGCCTGCATTTCGGCCAGAATGTTGGCAAGCTGCTGAATGGGGTCGAACAGCTGCGTGGTGTAGCTGAGAAAGGCGGCCAGGGTGCCAAAATCCAGCACGGCGGCAAACACCAGGTTGCCGCCCCGCACAAGGGCCAGCGCCGTAGAGATGCTGCCAAGGCTTACCACAAGGGGAAGAAACAGCGCGCTCCACAAAGCGGCGCGCACGCTGGCGCGGCGCATGGTGCCCGTAAGGGCGTAAAACTCTTCGCAGCTTGCCTCTTCGCGCACCAGCGTCTTGGTGGTTACCGCGCCCATAATGCCCTCGTTGAAGGCGGCGGTGATGCGGCTGTTGGCCGCGCGCACCAGGCGCTGCTGGCGCAAAATGCGCCGCTGAAAGAACACACACAGCACGGCCAGCACCGGCGTAATGCACAGCACCAGCAGGCCCAGCTGCCAGTTCATCCACAAAAGCACCGCCACAATGCCCACCACAAAAAAGCCGGACCAGCACAAATCTACCAGGCTCCAGGCAATCATGTCGGAAAGGCGCGCCACGTCCGAGCCCATGCGGGCCATCAGCCAGCCCACGCTGGTGGTGTCGTAGAAGCTGAAGCTCAGCTCCTGCAAATGGGTGAAGGCGTCCTGCCGGATGTCGTAGCAGATATTCATTTCCAGCCGCCCGGCCCCGCGCACGAAGAAAAACACGCCAAAGCCCTGCACGGCAATGACGGCGGCATAGAAAAGCGCAAAGGCCCAAAGCCCCTGTGTGGTGTTGCCCTCAATAAAATGGTTGATGGCATAGCGCGTAAGCTGCGGGTAGAGGATGTCGATAGACGACACCACCAGCAGCACGCACGCAAGGCGCGCCACGTCGCCCTTGCGGCGCATGGCATAGGCAATCAGGCGGCGCCACACGCGAAGGTCTATTTTTTCGCTGGAATATTCTTTTTGGTCCAGCGGCCTTGTCACGGCGTCCATCTTCAGCGCCCTCCTTCCTGCGGCACGGCCTCGTCCAGCTCGGCCTGCAATTCGCACACGCGGCGGTACATGCCCGCCTCGCGGCACAGCGTCTTGTGCGTGCCCATCTGCACAATGCGCCCGCCGTCCATCACCAAAATCAGGTCTGCGCGGCGCACCGTGGCAATGCGGTGGCTAATCAGCAGCATGGTGCCCCCGGCCCGCGCGCACAGCGCGTCGCGGATGGCGGCGTCCGTCTCGGCGTCCACCGCGCTGAGGGAATCGTCAAAAATAAGGATGGGCGCCGCCTGCAGCAGCGTGCGCGCAATGGCCACGCGCTGCTTCTGCCCGCCCGAAAGCGTCACCCCGCGCTCGCCCACCACGGTGGAATAGCCGTGCTCGAAGCTTTCAATCACATCGTGCACGCTGGCCGTGCGCGCGGCGGCGGTGATGTCGTCCATGGCGGCGCCGGGCCGCGCAATGGCAATGTTTTCGCCAATGGTGCGGCTGTATAAAAACGGCTCTTGCAGCACAAGGCCCACGCTGCGCCGCAAGTGGTGGCGCTCGATGTCGTTCACGTCCACGCCCGAAAGGCGCACATGGCCCGAAGTGGCCGTGTACAGCCGCTGAATCAGCTGCACCAGCGTGCTTTTGCCCGAGCCGGTAGAGCCCAAAATGCCCACCGTCTGCCCGGGCTGCACCCGAAAGCTGATGTGCTGCAGCACAGGCACGCCGTCGCCGTAATCGAAGCACACGTCGTCAAATTCGATGCTGCCGTCAATGGCGGGCGCAAGGGCCCTGCCGGGCTCGGCCTCCTCTGGCGTGCACAAAATATCCTCCAGGCGCGTCAGGGCCACGTCGGCCTTGCCCAGGTCTGCCAGCACGCGGCCAAGCTGGCGCATGGGGAAGGTGAGCATGGAGGTGTAGGTGGAAAACAGCATCACCTGCCCAAGCGTCAGCTCGCCGTTTGCGGCAAACCACACGCCGCAGCACAGGCTGAGGGCAATTTGCAAATAGCCCAGCGTGTCGGTGGCGCCCCAGAACATGCCCATCAGCGTGTTCAGGTGGGTGATGGTGCGCCGGAACGTCTCGTTCTTTTGGGTGAAGATGCCAAGCTGCGTGCGCTCGGCCGCAAAGGCGCGCACCACGCGCATGCCGGTGAGGTTTTCCTGTATGACGGTGGAAAGCTCGCCCTCGGCCTGGTCTGCCTTTAAAAACCGGGCCTGCACGCGGCGGAAATATACAAAGCTGGCCGCGATAAGCAAAGGGAAGAAGCACGAGGAAAGCGCCGTCATTTTGCCGCTGATGGGCAGCATGATGGCAAAGGCCGTCACGGCCATGCACACCGTGCGCACCACCTGCACCAGCTGCATCTGCACAAAGCGGCGCACCGTCTCCACGTCGCTGGTGCAGCGCTGCACCAAATCGCCCGTCTGCACATTTTTGTAATAGGCGTAGGGCACGGCCTGCAGGTGGCGGAACAGCCGGTTGCGCAGCCGGCACGAAAACCCCTCGCCAAAAAAGGCCATGGCGTGGCCGCGCAGGTAAGAAAACGCGCCGTTTACAAGGCTTACGGCCACCACGGCAACGCCCATCAGCCACAAATGTTCCGCAAGGCCCGCGCGCCCGCCAAAGGCGTCTGCCAGCGGCTGTAAAAAGCCCGGCAGGCCCATGGGCTTTGTGCCAATGACACTGTCCACCGTGAAGGTAATGACAAGCGGCACAAGGTATGCCGTGACGGTGGAAATGGCGGTGGCCGCCACGCCCAGCGCCAGCCAGCGCCAAAGCCCGCGGAACAGCCCGGCCAGCAGCTGCCTGCGAAAGCCGGGCGGTATCTTCTGCTTTAACTGTGCGGTTTGCTGTGTCGGTTCCATAGTTCCCCCTCAAATGCTGAAAAAGCCGCGCGGCAAAGCGCCGCATGCCGCGCTGCGCTGCGAACGGATGAAAAAGGGGCACGCCCCGAAAAGGGCGCGCCCCGCGCAGGAAAGGGCCGCCGGTTTGCGCACGGGCGGGCTTTCCGTTATGCTTTGGGTGCCTGGTCCGGGTGGTACTGGGCGCAGGTGCACTTTTTCCACTTCAGGCCGCTGCCGCAGGGGCAGGGGTCGTTGCGGCCTATCTTCACCGCCTTTTTCACGGGCTGCTTTTTGGCGGGGGCCGCGTCGCCCGCGCCTGCCTCGCCTGTGGGCTTTGCCACCTGCTCGCGCTTGGGCTGCTCGTTGGTTTTCAGCTCCATCGTCAGCAGCATGCGCGTGGTGTCCTCGCGGATCGATTCCACCATTTCGTCAAACATGTTAAAGCCCTCGAAGCGGTATTCCACCACCGGGTCGCGCTGGCCGTAGCTGCGCAGGTAAATGCCTTTGCGCAGCTCGTCCATGGCGTCGATGTGCTCCATCCACTTCATATCCACATTGCGCAGCAGCACCACGCGCTCGAACTCGCGCATCAGCTGCGAGCCCCAGCGCTTTTCCTTGTCGGCACACACGGCCTCGGCGCGCTTCACCAGCACGTCCGTCACGTCCTGGGGCGTCAGGCGGTTCAGCTCGTCGGCCGAATACTGGAAATCGTCCGGCTTTGCCAGCCAGCCCAGGTAGTGCTGGCGCAGGCCGGCAAAATCCCAGTCGTCGGGCGTCTCGCCCGCAAGGAACAGCTTGGCGTTGGCCTCGATGGATTCCTTCATCATGCCGCGCACGCTGGCCGAGACGTCCTCGCCCGCCAGCACTTTCTGGCGCTGGCCATAGATGATTTCGCGCTGGGCGTTCATCACGTCGTCAAACTGCAGCACGCTTTTGCGAATGGCAAAGTTGCGCGCCTCCAGCTTTTTCTGTGCGTTTTCAATTACGCCGGTTATCATTTTGTTTTCAATGGGCATGTCCTCTTCCACACCCAGCGTGTTCATCAGCGTCTGCACGCGCTCGCCGCCAAACAGGCGCATCAGGTCGTCCTCCAGGCTGATGAAGAAGCGGCTGGCGCCGGGGTCGCCCTGGCGGCCTGCGCGCCCGCGCAGCTGGTTGTCAATGCGGCGGCTTTCGTGGCGCTCGGTGCCCACAATGAACAGCCCGCCCGCGGCGCGCACTTTATCGGCCTCTTCGCGAATGGCCTCTTTGTGCTTGGCCTCCAGCTCGGCATAGCGCCTGCGCACGGCAAGAATGTCCGCGTCCTCGGTGTCGGCGTGGCCGGTGCTTTCGGCCACCAGCTCTTCCGAAAAGCCCTCGCGGCGCAAATCTGCCTTGGCCATGTGCTCGGCATTGCCGCCCAGCATAATGTCTGTGCCGCGGCCCGCCATGTTGGTGGCAATGGTCACAGCGCCAAATTTGCCCGCCTGCGCAATAATCTCGGCCTCTTTTTCGTGGTGCTTTGCGTTCAGCACCTCGTGCCTGATGCCGCGCTTTTTCAGCATGCCGCTCAAAAGCTCGCTTTTCTCAATGGAGATGGTGCCCACCAGCACGGGCTGGCCCTTTTCGTGGCATTCCAGCACCTGGTCAATTACGGCGTTGAACTTGCCGCGCTCGGTTTTATACACGGCGTCGTTCATATCCTGGCGCACCACGGGCTTGTTTGTGGGCACCTCCACCACGGCAAGGCCGTAAATTTCCTGGAACTCGGCGGCCTCTGTCTGGGCTGTGCCCGTCATGCCGGCCAGCTTGTCGTACATGCGGAAGAAGTTCTGGAAGGTGATGGTGGCCAGCGTGCGGCTTTCGCGCGCCACGGTGACGCCCTCTTTCGCCTCAATGGCCTGGTGCAGGCCCTCGTTATAGCGGCGGCCCACCATCAAACGGCCGGTGAACTCGTCCACAATAATCACTTCGCCGTCGCGCACCACATAGTCCACATCGCGCTTCATCACGCCGCGCGCCTTGATGGCCTGGTTGATATGGTGCTGCAGCGTCATGTTTTCGGCATCGGCCAGGTTTTCCACATTAAAATACGCCTCGGCCTTTTTCACGCCCGCCGCGGTAAGGGTGGCCGTCTTTTTCTTCTCGTCCACCACATAGTCGCCGTCCACCTGCTCATCGTGGTCTTCCTTGTCGTCCAGCTCGGCCACCACCACGGGCTTCAGTGTGCGCGCAAAGTTATCGGCTATTTTGTAAAGGTCGGTAGATTTATCGCCCTCGCCCGAGATGATAAGCGGCGTGCGCGCCTCGTCGATGAGGATAGAGTCCACCTCGTCCACAATGGCGTAATAGTGCCCGCGCTGCACCATCTGCTCTTTATACGTCACCATGTTGTCGCGCAGGTAATCGAAGCCAAACTCGTTGTTTGTGCCGTAGGTGACGTCCGCCGCATAGGCGGCGCGGCGCTCCTCGTTGGTGAGCCCGTGCACAATCAGCCCTACCGTCAGGCCCAAAAAGCGGTATACCTTGCCCATCCACTCCGAATCGCGCTTGGCAAGGTAATCGTTCACCGTCACCACATGCACGCCCTTGCCCGTCAGCGCGTTCAGGTAAACGGGCAGGGTGGCCACCAGCGTTTTGCCCTCGCCGGTTTTCATCTCGGCAATGCACGCGCGGTGCAGCACAATGCCGCCCACCACCTGCACAGGGAAATGTTTCATGCCCAGCACGCGCCAGGCTGCCTCGCGGCAGGTGGCAAACGCCTCGGGCAAAATGTCGTCCAGGCTTTCGCCGGCGTCCAGCCGCGCGCGCAAAGCGGGCGTCATGGCGCGCAGCTCGCTGTCTGTCTTGGCGGCAAACTCGTCTTCCAGCGCCAGCACCTTGCTGGCAATAGGCTTTATTTTTTTCAGTTCTTTTGAAGAGAACGTTCCGAACATTTTTTCGAACAGGGACATGTTTTGCACCTCGTATGTTGAACCGGCAGGCGGCCTGCCGCCCGCCGGGGAAGCTGATGGCCTCCTGCAGTAAATACCCATATTATACTACTACCAAAGGGCAAAGCCTGTCAATGAACGGGGCGTGAATAAATGGCGCGCGGGCAAACGCAAAAAACCGGGCACCCTCCCGAAGGAAGGCACCCGGCCCGTGCGCTCAATGTATTTCCTGCTCAATCTCGGCAAAAATGTCGCTGGCAAAAAATTCGGTGATGGTAATGTTCAGCCCGTCGCACACCTTTTGAAGGGTGGACACCGTTGTGCTGTGGTTGCGGCCGCCCACGATGTTGTTCAGTGTGGACTGCGTCACGCCGCTCAGAACTGCCAGCTTGTTCACAGTAATGCCGCGCTCCCGGCACAACTGCAGGATCCTCTCGCGCACAGCCATACCGATCGTCATGACATTCCCCTCCTTGATACGATTCCAGGCCGCGGGCATATGGTAAATTCATATTTTTAGAATAACAGGTATCGCGCGCAAAATACAACCGCTTTTGGGATGAATTTTGTTCGGTTTTGTACGAATCTGCCGCAACGGGGGGAATCGTTTTATGCCTATTGCTGAAAGCGCTGCCCCAAAAGGCCGCAGCGCGCGCCGCAGGCGGCAAAAAGGCCTGTGCCCGGCGCGAAAAAAGACGGCGCGGCACCTTGAAAAATGCGCCGGAAAAGGATATAATGAAAACAGCCTGTGTTGTTAAAAAACTATCAAAGAAAACACCGCAGATCATTGGAGCAAAGGAGAAGGAGCATCGCTATGACTTATTCACATGAAGTAGAGCAAATGTGTCCCATCGCGAAAGGCCCGCACCACGGCCCGGCACCCATTCCGGAGGAAGGCCGCTGGGTAAAGGCGTATGAGATCAAGGATATCTCTGGCCTCACGCACGGCGTGGGCTGGTGCGCGCCGCAGCAGGGCACCTGCAAGCTGACGCTGAACGTGAAAAACGGCATTATTGAGGAGGCCCTGGTGGAGACCATCGGCTGTTCCGGCATGACGCATTCCGCCGCCATGGCGGGCGAAATTCTGCCCGGCAAAACCATTCTGGAGGCCCTGAATACAGACCTGGTGTGCGACGCCATCAACGTTGCCATGCGCGAGCTGTTCCTGCAGATTGTGTATGGCCGCAGCCAGACGGCATTTTCCGAGGACGGCCTGCCCGTGGGCGCCTCGCTGGAAGATTTGGGCAAGGGCCTGCGCAGCATGACGGGCACCATTTTCTCCACAAAGGCCAAGGGCGTGCGCTACCTTGAGCTGACAGAGGGCTATATCACCAAAGTGGCGCTGGACGAGAACAACGAGGCCATTGGCTATCAGTTCGTGCGCCTTGGCAAAATGATGGAGGATATCCGCCATGGGGTAGACCCGAAAACCGCCTACGAGAAGAATGTGGGCACCTACGGCCGCTTTGCGGACGCGCCCAAATACATCGACCCGCGTGAAGAGTAAAGGAGGACGAAACCATGGCTACATTTGAAAGTCAAGAACGCCGCATGCCCAAAATTAATGAGTGCCTGGCGGCCAACGGCCTCGAATCTCTCGACGCCTGCCGCGCCATGCTGCTGGAGAAGGGCATTGATGTGGAAGCCATTGTAAAGGGCGTGCAGCCCATTTGCTTCGAGAACGCCGTGTGGGCCTACACCCTGGGCACCGCCATTGCCGTGAAGCGCGGCCTGAAAAGCGCGGCCGATTGCGCCGCCGCCATTGGCGAGGGCCTGGAGGCCTTCACCGTGCCCGGCTCTGTGGCCGAGCAGCGCAAGGTGGGCCTGGGCCACGGCAACCTGGGCGCCATGCTTCTGCGCGACGAAACCGAGTGCTTTGCCTTCCTGGCAGGCCACGAATCGTTCGCCGCTGCCGAGGGCGCCATTGGCATTGCCCGCACCGCCAACAAGGCCCGCAAAAAGCCCCTGCGCGTCATTCTGAACGGCCTTGGCAAGGACGCTGCCTATATCATCAGCCGCATCAACGGCTTCACCTATGTAGAGACAGATTACGACTTCAAAACCGGCGAGCTGAAAGTGGTGCGCGAAAAGGCCTTCTCGGATGGCGAGCGCGCCGCCGTGAAGTGCTATGGCGCCAACGACGTGCTGGAGGGCGTTGCCATCATGAAGAAAGAGGCTGTGGAAGTCTCTATCACCGGCAACTCCACCAACCCCACCCGCTTCCAGCACCTGGTGGCCGGCACCTATAAAAAGTGGGCGATGGAGAACGGCAAAAAATACTTCTCTGTGGCCAGCGGCGGCGGCACCGGCCGCACCCTGCACCCGGACAACGTGGCCGCGGGCCCTGCTTCCTACGGCCTGACGGACTCTATGGGCCGCATGCACGGCGACGCCCAGTTTGCCGGCTCTTCCTCTGTGCCTGCGCACGTGGAGATGATGGGCCTGATTGGCGCCGGCAACAACCCCATGGTGGGCATGACGGTGGCCTGCGCCGTGGCCGCCAGCCAGGCCTGATTTGACGGCTTTTGCGTGCATCGGCGCCTGGCGTATCAAAATACGCGGCGGTGCCTGCTTTGCGCAAAATCCATCCAAACAGGCGTGTGGGCCTTGGAAAAGCGAGGCGGCGCGCGTTGCTGCGCCAAATGCATCCAATTCTGCACAGCTGCAAAACCAATCAAAGCCGCCGCACCCAAAAGGTGCGGCGGCTTTTGCTTGCCCGGGTGCAGCATGTATGGTATGATAACACAAACAGGCCGCGTGCGGTGCGTTTTGCCGCGCCCGCGGGCCTTTGGCAGCAAGGGGGGCCAGCCATGCGTTTTTTTGAACGGTTTTTCCAAAACAAGAAGGCGCCAAACACACAGCCGCAGGGGCAAACAGCGCAGCCAGGCGGGCCCCGGCCGGAGGAACTGCCGCCGGAAGAGGCGCCCGCCGCAGGGTGGGATGCCATTACACAGGCGATGGAGCGCCTTTACCCGGGCCAGAAGCAGCCGCTGCACTATGCGGCGCTGGTGAAATGGCGCTTTGGCGGCAACGACCCGCTGGACGGCATCAGCATTTATGACGGTGGCAGCTATTGGCATTTTGTCACCTATGGCTTTTCTGAACTGTATGAGAAGGAAGAAGAGACCCCGGAGATTAGTGGCTATGGGATGGAGTTCACGTGCAAGCTGAGCAAAGCTGGCCTTGCGGATGCGGACGCAGAGCAAAAGTGCCTTTGCGGCATTTTGCAGGCGCTGGCACGGATAAGCTTTACCAAAGGGGAAGTTTTTGGCCCCTTTGAATATATTTACACCGGCCAGGCACAGGGCATTGACGCCGGGCAAAGCTCGAACATCACGGGCTTTTTCACGGTGCCGGACGCAGGCCTGGGCGAAATCTGCACGCCGAACGGCCGGGTGCGGTTTGTGCAGCTGGTGGGCGCCACCGATGCCGAGCTGCAGCTTTTGCTTCACAAGCAGCTTACCGTGCGGCAGTTGTATGAAAAGCTGGGCACAGACGTCACAAGTTATCACAGAGCCTCGCTGGCATAAGCGCGGCAGAAAAGAGACATGGATGAAAACATGGAAACTGGCGGCCGCGTCCGCCGCGGCGGGCGCGGGGCTTTGCGCGGCCGGGCTTTGGCTGGGCGCGAACAAACTGTTTAACGAGGCCATCCGGCGCAAACAGACAAGCCCGGACGGCGGGGAGGACGCGGCGGACGTGCGCCTGCGCGCCGCTTTGCGCGCCGAAGGGCGCGCTTATCTGGACAGCGTGCCGCATGAATTCTGGCGCATGCAAAGCTTTGACGGGCTTTCGCTGGTGGCGGAATATATACCGGCGGCCGTGCCCACGCCGCGCACGCTGCTGTGCATCCACGGCTACACCTCCACCGGCCGGCGGGAGTTTTCGCCCGTGGCCCGCGCGCTGCGCGAGGCGGGGTACAACCTTATTTTGCCGGACGGCCGCGCCCACGGCCAAAGCGAGGGCGAATATGTGGGCTTTGGCGCCACCGACCAGCGGGACTGCCTTGCCTGGGCCTATGAGGCGCAGCGGCGCATCCCCCGGTGCGAGCTGGCGCTGTACGGCATCTCGATGGGGGCGGCCACCGTGCTGCTGGCCGGGGGCAGCGAGGCCCTGCCCGCGTGTGTGCGCGGCATTGTGGAAGACTGCGGCTACACCAGCGCCGCAGATGAGTTCCGCCATCAGGTGCGCACCCTGGCGCATGTGCCGCCCTGGCCGCTTTTGCCGCTTACCAACCGTGTGTGCCGCCGCAAGGCGGGTTACGATTACCGCGAGGCCAATGCCCTGGCCGCCGTGCAGCGCATCCGCGTGCCGGTGCTGTTCATCCACGGCGAAGAGGATGCCTTTGTGCCCACCTGGATGGGCCGCGCGCTGTATGAGGCCTGCGCCGCGCCAAAGCAGCTTTGGCTGGTGCCGGGCGCGCGCCACGCCATGAGCTATGCCGTGGCGCATAAAGAATATGTGCGCCGCCTGTGCGCCTTTTTGGCCGCGCTGCCCTGGCGCGGCGCGCAGGCATAGCGCCCCGAAGGCAAAGAAAAGGTGCCCGGCCCCAAAAGGGGCCGGGCACCATTTTTGCAGCGCAGCTTATTCCTCTGCGGCGCGCAGGGCGCCCGTCTGTTCAATTTCGCTAATCATATCCACACGCGTCTGGTGGCGCCCGCCCTCGTAGGTGGCCGCCAGCCATTCGTCCACAATCATTTTGGCTGTCTCAATGCCAATGACGCGCGCGCCGAAGGCGATGATGTTGGAATTGTTGTGCTGTTTGGATAAGCGCGCGGTGTACGGCTCGCTGCACACACAGGCGCGGATGCCGTGCACCTTGTTGGCAGCCAGCGAGATGCCCACGCCGGTGCCGCAAATAAGCACGCCGCCGTCCACTTCGCCGGCCGCCACCAGCTTGGCCACCCGGTAGCCGCTGATGGGGTAGTGGAAGCGCTCGGTGCTGTTTGTGCCAACGTCCAGCACTTCAATGCCCTTTTCTTCCAGATAGGCCTTGATCTCTTGTTTCATCTCTACGGCCACATGGTCGTTTCCAATTGCCAGTTTCATAAAAACCTCCTGTGAAATGCTTCAGTGTGCGAAACGGCCGCCATGCCCCGGCGCCGGTTTTGGGCGGGGCATGGCGGTGTGCGCCAAAAGCGCGGGCCGCGCGCAGAAGGGCGGCCCGGGCATGTTACAGATATTGCGGGTCTGCCATGCGTTTGCAGGCATAAATGGCCGCGCCCACGGGGCCGTTTTCCTGGTTGGGGCGCGAATAGCGCAGCCGGAGGTCCCGCTCGGGGTAGGGCTTGCGCGCATAGCGGTGCACCAGCGCTTCCAGCTGCTTGCAGGGGAAGCCTTCCATCTGAAGCAGGCCGCCGCCCAGCACCATGCAGTCCGGGTCGAACAGGTTGATTTCCAGCGCCACCACCTGGGCCATGCCCACCAGAAAATCCTGCATTACCGCGGTGTCCATGTGCCGGGCAAACAGCTGGTGAATGGGCGTCTGCGGGAAGTGTTCGGCCTGGATGCCCTCCAGCGCAAGGCCCGAGACAACCGTCTCCAGGCAGCTGGGGTTTCCGCATTTGCACACATGCCGGTTGCCGTATACGGGCAGGTGGCCCAGCTCGGCCGCCGCGCCGTGGTAGCCAAGCAGCAGCTTTTGGCCCAGCATGACGGCGTTGCCAAGGCCGGTGCCAAAGTAAATGGCCGTCACACAGCCGCAGTCCGTCAGGCCAAGGTCTTCCAAATCGAACAAAAGCAGGTTGTTCACATCGCGGTTGATATACACGGGCAGGCCCAGCTCGCCGCCAAGCTCCTGCACCACGGCGTAATTATCCGGGATGCCCTCGATGTTCGGCGTTTGCAGCACCACCGTGCGCGCACGGTTGATGGTGGAGGGAAAGCCGATGGAAACTGCCGCGGGCACCTCGCCCTGCAAATGGCGCGCGCAGTAGGCGCGAATTTGCTGTGCCAGCTTTTGTGTGGGCTGCGCCCCGTGTGCAAACACGGCCTGCGTGCTGAGCTGTTCGTACGCGCGCAGGTGAAGCGCCCCGTCCACAAGGGCAAAGCGCATATTGGTGCCCCCGATGTCGATGCCGAGCACCGGGTGCTGTAATGTCGTCATGATGACGCCCCCTTGCCTCAAAGCTTCACGCCGGTTTCCTGCGCGAACAGCCTTTTCATTGTATCGCATGCCGCCTTCAAATCGGCATCCAGAGAGAACAGGCCCGAAGAACCCATCACAAACACGTCGGCCCCGGCCTCATACAGGCGCCGGAAGGTTTTTTGGTTGCACGAGCCGTCTATCATGATTTTGTAGTGCCAGCCGTTTTCCTCGCGCAGGCGCGCCGCCTGCGCAATTTTTTCCAGCATTTCCTCAATAAAGGGCTGGCCGGCATAGCCCACGTCTACCGTCATCAGCGTCAGCACGTCAATGCGGTTCAAATAGTGCTGGCAATACGAAAGCGGGGTGGCGGGGTTCAGCGTCACACCCACCTGGCAGCCGGCGGCGCGAATGCGGTTCAGCGTGCGGAAGCAATCGGTGTTGATGGTTTCTGCATGCGGGCTTATCATGGCAGCCCCGGCCGCGGCGCAGGCGTCAATCCAGTCGTTGGGGTTCGTGGTCATCAGGTGCACGTCCATGGGCTTTTTGGCCACACGGGCGCACGCTTTCATAAAATCGGGGCTCAGGGTGATGTTTTTGCAGTAGTGGCCGTCCATGATGTCAATATGGTAGCCGTCCAGTTCCCCGTCCAGCACTTCTATTTGGTGCTTGATGTCCAGCAGGTCCATACACATCAGGCTGGCGGTAAATTCAGGCCGCATAAAACGCATACCTCCTCAGAATGATAAAATCCAGACCGCATAAAAAGTATACATCCTTAGAATGCCAAAGTCCAGACCAGATCAGTTCTTGCGGCTGGCGCCGAAGAAGCGGTCCAGCGTCACGGCCAGAATCAGCAGGCAGCCCATGGCCAGCTGCTGATAGTAGCTGGACACGCCCACCATGTTCAGGCCGTTGTTGATAACGCCGATGATGAGGCCGCCAATGACAACCTTGGGAATTTTGCCCACGCCGCCGAAGAACGAGGCGCCGCCGATGATAACGGCCTCGATGGCGTACGTCTCATAGCCGGTGCCTGCGTTGGGCTCGGCCGCGGCCAGGCGCGCAATGTTCACCATGCCGGCCAGCGCCGCGCACACGCCCGAGATGGCAAAGGCCAGAATGGTGTGCTTTTTCACCGTAATGCCCGCATACCAGGCCGACTGCGAGTTGCCGCCCAGCGCATACAGGTTGCGCCCGGCCTGCAGCTTGGCGGTGAAGAACGTCAAAATCACCGCCGTCACCACGGCCACCAGAATGGGCACCGGAATCAGCCCGAACACGTCGCCGCCCATGGTTTTGGAAAACGAAGCGGGCAGGCCGGAAACGGCGCGCGCATCTGTGATGATGTACACAAGGCTGCGCAGAATGGCCTGCGTGCCCAGCGTGATGATGAAGGGGGGCAGGCCCGTGGCCGTAACCAGAAAGCCGTTTACCATGCCAATGGCTGCGCCGAACACCAGCACGCCCAGGAAGATGGCCAGCAGCGGGTGCAGCCCAACGTTCACCATCAGCTGTGCGGTAAGCGCGCCCGAAAGCGCCATGGTAGAGCTGACGCTCAAATCGATGCCGCCCAAAAGAATGGCAAAGAACTCGCCCAGGCCCAGCAGAATGGTGATGGAGCTTTGCTCGATAATTTTGACCAGGTTGCTGCCGGTGAGAAAGCTGCCGGGCCGCAGGATGCCGAACACGGCCACCATCAGGGCCAGGATGGTGATGGTGCTGTATTTATCCCAATAGTCATTGAAGGTGAACTTCTTTTTCTGCAATGGTTTCAATTTCTGTTCCTCCCATCTCATCAGGCGCTTTGGCCGGCCTCTGCGGTGGCGGCCCTGGCCAGCTTTTCTTCTGTGGCTTCTGCGGCGTCATAAATGGCGGTGATGCGCCCGTCTGCCATCACGGCAATGCGGTCGCACAGGCCAAGCAGCTCGGTCATCTCGCTGGACACCACAATCACGCCAATGCCCCTGTCTGCCAGGCCGCGCATCAGCTTGTAAATCTCGCTTTTTGTGCCCACGTCAATGCCCTTGGTGGGCTCGTCAAAAATCAGCAGCTGCACGTCCGAGGCCATCCACTTGCCCAAAATCACCTTCTGCTGGTTGCCGCCCGAAAGCTCTACGGTAAGCTGGTCCAGCGAGGCGCATTTGATTTGGATATCCTCGCGCTGTTTTTCGGCAATGGCCTGCTCTTTCTTTTCGTTTGTGAAGCCGCCCAGGCCGTCCAGCGAAGAATTTTTCAGCTGGTAGGCAATGGAGATGTTGCGCTTATTTGAAAAGTTCTGGAAAAAGCCCGTCTCGCGCCGGTTTTCTGTCACAAGGCCAATGCCCTGGCGCAGCGCGGTGTACGGGTTTTTGATGGAAAGGCGCTTGCCGTGCAGAATAATCTCGCCCGAGGCCTTTGGCGCGGCGCCGTAAATGGCGCACATGGTTTCGCTTCGCCCTGCGCCCACCAGGCCGGAAAAGCCCAGAATCTCGCCCTGGCGAAGCTGGAACGAGACATCGCGGCAGCGCCCGTCCTTGCGCGTGAGGTTGCGGCACTCGAAAATCACATCGCCAAACTGGTAGTTCTCTTCCGGCGCGTGCTGGTAAGTGCCCTTGATTTCGCGCCCCACCATCAGGCGAATCATGTCGTCGGTGGTCAGGTCTGCCACCGGGTAGGTGCCCACATAGCCGCCGTCCTTCATGATGGTGATGCGGTCGCCAATTTGGGCAATTTCAGACAGTTTGTGCGAGATGAACACAATGCCCTTGCCCTCGCTGCGCAGCTGGCGGATGATGGTGAACAGCCGCTGCACCTCTTCCTCCGTCAGGCTGGAGGTGGGCTCATCCATCACAATCAGCCTGGCGTTGAACGCCACGGCCTTGGCAATTTCCACCATCTGCTTTTCGCTGATGCTCAGCTCGCTCACCGGGGTGGTGGGCTTTCTGTGGCCAAGGTTCACCTTTTCCAGCAATTCGCGCGTGCGTTTGTCCATCAGGGCCCAATCTACCACGGGGAAGGGGCCCGCCTTTTTCATGGGCAGGTGCCCCATGAAGATGTTTTCGCGAATATCCAGCCAGTTCACAACGCTCAGTTCCTGGTAGATGATGCTGATGCCGCCCTCGGCGGAAAGGTGGGGGGTAAGGCGCTTATACTCTTTCCCGCCCAGGCGTATCGTCCCCTCGTCCGGCGTATATACGCCGCTGAGCACTTTCATCAAAGTGGATTTCCCGGCGCCGTTCTCGCCAAGCAGAACGTGCACTTCGCCGGGGCGCACTTCAAAATTGATGTTGTCCAGCGCCACTACGCCCGGGAACCGCTTTGTAATGCCGCTCATCTGCACAATCGGTTCCATCCAGTTCTCCTCCTTCTTGACAGATATGGTGAGATGCTGCCGGCAAGCGGGCGCGCCCCGGGCGCATGCCGCGCGTGCGCCCGTTTGCCTACAGCACCTCTTTACAGGGCCCGGCCATGCGGCAGGCGCCGCATGGCCGGGCATGGAAACACTTCAAACACGCAGTGCGTCAGGCCAGATTCTCAGCAGCATTGTCAATGGTGATGAGGATCGGGTCGATGCGGGTAACGGGGATGTCAACAGTGGGCTCCATGGCGGCGTCCGTCTCCACGGCCTCCACCATCAGCTCCAGGCCCGTGGCGCCCACAAGGGCAGGGTCCTGCGCAACAGTGGCGCACAGGTTGCCGTCGGCAACCGACTGGATGGCATCCGCGTTGCCGTCTGTGCCGCAAACCTTGATGTCCTTGCCGGAAGCCTCCACAGCCTCCTGCACGCCCATGGCCATGGTGTCGTTGCAGCAGTAGATGGCCTTCAGGTCGGGGTGGGCGGTGATGTAGTTGGTGGCAAGGTCATAGGCCTTGGTGCGGTCCCAGTCGGCGGGCTGGCTGTCCACAACGGTCAGGCCGGCGGCCTCAAACGTTTCCGTGGCGCCGTCGCGGCGGTTGTCGCCGTTGATGGTGCCGGCTTTGCCTTCCACAATGGCCACTTCGCCTTCGCCGCCAATTTGCTCAATGAGGTATTCGGCGCCCATCTGGCCCACTTTCACGTTGTCGGTGGCCACATAGGCATACACGGCGCCGCCCAGCTCTGTCAGGGCTTCCATGTTGATGGCTTCATCGATGTTCACAATTTTGATGCCCTGCTCGGTGGCGTCGGCAATGGCGTTGTTCAGGTTCACGTCAGAGATGGGCGCCACGCCAATGGCCTTGTAGCCCTTCGAGATGGCGTTTTCCAGCAGGGAAACCTGGCCTTCCACGTCGTCCTCGGTGTTCGCGGCGTAGATGTCCACTTTGATGCCCAGTTCTTCGGCTTTGGCCTCAATGCCGTCGCGCATGGTCTGCCAGTACTGGCTGGACAGCACCTTCAGAATGACGGCGTATTCGGCGTCGCCCTCGGCCGTGCCTGCGCTGGCCGCAGAAGCAGACGCAGAGCCAGAGGCGGGCGCGCTGCTGGAAGCGGGGGTGCCGCCGCAGGCAACCAGGGTCAGGGCCATGGCCAGCGCCAGCACAAGTGCAAATGCTTTTTTCATGTTATCTCCTCCATTTTCATAATTTCCGGCCGGGTTGGCCGGCTGCGATTCCCGCGCGGCGGCGGGTAATCGTTTTCTCGTTTGCTATAATAGAATTTGGACAAATAAAAGTCAACAAGCCGGTTTCATTTTCATCGGAATGATGGGTAAACGATTGCTCAAATTGTGCAATATTACCGTAAAAAAAGGAAGAACTCTTCCAGAAACGGAAAAAACACGGAAAAGGCCCACCGGCGGCGCCGCAGGCGGCCTTAGATGGCGCGGGCAACCCAGCGCAGAATGTTGCCGAACAGGGTGGGGTAGCTTTCCCACGCCACAAATTCCGGCGAGCCCCAGTGTTCGACACAGTCGGAGGCAAAGGCAAAGCTGCGGCCCTTGCCGTATTCCATGCCGGCCATAAACGTGTCGCCGTCCCCAATGGTGGCAATCAGCTGCGCCTGCGGTTTGGCCTTGATTTTGTTGTAGCCAAGGAAGTGCGGCCACTCCGGTGCAACGCCCTGCAAAACGGGGTGGGATGCATCCTGCATGGTGGGCGTCACACCCTCGGGGTATTCCATGCGGTCGTCATAATTCAAAACCTCTACGGGCAGCACTTTGGCAAGCGGCGTCATGCCATAGCGCGCCTTGTTGGCCACGCCGGAAAAGCTGAGGTAGCCGCCGCACATGAACAGGCCGCCGCCCTGCTCCACATACTCGCACAGGGCAAGCAGGCGGTTGCCGCGGCGCACGCCCTTGAACGTCTGCGGGTGCAGCAAAAGCGTGTTGCTGCCGCAGTCGCTGAGAATGACGGCATCGTATTCCTTCAGCTGCTGGGCCGTGTCGGGGAAATGCAGCTGCGCAATGTGGTTCGGCATGTACGTTACCTCAAAGCCGTTGTGCTTCAGCGCGTCAATCAGCGGTGTGCCCGCCTCTTCATAACGGCACAGAGGCACAGAGTCAAAGCCCTTGGTGTGGGTCTCTGTCAGGCTCCAGGATTCGCCCGCCATCAGAATTTTCATTGTCTTTGTCATCCTTTCCTTTTTCTGATATTTGAAAAAGCCGCCGCACCGGGTGCGCCAGCCTTTCATTTTCCCCAAGTGCGTCCGCCCCCCTGGTGCGGCACCCGTTTTGAGTAAAGGATTACTCATCTTTGTTATCTAGTATAATCCGAAATCCCGGGTTGTCAATATGATAAAAAAACTATAACTATGCACACAAATTATGGGCAAAATGTTTGTGCAACTTGAATAAATGAAAGGAGCGCGGGCAGGCCTGCGCCGCCTTGCGCGGGCTGCGGCGGAAAAAGAAAAAACAGGGGGTGCGGCGTTGCTGTGCAACGCCGCACCCCCTGAGGTTTCCGGGCGAAGAAGGGGCCCGGTTTTATGGACAAAAAGCTCACCGCTGTGTAGAGGCGCGCTTGACCAGAAAGACGGGCAGCTGATAATAGTTTTTTGGCAAAGGCTTTTTACAAATCATCTCTAAAAGCAGCGTGGTGGCAAGCTCTGCCATTTTTGAAACGTCCTGATGCACGCTGGTGATGCCGGGCCCGCAGGCGGCCGCAAGCTGGCTGTCGTCAAAGCCGGTGAGCAGCACATCCTTCGGGACATGCAGGTTGTGCTCCCGCAGGGCGATAATTGCACCTGCCGCAATGGTGTCGGTGGTGCACATAATGCCGTCAAAGGGCACATTCCGGGCAAGAAGCTGCGCAATGGCGGCGCGCGCGTTTTCTATGGATACCTCCGGCAGGTTGACAGAGACGTCCTCCTGCTCGTGCAGGCCGTATTCCGCCAAAGCGCGCTGAAAGCCCGTGTAGCGGGCCAGCTGGTTTGCGTCGTTGCCCAGGCATTTTAAAATGACAATGCGCCTGCACCCGGCGTCCAGCAGCTCTTTTGTGGCAAGGTAGCCGCCCTGTTCGTTGTCCGATTCAATAATCACGCCGCTGTTTTTCTGGCTGCGGGAAGGGCGGTCTACATAAATGACGGGCAGTGTGTCCAGCTCGGAATAATTGCGCGTGCCGGAAATCAGCACAATGGCGCTGACGTTCTGGGCGGAAAGCGATTGGATGTGCTTGCGCTCCAGCTTTTCCGATTCGTTGGTGTTGCAGATAAGGCACGAATACCCCCGCTGGAACAGGTTGATTTCCAGCTTCAGCACAAGGCTGGAAAAGTGGGGGTTGGTGATGTCCGGCACAATAATGCCCACCACGTAGGTGCGGCTGGTGCGCAGGCCCTTGGCGCTCATGTTGGGCACATATTCGTTTTCGCGGATGATGCGCCGCACGCGCGCCTCTGTCTCTTTGGAAAAGCGGCCGTTCTGGTTGATCACGCGTGAGACAGTGGCCGTGGAAACGCCGGCCAGGCGGGCAATGTCCTTGATGCTTTTTCCCTTCTCCAAACAAAACCCTCCTTGCGCAAGCGCCCCCCCGCGCGGCTTACACGGCGGGCTGCGCCTCCGGGATGCTTTCGCCGCCGTGCTGCAGAATAATGCGCTTGCGGAATGTGGCGGGCGTCATGTTTTTCAGCTTCACAAAATTGCGGCTGAACGTTTTCACCGTGTTATAGCCCACCTCTATGGCAATGTCTGTGATGCTCATTTTGGTGGAAAGCATCAGCTCGCACGCCTTGTTCACGCGAAGATAGTTTAAAAAGTCTTCAAAATTGCGCTCGGCCTGGAACAGCAGAATGCGGTTCAGCTCCACCACTGTCACGCCGAACTTGTCGGCCACGGCCTGAATTTTCAGGTCCTCCTGGAAATTGTGATAGATATAGTTGAACACCTCAAAGCTCACGCTTTTTTCGCGCTCTTTAAACAGGTTGTTGGTGCCCGCGTAAATTTTGCGGTACTCCTTGGGCGTGACGCCCGTGCGGGCCGAAAACACCTTCAGCACATGCGAGGCATCCACAAAGCCCGTCATCTCGGCCAGCTCGTTCAGCGTCATGTCGGTGTACATCAAAAGGTCCATCATCTTCACAATGCGCATCTCGTTCACAAGGTCGCTGAAGGTGAGGCCCGTCACGTCCATCACATATTTGCTGATGGACGATTCGCTCATGTAAAACAGGCTGGAAAGCTCGCTTAACGTCTGCTTCTGGTTCAAATGCGAATAGATGTATTTGAAAATGGCGCCGCGCTCGTCCAGCTCGATGGAATCGCCCTTTTCGTTGCGGCAATCCCGTTTGCGCGCAAAGCGGGTGAAGTGGATAAGCAGCTCCATCAGTTTATTCGTCACATACACGTTGGAAAGCTCGCGCTCTTCGGGCACGTCCAGAATGGATTCAATGCCCGTCTCGTTTTTGATCTCGTTCAGCACGCGCAGAATGACGGCGGCCTCCTCTTCCGTGCACTGCACAATGGGCGTGCTTTGCACGCTGGAGAGGATGTTGAGAAAGTTGTTGCCCGTGTTGTAGCCAAACTTGATGGTGTTGTTGATAAAATCGGAATTGTAGATGATTTTGAAAAACTCCAGCGGTGCATCCACCGCCGTAACCTCGGTGATTTCCCACGGCAGAATGGCCACGAAGGTGTGGGGGCGTATTTCATAGCTTTTGCTGTCCACCGTCATGCTGCCGTGCCCTTTTGTGAAGAACAGGTAGCGCGCCGCCTGGTGGATCAGGGGCTTCGTGGGCGTGTCGATGTATTCAATGTCAAAACTGCACAGCTTTCGCTTGTCATAGCTGGAGCAGAACTGGTCCTGTATCTCGGTGATTTGATTGCCCATGTCAAAGGGCCTCCTTTGCGCATCAATGTGCCTTGTGTGCACAGAAAGAAAGGGGGGCGCGGCGCGCACGCCCCCGTCTTTCTGCATGCCCGGCGGGGCAGTGCCCCACGGGGACGGTTGTGCCCCGCCCGCACCGGCGGCCGGGGCACAACTGGCGCGGGCGGGGCCGCGCTGTGTTACATTTTTTCGGGCGCGCTTACGCCAATCAGGTCAAGCGCATTGGCCAGCGTAATCTTGGTGGCCTGCAGCAGGGCAAGGCGCTGGTTGGTCAGCTCGGCATTTTCGTTGCCCAAAATTTTGTGCGCGCCGTAGAAGCTGTGGAAATACTGCGCCAGCTTCTGCACATAGTTGCAAATTTTGTTGGGCGCATAGGTGGCGGCGGCGTCGGCCACCGTGTCGGTGAAAGCGGCAATATGCTTCAGCAGGGCAGTTTCCTTTTCGCTGCCCAGCAGGTCGTACGTCTCGCGCGGCTGCACCTCGGGTGCCTGGCGCAGCACCGAGCAGATGCGCGCGTGGGCGTACTGGGCATAGAACACGGGGTTGTCGCTGGTTTGCGAGCGGGCCAGGCCCAAATCGAAATCCATGTGCGTGTCCACCGCGCGCTCTACAAAGAAATAGCGCGTGGCGTCGTTGCCAATGTCCTCACGCAGCTCGCGAATGGTGACGGCGTTGCCCGTGCGCTTGGACATCTTCACTTCCTGGCCGTTCTCCACCAGGCGCACCATCTGAATCAGCACAATGTCCAGGCTTTTCGGGTCGTGCCCCAAAGCGGCAATGGCGGCCTTCATGCGGGGAATATAGCCGTGGTGGTCTGCGCCCCACAGGTTGATCAGCTTGGTGTAGCCGCGCTCGTATTTGAACATGTGGTTGGCAATGTCCGGCGTCAGGTAGGTGTAGGCGCCGTCCTTCTTTTTCAGCACGCGGTCTTTGTCGTCGCCAAACTGCGAGGTGCGCAGCCAAACCGCGCCGTCCTCTTCATACATCAGGCCCTTTTTCTCAAACACGGGCAGCACTTCGTCCACACGGCCCTCGTCCACAATCCACTGTTCGCTCACCCAGCTGTCGAAATCGCAGCCGAATTCGTGCAGGTCCTGCTCAATTTTGGCAAGCTGAATGTGGTAGCCCTCCATTTTGAAGAACGGAATGGCCTGCTCTTCGGGGGCGTTCAGCCATTTGTCGCCCACCTTGTCCTTAATCTCCTGCGCAATGTCGATGATGTCCGGCGAGTGATAGCCGTCCTCGGGCACGGGGTAATCCGTCTTGCCGAACAGCTCGCAATAGCGGGCATATACGCTTTGGCCGAACACCCACATCTGGTGGCCGGCGTCGTTGATGTAGTATTCGCGCAGCACGTCATAGCCGCTGGCCTTCATCAGGCGGCACATGCAGTCGCCCCACACGGCGCCGCGGGCATGGCCCAGGTGCAAGTTGCCCGTGGGGTTGGCGGAAACATACTCCACCAGCACGCTTTCGCGCTTGCCGGAATAGTTCTGCCCGTATTTGGCGCCTTTTTCCAGCACGGTGTTGATAATGCTGGAAATGGCCGTTTTCTTCATGCGGAAGTTGATGAAGCCCGGGCCCGCGATTTCAATTGTTTCCACGTTATCAAGGCTTTGCTCCAGCTTTTCCACAATGGCCTTCGCAATCTCCTGCGGGGCCTTGTGCACAAGTTTCGGAAGCCTCATGGCGATGTTGGTGGAATAGTCACCGTTCGCGGTGTCTTTGGGGATTTCCACCATCACCAGGCCGGCCTCCGGCTCCATGCCGTAGACGTCGTTCACAGCCTTGGCGATCGCGCTTGTCAGGCTCTGTTCAATGTTGTTCATGTGGCTTCTCCTCACTTTTGTGTTTTTCGCCTGCCCCTCAAAGCAGGCGGCGCCGCGTTTTCTGCCATTGCGACACGTTTTATATATTATACCCATTATAATAAGAAAACACAAGTGCCAGTGTGCACAGATATGCCGGTGTGCGCCCGGGGCATAGAAAGGGGAAAAGGGGGAACCATACATTTTGGCACACCTGGCAAACATCTGACGCACGCTTTGTACACTTTGAACAAAACGCCCTAAAATCTGTGTACTTGGTATAGGGAAAATAGGGAATTTTTACAATAAAAATGGCGTCAAAAATCCCTTTTATCAAAACAGATGCGTTATAATGAAACCAGAAACTCAGAAATTGTGGAAGGGCGCGGCGCCATGAGTGCACGCGTGGCACGTTCGCCAGGCCACATTGCGAGTCGTTCAGCCTGCGGCTTTTGACAGGGGCTGCAGGCGGTTGGTGAACAGGGGGGCGGGCCCGCCCCCGCAAACTTTCTCCGCAGAGGATGTGCGGAGAAAACATTTTGACAGGAGGACAAGACAATGGTTGGTATCCATGTAACGAGCGAGATTAAGCCGCTCAAAAAAGTACTTCTTCACAGGCCGGGCAAAGAGCTGTTGAACCTCACGCCCGATACGCTGGGGCGTCTTCTGTTCGACGATATCCCCTTCCTGAAAGTGGCCCAGGCCGAGCATGACCGCTTTGCCGAAATTCTGCGCGAGAACGGCGTGGAAGTGGTGTACCTGGAAGACCTGATGGCGGAAGTGCTGGACGCAGACCCCGCCGTGCGCAAGGAATTCCTGGAGCAGTTCATCCGCGAGGCCGGCATCCGCACCAAACACTGGCAGAAAATTGTGTACGATCATCTGGACAAAATCAAAGACAACAAGGAACTTGTGCTGAAGACGATGGAAGGCGTGAACCTGAATGAGTTCGACGTGGATGCCGAGAACTCTCTGGTAGACCTTGTCAGCGAGCCCAGCAAGCTGATCATCGACCCGATGCCCAACCTCTACTTCACGCGCGACCCGTTCGCCTCCATCGGCAACGGCGTCAGCCTGAACCGCATGTATTCCGTCACCCGCAACCGCGAGACCATCTATGCGGAATACATCTTCAACCACCACCCCGATTTCAAGGGCCATGTGACGAAGTTCTTCGACCGTTACAACCCCTTCCACATTGAGGGCGGCGACATTCTGAACCTGAACGACAAGGTGCTGGCCATTGGCATTTCCCAGCGCACCGAGCCGGACGCCATCGACATGATTGCCCGCAACATCTTCGCCAGCGAAGATTCCACCATCGAGACCATTCTGGCCTTCAACATCCCCAACAGCCGCGCGTTCATGCATCTGGACACCGTGTTCACCCAGATCGATGTGGATAAGTTCACGGTGCACCCGGGCATCCTTGGGCCCCTTCAGGTGTTCGAAATCACCCCGGGCAAGGACGGCGAGCTGAAGGTGCATGAGATTGACGACACGCTGGAGAACATCCTGGCCAAATACCTGGGCCTGCCCAAAGTGACGCTGATTCAGTGCGCGGGCGGCGACACCATTGCCGCCGAGCGCGAGCAGTGGAACGACGGCTCGAACACGCTGTGCATCGCCCCGGGCGTGATTGTGGTGTACGAGCGCAACGACGTCACCAACGAAGTGCTGCGCAAGGCCGGCCTGAAGGTGCTGGAGATGCCCTCTGCCGAGCTGAGCCGTGGCCGCGGCGGCCCCCGCTGCATGAGCATGCCGCTCATCCGCGAAGACTAAGCACGGCTTCGCAAAACACACCGTTCTGTCCTGTCTGGCGGGGGCGCCAAGCCCCCGCCGCATCTGGGCATTGATAACAAAGAAAAAGAAAGGAAAATGTGATTATGGCTGTTAGTTTGAGTGGGAGAAGCTTTCTGAAACTGCTGGATTTCACCCCGGCGGAAATTCGTTATATGCTGGAGCTGTCGAAGGAGTTCAAGCGCCTGAAGCTCACCAACACCCCGCACCGTTACCTGCAGGGCAAGAACATCGTTCTGCTGTTTGAAAAAACCTCTACCCGCACGCGCTGCGCGTTCGAGGTGGCCGGCATGGACCTGGGCATGGGCGTTACCTTCCTGGATCCGGGCTCCAGCCAGATGGGCAAAAAAGAGAGCATTGAAGACACCGCCAAGGTGCTGGGCCGCATGTATGACGGCATCGAGTACCGCGGCTTCGACCAGGAGCTTGTCGAGCAGCTGAGCCGCGATTCCGGCGTGCCCGTGTGGAACGGCCTGACGGACGCTTTCCACCCCACGCAGATGCTGGCTGACATGCTGACGGTGGAAGAGAACTTCGGCAACTGCAAGGGCCTGAAGTTTGTGTTTATGGGCGATGCCCGCAACAACGTGGCCAACAGCCTGATGGTGGTTTGCGCCAAGCTGGGCGTGAACTTTGTGGCCTGCGGCCCGAAGGAGCAGATGCCCGCGGCCGACCTGGTGGAAACCTGCAAGGCCATTGCCGCCGAGAACGGCAGCACCATCACCCTCACCGACGACGTGAAGGAAGGCACCAAGGGCGCCCACGTCATCTACACCGACATCTGGGTTTCCATGGGTGAGCCCGACAGCGTGTGGGCCGAGCGCATCAAGCTGCTGAAACCCTACCAGGTGAACAAGGAAGTGATGGCCAACGCCGACCCGAACGCCATCTTCATGCACTGCCTGCCCTCCTTCCACGACCTCAACACCTCCATCGGCCGCGACATCAACGAGAAGTTCGGCATTCCCGAGATGGAAGTTACCAACGAGGTGTTCACGTCCAAGCAGTCCAAGGTGTTCGACGAGGCCGAGAACCGTATGCACACCATCAAGGCTGTGATGTACGCCACGCTGAAATAAGGTTTTTTAAGGAGCTGTTCGCTAGGCTATGAGCAAAAAGAAGTTAGTCATCGCCCTCGGGGGTAACGCCTTAGGCAATACCCCCGAGGAACAGCTGGAGCTTGTGAAAGAGACTGCCAGCACTATTGTAGACCTTGTGGAAGAGGGCTACGACGTCGTGGTGGGCCACGGCAACGGCCCGCAGGTGGGCATGATCAACCTGGCAATGGAGTTTTCCGCCAACAACGGCGGCAAAACGCCGGCCATGCCGTTCCCCGAGTGCGGCGCCATGAGCCAGGGCTATATCGGCTATCACCTGCAGCAGGCCATCCAGCGCGAGCTTGCGCGGCGCGGCATTGACAAAGAGTGCGCCAGCGTTGTGACGCAGATGGTGGTGTCGAAGGACGACCCCGCCTTCCAGAAGCCCACAAAGCCCGTTGGTTCGTTCTATTCGAAAGAGGACGCCGATAAAATTGTGGCCGAAAAGGGCTACACCTTTGTGGAAGACGCCGGCCGCGGCTGGCGCCGTGTGGTGCCCAGCCCCCTGCCCACGCGCATTGTGGAGCTGAAAGTGGTAGAACAGCTGGTGGCAGCCGGCGATGTGGTTATCACGGTGGGCGGCGGCGGCATTCCCGTTGTGGAGACGGCCGACGGCCTGTGCGGCGTGGCGGCTGTCATTGATAAGGACCGCTCTTCTTCGAAGCTGGCCCTGGACATTGATGCCGACATGCTGGTGATTCTCACCGCGGTGGACCGCGTGTGCATCAACTTCAACAAGCCCAATCAGAAAGAGCTTGCCGAGATGAACGTGGAAGAGGCCAAGCAGTACATTGCAGAAGGCCACTTTGCGCCCGGCAGCATGCTGCCGAAGGTAGAGGCCTGCCTCGACTTCGTGCAGAACAATAAATCCGGCGGCACTGCGCTGATTACATCCCTGAAGCGTGCCAAAGAGGCGCTGAGCGGCGCCACGGGCACCATCATTCGCAAATAAGGCGCAGAAATATTTTTATGATCTTCTTTATGAGGAGGAGAGAAACATGGCTGATACCAAGAAAAAAGCGAAAAAGATGCTATCGTCCTTTACCATCCTGTTTATTATTCTGTTGGTAGTGGCGCTGGCATCTGTTGTTGTCTCGATGGTTGCACCGGATAGCGGCGTTGTGGCCGCCAACCTGAGCAGCTTTACCATGGCGCCGGTGCGCGGCTTTGCCGACGCGCTGGATGTGTGCGTGTTCGTTATGGTGCTGGGCGGCTTTTTGGCCATCATGACCAAGACGGGCGCGCTGGACACCGGCATTCAGGTGCTGGTGCGCAGCCTGCACGGCAAAGAGCTGGTGCTCATCCCTGTGCTGATGACCATTTTCTCCATCGGCGGCACTACATACGGCATGTGTGAAGAGACGGTGCCGTTCTACCTGCTGCTGGCGGCCACCATGTTCGCGGCCGGGTTCGACCCGCTGGTGGGCGCGGCCATCGTGCTGCTGGGCGCCGGCGTGGGCTGCCTGGGCTCTACGGTAAACCCGTTTGCTGTGGGCGCGTGCATCGACTCGCTCACCAGCATCGGCATTGAAGTGAACCAGGCCATCATCATTCCCCTTGGCATTGCGCTGTGGCTGGCTTCCCTGGTGGTTGCCATCCTGTTCGTTATGAGCTATGCCCGCAAGGTAAAGGCCAACAAGGGCTCCACCATTCTGTCTCTGCAGGAAATGGAAGAGGCCAAGGCCGCTTACGGCGAGAAGGAAATTGCAGCCGATGCGAAGCTCTCCGGCACGCAGAAGGCCTGCCTGATCATCTTCGCTGCTGCGTTCGTGGTCATGGTTATTGGCTTCATCCCCTGGGGCAGCTTTGGCGTTACTGCGTTTGAGGGCTGGTCTGCTTTCTTCACGGGCCTGCCGCTCGGCGAGTGGTACTTCCAGGAGGCCACCACATGGTTCCTGTTCCTTGCCATCCTCATCGGCATCGTGGGCAAGCTGAGCGAGAGTGAAATCGTGAATACGTTCCTCTCTGGCGCCGGCGATATGATGAGCGTTGTCATGGTGATTGCTGTGGCCCGTGGCGTGTCTGTGCTGATGGGCGACACCGGCCTGCGCGACTACATTCTGGCTTCCGCCGCAAACGCGCTGCAGGGCATGCCTGCCATCGTGTTTGCCCCGCTGAGCTACCTGCTTTACATCGTGCTTAGCTTCCTCATTCCGTCTTCCTCCGGCATGGCTTCCGCCTCTATGCCCATCATGGGCCCGCTTGCCCAGCAGCTGGGCTTCAGCCCTGAAGTGATGGTGCAAATCTGCTGCGGCGGCAACGGCCTTGTGAACCTGTTCACGCCGACCAGCGGCGCCATCATGGGCGGCCTTGCGCTGGCCCGTGTGCAGTACAGCACCTGGCTGAAATTTGCCTGGAAGGTGATCCTCGTCATTGGCGTCATCAGCATCGTGATTCTCACGGGCGCCATGATGATTCTCTAATAGCTCCCTCTCAGACAGGCCCGGTTTCCGGGCCGGCAGCTGACAGGGCCCGGGAAACCGGGCCCTGTTTTTTTGTTTGAATCTTTTGACAATCGCAAAATTGCCGCTCTTTTCTCCCTTCGCTTGGCACTTGGAGCGAAATCTTTTTACTCTTTCCAACAGGGCAGGGAAGCTTATATCGCTCACGCGCATCAAAAACAGAGGCGCCTGCCTGAACAGGCCGACGCCTCTGCACGGTTTGGCGCAGAAACAGGGGGCGGCGCACCCGGCTGTGCCGCCCCTGCGGCAGGGCCCGGCAAAGGCGCGCCACAGCGCACAGGCGGGTAGCGGGGCGGGCGGCCACGCGCCGCGCCCGCCCTGCCTGCCACAGAAAAAGCCCCGGGGCCGTGCGGCACCGGGGCTTGGAAAGATTTTTGGCTGTGATAACTGCCGGTTAGCGCTTGCTGAACTGAGGCGCACGGCGGGCAGCTTTGAGGCCGTATTTCAATCGTCTGAGCGATGATTTTCCTTGATATTCCGGGCTTTTTTGAGCCTCGGCCCCTCGGTTGTCCTATTCCTTAA
>PPYF01525040.1_pt1 | contig 44273 bp, 28 predicted proteins | sample 1559871 | NCBI WGS metagenome assembly PPYF01 (sample SAMN08240021, study PRJNA423297) | Human gut metagenome, whole genome shotgun sequencing project.
CACCGCTAACTGTCCCGCCAGTACCTACTCCGGCCACAAAGATATCGACTTTCCCCTCGGTATCTCTCCATATTTCCAGGCCGGTTGTGCGTAAATGCATGGCGGGGTTAGCAGGATTCTCAAACTGCTGCAAGATAACAGAACCCGGAGTGGCTGCTTTCAACTCTTCCGCTTTGGCTATGGCTCCTTTCATTCCGTCCGCACCGGGCGTCAGAACCAGTTCCGCCCCCAAAGCTTTCAGAAGATTACGCCGTTCGACGCTCATTGTGTCGGGCATAGTCAATATAAGTTTATATCCCTTGGCAGCAGCTACGAAAGCCAGTCCTACACCGGTATTCCCACTGGTAGGCTCGATAATGGTAGCTCCCGGCTGCAAAACACCTTTCACTTCGGCATCTTCAATCATTGCCAACGCCACACGGTCTTTTACACTCCCCGCCGGATTAAAGTATTCGAGCTTCACTACCAGACGAGCTTTCAGACCATTACTCTTATTATAATTGCTGAGTTCCAACAACGGGGTATTACCAACCAAATCCGTCAATTTTCTTGCTATCTTTTCCATATATATCTGTTTTTAATTTCCTCTGTTTTAATATATGACAAAGATAAGGCGGATTCTGTTCAGGGAAAATACCACAGATGTGGTAAATTCATACCACATCTGTCTGAGTGAAAAGCCGGTTATACCTAAATCTTCTTATTTTCTAAGACTCTTTACCGATTTTCTGATAACGCAGTAAAGCTTCCAAGAAGTAATAATCGGCATAGACTAAAGGAACATCTATCTCTTTTCCATGCGGCAGACTACCCGTAGAATGCATTAATAAAAAACCTGCATTACTCCCCGGTACTGCCCTGTACTGCTCTGACGCCAAACTATGAATCATCGTAACAGCCGAATCATAATATTCCGGATTCTTCGTATATTGATATAGCTCAAAAAGGGCAGAGGCGGCAATAGCGGCAGCAGATGCATCCCTTGGAATATAGCCTATCTTTGTCTCATCAAATTTCCATTTCTTTGTATATCCGTCTTGTCCCGCATTAAAATCCCACAAAGGAACTTTGTCTTCCGGCAAGGAAGGGTTATGCAAGAAGAAATCGGCCATCTTCTGTGCAACGGACAAATACTTTGAGTCTCCGGTTTCCCGATATACCATTGTAAAACCATAGATTCCCCATGCCTGCCCTCTCGCCCAAGCCGAATTGTCGGCATATCCCTGGGCAGTGGCACGGTCCCTGACTTCGCCCGTTATGGTGTCATAATCGACTACATGGTAACAACTGAAATCCTCGCGGAGATGATTCTTGATAGTTGTGTTGGCATGTGTGACAGCTACATCATAATACTTTTTGTCCCCGGTTTCCCTAGCTGCCCAAAAGAGCAACTCAAGATTCATCATATTGTCAATAATCACAGGAAATTGCCAGATTATCGTGTCATGATGCGATTTGCCCCTTTCCCATGACTGGATGGAATGGACGTTCGGATTATACCGTGTCATCAATGAATTCGCCGTCTGTACCAGAATGTCCCTGTAACTCTCATTCTTTGTCAAAGCAAAGCCTTTGCCAAAGCTATTGTACATCATAAAACCGACATCATGGTCTTTCGTATTAGTTCGGTTCGGTTCAAGAGGCAATGTCCATTCCACTGCCTTCTCTTTCCAACAGCTATCATTGGTGAACTCGTATAAGAACCACAAAGTGCCCGGAAAAAAGCCGCTTGTCCATCCGTAAATATCCGTCGTAGACAAACTGCCGTCTTTTTTCGTACTCCTGGGATACCGCCCGTTCGTATCACCCAAAGACTCCAGCATATAGCGGGTTTGTTCACATGCATAGTTCATATTTTCCCCGATAAATTGCTTTTTACTATCTGTGCCCGTACAACCCGCCAGTAAAAGCAATATCAAGCTATAAAAAGCGAATCTGCTATTTCTCATTTTCATTCCTGTCATTATATTCTTACTCACCTTCATTAAATAAAAGCGTTCCTAACCCCAGACATTGCGCGTTCCAGCTCTCGCCACCTTGCCCGCGTACTTTCTCCACCACTTGGCGGGTATATTCCAGTTCCGATTCCGGAAGACCTTTCCTGTTATAATAATGATTGTACACCATCTCGTAGATAGGTTGGAGTTTTCCCCTGTCCGTAGCCGAGATAGAACTTCCGTACACATTTCCCTGGAAAGGGACATCGTCATTGCCCAGATTGTATTTCGCCATATATTCAAAACCTTTCAACAAGCGGTTGTCCATGCTTCCATACAAATCAATCCCCTGCTTCCATGCCACTTCACAGGATTCTGCCAGTCCGCCTATTCCGTATTGGGCATGTGTCTGGTCCCTGCCGCTTTCAAAATTCTGTCCGGTTTCATAGATATTATTCTGCAATGTACCGTTGCTGCCTTCGGTTGTTGAAGTATAGAAAGTTATTGCCCTGTCGAAAATCTCCTTATCATCCAAAAATACGCCGACTGCCAGATGCATTTTGGTAATCGCAGTATCCCAGTTTCCCGCACGTCCGCGTTTCCAATCTTTAATCAGCTCGTAAAAGACATCTTTAAACATCTTTTCCGCCCGCGCTATATCTTCTTCTTTCCATCCTGCATCCGTATAACGAAGTATTTCGGCTGCATTTATCAGATTGAAACCATACCATGCCGACATCAACATATCATCTCCGCCAGTGAAAGCCTTCAATGTGCCCGACCAGGCATTCAATATCTCAATCGCCTTGTCTGCATAACGCTGTTCTCCCGTGATAACCCACATCAAAGCACAGTGGTATGCCATCTGCGAATCACCGCTCATCGCTCCCGCAGCGGTACTGTTCACCCCTTCCGTTCTTTCTACTTCCGCATAAGGTCCCTGTACCACATAATTTACGTTCGCATCGCCTTTCAGCAGTTCATAACCCAGCTTCCAGGGTTTTGCATAATAAAAAGCCTGTTTCTTTATCCTTGCCATATCCTCATAAGTGAACAGGATGCCCGGATGCGAGAAAACCTTGACCACTTGCGGCTTCACTTCCTCTTTCGAAGAAATGATAATATCCTTCATATCATCGGATGAATCACAACTTACCGCTGCGAAAAGCAATAATAAAAATGCCCAATATCTAATAATCTTATTCATATTCAAGTATATTTTAATAGTTTACTTCCACTCTTTCAGCGGAGTTATTTTATACTTCGCTTTTGTATTCCGGGGAATCAGTTTCACGCAATATCTAGCTTGTGCCAAGGCAGGAATCGAAGTTTCAAAACCAATCAGAGTTACGCCGTCATTAGGTTCATCATAGGAGTTGGAAGACTTGGCAGGAACACTTCTCAACTTTATCTTCTGATTGGACTCTACTTTGAATATCATTTTCTTACCTTTCTCGGTTAGTTCCAAAGTACAATCATTGAGTTTTCTGACAGCGGCTCTGGTAACCATCGTCCAGGTCAGTTCCGTCGGTTTGTCCAGTGTTTCGATTTCATCCTGCACTACGACAAAACGATTATCAATAACGGCAATTCCTCTGTTGCACGATTTCACCTGACTCTTATAGGCATTCGACAAGTCTGAAACAAGATGCATGAAGCCGGCAGAGTCTCCGTAACTGTCAATACGGGTATAACCGTTCACATTCTGCTTCTTATGGTCAAACGCCAATGTGTTGTGCGAGAAATTATTGTACCGGTAAACATCCCATCTCTGTGAGTTCTGCTTTCTGTTCCACAAGTCAATTCCTACGGTTTCCAAAGATGTATAGTCCTGCGGCCCGAGGTCAATCGCCCAACGTACGCCGTCCGCTTCCATAATGAATGAACCTATATCCATATGGGAATGGTTGGCTCCGGCACGTCCGGTCTTAAGACCTACAAATATGGCATCGGGGTCAGTCCAGGAAGTTCTCATAGAGCCTACCGGAGTCACGCCCTGGCCAACCCATAAGTTGCGGGACGGCGGAAGAATATGTTCCAAGTCGATATTCTTTCCCCATATCATCAATGCCGGCAGGATTCTGTTCTTAGCGAATGAGCTGCCTTTCTTTTTTGTGAGATAGTGGTACTGGCTCCACAAAACAGTCGAATCATGCATCTTGTCCGCAAACCAGAAAAGGGTAGGATTCAAAGAGGTGGCATCGCCACTGTCACCATAATTGAAACTCTCCTTTGAAGGAGTAATCATATTCTCTATGAAATAAGCGGAAGGTAGGAAACCTTCCATTGAAGACAGTCCGAAGTCCGTATGAAAGAGCTTTTCGACAACAGACAGGAAGAGCACATTGAAACTGGTGCCGTAAGACCAGTAGGTAAATCCTTCAGGATAAGCACCGTCCGGCACATATCCTTTCATCGGCAAGGCAAGAGAGGAAACAGCCCTGTCCACAACTACTTTTGCAATCTCCGGCATGTCTTCGTAAACCGCTATGGCACCATACGCCATTCCGGCGTTGCACACTTGATTCCAGTTATGGCCTGAAGAAAGCCAACTATTATTGTCTGCACTGAAAGAAGTGTCTATCCCTTTCTTGATAATGGCATCTTTGATTTTAGTCCTCGACGGCTCTGACAAATCATGGTATAGCCAGTCGTAACCAATTGCCATAGCCAAGGTCATTTCCGCCACATCTAAAAAGTGGGAAGGGTTCCAGTCTTCAAAATCAGCAATGGCAAGCATTTCCTTTTCCGCCCTTGCTTTAAACTGCTCGTCCGAAGTGATGCGATAGGAATAAGAGAGATAGAAAATCCGTCGCAAGGCTTCGCGCGAGACTGCCAAAAGCCTGCGCCCGGTCTTTATCCGCTTCACGGCATCGACCTCAAACAGTTTCCGGGATTCCGACTGAATCACATCATCTATCTTTTTCCATAGCTGGTTCTTTTCAATATTACTTTTTATTTGCTGAATATCACTGTCGAACAGCAGTAGTCGGGGATGTTCGCCAAAATCTGCCGTTTTATCCAAATGCTTCAATTGGGCATTGGCTTCTATCCCTCCGGCGAGGGATAGAAGTATGTATAATAATAGAAATTTAATTGTTCTCATATTGTATATCCGATTAATAAAGTGTTCCTTCTATCGTGAGATTATAGATACCCATATTGTGAGTATAATCAGGATGTTGTATTATCCGCAATGCAACAGGTTCGTCCGAAATATTCTCCAATTCCCACGATAAAACCGTTACTTCATCTACCTCATCACTAACAGCATAATCCGTCCATTTGTCATCGCCTATTCCTTTTATTTGCAGTACGGCTTTACTTTTCCTATCAGCATCACCCGCAGTAATCTTCGCCACTATTGACTTGACTCTACCAAAAATCGGTGTTTCCAAAGCGCCGCCTTCAGCAAAGTTCTTCAACAACAGGCGCCCTTGTGTCGCACCATTTGCATTCGCAGGGGGACGCGTAGTGCTCTGTACACGTCCTTGATAAATCTTAGTACGTATGTTTCTTCCTTCCACTTCGCGGTCAAAATACAACTCTTCGTAGAAAGTATTCCGGTCCGGGTCCGCTCCTGTTTCAGTTACCTTATACAGGTTCAGTTCTCTAAACCGTTCATCCATCAACGTCACATCAACCGCTTCTTCCGGCAGCAGGTCTGTTGCTCCTTCTATCACCAAATCATAGATAGCCAATGAATTTCCTTTGGTAATAACAGGGTCTTGCATAATACGAATGGCTACCGGATTAGCGGAAACATCATTCAATTCCCATTTCACAGGCGAATTTGCCGTAATATCCTCACTCATGGCAAGGTCTTTCCAGTCACTGGTTCCTTTATCGCGATACTGTATCAAGGCACGGGTGGCTACATCTCCGGCAGTTCCGGCAGAAAGAGCCAAAGAGATTTTACTTACTGAACCCAACACGGGGAATTCAATATATCCTCCGCCTGTTCCTATCTGCAAACGCCCCTTAGAGGTGTCCTCTCCATAAATGGAAATACGATTCTCCGTATAATCGATACGGCATCCGTGCAGCCGCACTTTCAATACTTGTTCTCCTATTGTCCTTTCGAAATAGCCCTCTTTGGTATTCCAGTTTCCTCCGGGGAAAGCCGAACCGTCGCTGGCTTTAAAGGTCTTTATACCTTCACCGTCATTATAGAACCCTTCATTGAACAAGGTGTTTTCAGGTGACGGCCCCGGCTCAACAGGAGATTCGCATAAAGTCCCTTCCAACTTAAAATCATAGATTGCCAAAGCGGTGGAAGAGGTTGCCCCATCCGCAACAATCTTCACGTAAATCGGATATTTCATAATTTTCTTATCCAATACCCATTCACAGGCATTTGTGCCGGAAAGGAGCGGGCTTGTCGCATAGACTTCCCAGTTTCCGCCTTTTGCCTTAATCATCAACACGACTTTTGTACCTGTGTTATCGACAGAACCATTGGCGGCTACCAGTGAGATTTTCGAAACACTGCCCAACAGTCCCGTCTCTATGGCTCCGGTATTGGCATCCAACAGAATACGTCCGTCCGAGGTCGTACTGCCATTCACTGAAACGCCGGGAGCATCCGGTTCCAGACGACACTGTGCCAAAAACACTTTCAGATTCAAATCCTGAATAACCTCATCGGATACGGTTCTTTCAAAATAACCGTTGGAAAAAGAAGCGGGAAACGGCTGACCACCCGATGTCAGATAATTGTTCTTATCATCAAATTGCTCATCCAGTACAGTTACAGGCTCGACCACTACCGGCGGTATCACCTCTCCGGGCTCATCTTTCTTTATCACATCGTCATTATCACTGCAAGCTACTGCAGTAAAGAGAAAGATGATTAACAGATAGATATTTTTTATATAGTTTTTCATATCAGACTATTTTAAAGTTAAACGCTTTATCGCAAAACTCATACGTTTCAGATTACTGCTTGTCTCGTTGATATACAAATAGGCGATATACTTCCCGTCATGACTCTTTATCAAGACTCCCTGGTCTTGTCCTAACTCGTAAGCATGTGCGGTCACTCCGTCCAATGCAGCCTGGCGCAAATCTATCTCATCGACATAGATAGTAGGCACTCCGCTGGTCTTCAGTTGACCGTCAGGCCAATACCTTTTTTCCATTAAAGTGCGGTTGGTTGCTCCCGACGGAATTTCAACAGGATACAAATATCCTTTCTCATTGGATGGAGATACCAGCCCGTGGGCAAACGACCATCCGGACCCCATTGTCGGCTTGTAAGTATAGATAAAATCAATCTTGCCGGCAATACCCATTTCTTCTACCTGAGCCACGGAGTAAGACTGCATCGTCTCCAAAGAGAAACAACTTCTTTCTCCGGACGACAATGACAGATTCTTAAAGATTTCCACATTGCTCACTGTATATTCAGGAGACTGGACAGTAGCTTCACCTGTTCCGGTAATACTGCGGAAATGGAATTTTATCTTACTACCCCGGGCAGCTTCGGGCACAACATAGAAATAACGTATAGTCGCAGCAACCGTATCGACAATATAGGCTTTGGAAACAGTTCCTTCCGTGCTTGTCTCCGTAGCAATACGCACTTCCTCTTCTTCACCGTTATCCGGATTGGTGTATCTGCTATTCATGGCAATCCCGGTTCCTTCGGCACCCGGGAAAGACGCTGTAACCTCCACTGCTTTTATCGGAGTGCCATCCGTAGAACCTATTGCATAGGCAAATTCCAATGTATTTCCTACCAGAACCGGTCCCACATCTTTCCGTAAAAGGTCATTTCGCAAAGGACTCTCATCATCAGAACAAGACGAACAGAACGCTACTGCAACAGCATAGAGCAGTAAATACAGCGAAAACCAACTTATCTTTTTCATATCTTTCTTTATTCCTTTTCAACAACAATAATCTTATATTCCTTATATACCTCCCCGCTTCCGGAGATAACGGTATATTTCACCGGTACGCTGAAGTCCGTCCACACGCCCATTTTAGGAGTGACGGTTGCTTCAGGAGCCAAAGAACAACGAGGTTTCAGGTGAGCCCGGTTTACTCCGTTCTTGACTTCTACGTTGATAATCCCGTTCGCGTCGTCAATGGTCACCTGCGTAGCAACATTGCGGTTGTCCGCCGTATATAGTTGTACAGAACTTATATAAGCATCCATCCGGTCTGTCACCTGATACACTTCTTCATCGGTATCGCAAGCTCCCAGAACAATGGTCAGGAGTAACACCTTTACAATTGATATGATATGTGTTTTCATTTCTCTATATTTTAATTACAACCATGGTTTATTCTGAGTCAGATTAGGATTCAACACACGCTCATCTTCAGGGATATTATAGATATAATACCTGGGGAATGTACGGTCTGTCGCGTTCTTATATTGGTCTTGAATAAAGTCATTCAATGTGCTGCGCAATTCCCTGCCGTTCGGATAGTCCCAGACTTTTTCCGCAAGCCGCCATCTCCGCAGGTCAAAGAAACGCTGCCCTTCGGCCACAAACTCAACAGCTCTCTCCTGCTTGACAGCATCAAAGAATGTCTCCTTGGTCTTGAACTTTTCACGGTTCAAAGCCGGGAGTTTTCCTCTTCCCCTGATTTTGTCAACGAGGGTGAACAGTTCGTCCGACGGTCCATAAAGTTCGTTCATCGCTTCGCAATACATCAGCCAGACATCCGGCAAGCGCATCAGATAGAAATCCTGCGGACCGTTAGACCTGGAATAGCCGGCATATTGTCTCACAAATTTGCGGAACATATATCCTGTCCTGCTATCATTATAATCCAGATACCCGTTCTTATTACCGAACATAAAAGGCACGCTGTCCCCAATCGTCATTCCATCGGGAGTGATGGTACGCATTTTCTGTCCGTTCCAAACGATAGTGCCACGCATGCGGTAGTCACGCCCATCGTATGTTTTAGGGTTCGCCGAACCATTGGTCAAGTTTTGGTTCTTATTCAGAACGACCGGTTCAACATAATCACCGGTTTTAGTACTCTGATACAGGTTCACCAGGTAATTTGTCGGTTGCATATTTGCCCATCCGTTCAAGACGCTCCGGTTTCCGAAGATTTTGACGAATTCTTCACCTTGTCCGATATTAGGGCCGCCATACTGGATGGAGAAAATGACTTCTGAGCATTTTTCATTTTCCAGTGTAAAGAGTTGGAGATAGTTCGGATTTACATATTCTCCGGGAGCGCCGTCCTTAAACAGTTGGAGATTATAGGCAGGTTTCATCACCTCTTTAAAATTACCGATAGCTTTCTCATAATAATCTTTCGCTTCCGACTCGCTTTGCTGGAAGTTATCCACTTCAGGACGCCCGTTTTTCTTCCAGCAAGCCCAAAACAGTTCCAGTTTTCCCTTGAATGCATAAGCCGCCACTTTAGTTGCCCGTCCCTGGTCGTCACTCGATTCGTAAGAATCGGGAAGTACTGATATAGCATAATCATAATCTTCCATTATAAAATCCCTGACTTGGGTAATCGGCGTCCTTGCAATGCTATACGCTTCTTCCTGCGTGGGTACATGGTCCAGATACTGGACATCCCCGTATAAGTCAATCATAAGCGCATAATGAAGAGCCCTGATAAATCGTACTTCTCCCTCGTATCGTTTCAGCAGGTTCAAGTCTTTTTCCGTAACCGCTTCCGACTGCATCCTGCGTAGCTGCATAATGGCATTATTTGCCCTGTTGATAGAAGCATAACACTTATTCCAATAATCGGAAGTTATCGACTGGCTGTTCGCATTCTGAAAATAAACGAGGTCTGCATTAGGATAACAATCCAACCTATAAAACAGTCCGAATGCATTCCTCATTGCGTTATAAACAGCGTTCACCCCTTTCTCCGCATCTTCGGTCGTTTCCCAAAAAGTGTCCGCACTAATTTTTGTTGTAGCCGGATAGTCAAGCAAATTATTAATGCAACTAGCCTGTACTAATAAAACGACCAGTAATAATATACTATTGATATGTCTTTTCATATTATATAGTTTTAAAGCGTTACATTTATACCTAAAGAATAATTCTTCATGAGCGGATAAGGTATTTCCGAACCGCTTTTAGGAAGTTTCTCCGGGTCCAAACCCGGCCATTTAGTAATCGTAAACAGATTCTCCGCCGATATATGGATACGTGCCGAGCTCACACCTATATGTTTAAGGAGTTTCGAGGGTATCCGATACCCTAACTGGATATTTTTCAGTCTAATATAATCACATGAATACAGCCAGAAAGTAGATTGTTCCTGATTGAATCCGCCGTTACTGCCCGATGTCAAACGCGGGAATTTCGCTCCCCGGTTATCGGGCGACCAGGTATCCAGATGGTGTTCCTGAAAAGCATAACGGGACGTATATACGTTTACATTATTGAAGTTATCCAGCCAAAAATTCTTTCTTCCCGCATTACCCTGAAAGAGCATGCTCAAATCAAATCCTTTCCAGTCTGCATTGAAGCTGATACTGAAATCACTCGTAGGGATGTAACGCATGCTATTGGGCATGGCTACCTTGTCATTGCTGTCAATCACTCCGTCGCCATTGATATCTTCCATCAATAAATCTCCGGGAGCCAAGTTATCATTCTGATAAGGAGCATTAGCTATCTCTTCCCATGTCTGCGCGATTCCGACAGCCTTGTACGTATAAACCATTTCGTAGGGATATCTCAGGAATTTATCTCCGCGCCCTAACCGTTCATTCCATTTAAGCAACTTATTCTTATTATATGAATAGTTGATTCCGATACCATAGGAGAAGTCACCTATCTGGTCCTGCCAGGAAAGGGAGATTTCGGCTCCCCGGTTTCTCATTTCCCCAATATTCCGGTCAGGTGCTTCCAGTCCCGACAGGAGTCTGGATACTTGTCCCGGACGAATCATGCTCGTTGTCAGTTTATTATATAAGTCCAGTTCCATCTTCAGGCGATTGTTGAAGAAAGAGAGCTCCAGCCCCAAGTTAGTCATAGCGGTAGATTCCCAGGTAAAGTTCGGGTCAATCAGTTTATAAGGGGCATACCCTTCTACCAGTATGTTATCTCCGAATGTGTATGGATAAGAGTTATAGGTATCTTTCTGATAATAACGGTCTACACCGGAATTGTTTCCGACTTTTCCCCAGGACATTCTGATTTTTGCATTAGAAACTACATCTTTCAACGGTTCAAAGAATCCTTCTTCCGAAAAACGCCATGCGGCAGATACGGAAGGAAATGTTCCCCATTGGTGTCCTTTAGAAAATTTGGACGATGCATCCCAACGTACCAATGCCTGCAACATATACTTGTCATGTATATCATAATTCAATTTGGTTACAATGGAACGCAAACCTTCTTTACTGGACGAACCGCCGGTAGACTGGGTAGTCACTCCCGCACCGTCTATTTCCGTCAGATTCGGGTGGAACCTGTCATTCCGCGAACTGCTTTGTGACCTTTCATGCCAGTACTCCTCGGAGTATATAAACTGGAAACGCAAATTATGTCCGCTGAAAATCTCCTGATTATAGATAGCGTGCAAGTTCAGAATTGTTTTTGTACGTTCGCGTGTATAATCCGTGATACCGGTACTCTTTGTTACAGTCTCATAGCCAGGCAATCCGGTCTGGAAATTCTGCAGAATAGTAGGCATGCTCCACGATTTTGTAAAATCATTCCGGTAGGTCAGGCCATAATCCGCCCTGAACTGGAGAAACGACAAGGGTTGCCACTCCAGAAAAGCCATACCGTTAAAGTCCTTACGCTCCAGCTTATTATTGTTTACGCTATACTTAGACAAAAGGTTGGTAGCCAGAATATCTTCACCATACGCCATCGCACCGCCATACTCTCCCGTAACCGGGTGTTGCGGCAAGATGCCCGCCACTGTCCTGACCATCTCCCATGTAGAAGCATTTCCATAAGAGAGCAATCCTTCGTCCAACGGATATACCTGGTCCGACCACTGTCCTGCTGCGTTCAAGCCGACCTTAAAATGGTTGCCTACTTTTTGGTCTACATTCACGCGGAAAGAATAGCGTCTGTAGTCATTGTTAATCATCAAGCCTTCCTGGTCCAGCAGACCGATGGACAGATAATAAGTCCCTTTCTCATTTCCACCCGTAGCAGACAAGCTATGATTTTGTGTAAAAGGAGAACGGAAGATAACATCCCACCAGTCGGTATTAGGATACAGCACCGGGTCTACCATTCCCTTGGCCATCCATTCGTCAATAGTTCCGTCCTTATAAATAGCACCGCTATTACCATTTGTCGCTGCCTGGTTATGCAATGTCAGTGCCCTCGGATAGTCGGCAAGGAAATCATAGAAACCGGTAGCTTTTCCAACGGAGAAATTACCCGAATAATTCACATTCACCCGCCCGGACTTACCTTTTTTCGTTGTAATCAAGATAACGCCATTAGCCGCTCTTGAGCCGTAGACCGCCGATGAAGAGGCATCCTTCAATACGGATATGCTCTCTATATCGTTCATGTCGATTCTGTCGATTTCTATATCGGGGATACCGTCCACCACAATCAAAGGAACCGAGTTATTGACCGTACCCAGTCCGCGTACTCTCAAAGTAGCACCATCCTTACCTGCCATACCACTGGACTGCTGTACCATCAATCCCGGTACTAATCCGCTTAATGCAGTGGAAGTGCTTGAAATAGACCTGCCGGATAATTGCTCGTCAACGGATACCATCGACACCGCCCCGGATAAATTTACTTTCCGTTGCGCACCATAGCCGACTACTACCACTTCTTTCAGCAAATGAGAGTTTTCTTTCAGAATAACGGTCAGTTCCCTTTTCCCATTCACCGGTTTCTCAATCGTTTCATATCCTATATAGGAGAAAACGACAGTAGATGATGGTTCTACATTATCCAAATGGAACTTTCCGTCAATATCAGTGATTGTACCTTGCGAGGTTCCCTTTATGAGTACGGAGACACCAATCAGGGGCGTTCCTTTCTCATCAATAATAGAACCGTTCAACCGTTGCAGTTTTTCTTTCGACTGGGTTTTAGGAACAATTGAAACAACCCGGTTCTCATTTATCTTATAATCCAGAGAAGTGTCGGACAGAATCTTCTGCATTGCGTATTCTATCCCCGCATTCTCACATTTGATAGAAACCGGTCTATCTAAATCTTTCAGGTTCTCCGAATAGAAGAAACGATAATCAGTCTGCTTTTCAATATTCCCGATTACCTCTCTGACAGGGAGATTAGTGACATTCAAAGTAATTTTTTCCCGTTTTGCCTGTTGACCGTAACATTCGGAAGTGAACATGAAAAGGCAACAAAACAGGCATAGGAATCCCGTAATTCTTGACTGCAAGAATTTTACTTTCAGATATTTTTTCATATCTTTGTGAATAAATTGTTTTTAATAATTAGTGATTAGGACAATTTAATTAAGGTCGAAGGAACTACCCTTTTCTTCGACCTTGCATTTTTCTCGGTCAGATGTGTCTCATAGGCGTCATATTAATTTATAAAGTTAAACATTTTAAGGTCAATTGCTCATTATCTTTTCAAAGTCCCTACTTCGCTGCTTATCTATTCTAATCTTAATCACTCCCTGTTCCCAGCAATAGTCAATAGGAGCCGTATCCCTCATCAAGTCGAGTGTTTGCTGTATCGTTTCATCCATCAGGATTCCGGTAAACTTATAGTGTTTCAACTGTTCGTCTTGGATACTTATCTCCACTTTATACTTGCGTTCCAGTTTCTTGACTATACTTTCTAATGTCTCCTTCTGAATTATCCACTTAGGGTCTTTCCAGGATGTGTATAACAGGGTATTCACATCTTTCTTAAGTTCTACCTGTATATCATCCTTATTTTTCTTACAAATCAGGACGGTTTCGTTCGGTTTCAAGTAGACTTCAGGAATTTCCCGGCCCGTATCAGGCTTCACTTTCACAGAGCCTTTAACCAGCGTCGTTTCTACAATATCCTCGTCATCATATGCTTTTACATTGAAGCTGGTTCCCAGTACTGTTATCTCCGTTCCTTTGGCAGAAACGATAAATGGCTTCTTATCTTTCTGTACTTCCAGGAAAGCTTCTCCATGCAGTTCAATCTTCCGCACTTCAGTTCCGAAAGATTTGGCGTATGCGATGCTACTACCCGAATTCAATGTCACAACAGAACCATCCGGCAAACTTAAAACAGACTTGGAACCTAAAGGGGCATTTACTTCAGTCATCCCGTCTATAAGACTATCAGTACGACTTCCCCATTCATAAGCAGCCCAGCAAGATACTGTGAACAAGATGACTGCAGCAATATTCTTCCACACCAACAAATACCTTCTCTTTTGCACAGGGCGGGCATGAGATTGTCCCTTGATAGTATCCATCACCCTGTCGTAGGCAGAATCCATATAATCATCAGGTTTCATATTCCTTGCGACCAGTTCGATGGTATAGGCTTCCCTGAAATAGCGTTTATTCTCCGGATTTTCCAGTATCTTTTTCAGTTCAGTCCGTTCCTTTTCTGATAATCCTTTTTCAAAGAAAGAAGATATCAGTTCATTTATCCTATTTATGTTATTATTTTCCTGCATATATATTAAAGACGATGTTGGTTAGAAAAAGGGTGGGTCTAAATCTGAAAAAAAATAAAGATTAGCAAGATTCCCAGTTTTTTCCTTAAAATAAGGATGGCTTCACGCAGATTGGATTTCACCGTATTTACGGATATATTCATCTTTTGGGCAATCTCACTATATTTGAGTTTTTCAAAACTTCGGAGCTTTAAAGTTTCCTGATAACGTTGTGGAAGTTCTTTTATGGCAGTAATGATACGGGATTCATCTTCTTGGGAGATAAGATAGTCTAACGGATTCTCATCCAAATCTGCCAACGTGTAACATTCTTCCACCGGGAAAAATTCTTTCTGAGTGCGCAGATAGTCAATGCAGGCATTTTTCACTGTTTGCAGTAAATATCTTCTCACAGCAAATTCCTGGATATTCTCCATATTTGCCCACAACTTGACGAAAGACTCGCTGACGATATCTTCTACAATGCATGTATCTTTCACATATCCACAGGCGAAATAATAGAGCTCTTTGTAGTATTGAGTAAAGAAGGATTTAAACCTCTCTTCCTTCATCCAATCTGCACTTTTTCCCATTCCAATAGTATAACAACTTAAAGTTCAACGTGAATTCGAGATGAAGCAAAGTTACTTAAATATATTATTTAGGGAAGACTTTCTATACTTTTTTTGCTTTGATGAAAAAGATGATGCTTATAGAAACATTCTAAACGACAATCTCCCACCCGAAAATATACCCGCAAAGTATATCCCGGACAGGAGACCACCATAATAGACAAAACGAACTGTTTGTCCTTTTCTAAGGTTTTCTTTAAAATCCCTCTCTAAAGCTTCTTAATGGAGAAATCGGCAAAACGAATTTCTTCGTCACGCAACTGGTCTTGCCAGCTCCGGTCTTCACCCAAGTAGCGGTAGATACCCCATTTGGGACGAAGTCCCGTACAGTCCGTGCGCCACATATCCATTTTTTCAGGGCCGAATTTCAAGAGAACTTTTCCGTCTTTTATGCGTGTGATAGTTACTTCATAGGAACCATTCTCACCGAAACAGGCTTTTTCTTCTACTTCCACCCAGTTGCCGAGGAAGCCGGCAAGGTCTGTACTGGCAAGGGTAGTAGTGCTTCCGCCACGTTTGTCATAACGTACACGCAGTTGTTGACCGCCTTTGCTGCCGCTGTTGGAATAAGCAGTCAGGGTGATAAGCGGGGAACTGACGTCTGCCGTGCCCGATGAATTATCAATACCCTTCAACTGGTGAAGATGGGAAAATTTGGTTGTCGTCTGGAATCCTGCCGGCAAACAGAATTTCCAGCGAAACACCATAGTCTCTCCTTTTTGCCCGACAAGGCTTTTCGGAGACTTATTATCCGTCTTTATCTCATTACGCTGGCGGTCGGTGATGTTTGTCAGTCCGCGGTCGTCGTCTATCTCGGCATGAATAAAGAAAGCAAATACGTACTTATTTAGCTGGTTGTCATGCACCTGCTGAATATGCTGGAAGTGCTCCGTCTTATGTTCGCGCGAGGAGTCGGGAGCTTCATGGTTATAGCCCGAACGCTTAATCAAGTCATACGTTTTTGCGCTATTACCGTCAGCGGTTAATGTGCCATCCACCGGTTGTTCCGGCTTAGGTTCTTCCGGTTTCGGTTGTTCTTTCTCGTCTATCACTTCCGACGAACTGTTGGAGCAGGCGATAAAGGCAAAAAGGGCTAAGAATAGGATTCCTTTTCTCATTTGGATTTATTTAATATGGTTGGTCAGGAAATCTACCGACTTGAAGAAAATCTCTTCCATCTTGTCCGAAGTCTTCGAACTTACATTATGGTCATAGTATTCATACTTCAACAAGTCGCAGACTCCCCCTCTTTTCTTTAATGCCGATGCGAACATTTCGCTCTGTTCACACTCTACCGTAACATCACACGTGCCACATACCAACATGGAAGCAGGAACGTTCTTTTTTGGAATCAGATTTATGGGAGAGGCTTCACGAAGCACTTTCGGCTCTCTGTCACAGAAGTATGCGATACGCTGGGGGTCTTTTGTTTTCATAGTGATGGCAGCTTTTTCCAGGTCATAAATACCGGAATAGCCTACGAAAGCCTTTGTTCCGGGGACAGTCATCGCAGCCACTGCCGCCAGGTGCGCGCCGGCAGAAGTCCCCAAGAAGCCGAAGCTGTCAGGGTTAATGTTCAGTTCTGCGGCATGCTCCTGTACATACTTCACTGCGTCCAGAATATCCTGGATAGAGACTTTCACCGTTGCATCGGATTGAGGTGCCAATGTATAAGAGACACGTACGCCTGTTATGCCTTTCTGTTTCGCCAAGTATTGGGATAAAGACCGGGACGAACCGTTATTACCGCGCGCCCATCCGCCACCGTGAATATAAACAACAAACGGGGCAGGCTTCTCTGTCTCAGCAAAGTCTACCGTGAGTATCAGTTCGTAATCCTTATGTTTCTTGTAGACGATGTCCTTGGTGGTTACGCCTTTATAATCCTTGCTTTTCAAGCGGTCTGCCTGATAGGTATAGGGAACCATCACATCGGGAATAGTGTTCACGTCAATAAACTTCGCGTATTTCTTTGCATACAGCAAGGCATAAGAACCGTCGTCGTTCCGCGTCATCTTCATGCCGTAACGGTTGGAGAACTGCTGTGGTTGAGATTCCTGCGCAAGGCAGAGAAGCGGCAGCATACACAAACAAAAAATCAGTTTCAGTTTCATGTTATCACTTTATATTAGGTACAGATAATCTTATTTCTTCTTCAAATTTTATTTCTTCTTCAAAACCAGATACGGTATTGTTTCCACATCGGACGTACTGTATTTCAAACCGATGCGTTTTGCCGTATCGACATACTTCTGATTACCCAATGCCGTTCCCGCTTCATAAAGGAGAATGGCGGCGCGGGACTGGTCGAAAGGTTTAATCTGTTTGAACTTCCAACTTTCGGGATTCAGATAAAACGGATACAGATAATCTACCGCCTGCGAAGCCACTTTTCCGTTGGAAGCAGGGGTGCTCCATAGGTTGATACCTATCTGGCTGGTAATTTGGTTGGCTTCCATCAAGGCTTCCAGAGCAAAAGTGGAATAATGCAGGGAGAGAGTTCGTTTCAGTTCCTGGGGTAACGAGCCGTCATCGGCAATCTGTGCACCCATCTTGGGAAGAATACTTTGTTCCGCCACTTCGCGGATACGGTCGGTACGGTCCAAGTAAGCCAGTACCATCAAGTGGATGGCTTCGTACCACAAGCCATGATTGTTGGCAGCATGAGATTCCCTTTGCCCTTGCGTGCTGTTCTCCATCCAATAGCAGAAAGCGGTAGCCCAATCATCGAGTTTTTTCTTATCCGAGGGAGTCCAGCTTTTCGAGCCTTCTATCAGTTTGGCGACACCCAGTGCACGGCTGAAACGACGCGAATCAATGAAGCCCGAACCTCTCATTTTCTTCATACCCGGCACGGCTTGGGCGTAAGTCATATTCGGGTTCATACCCAGTTTCGGGTCTGTGAACCATGTCCGCAAGTGGTTGGCACATGCTTTGGCGTAGACTTCTTTTCCTGTGATATAATAGAGTACTCCCAGGCAGTAAGCGGCATCACCGAAACGGTTGGCATTCTCACGTTCGGGGTATTCGTAGACTTCGGGATTTCGTTCACCGTCTTTCCGGATATAAGGAAGCCCGTCGGTCTTGGTAGAATCAGGCCACCAGTAAGGAGATAAAGTCATATAATCCCTGGGGTCTTTGCTAGGGGGAAGTTTTTTCTTGGCAGTCACCGATAGAGGAGTCATCTTTATATATTTCTCTGCCACCTTTTCCTGAAGTTCAATGTAGCGAGTGACTTCTTTGTCACCTTTCTGATAGTCGTTTTTTAGCTGTTCAAGCAAAGTCGCATTAAACGGGCCTAAGGGGGCGGCATTCAGTATTCCCCAACAGAGGCATACAGCCCATATAGCAAAGATTCGTCTCATAAATATTTTCTTTAAAGTAGGTAAGTATGTCATTCCGAGCGAAGCGGAGAACCTGCTTCTGGTATCTGCCAAGGGGCAGATTCTTCACTACGTTCGGAATGACGGTATCAGATTTCTTCTTTAAGAGAAGAAACAGCCACCGTTAATATCAATGTTCGTACCTGTCAGATAAGAAGATTCGGAGCAAGCGAGGAAGCAAACCAGGTCGGCAACTTCATCGGCAGTTCCTTCACGGCGCAATGCGTAAGAGCCTTTCATACGTTCACGGTTTTCCGGCGTATTGAAACGGTCGTGGAAAGAAGTGGCAATCGTGCCCGGACAGATAGCGTTGCAACGGATTCCCTGAGGACCGAGTTCCTTTGCCATAGAACGGGTAAATGTCATTACCGCACCTTTCGCGGTTGCATACATGGAAGCTCCGTTGCCACCGCCGTCGCGGGCAGCCAATGAAGAGAAGTTGACGATAGAGCCGCCTGCCGGCATCATCGGAACCACTTCACGGGTGCAGAGGAATACGGAACGCATATTGACATCCATCAGGAAGTCATACCAGTCTTCGTCCTGTTCGGTGATTTTCTTACGGCCTACGATGCCGCCTACTACATTCACCAATACATCTACCTTGTCGCCAAATGCCTTGTTGCACTCTGCAAAAAGATTCTTTACCGCAGCAGCTTTTGTCATATCACCCTGAACAGCGATTGCTTCACCACCGACGTTTTTAATCAGTGCCAATGTTTCCTGTGCATCGGCTTCATTGTCGAAATAGTTCAGGCAAACTTTTGCACCTTCTGCTGCCAATTTCACTGATATTGCGCGGCCAAGGTCGCGTGCGCCACCTGTTACGATAGCTACTTTTCCTTCTAATTTCATAATTGTCTTGTTTTTAAAATACGTTTATTTTTCTATTTGTTTAATCTCTCCTACTGTCAGGAAGATGGAGCACAACGATAGCGGCACCAAAGCTCCCAACAAGCTGAATAATAATATCCAATTCGTAATATAACTGGCAAAAAGGATTGCCAGGATAGTACCCAATACTGCCGAAGCACCGCCCAGTCCTGCCAGCGAGCCGACAGACTTGCCACTGTGCAGGTCGCTCGGGATAGTCTGCAAGTTCGTCATAAAGAACTGGAATCCACCCAATACCAATGCCATGAAGACGATAGCGACCGGAGCCGTAGTAGACATGATAGCCGCCAGAATGGACGGGATGATGATAATCCCGCCAATCAGCATTGCCGCCTTACGGGCATAGTTTACCGTATGCCCCCGGTTTATCAGCCAACCGGAATACCAGCCGCCGGCAATACTTCCCAATGCCGCACCTACATACGGAACCCAGGCGGAGAATGCCACCTCTTTGATATTCAAATGGAACACATCTGCCAGATATAACGGCAGGAATGTCACGAACATCCACCAGATAGGGTCGAGGAAGAACCGTCCCAAAATGACAGACCAGTCCTTTCTTACCCGGAGCAGTTCGCCCCAGCTTTTTCCTTTATCCTCGGTTTTCAGTTCCTGTTCGGGTTGACCGCTCAGGATATAAGTACGTTCTTCTTCTGTAATCCAAGGATGCTTCTTCGGCCCTTCCTTATTGATAATCAACCAGGGAATCAACCAAATCAGTCCCAATCCGCCGACTACAATAAAAGTCAGTTTCCAGCCGAAAGCAATGAACAGCATCAGGATAATAATCGGTGCAAGGATTGAACCGATGGATGCTGCCGCCCCGAACAAACCCTGTGCGAAAGCGCGTTCTTTCTGCGGGAACCATTCGGCGTTACTTTTCGTCGTACCGGGCCACGGGCCGGCTTCACCCAGTCCGAGCATCATCCGGAAGAAGGTCAGCGAGAAGATTCCCCGTGAAAGGGATGCCAATGCATCCGCCGCCCCCCAGACGAGCACGCTCCAGAAGAAACCTTTCCGGCAACCAATCTTGTCGTACAGTTTCCCGGAGACAAGCTGGCTGATACCGTATGCTATCATAAAGAAGATAGTTATCAGACCGAGAATATCTTTCGCTTTCTGTGAAGCATCCGGGTCGTTGCGGTCTATCAAGCCGAGGTCGATGGCGATACCTTCGCGATTGGTTACGAACGTAACGCCGTTTTTCTCCTTCATCTGTACGTTGGCTACGCTGACAGAATCCCGGTTGCCGTTGGCGGCTGTCAGGATATACTGCTCTCCTGTCAGGACAGCATGATTACCTTTATCTGCCGACGCATCCGCTTCGGGAACCAGGCGATAGTCGATATTAGCCACCCACATATAGTTGAGCGTACCTCTATCCAGGTAGTTGATAATGGTTATCAGCATGATTAACCCGATAACCATCCATCGGAGTCCTTTTACCTTCATACGTTTACAGGTTTAAGAAATCTGCACGCACAGGGCTGAACGTATCAATCAATATACCAGCTTCAAGGCAAACACAACCGTGCAGCTCGTCGGGCGCTACATAGTAGCCGTCTCCGGCAGAAAGGATTTCTTTCTTGTTGCCGATGGTTAGTTCGAACTTGCCGCTTACTACGTAAGTCGCCTGGCTGTGGTAGTGCTCATGCATACTACCTACCGCACCTTTGTCAAATTTTACTTTGACCATCATCAACTGGCCGTCATACGCCATAATCTGACGATTCACACCCGGAGCAGGATTTTCCCACTTCAAATCTTTCTCAAACTGATAAGTTTCACTACATGTTTTCATACTTTTGTCTATTAATGGTTTGTTTATTTCATAAATACTCCGCAACGACCGTTCCAGGCATACATAGTGCCTTCGACCGTCAGGCGGTGCTCTTTCCCTCTGTCGGTATCGGTGTTGCTTAAGCAAAGCATTACGTAATGCCCGCCTTTATAGGTTGCTTTCACCACTGTATAGGAAGCCGTATCCATCACGACTTTCACCTCTTCGCAAGATGAGGTCAGGTTACTGGAAGTTTCCATTACCACATCATATTCTCCATGCGTTTCGATAGAAGTGGCGAATGTATGGTTCTTCCGTGCTTTTTCCCTTATCAGGAAAGCGGTTTCGTTTCTCAAGTTAAAATCAGGGTCATTGGCTCCCAGACGAAGCATTTTCATCTCTGTTTGCGGAGTAGTAGCTGTACTGATAGTATAGAAACGGTTCTTATTAACGAAGGTGAAGCTTGATGTATTTCGGTTCTTGTTCTGTCCCCAGGCTTCCAGCCAAAGATGCTGATAGCCGTCCTTTGTGCCAAGAGTTTTCAGTTCGTTAGTTGCTTTGGCGTAAGGGAAGTTCAGGGAAACGAAGTGTCCGTTATACCAGATAGGGTAATCGTATTGGTGCTCCTTGTCCGCATTTGCTTGCAGCACATCCAGGATTAGCGGGAATTGCAGGAAAGGGGTAGTCACGTAAGCCAGTGTACGTTTCATCTCTATTCCGGGATAGGCATTGGTGTCCTTCGCCACCATTACCTGAAAATGTCCGCCGTTGAAATCATGGTAGATGATGTCCGAATGATAATGGGAAGAGATTTTCATGTCTCCGGCAAAGTGGGATGTTTCGTCCACTACCAATGTGTTGTGCGCGATTGTCTGTTTGGCAAACGATTGGTTTTCGCGGGTATAATGTCCTTTGTACTTGGCTTCGATATTCAGGAAGCGGGAAGCGCCGTAGTCGGCCAGAATCTCGTTTCCATTATTGTAATAAGCCATTGTCAGTTTATCAAAATGTCCATGGCTCAAGCCGTGTGAGGTAGCTTTCAGTGTCAAGGCGCTGTTCAGATTAGAATCTGTGGAGCGGATTACGGCTATGCCGCCTTCATCCCCTTTGCGTCCGTCACGGAATACACTGCTGCGATAGGTAATCGGGGCAGCTTCTCCGCGGGCAATATCACGGGCTACTTTGAAACCGCCGATAGTAGGGAGATAGGTATGCTGGTATTTATTTGCAACGGACAGCAGTGATTTGTCCGAAGGATTAACATTATACAATATGTCTACCGCATATACCAGTTCCTGTGCGGAAAGCCCTTTCAGCAAGGCGTCATTGATATGGAAGAATTCACCTTCATAAGAAAGTTGTATCAATGTGGAGAGGGCTTTTGAAAGAATGTTGTCCCGATAGTTGAAGATTTTCAAGTCCGGCAGTTTATTCTCGATGCATTGGGCGAAGATGACGAAAGGCCAGATGGCATAACGTTGATAGTACGCTCCTTCCGTGAAGTAACCGTCGGGAGAGAACAGGTAATCCATTTGGCGGATAAAGCCGCCCCGTTTGCCTGTTTCGTCAGAGCCGTAAAGTGCTTTCTTTACGTAATCTTCACGATTCATCGCAAAGCCAATCATGCCGACAGCGGCCGTAGCCCATGTAGCATGGTTGTGCATTTTATTGAATGTCTTGTTATTTGCATGGTTGTCTCCCATTCCGTCCATGATGAAGTCCGCCATCGGAACGAAGAGATTCTTCTCGATAGTGGCACGCTGTCTGGGTGAGAGTGTGTTATAGATACAGTCATAAGCGACCGCTGTATGCACCAGCCATACACTTTCATTCAGTGTCTGCCAAAACAGACGTCCCGGGACGGGGGAAAGTTGCAGTGGGTGGAACCCTAAAGTAGGGTATAGTTTTGCATAGGCTTCCAACATATCGCCCACGTAGGCGGCATATTTCTTATCCCCTGTCAACTGATAGGCAACTCCACAATGGAACATGGCATAGTAATTGGATTTATGCTGTTCGTGTACCACACCGCCACCGCCATCTACGGGAACCGGAACGGAAACAGGAGAGTTTACTGCTGCATCGGCTGCGGCCAACACTTCCGAAAGAGATTTGTCGAATGCGGGTACTGTCCCCTTTCCTGCCCTCATCTCGTTCACTTCTTCCTGTGTGAAAAGAAGGGACGGATGTTGGGCAAATGAAAAGAAGCATCCACCTAAAACCATGAATATGCAAATAATAAGTTTTCTCATCCTACGTATATGTTCATAATTAATTTATGTAATAAATTCAGGCACGGATTACGCGGATTACACGGTTTTTAGACTGATGGTTGGCATAAAGCAACCGTGAAATCCGTGTAATCCGTGCCTGATAATACTAGTTCAAGCCGATAGAAAGTTTTTCCAGTTCGCTACCCTTCACCGGAGTATAATCGTATGCTTCGGCATTGATATATGCGGGACGGATAGTATACATCTTGCCCTGTATTGCCTGGGAAGTGGTAGTCATCATTCTACCGGAATTCCACAGATTACAGTTTGCAATGCGTACTTTCTCCCAGGTCGCCTCATCCAGGCGGATAGTTGCCCCGCCGCGTCCGCTATTATCAAAATTGCAGTTCTCTACTGTCAGTACTTGCGGACCAATCAAGCGCATGACACTTCCACGTTCTTTGTTGCAACAGTCTACAAAGGTACAATGTCTGACAGTAATATAAGGGCCTGCCGTACTTTCATCGCTTCCGCCACGATAAATATTAATAGGTAAACCCAACAGACGGTAGAAAGAGCAGTTTTCAATCAACATGTCGTCGGCATTATAGCGGCCTATATCATCTTTTTCTGCTGCATAGTTGATAGCATCTCCCGACAAATCACGGAAAAGACAGTTGCGGATGGTAACGCTTTCGGCAAAAGTAGCTTTTGTTCCTTTAATGGCAAAGAATCCGCCTTCTCCGAAGTTCTGGAATTCGCAGCCGTCTACTGTCAGTGTATAAGGTTGTATCATATCAAAGGCAGTAGAAATTCCTGCTTTAGCCAGCGCCTTTCCGGGCTCTAATACGCCATCGAATGTGATATTCTCAATGACCAGTTTGCCGCCATCGGCAATAGTCACCATATTATCAGGCTTATCTCCGTTGAAACGGACAAGCGGCTTGTTGGCTGCGTCGGCTGCACGGATAGTCAACGGTTTGTCAATGAACATAGCACGTTGGATAGGATATGTGCCTTTCGCCAAAATAATGACGCCACCCGGTTCTGCCGAATGAATAACTTCGGACAAGTTCGCTACCGGAGATACATTATATTCCTTATGAACATCCGCTGCTGGGTGTGCCACTTGGTTCTTAAACCAGGAAGCGCCTTTATCTTTACGTATCGTAGCATCATCGGGCAACTGGGGAGCTTTTACTTTTTCCGTAGTAAATCCCGGAGCCGAGTAGTTCTTTGCCAATTGCACTTTGTTATCTTTGAACTGGATACCCGCTACGTCGTCAACGGCTATATAAGGCTGGTCGAATTCTTTATTGATGATGATATTATCCGTGAATGAGACTTTTTCCGGTGCAAGAGTACGTTCCATATCCTTGCCTGTACCAAATTCTATATTCGTGCAATCTACGAATGTGTTACGGTACATCTTGACATCAACAACTTGACAATATCTATTAGGTAACGAATTGGGTACGGCATCCATAACTCCCAAAGCTGAAAAGAAACGGGTACCTGCCAAGCCGACCAATACATTATCGTAAATCTGATGTCCGGCATTGACGACACGGATACCGCCGGTATTACGACGTCCGTTACCGATAAACAAGTTATCATTCACAGTATTACGGTCACCATGACGCAGTGCTACCACTCCTTCACATTCCAACAGCGTATTGTTGCGGATGATGTTATCACTGGATTTAATAGAAATTACTTCCACTTCACCGGAGCAACGTTCGAACAAGTTGTTCTCAATCACCGTATTTGAAGAACTGTAAGCTTGCTGGGAAGTTCCTACACGCATTGTTTCGGCACCGTTCGAGCCATACACGGGTCTTTCTCCAAAGTAGTTATGGTCAATCCGGTGATGATTTTCCAAACAACGTTCGTCGTTGAGGATGACAATCAATGTCACCCCCAAGTTAAGTTTTCCTGTCAACGAACAATGGTCTACTCTGTTGTGACGACCATAAAGCAATATATAGCTGTAAGCCTGGTCCCGGCGGGACGGATTGAATTTGTCTATCACACAATTCGTCAGACGACAGTGATTAGCCAGTTCTTGTCCGTTACGGAATTCTATTACGGAACCTTTGGGAGCATATCCGTCAGTGAAATGCAATCCGCTGACAGATAGCCACTCACCCGCTATCCGCAGGGTAGAACCACCCTCTACCTTTACTTTTCCGGGATTCAAGGCTTCTATGGTAATAGGAGATTTCTCCGTTCCTTTGCCTATCCATTTCAACTGCATATCTTTGTATTGGCCGTCCTTGATGTAAATCCGGTCACCCGGTTGTGCAGTCTTCAAGCAGGAAGCTACTTCGGGGAGCGTTACGTCGTATCTTTTTGCAAAAGAGACTGACGGTAGCCCGACAAGCAGGAGCGCTATAATTGCCTTATGTATATTTCGTGTCATCATCAATTATTGAACTTTTGAGTAATCGTAATCTTGTTTCTGCCAGTACATATCAAATTCAATAGAACTGGACGAAGGTGCATTCGTGTTATTATACAACTTAAAGTCAACTGTTTTTATGTGTAAAACTCCGATACGTTTTATATTATCAGCAACATTATCGACTGATCCTTTTACATTATAATAGAATACAAGCAAAACAGCATCTACATTGGCAACCTTTTCTTCACCTACCTTAAATATATCTGGTGCCCAAACATCTGTATTAGGCGAAGCCTTTGCACTTGCAATACTAAAACCACGACAAGTTTTAGCTTCCACATCTATTGGGAAAGTAGTCTCATCAATCTTTGATAATGTACCGTTCTTCACTTCATCAATCAGAGTTTTATAGCCTGATTTAGATGGGTCAAGCCATAAGAAAGTTAATGCCGGTGTACCATAACAATCTATTTTTCCTCCTGTCACTTGCGAACTGGAATTTGTTGTAGAATAGAAGTTTCTCAATTGTGTTTTTGAGTTTGCCGGACTATTAATCTGTAATTGCCCTGCAGAAGCTCCTGAGAAGAAAAAATAGGGATTTACTGAATTATATTCGCTCTCTGAAACCGCCGGTTTATTATTAGCAGAACAAGTAGCAGCTTTATATTTCATAGAAACCGGATCTACTACAGTACTCCAATCACTATTTGCATAGACCAATCCCGTTTCTGGAGAGAAGAAAGAAGATAGCTGTCCCTCAATACGTCCCTGACCATATACTTTTCTATTCTCCCAGAAATAAATGAAAGGCACTTTCACCACAAACACATCCGTCAAGGTGTGCACTTCGCGTCCGTCGAAATAGGAAATCTTCAGTACCACCGTATTATCTCCATCTACATAGTTCTCAGATGTAGGTACAACAAACTTCAACTCAGTTTCAGTCTGCAACGTAATAGTACACTCAATATCACCTAACAGCACTTTATCAATCTTATTTAGATATGCTCCCTCCAGCACTACCATATCTCCCACGTTGGCTGGTTCAAACACAGTAGTTGTAACCTCCGGCTGATAACGTTTCACCGTGAACTTGGGTGCGGACGAACTTGACGTCTCCACTTCTTTTGTTCCATTAAAATATTTAAATGTTACAATAGCCTTGTCGCTTTCCACATAAGGAACCTTTACTACTATCTCATTCTCACTTTGTGAGATGATCTCTGCCTCATTTCCTTCTGTCCCCCCTTTGGCAGTGAAAAGAACAGCACTCACCACATTCATGGAACTACCGGAGAGCAACAAATTATTGCCCATTTCAACTTCTGAGGGCATTCCCGCCTGTGAAACGACAGGAGCCGGATATTCAAGGGTAAAATCTCCTTCGGACACACCCTCACCTATCGAATTTACCAATACAATTTTACCACTGCGTGCCTGATTTGTCACTTTCAAAGACAAACGCCGGTTGGACACTTTCTGTAGGATAACAGCTTTTCCACCACCGATAGTAGCACTTACGACATCATCCAAATATTCTCCGGCAACAACAATCTCACTACCTATGCTTCCACTCTCGGGCGAGAAAGAAAGGATTTCCGGTGAACTAACTGCCACATCCTTCATCGATGTAGAATCACAACCACACAAAAAGAATAAACAGACAAACAATGATGCCAGACTCCATTTTCTATATTGTTTCATATTCGTAAGCATTTAAAAGATTAATAACCCGTATTCTGTGCTATCTCTGGATTAATGTCAATCACACTCACCGGAATAGGCAGAAATGTTTGCCAATCTTCTATATCATTCACCGTATAAGAATATTCCGTATAAAGAAGCTCGCTGTTCAAGTAGTTGTTTACTGTCTGAGTAGCGATACCCCAACGAAGAAGATCAAACCAACGCTGGTTCTCAAAAGCCAGTTCAAGCCTGCGCTCATTACGTACAGCCTTTCTAAAATCATAAAGACCTGGCAGGTCGGTCAGTGTATATGTAGAAACACCGGCACGTTCACAAACCATATTCAAATACTTCAGATTGTCTGCCGAAGGCCCCGAGATTTCATTTGTCAATTCAGCATAAAGTAAAGCAATATCAGCCACACGAATCACAGGCCAGTCACTTTCGCCATCATACTGTGTAGTTACAGGATTTACATACTTCTTACAGTAACGACAATTACCTTCCGTCACCCACGTCTGAGTAGTTGTATTGAAATATTTCTGGGCGATATTCACATCCAGACGTTTATCAGCACCCGCACCTCTTTGTTCGTAAGCTGCAATAATATTGTCAGTAGGAGTATTATAACCGGAAGAAGTACCGATAATCACATTTGCACCATTATTGACCGGAGCAAACATATTGCCGAACGGCGAACCGATACCGGCATTTCCCGAAAGGTAACGAACCGCAAAGATTATCTCCTTATTCATCTCATTGCCAATATCAAAAACCTTATCATAAGCCACAAGATCACTACCCGATTGCGGATTTCCCACAGATTCACTTTCGAGTACTTCCTTACACAGTCGGGCGGCACGGGCATATTTCTCGTCACCCGCCCGGTAGTGCGTAGCATATACTTTGGCAAGCAACGCTTTTGCCGCGTTCAGGTCAGCACGTCCCAAGTCACCGTCCGCCATCTTGCCGGGCAACAGTTCATTATTGACAATATTCTCCAAATCTCCTTCAATAAGCGCATATACCTCATCCACCGTAGAGCGTTGCATATCACGGGCCACTTCAGAAGGAACCTTGGAAGTAACGATAAATACCGGCCCCCATAAACGGACCAGATTGAAATACTCCAATGAACGAAGAAAAAGTACTTCTCCCTCATATTGGTTCCGCAATGTCTCGTCCGTCACTACATCAAGGTAAGAAATAACATTGTTTACCCGTGCAATTGTGGCATAACAGGCATTCCAATACGTTTCCACCCATTCGTTTTCCGGTACGATAGTACCCTGGTCGAGCTGTTCCACCAGTCGTGTAGTATTCGAAGAAGAACCTGCAGCATACATACGTCCGTTATCCGAGCGCAATTCTGTCATGGCCCACTCGTAATACATCACATCATGCAGGGAATTATAACAACCCAGCACCAGATTATTTACCGACGAAGCATCCTTCACATACTTATCCGCCGCCACTTCCGAATAAGGATATTGATCCAAATCACAAGCGGAAAATACCATGACGATTAACAATAATCCTATATAATTTATTTTTTTCATCGTTTTCCTCCATTAAAAATTAATATCAAAACCGGCAGAAATGGTAGAAGTCAACGGGAACCCACCACGCTGATACCCCGAAATCATTGCACTGGAATAATTACCGGATGTCATACGCGACTCCGGATTAATGCCTTTGTAGCCACTTCCCCAAATATAGAGCAAGTTACTGCCCGACACATAAAAACGTACACCTGATAACTTAATCTTGCGGGCAGCAGTTGCCGGCAAGGTATATCCCACTGTAAAGTTACGCAGACAAGCATAAGAAGCATTTTGCAAAGGATAATCAGTAAGCATGAGGTCATGTCCCGTTTTCACATTCTGATAAGGCGTTTTTCCGTCACCCGGATGTTCTGCACTTACCCAACGGTTCTTTGTGTACTTCTTGTTCCACTTCTTTGTTTCATTATAATATACATCACCATTAAGCACTGTGATGCCCTGTACACCCTGAATAAGGAATGAGATGTCGAAATCTTTAATTTGGAAAGTATTGGTGATGCCCCATGTGAAATCCGGGTAAGGAGTGCCCAACGCAACCCGGTCTTCAGGAGTCAAAGAACCGTCATTATTGGTATCGACAATGCGTATTCCCCCCGGTGCATCGTCTGAAAAATGAGGATTAGCTGCAATCTCTTCCGCACTATTCCATACACCACACGTTTTGTATCCATAAAATTGAATCAACGGCTCACCCACTTTAGCAAGATAACCCTCATTTCTTTCACCCAAAGAAATCATTTGTTGTTCACCGCCTAACTCCAATAATTTATTACGCGAAAGTGAGAAATTTATATTAGTATCCCATGAAAACTTACGGCTTTTCATATTATGCGTATCAAGCTGGATTTCCAAACCTGAGTTACGGACTTTTCCTATATTATTCCAATAGTGTGTGTAACCGGTAAACGATTGCGTCGGTTGTTCGAACAATAACGCACGCGTCACTGAATAATAAGCATCTATCGCCAGATTGATACGGTTGTTGAAAAGTCCCAAATCCAGACCATAGTTAAACTCATCAGTCTGCTCCCATGTAATATTAGAATTAGCCAGCGAAGAAGAGATATTCGCAGAACCATTAACCAATGAACCCGTACCTTTGCCGGTCACGTAATTCGCACTGTTCAATACCTCGAGGGCTGCATTATAACTGATACGGTTATTTCCTGTCACACCATACGATGCACGAAGCTTCAAGTTAGAAATAGCCTTGATACCCTTCATGAATTTCTCTTCACTCACGCGCCAACCCAGTGATACGGAAGGGAACCAAGCATTACGGTTTCCTTTAGAAAAGAGCGATGAACGATCCAGACGTAGAGAGGTAGACAACAAATAACGCCCCAGATAACTATAATTGACACGTCCCAGATAAGATTCCAATACAACATCCGGATATCTGAAAGTTCCCGTACCCGCCGTATTTCCATTACCCACACTAGCCAACTCGTAAACGGTGGCAGCATTCAAAGTATGGATGTCATCCGTAGCAAATCCCGTCGCAGCCATAGCCACCCGCTGATTCCGTGTCTTTTCTACAGTATATCCCAATAAAGCGTCAAGACTATGGTCTTTATTCTTTCCAAAGTCCAAATGGTAACTCAAGGTATTCTCACTCAACAAATCAATATAAAGTGCACTGGAATAAGTAGCACGGCTTGCTTCCTTGTCTTTCGTAGCGTCCTTATTTGCATAATAATAAGAAGGGGCAAAACGAACATTCAAGCCGTTGGATGTCTTAAACTGTAATCCTTTACAAAGATCAAGCGTGAGATACATGCTAGCCAATCCTTGCATAGTCTCGCTCCAACGGAAAGTATTAGTCATTACGCTCGCCGGATTATTATTGGCAGAGCTAAATGGAGACGATTTTTCCAATACCCGGTTACCGTCGGCATCCAACAACGGATTTCCATCGGCATCCACGGCAGTCGGTGTCATAATATTGTTAAAATGGCTACCTCTTGCAAATCCGGTATATCCGGTCAGGTCTGTGCTATACGCATTGTGATAGACCGGTAAAAAAGAGGGAGTACGATAGAAATCAATAAAGTTATTTTTCGGACGTTCCGTCTTGCTATATGTACCGGATATATTAACACCCACCGTAGCTATCTTTGAGAGTTTGGTATCCACTTTAGTACGAAAATTCAGTTTGTCCAGTGAATTGTTGAGCATCACCCCCTGGTCTTTAGTATAGGCCGCTGAAATAAAATATTTCGTCTCTTTGCGTCCGCCCGAAACACTCATCTGCACATTCGTGATACCCGCCATATCACGCAAGCCCTCTTTCTGCCAGTCGGTAGTCCCCATCTGGCTTTCCAAATAAGCAGCCCCGCGAGCAGCACTCGGTACTTTCGGACCACCTAAGGCAGCTTCTTCTTCCAATAAGCCCAACCATTCGGAAGAAGTCATCATATCATGCAACTGATAAGCGTATTTAAACCCCTGATAGAACTTAAAAGAATATTTCGGTTTGTCCGGCGTACCGCTCTTTGTCGTCACCATAATCACTCCATTGGCAGCACGTGAACCATAAATAGCAGCCGAAGCCGCATCTTTCAATATTTCAATAGACTTCACATCCGCAGCATTGATAGACGACAAACCACCGGATACGGGAAATCCATCTATGATAACCAACGGTTCACTATCTGCGGAAATGGAACCCGTACCGCGTACCCGGATAGAAGGAGTCACACCCACTTCCGATGTCTCATTAGAAACCGTCAATCCAGTCATAGCACCTTGCAAGGCAGTAGTGACATCACTCACCGGAGCATTAATCAGCTTCTCGCCTTCCAACTTTGAAATCGAACCTGTCAAATGAGATTTCGCCTGTGTACCATAACCGATTACCACAACATCATCCAACATCTTCGAATCTTCTTCCAACGTCACATTCACAACTGTACGTTTGCCAACCGCTTCCGCCTTATCAACGTAACCGATATACGAATAAACCAAAATTGTCTTGGAATTAGGAACTTTAATGGAGTATTTACCTTCAGCGTCCGTCACAGTACCGGTAGGAACGGCAGCATCTTTCACTGTCACCGAAGCTCCAATCAACGGACCCTGTTCATCTATCACCTTACCAGTAACTACATGCTGGGAGTAAACGTTCAATGTCCCTACCAACAACAGGAACATCATCACGACTTTTTTAAAAATACAGGAGTTGTTCATAGATTAGTGTTTTAATTTCTGTGACAAACGTAACGATTAAAATTGGTAAACCAAAATTTTGGTCTACCAATTAATATTTATTAATAATTAGACATAAACCGCTTATAAATAACACGTTACGCGTACCTCTATATAAAAGGACAGGAGAATATTTTTACTAGAAAGCTTTACTTTGAAAGATAATATTTGTACTTTTACAGCCGAAACGGAAAAGGACATCTTTTTAAAATATTTATATCTTATGAAAGACGAGATTAATTCGCAACCAGTTAAGCATGTAATAGAACACATAAAAAAACAAATATCAGAACGTCAGATTTTACCGGGAGAGCGTCTCCCTTCTGAGCGTAAATTATCCGAACTTTTGAAAGTCAGTCGGTCACATGTTCGCGAGGCATTGCAGAAACTGGAATTATACGGTATTGTAAAAACATATCCTCAGAGTGGAACCGTGGTATCCGAATTCTCCAAAGACCAGTTGGATACTATGATTACCGATGCATTGAAAATCAGCAGATATGATTTTTCAAGCTTGGTTTATGTACGTGTACTTCTGGAAATAGAGGTCTGCAAATTATGTGCAGTAAACCGCACAGAAGAGGATTTGAAGAATATCGAAAACACGCTTGTCGAACTGGAAGAAAAGTTTGATACAGACCTTCGTGTCGAAAAAGATTTTGCCTTTCACCAGGCCATTGCGCAAGGCGGACATAATCCGGTTATCAGTTCACTCCTGCTTATTATTACTCCTGATATTTTAAAATATTATCAAAAATACAAAGTTTGTGCCGTTCCTCAAAAAACGGTTCATGCGGAACATAGGGAAATGTTACAGAAGATAAAAGATAGGGACAAAGAAGGAATGAAAGAACTGGTGCTCCGCCACTTGGCCAATCTGATTGATTTTGCTAAAATGTCCGCGAAAGGCGATATCCCGGAATTCGAATACGGACATATCTAAGATACGTAAAAGAATAGATTTAATTAGTTGTATGCGAGAAACTATCCAGTCTCTTGCATACAACTAATTTCGTTTATATATAAAATTATTCGTCTGACTATAGTTATTCTTTCGTCTGACTATAGTTAGACGAAAAGTCAACAGTAGTCAGACGAAAGTTCAACTATAGTCAGACGAATATATTTATTCGATTGAAGAGTTAGTTTTATGCATACGGAAGATTAATTGATAGCGGTCGGGTAATTAAATCAAAAGGAAAACATAAAATTTACATCTACTTCACATCATCCCCACATATCCGTCCGAAAAGAAAATGCAGACACTCCCAAAATAGCATCACCTACATAGTAACGTTCAGTACACCAAACAATTACTAACGATACACTTGCTTATCCTATATTTTGACAGTTGATGTACAGTCGTATATAAAGCCTAATAAGTTTTCCAAAAAATAATTCATTCTTATTCATATATAATGAATTATTTTATATATGTTTGTGTCATACAACAAATAAAACTTAAATTTATGGCACTTAAAGAACACATTCAGGCACCATTAAGGAAAAGACTTAAAAGATTTTGCCTTTACTCCTTATTATTTCCATTATGTTTCTCTTGTAAAGATTCGGATTCCACTGAAGAACAATTCAATCCAAACAATCCTGTAGAAGTTACTGCTATTATCCCGAAGACGGGAGCAGTAGCCTTACCTTTAGTAATTCATGGAAAAAACTTTGGTAATGACAAATCAAAAATCAAAGTACTTTTTGATGATGTTCAAGCACAAGTTATCACAGCAAAGAATGAACACTTATACATATTAAATCCACGACAGACTGGTGGAGAACATACTGTCAAAGTAATTGTGGAGGATAAAGAAGGCATACTGAACGAAAAGTTTGATTACATTGTCACTTCATCTGTATCAACAGTAGCAGGAAGTGGTGAATACAATGATAATGACGGAAGTGCCCTCGAAGCGTCATTTCCAGGTCCTGAATACCTGTCTGTAGATGATAAGGGAAATATTTTCAATTCCGAATATAATGGTCGTCGTTTAAGACTGATATCATTAAATGAAAGGAAAGTTACTACACTCATTGAAAATGGTGATGTATTCGGCAGCTACTTTTCACCGGATTATTCTACTTTATATATAGGTATAGAATCATCCAGTACATTAGCAAATGAATTGGATTGCACTTCTAGCTTTATAAAGACTGTTATTCCAAACACACTAGAAATGAAGTACGGAGCTGCCAGTGCAGCAGTCGATTCACAAGGAAACGTTTATTATATAGGATACGCAGGAGCCATCGCCAAAAAAGACATAAAAACAGGAAAGCTAGCTATTATAGGAGAAATACCTGAGGAATTAGTTGGAGATTATAGTGGGATAGACTATTATGCTGCATACAATCCTAAAGATAATCACGTCTATATTTCATCCAGAAAAACCCATATTATCTTTCGCTTCGATGCCAGCCAAGTATCGTTAGAAAACGGAGACTTTGAGCTATATGCAGGAATATTTGAGCATACCGGTCACAACAATGGAGATCGTCTACAGGCCACGTTTGATTCTCCAAAGGGTATGGCATTTGATAGCAAAGGCATGATGTATATAGCTGACACCAACAACAATGTAATCCGTATAATTAATTCAGAGGGTAAAGTAAGTACATTTATAGGAAATTCGGAAGGAGGATATAAAGATGGCTCATTAGAAGAAGCTTTATTCTATCATCCGTATGATGTAACCATATCTCCAGATGATTTCATATATGTAGCAGACTACGGTAATCACCGTATTCGATGTATTGCAATTCAATAGTTAATTTAAACTGAGAAAAAATGAAAAAAAATATATATATCCTTCTTGCCTGCTTCTTACTCAACCTTCCCAATACTATAAAAGCACAAGATACAACATTCAAAATAACAGGTGCCGTTACTTCCAAAGGAGAATCGCTCCCCGGTGTAAATATTTATATCAAGAATAAACCAGGAGCTGGAGTAGTAACAAACATAGATGGACAATACCAAATAAAAGCACAGATAACAGATGTCTTGGTTTTTTCTTTCATCGGCTATAAGACTAAGGAGAAATTGATTACTAAGAAGATCAGCAGACTAGATGTCGGACTAGAGGAAGAAACCGGAAAAATTGATGAAGTGGAAATCGTAGCCTACGGCAAACAAAGAAAAGTGAGTGTGGTAGGTGCCATTTCTTCCATTAAAGTAGCTGACTTAAAAAGTGCACCAGTTACATCACTTTCAAATGCTATTGCCGGTAGGATGGCAGGTATCATTGGAGTACAGCAAAGCGGTGAACCTGGATCCGACGTTTCGGAGTTTTGGATTCGCGGTATCAGTACCTTCGGCGCAAAAGCTACTGCCTTATTCTTAATTGACGGAGTGGAACGGACACAAGAAGATTTCAACAATCTGCTTCCCGAAGACATCGAGAGTTTTTCTATCCTAAAAGACGCTTCGGCTACAGCTGTATATGGTGCCCGGGGGGCAAATGGAGTCGTACTAATCACTACCAAAAGAGGACAAGAAGGAAAAATGACCATCAGTGCCAATGTGAAGACAATGGTGGAATACTTACCCAAACTTCCTGAATATTTGGGAGCTTACGATTATGCCAAGTTAGCCAATGAAGCAAAGCTCGTACGTGGAGAAGTACCTCTCTACGATAATAAAATGTTCGAAGTAATCAAATATCATTTGGATGACAATTTCTATCCGGATATTAATTGGCAAGATGAAATTCTTAAGAAAGCCACTTTCGGATGGCAGGCAAATATGAATATTTCCGGTGGTGGCAGTATTGCCCGTTATTTTATGAGCTTGAATTACAGAAGTAACGATGCAGCGTACAAAGAATCAAATATCAATAAATACAATACCAACGTAAAACGTCACCAATATAGTTTTCGTTCCAACATCGACGTTAATGTAACAAAGTCAACAATAGTTAGCTTAAATCTTGCTACTACTATCATCGACATGAATCGCCCAGGTATTGGAACTACCAAGCAAATATGGGAAGCACAAGCAAATATGAATCCACTGAACGTACCCAAGGTATATACCAACGGAAAATTTCCTGCTTACGGAACAGAAAGTGGCAAGCCGCAGACCTCACCATATGTACTATTGAACGAAACAGGATACATCAGCGAGTATTCCAATACTTTGCAATCAACACTTAGGCTGAACCAAGATCTAGGAATGATCACAAAGGGATTAAGCATCGAAGCCTCCGTATCGTTCGACTCTTCCAACTTTCATAATGGTGAACGAAAGAAAATGCCAGAACTTCATCAAGCTAAGGAATATAACTCAAAAGGAGAATTAATTACACAAAAAATATCAGAGGCCGAGCCTATAAAATATACGACATCTTCTGGAGGAACCAGAAGAATCTATATAGAAGGGCGTCTACATTACGAACGGATGTTTGGATGGCACAGAATCGGCGGGTTACTGCTATATAACCAAAGTTCATATAACACAACTAGCGCCACTACTGAAATAAGCTCTATTCCTGTTCGTACACAAGGAATTGCCGGAAGAATTACTTACTCTTATAAAGATATCTATCTGTCCGAATTTAATTTCGGATACAATGGCACAGGAAACTTTCCCAAAGGACAGCGGTTCGGTTTTTTCCCCTCTTTGGCTTTAGGTTGGGTGGTCAGTAACTATGAAGCAGTAAAAACAAAACTACCATTCCTTTCATTGATGAAAATACGATACTCGTTCGGCTTGGTAGGTAACGATGAACTAGACCAACGTTTTCCATTCCTAACCTATGTAGGTACTACTCCCGGATATAATTTCGGCGATCGTGGAGAAAATGCACAAGGAGGTATCGGCATAACTACGCAAGGTTCAGAAGGCTTACAATGGGAAAAGGCTGTTAAACACAATATAGGATTAGACCTTACAATATTCGACAAAATATCCGTAGAACTAGACTTCTTTCATGACACAAGAAGCCGTATTTTTATGAAACGTACCCAACTGCCGGACATAATGGGCATTCCGAGCACTCCGTACGGAAATGTTGGTAAAATGAAGAATTATGGGTGGGATGGAACTCTTAGCTACCAAGATAAAATTGGAAAAGATTTCTCTTATGAAATAAGAGGCAATTTCACCATTACTAAAAACAAAATTGTTGACTACGACGAACCCAACTATAAATACTCCTATTTGGCTAAAAAAGGAAAAAGCCTGAATATGACATATGGATATATAGCGTTAGGATATTTTCGCGATGAAGAAGACATAAAAAACAGTCCACAGCAATGGGGAAATGTAATGCCGGGGGATATCAAGTACAAAGACGTGAATGGAGACAATGTACTCACGAAAGAAGATATCGTTCCCATAGGCAACTCCAATATTCCTCGTATCCAATACGGGTTTGCCGGCAATTTTTCCTATAAGAACTGGGACTTAGGCATCTTTTTCAGAGGATCCGGTGGAGCAGACTTCTTTTATGGTGGGCAAGCATATTTCCCCTTCAAAAATGGAGAAACAGGAAATATCCTGACAATGGTCAATGACCCGTCGAACCGCTGGATACCAGCTTCCTATTCGGGAGATAAATCGACAGAGAACCCGAATGCACGTTTCCCAAGATTATCGTATGGAAATAATAACAATAACTTCGTAGAATCCACCCACTGGCTAGGAAACAGTTCGTTCCTACGACTAAAAACGGTTGAAATTGGCTATACCGTACCCGGTAACATACTTAAATACATATATATGAAAGGACTACGTATCTCATTGATTGCAGACAATCTCCACGTATGGGACAAAGTAAAGATTTGGGATCCGGAACAAGCCAGCAGCAACGGTTCGGCTTATCCGCTGACACGTTCTTTCACTCTTAACTTACAAGCTTCATTCTAAACATTTATATTATGATGAAAAGAATTATATACTTCCCGTTCATAACCCTACTTATCGGACTATGTACATGCTTTATACAATCATGCAATTACCTTGACATCGATCAATATATCAATGATATGCAATCATTAGATACCGTATTTCAGAAAAAAGGATTGACAGAACAGTTTCTTTATCATGTATATAGCTATTTGCCCACACCCGGCAAATCGTGGGACGGAGGAAACGATGCTTCTGTACCATGGATATCATGCTCGGACGAAGCATTCAATGTAGAGCCTGCAGGAGCAAATGACTTCTGCAACAATATATTCACTGCTAATAATAGTGATTTTAACAGGTGGAAAAGATATTATGAAGGAATACGAAACGCAAGCATATTCATACAACGTGCACCAGAGTGCAAAGAATTAAGTGCCATACAAATGCGCGAATACATAGGTGAAGCCCAATTTCTTAAGGCTTATTTTTATTTTGAACTTATGAAACAATACGGTCCCATTTCCTTGGTTCCAGAAAATGGTTTCACCCTTGAGCAACCTATAGACGAAATCCTAATTGGTCGTAACACATGGGACGAGTGCGTGGACTATGTCGACAAACTTCTTCAGGAAGCTTCTCTTAAATTACCCAATGAACGTCCTTCAGCCGACTTTGGCAAACCGACTGCAGGCGCCGCACTTGCGGTCAGATCAAGATTGCTTCTTTACAGTGCAAGTCCCCTGTTCAACGGAAATACTTCTTATGCAGACTTCAGAGACAAAAAGACTGGCAAAAACTTCATCAATCAGACTAAAGATGAAAGTAAATGGGCGATAGCAGCATTGGCAGCTAAACAAGTAATTGATAAAGGACAATATGAACTGATAACAGTTCCTAAAGACTATGACACTCCGGAATTACCAGAACATGTAATATCTGACCCAGACTTTTATAGTACTTATCCAACCGGAGCAGCAGGAATCGACCACTATTTGTCGTATGCCAATATATTTAATGGCTCTATTAGCGGGTCAAAAAATACTGAACTAATTTTTGGAATGCCAAACATGAGCATTGAGCGATACTGCGCCCCGAATAAGATAGGTGGATACAGTTCCATCTGTATTCCCCAAAAACTTGTAGACGCTTATTATATGATCAATGGAAAAACAATTGAAGAAGGAGGAAGCGACCCTGATTATCCCTACAGCCAAGAAAAATCCGGTACTCCCACCACCTTTTCCAGTTACCTGCTTCCAGCAGGCGTATATGGCTGGTACCTGAATCGTGAAATGAGATTCTATGCAACTGTAGGATTCAATAAATCTTACTATGTAGGCTCATCTTCAACATATGATGACTCTAAAAATTTTGAAGCAGAGTATTTTCCTGGAGGAAACTGCCGTTATGAAGTATCTGGAATTTGGATGGTCGGTTCATACAGATATTGCATGACTGGATACCTCTGTCGCAAATTCCAGCATCCAGAAGACTCTTACAGATACGGAAGCATTAAGCCTAAGGTTTGGGTAGATTATCGATTAGCAGAAATCTACTTAAATTATATTGAAGCACTGAATGAACTTACAGGCTCCTATACCATAGGAGATAAAACAATCTCACGTGACCCTGCCCAAATAAGGTATTATTTCAACCTCATTCGTCATCGAGCAGGATTACCGGGCATTTCGCTGGCAGAAGCCGGAGGTGATATAGAAAAAGTTAGGCAATTGATACGAAAAGAACGCTTCATAGAATTAGCATGGGAAGGACTCCGCTACTTCGACGTACGAAGATGGAAAATAGCTAATGAGGAAGAAAACGGTCCTGTGACCGGAATGGCAGTCTATCTAAAAGAGCCGGAATTTTATAGAGTCGTTCAAGTAAAAGAAGTAGTATATGCTTATAAAAATTTTACTATGAGAAAGAATTTTTGGCCGATTCCTCAAACGGAAATCACCAAAAACACTAATATAGTTCAAAACCCCGGATGGGAATAACACTTATAAAGAACAATATGAAAAAAATACATCTATTAGCGGTATTAGGAATCATCAACCTATTGACCTCTTGTTCAAACAAAGTAGATTTTGGAGAACAATATAAAAAAATTGTATATATAGTCAACAGTAAAGAGACTGTGTATTATTCTCAACACGATGTAGTCAAAGCGAGTAAAGGAAATATCAGTATATATGTCACAGGTTCAGAACTGCCTGCCCAAGATATCAAAGTGTCTTACAAGATAGACACAGAAGCACTAGAAAAATATAATAAAACAGAATATGGTGACCGGACCGAGCTATACTTCTCTTTGCTCCCTGAAAATCTATATTCCTTTCAGACGCCAGAAATCACAATCCCAAAAGGAGAACCCTATGGTTGCCTGGAATTCACAATCAACACACAAGAGCTACTTCACAACAAGATATATATCCTGCCTATCACTATCGACAGTGCAGAAGGTGCGGAAATCAGTGAAAACCTACATACTATTTTATATGTCATCCAAATACAAAATGAATATGCCGGTAATTATATATCCAGCTGTTCAGTCAATGGTATAGGCAAAGGAGACTTCAACAAGAAAGTTACCGCAGTGAGCAGTAGAAAAATCATGTTGCCACTGGCAAATCTAAGTAACACGTCAACCAGCAATACATTAGACTTTAATAAGGATTATTACCTGATTACCATCAATGAAGATAATACACTGATACTAGAACCGTATTTACAATCTATCATCCATCAAAAGACAGAAAAAAGAAGTTACTACGATCCTGAAAACCGTATATTCCATTTATACTATGATATAGAAGACAAATATGAGAATCGCGTATCAATTGAAGAAACATTAAAAGCTATATAATCAATGAAATTCAACTTAATCGCAGGCATCAGCCTGACAATTACTTTAGCTCTCTTCAATGAAGGAACTAAAGCCCAAAATGGCAAATACACACTTGATGTGAAGACAAATGCCACTGACAGTAAACTCTTTATCTTCCAAAAATCCGGGACAATCATAAAATTAGACTCTTTGGTGTCTGCCGACGGAATCTTCCATAAAGAAGGTGAAGTAAACACTCCGTACAAGGTTCGGCTTTTTCTCGTTCCTAAAAGCCAGTCATCTAATGAAACTTCTTTCAAAAAAGGATTTCCCATCTATCTAGAACCTGGAAATATAACCATAACATCCGATGGACAGACATTAGATAACTGTGTGTTAAGCGGAACTCCCTCGAACGATGACTTATATGCATATAATAAAATGAGAAAACCCTTCATTTCACGTATGAATCAACTTGAAAAGGATTTCGATAAGGCTAAACAAGAAAATAATATATTGAAAAGACAAAGTATACGGATTGAATACGATGAACTCGAAACAAAATTAGCTCAGGCTGAAAATGAGTTTTTCAATACTCATCCTAACTCTCTAATAAGTTTCGAATGGCTAACTTCATCTTTCAATATCATAAGAGAGAAATCGAAAGTGATAACTATGTTCGATCAAATGGGAGATGTCGTGAAACAGTCAGAAGCTGGAAAACAATTCAAAGCCCGTCTAGACCATACAATAGCTGTAGAAATCGGTGGAATAGCACCAGACTTCGCAGCCCCCAATCCTGAAGGAAAAGAAATTTCACTAAAATCATTTCGTGGAAAATATGTGCTAGTAGATTTTTGGGCATCATGGTGTGGTCCTTGCCGAAGAGAGAATCCAAATGTAGTAGTAGCCTACAATGCATATAAGAACAAAAATTTCACAGTATTAGGTATATCGCTGGACAATACAAAAGAAGCATGGACCAAAGCGATAGCAAAAGACGGATTGGGTTGGGAACAAATATCCGACTTAAAAGGATGGAATTCTGCTCTTGCAGCACTATATAGTGTACGAGGCATTCCAACCAATTTTTTGATAGATCCTCAAGGAAAGATTATCGCAATCAATCTGAGAGGTGAAGAACTACAAAAGAAGCTTAGTGAATTGATTCCATAATTCACTAATAGGCTACGACAATAACATCCTATAGTCAGATTATCCATATTCTCTACTTTCAGTAGAAATAGAATAGCCATGTACAATAGGAATGAACTATTACTGAATAGGATTATCAAATTTAAATAAAAGAAAAGCTACAATAAAAGTAACTATCCAATAAAAATCCTCCCATTTTATGAATTGAATTACTTCATAAAATGGGAGAATATCCTGTTCATTTCACCTCATCCCATGTATCCGTCCGAAAAGGAAATGCAGCCAGTCCGAAAGTATTGCGCAACGTAATATTACCTGCATAGTTACGAAAAGCATATCGCACTGCTACCGGCTGGCTCACTTGCTCACTCCATATTTTCACAGTCGGTGTACGGTCGACAATTTGTGCCTTAGCCGGATAAAACTTTTTATCGTCTCCTGCAATTTCAAATCCTTCCAGGTTACAGAAGGCCGGTGCAAGCCCGGCAGAAGCATTATCAAACGTGACTGTCGCCTTACCCTCTGAATAATCGACTTTTGTCATCATAGGCCCGGTAGTTGGAAGTTTACGGATGCCATATGTTTTGGTCAAGGCAAGAGTAGCCAAACGAAGTCCCACAACATTCTTCTGAGGTGGATGGATACAAAACTCATCACCAATGTCGGTAGTAGCAATCATGCCCGAGTTAGGAATTGTTTCAAGTGCCTTTGCCTGCGCCTCTCTTAATAAGGCCGCATCAGTATCCCGACTATCCTTATATTTATGAGGAGCTATCTGAACATAATAAAAAGGCATATCCGGAGCTTCCCATACTTCCCGCCATTGTTGAACCATCGCGGTCATCATCGGAGCATAATACTGATAATTAAAAATATTCGATTCGCCCTGATACCAAAGGAAACCGCGTGCGGTAAAGTTCTTCACAGGCCACAGCATAGTATCATACATACATCCCAACCGGTGATGCATTCTTAATTCCGCACTTTTGGCAGCCGCGATATCCACACCATGAACAGAAGACAGAGTTTCCTCATTCATCCAGGACTCTATCCGGGAACCTCCCCAACTACTGATTACAAGCCCTACCGGAATATTGAGGGTTTCCGTTATTTGTCTGGCAAAGAAATAAGCAGCCGCGCTACAAGTAACAACAGCCTCCGGTGCGGACACTTCCCATTTCCGGCCCTCAAAATCCACCCGTCTCTCCACTTCTTTTGTCCTTGGGACAGCAATAAAGCGGATACGGTCACGATAATTACCCGCATTCAGAATCGTTTCCAGCGAATGGTCGATAGGCTGTCCCGTATTTCCCATCATACGCATATCCATATTAGACTGCCCGGAACATACCCAAACTTCTCCTATCAAAATATCTGAGAGAGTAACACCTTCCCCATCACTGATAGTGATGGAATAAGGTGTATAACTTCCGGCAGGGGTATCTACCTTAACTGTCCAACTTCCATCCTTACCTGCCGACGTCTGATAAGTCCGGTTATTCCAGGAAGTGGTGACAGTCACTTTTTTATTATCCGCCCATCCCCATAGTTTAACACTACTATTTTGTTGGAGCACCATATGCTCCCCCATCATGGCGGGGAGCTTAATCTTACCTTGTGCAAACGTTAAGGACAAAAAACACAGAACCCAAATACTAATATACCTTTTCATCTTGTCTTACATTAAATGTGGGCTAAAATTACGGATTTATCACCAAACTCATATCATAAAAAACAGTTATTGATATCATTCATCCAATTGATAAACTCTAAAATTCGCATATCTCGAACTACGAGTATACATTTGTCTTAAACCTACCCGCCCTTTGTCTATCCTTGGAAAAGAAGAAGCATCAAAGTAGAAAATCCTGTCTTGTCCATCCCCCTTTACATTCATATATAAGTCCGTTTCATATTTAATAAAGGTCAGATGATAAGTAACTCCAATCTTAAACAAACCTGTATTCAGATATTCAGGCTTTAGATCCGTTCCTTCAAGTCCCTTCTCCCACTGAGGCATATACCGGCGAGCACGAATATATTCAGGCTCATTTTCTGACGCAACTCCTGTTACTGCATAACTAATGTGATAAGTGTCCATATTATTGAAATACATACTCATCCGGGGAACCTTACGGAGTTCATTCCACTTGAATATATCTTTAACAAATGGTT
>PPYF01114123.1_pt1 | contig 44255 bp, 38 predicted proteins | sample 1559871 | NCBI WGS metagenome assembly PPYF01 (sample SAMN08240021, study PRJNA423297) | Human gut metagenome, whole genome shotgun sequencing project.
TGCACGAATCTTTCCATAAGGATAATCCGAAGAAATTTACCCGTGCATGGTTCGCTTGGCAGAATACTCTTTTCGGTGAGCTGATTTTGAAGTTGATTAATGAAGGAAAGGTAGATTTATTGAATAGTATACAATAATATGCTGACATACTAAATTAGACGTGGATAACGCGGATGATGCGGCTCTTTCTCTGATGTAAAATGAGAAAAAACGCGTTATCCGCGTCGTCTGCATCTGAAAATGAATATCTAAAAACAAGTTGTATCATGAAAAATTTATGTGTATGGGCAGTTGCCGCCCTTTTAATGGCATCTTGTACGCCGAAAGCCGAAAAGACTACGGATTCCGGTTTATTGCAGAGTAATTTCCAGACGGAAGTGGATGGAAAGAAAACCGATTTGTTTACTTTGCGCAACAAGAACAACATGGAAGTTTGTATCACGAACTTTGGTGGACGTATTGTTTCAGTGATGGTCCCCGATAAAGACGGACAGATGCGCGATGTCGTGCTCGGTTTCGATTCTATTCAGGATTATATCAGTAAACCGTCGGATTTCGGTGCAACTATCGGACGTTATGCCAACCGTATCAATCAGGGTAAATTTACATTGGACGGTGTGGAATATCAGCTTCCTCGTAACAATTATGGGCATTGCCTGCACGGTGGTCCGCAAGGATTCCAGTATCGTGTGTTTGATGCTGTTCAACCCAATCCGCAGGAACTGCAACTGACCTATTTGGCAGAAGACGGTGAAGAAGGTTTCCCTGGAAATATCACTTGTAAAGTGGTAATGAAACTCACAGATGATAACGCTATCGACATTCAATACGAGGCAGAAACAGACAAACCGACTATTGTGAATATGACCAATCACTCTTATTTCAACCTGGAGGGAGACGCAGGCAACAACGCCGGTCATCTGTTGACAGTTGATGCGGATTATTACACTCCGGTGGACAGCACCTTTATGACTACGGGTGAAATTGTTACAGTAGAAGGTACTCCAATGGACTTCCGTACCCCGACTCCGGTAGGCGAGCGTATCAATGACTATGATTTCGTACAACTGAAAAACGGCAACGGCTACGACCACAACTGGGTATTGAATACAAAAGGTGACGTAACTCGTAAATGCGCTTCTCTGAAATCACCGAAGACGGGTATCGTACTCGATGTTTATACCAATGAACCGGGTATTCAGGTATATGCAGGAAACTTCCTCGATGGCTCACTGACAGGAAAGAAAGGTATCACTTACAACCAACGTTCTTCCGTATGTCTTGAAACACAGAAATATCCGGATACACCGAACAAACCCGAATGGCCGTCGGCTGTACTTCGTCCGGGTGAGAAATATACAAGTCAATGTATCTTTAAGTTTTCTGTAGATAAATAATAAAAGTATGAATCAGCTCCCTGCTCTCGATCATCGGATGGTCTGGTTAGACGTAATCCGTGCTGTGGCCATGTTAATGGTGATTGGTGTACATTGCATCGATCCTTTTTATATTTCTCCTACGTTGGGCGTCATTCCCGAATATACGCATTGGGCGGCTATTTACGGGTCTTTATTGCGTCCTTCCGTTCCTTTGTTTGTGATGATGACCGGTTTGTTATTGCTGCCTGTCAAACAGCAACCTTTGGGAACGTTTTATAAGAAACGTATCTTTCGTGTATTGTTTCCGTTTCTGATCTGGTCTGTTCTCTACAATATGTTTCCATGGTTTACGGGAGTAGTGGGGCTTGATAAGTCCATTATCGGGCAGTTCTTTTGTTATGTGCAGGGAAATGAATCCCAAGAGTTGATGGATTCCCTGAAAGATGTGGCGATGATTCCCTTTAACTTCAGTTTTAAGGAGAATCATATGTGGTATATCTATCTGTTAATCGGCCTTTACCTGTATATGCCTTTCTTCTCGGCGTGGATAGAGCGGGCAGATCAGAAGATGAAACGCACTTATCTGCTGATTTGGTTCATCTCTTTGTTTCTGCCTTATATGGCGGAATACATCTCCGGTTATCTGTTCGGTACAAGCACCTGGAATGCATTTGGCATGTTCTATTATTTTGCCGGATTCAACGGATATTTATTACTGGGGCATTACGTCAAGAAAGGAAATGACTGGGGTATATGGAAAACGTTGCTTATCTGTGCCGTGCTTTTTGCCATAGGCTATTATGTCACTTATTCCGGTTTCAGTGCGGCGGCAGCCGACCCCAATCATACGGAATCGGATATGGAATTGTTCTTCACTTTCTGCAGTCCGAATGTCGTGCTGATGACGTTGGCCGTGTTCCTCTTGCTTCAGAAAGTGACGGTTACTAACCGCATAGTTATCAAGGCACTGGCAAATATGACGAAGTGCGGATTTGGTATTTATATGGTGCATTATTTCGTTGTAGGTCCATTCTTCCTGTTAATCGGTCCGTCGTCCATCCCTATTCCTCTGCAGGTTCCGTTGATGGCGGCAGGTATTTTCCTTTGTAGTTGGGCGTTTACAGCACTGATGTACAAGTTGATGCCTAATAAAGCTCATTGGATAATGGGATAAATAAAAAAGAATAGAATAGACGATATGAAGAAAATAAAGACTAAAAGTATTTTTGCATCGATAGTGCTTGGGGTGGCGGTTACAGCTTGCGCATCTGCACCCTCCAGTGGTACGGTGACAGTAGTGGATCGACCGGACATACAGTCTATCAATACCAATTATACAGGGTATCGCGCTCCGCTTCGTCCATTGAATTTTATAAAGTTGCCGGTAGGCAGTATTCAACCTGAGGGTTGGGTGAAGAAGTATCTCGAATTGCAGCGTGACGGTCTGACCGGACACTTGGGAGAGATCAGTGCCTGGCTGGAAAAAGATAATAATGCTTGGTTGACAACCGGTGGTGACCACGGCTGGGAAGAAGTTCCCTATTGGCTCAAAGGCTACGGCAATCTGGCATATATCCTGAACGACCCGAAGATGATTGAGGAAACCAAGTATTGGATTGAAGGCGTATTTGCCAGCCGCCAGCCGGATGGTTACTTCGGTCCTGTCAACGAACGCAACGGAAAACGTGAACTTTGGGCACAAATGATTATGCTCTGGTGTCTGCAATCCTATTACGAGTATTCTCAAGATCAGCGTGTCATTGACCTGATGACGAACTACTTTAAATGGCAGATGACTGTTCCCGATGACCAGCTTCTGGAAGATTACTGGGAGAAAAGCCGCGGTGGTGATAATATCATCAGTATCTATTGGCTTTACAACCATACCGGAGATGCTTTCTTGTTAGAACTGGCTGAAAAGATTCATCGCAACACTGCCGACTGGACTAAATCTACCTCTTTACCCAACTGGCACAATGTCAATATCGCCCAATGTTTCCGTGAACCTGCCACTTATTATATGCAGACCGGAGATTCAGCGATGCTGAAAGCCTCTTATAATGTTCATCATCTGATTCGCCGTACTTTCGGACAAGTGCCCGGTGGTATGTTCGGTGCGGATGAGAATGCCCGTTTGGGATACATCGATCCCCGTCAGGGAGTGGAAACCTGCGGACTGGTTGAACAGATGGCTTCCGATGAAATCATGCTTTGCATGACAGGAGACCCTATGTGGGCTGAACACTGTGAAGAAGTAGCATTCAACTCTTATCCTGCTGCTGTGATGCCGGACTTTAAAGCATTGCGCTATATCACCTGCCCGAACCATGCCATCAGTGATTCCAAGAATCATCATCCGGGCATTGACAATCGTGGCCCGTTCCTTTCGATGAATCCTTTCAGCAGCCGTTGTTGCCAACACAATCATGCACAAGGCTGGCCTTACTTTACCGAACATCTGGTATTGGCAACTCCCGACAACGGAGTGGCAACTGCTATTTATGCAGCTTGTAAAGCTACAGTGAAAGTGGGCGACGGAAAGGAAATCACTCTTCACGAAGAGACGAATTATCCTTTTGAGGAAAGCATTGCCTTCTCTGTTTCTACCGGTGAAAAGGTCACTTTTCCGTTCTATCTCCGTATTCCTTCATGGACAAAAGGAGCAGAAGTGCGCGTGAATGGTAAGAAGGTAAATGTAGCTCCCGTAGCGGGAAAATACCTTTGCATCCATCGGGAATGGTCGAATGGAGATCGCGTGGAACTGACGTTACCGATGTCTTTGTCTATGCGTACCTGGCAGGTTAATAAAAATAGCGTAAGCGTAGATTATGGCCCCCTCACTTTGTCTCTCAAGATTGCAGAGAAATATGTAGAGAAAGACAGCCGCGAGACTGCTATCGGTGATTCTAAATGGCAGAAAGGCGCTGATCCCCAGAAATGGCCTACTACTGAAATCTATCCGGATAGTCCCTGGAACTATTCATTGGTACTGGACAAGACAGAACCTTTGAAAAACTTCAAGGTAATCCGTAAATCTTGGCCTGCCGATAATTATCCTTTCACAGTAGCCAGTGTACCTTTAGAGGTAAAAGCTACCGGCCGCCTGGTTCCTGAATGGAAGATAGACGAAACCGGATTGTGTGGCGTACTGCCGGAAGAAGATGCAGTGAAAGGTAATAAAGAAGAAATAACGTTGATCCCTATGGGTGCGGCACGGTTGAGAATATCTGCCTTCCCGAATACAAGAGAATAAATTAATAACTAGAAAACTTAGAAAAATGAAACGTATTGTTTTTTTAGATTATGTCCGTGTGTTTGCATGCTTTCTCGTAATGGTTGTTCATGCCAGTGAGAATTTCTACGGTGCTCCCGGATCCACAGATATGGCAGGACCGCAGTCTTTTTTGGCTAATGAAGCAGACCGTTTATGGGTAGCTGTTTACGACGGTTTCTCGCGTATGGCAGTGCCGCTGTTTATGATAGTCTCCGCCTTCCTGCTTGCACCGATGAAAGAGGAACAGACGATGTGGCAATTCTATCGCCAGCGCTGTCTCCGTATCTTGCCACCGTTTTTCATATTCATGATACTATACAGCACCCTGCCAATGTTATGGGGACAGCTGGACGCGGAAACATCCATCAAGGATTTATCACGAATATTCCTGAATTTCCCTACGCTGGCCGGACATTTCTGGTTTATGTATCCTCTGATTAGTCTTTACCTGTTTATTCCTATTATATCTCCCTGGTTGCGTAAAGCCACGGCAAAAGAGGAACTCTTTTTCATAGGACTGTTTGTATTGTCAACCTGTATGCCCTATCTTAACCGTTGGTGCGGTGAAGTGTGGGGACAATGTTTCTGGAATGAATATCACATGTTGTGGTACTTCTCCGGCTTCCTCGGATACCTCGTATTGGCACATTACATACGTGTACACCTCACATGGAATCGTTCCAAACGTTTCATCATAGGAGCCATACTAATGGTGATCGGTGCTGCATGGACTATTTATTCATTCTACGTTCAGGCTGTACCGGGCGAACTCCATTCCACACCTGTAATAGAAATAGGATGGGCTTTCTGTACCATCAACTGTGTGCTTCTCACATCGGGTACGTTCCTTTTGTTCACATGCATAGAGGGTCCGAAAGCTCCGGTGCTGGTGACAGAAACATCCAAACTCAGCTATGGTATGTATCTTATGCATATCTTCTGGCTCGGATTGTGGGTATCTGTATTCAAGGACACACTGGGATTACCTACCGTTGCCGCTATCCCATGTATTGCAGTGGTTACATTTATCAGTTGTTTCGTAACGACGAAGATCATTTCGTATATACCGGGTAGTAAATGGATCATAGGATAAATATCCGGACATGAAGCAGGAGATAATGAGTACCGGCTTTGCATTTTTATAAAACGCAGATTAGCGCAAATTATCACAGACTTCTATTTTATCTGCGATAATTTGCGCTAATCTGCGTTTCAATAATAATTAAATCGGCTTCTCTTATTTCCATTTGATTTTGTCTGCCAGTAGTAGGAAATAATCGTTCGACCATATATCGAGTGATTGTCTATTTCTGACAAATGGTTCTACATCTTGTTTGACCATTTTTATGTCTGTATGGGCTTAGGTTCCTGCAAAAGATTTTTCATTTTTATTTCTCATTTTCTCATAGAAATATGCTAATCTGTTGTAAACCATTTATATAATGCCATGAGAAATAAAACATAAAACGGTATTTCTCATAGTCTTTTCACTATTTTTAGCTAAAAATGGTGTATTTCTCATATGTTCCAAGTCATTTCTCATCTTATTCTCATACTCCTTTTCTTCTTCAGTTTGATTAGCAACTCTCTATTGTTTATTGCCTTTCTGTGTATTATTCACCATATACTTATCTGTTTTTCTTTCACCATTACCGTTTTGTCTTACCGCTATCCAGTTCATTCCACTCCAGTGAACAGATCTTTGCACTAGAGTGAACGATTCTTTCCACTGGAGTACAACGATCTTTCCACTAGAGTGGAACGAATGATATCTTCCTTATAGAAAACGGTATAACTTGATGACTCACAAATGATTAATTAGTCTATTTTATGCAAATAAGCAATGAACTGTTTGCAAGATGCTATTGCGTAGGAATAAGAGAACAGTACACAGAGCAAGCCATCCGTTCTGTGAATGAGAAATGCGACAGAATACGATGAGAAATACCTAAAACGAGTATGAGAAATGACCTAGAACCTGCACAATTTTGCCATCAAACTATGAGAAATGCCTATTTAAAAATCATTTCTCATAGACTATCTATCTGATAATATATGCTTTATACGAATGCTATGAGAATATGAGAAATGAAAATGAAAAATCTTTTGCAGAAGAAGAGAAGCGAAAGTACAGAAAGTCAGGGCGAACGCTCACAGGATTAAATGAAAACGTTGAATGAATCTTTTGGAAAGTTTTTTCATACGGTATCAAAAGTTGAGTTTCAATTTCGCTAACCGCGGTTAGCGATTTCAAATCATCGTACCAATGCTTGGTATTTGACGACAAAGTTACAAAAAGAAACCTGGACTGAAAAAAAATATTATCAATCTCTTTTTGTCTATATTTCTTTGCGTATATTTGTAACTCAAGAGCACAAGATAAGGAGAATGATGAAACTGTCCGCTTATTCTTTTAAACAATTATTTTCAGGAGGCTTGCTTTGTTGTCTAATTTTGCTGGCTGCCTATTTATTTCAGGTTTTCTTCCCTGAAATGTATGTTGATGCGTTTTCATCTTCCATACATCTATTGATGTGGTTGACACTCTTTGTGGGGGCTTTACTGTGGACATTTCGTGAGAAGGGGGCACATGGTATACCTTCCGAAATAACGGACTGGCAGTGTATCGCTGCTTTTCTTTTAATTACAGCAGATCAGATATATGTCGTTATGCCAAAAGAAATACATCAGGAGGTGGCACCGGCATTGTCTACCTATACAATTCCTACTTTAGTGGTTGCTGGCATATTGATAGCCGGTATAATTAAGTATTCGATTTTATTATATCAAAAATTGCAGAATGAACGACAACAATCTATTATTCAATCTCAAAAGTTACAGCAATTGCTAGCTTCTCCTTTATCCATCCAAAGAGGCATTTCTTTAGTTCGTAAATTGATAGAGAATAAATCTATTGCTCAATTGTCTGCCCAAGACTATCTATCATTGGTAGAAGGGTGTAGAACGATAGATCCTGACTTTTTTTGTTGGTTGAAGTCGCAAAACCTTCAGCTTCCTCCACGAGATATTGTGTTATGCGTATTGATCCGAATGTATAAAACAAAAGAAGAGATTTTGTCAGTTCTATGTGTAAGCGACGGATCTTATCGCACTATGCGATCACGTGCCCGGAAACGTTTAGGGATTGTAGATAAAGAATTGGAGGCTTTTTTACTGGAGATTGATTAACTCTTCTCTTATCTTTATGTGTCTAATATTTCTATTAGTTTGACGAAAGACTTAATTGCTGCAAGCATTCCTGACATCGCTGCACAATAAAACCATACTCGTTTATTAGAATATGATTTTTCTGGCATACATTTGATTGCGCCTATTGTTACTATGATCCACGAAAGAAAATCGAAGAAATGGATGAGAAACAGCTGAAGAATAGAATCGATGTTATCTATAAAAAGATCGAGATAACACATGATGATGCAAACAGCACATGTGCTGCAATAAAGTATAATATAGCGAATCATTGTTATTGATTATTTATACAATTCTCATAGTCTTTATTTGCTATTCTTATATTTGCTTTATATACTGCTGCTTCTTTCAAGTAACATGGTGAGAGAGGACCCATGCCCTTACAGTTTGTAGCTATGGCATTATCATACTCCGTTTTTGCTTGTTCGTATGCTGCTTGTCTCAATTCTTCACATTTACTGTTACCATTTCCTTCTTTGCGTGTTTTTAATATCTTTCTTTTCGCTAACTCCCGGCTTTCGGCAAATTGCCTGAATAATAACAACCGTTCCTCTTCACTCAATCTTAGAAATACTGTATGTTCAAGCAAGCCTTTCTTAGCTTCATCCATTTGCCGGAGTACTTCTTCCAGATTCGCTTTTTTGATGAAATCTTCCATATACTCATCATCATTCAGCTTTTCCATGAGTTTGTCATATTCTTCGTCACTTAGTTTTGAAGTATAAGCACTAAACTTGTCCGCTAATTGTTCACTACATCTTTCAAATTCATAAAACTCGTCTGAATTGGCAACGGAATCTATCAATACATTTCCTGTATTCCAAGTTTGAGAGACCAAACTGCGTGTTTTGGCAATTGAGTTTACTTCTGTCGCTGTCTCATTCGTATAGTTGTATTCATCGGTGCTACAACTATACATAAAGAATGCGGTCAATAATATTCCAAACAGTGTGATTACGTATATACTACTCTGTTTTTTGTTTTCGCTTTTCATGTCTTGTTTATAATTTAAATTAGGAAAAACAAAGAAAGGGATTTTACAGCAATTAGATGGAACGTTTTGTTCAAAAAATAAAATAATTTGTTCAAATAGCTGTTTGATGACTTTAATAACTCATATATCAATGTTACAATTTAGATATAAAATGACGTTTGTCAGGGCTTTATATGCCCGATAAATGCCTATATGACAGGGATAGGAGTGTAACGCCCCCTTGAATAGCATTTGTTGTACTCGTATCTTTGTATAAAAATAATATTATGAAAGCAATGACAAAGCTGGTTCCTATTATTTACCTTCCTATTGTTATAGGCGGCTCTCTTTTTTATTCTTGTTTACAAGAGAAAAGAAGGATATTTTCTAAAAAAGATGTTATTATGAACTAATGCAGAATTTTAATTTATAGATAGTATGAAAATAAAAAAAAGAAAATGTTATTTCATCACTTTAGTTTTAATGGCTTTGGTGGTTATTGTTGCCTGTAATTGTAGTTCTGACGTAAAAGTCGACTCAAACAAATTTAATCTAATAACTATGGCTGCTATGAATGCGGATAGTTGGCCAATGCCAAAATTATCAGAAAAGGAGGCATCTTTGGTTGATTCGATTTCTAGATTGGATGTGTTTATCAATTATCATAACGCTTATCAGCAATTGATAAAAAAAACGAGTTCTTATTTTGCTAATTTGAGTTCTGAAGAAATAGAAGAATTTACACAAAATGGGACTGATACTGCTTTTATATCAGATTTTATGAAAAAAATGGATTCATGTATAAATATTGAAATAGAAATTAAAGCTGTAGAAGAAGCAGGCAAGGATTTTGATAAAATGATTAAAGGGTTGGAATTAACAGAAGCGGAAAGAATAGCTCTAATAATCAAAAAGTTTAAGTAAATACTAACTTGGTATACTTGTCTTCGTTTGGGGATGAGTGCTGGATTTGGTATATAATGTATTAATAAATTTGTAAAATATGATGTTGAAAAGAAAAACATTTTTTGTTTCATTGTCTCTCGCTTTGTGTATGACATTAGTTATTCATAGTTGTAGCTCGAATGAATATGATTTTGTTGATGATGATGCCCTAGCAACAGAGAGTCTTGGAAACTTAGGTTATAGAACTACCCTTGTAGATTCAGTCGCTACGTCTAACGATTTTTTGGATTTTGTAGAAAGTTGTAATCTATTTTCTGATAAAATGGATGAATACATATCTGCGCTAAGTCAAAAAGAAAAAGAAGAATTAATTAGTAATGCGAATAATGATGACTTTGTGTTGAAGTTTATAGATTGTATTGATATTGAAAAAGAAGTTTTAGCCATATCATTGGCAAAGAGAAGACTATTGGATAATACTTCTTTTTTGCGATTAAATGAGTCAGAGAAATCGCAGCTTTTTGATGGCTGTTTTGTGACAAGAGGGCATATGCTTATGAAGACGCGAGGTGGTGAAGGAGTAACTCAACAGGAATGTGAAAAAGCTAAGAAGAAAGCATACGATAGTGCTTATGACGCTTTCATACGGAGATTATTACTTTGTGATGATTTGCCGGACAGGGAAAAATATGCATGTCAAGTAGCAACAAAACTGAATTATGAAGCAGAGAAGTCGCAAGCAGATACTGAATATAAAAGATGTATGGAGAAAGTAAAGAAATGAAATAATTTGTTCAAATAACTGTTTGATGACTATAATAACTCATGTATCAATGTTACAATTTAGATATAAAATGACGTTTTTTAGGGTTCTATATGCCCGATAAATGCCTATATGACAGGGATAGGAGTGTAACGCCCCCTTGAATAGCATTTGTTATACTCGTATTTTTGTATAAAAATAATATTATGAAAGCAATGACAAAGCTGATTCCTATTATTTGCCTTTCTGTTATTATAGGCGGCTCTCTTTTTTATTCTTGTTCACAAGAGAAGAAAGAGGAGACTGCTATTGTACTTCCGTTGGATGCAGCTTTGTCACAGGCTAGAGAAAATCGTGTTGAACTTGAGAAAGTATTACATCGTTATCAATCCAATCCATCGGATAGCTTGAAATATAGGGCAGCTCGTTTCCTGATAGAGAATATGCCATCTTATACCTATTATAAAGGTAAGCTGTTGGACCAATATCTCACTTTCTTTACTCTCTTGCAAGAAGCGCGGAGTAAAAAGATATATCCACAAGCAATGATAGATTCTATCAGAAGGATGTATGGACCATTTTCTTTAGATTCTTTGCAATATTATGAAGATATTACTACGGTGGATTCTGCTTATTTGTGTAGTAATATCGATTGGGCAATCAAAGTTTGGCAAGAACAGCCTTGGGGGAAGAATGTATCTTTTGCTGATTTTTGTGAGTATATTCTTCCTTATCGTATTGGTGATGAAACATTAAGCTATTGGCGTGAGGATATTTATCGAAAGTATAATCCTTTACTTGATTCGTTGCGTGCTTCCATGGTTCTTGATATAGAAGATCCTCTTGTTGCAGCCCGTTGTTTGTGCGATTCTCTTCGTAAACGTAGCCGATTTTTTACAACTACGGTTCCGCAAGGACTTCCTCATGTAGGACCGGAGATTGCTCAAAGCGTTTCGGGCAGTTGTCGTGAACTTTCTGATTATGTCGTTTATGTTTGTCGTGCGTTGGGAATTCCTTGTGCCATAGATTTTATGCCTCTTCATGGAGGTGGGAATGATGGACATCAGTGGGTGTCATTCGCAGATAAGTATGGTACGCTTTATTTTCAGGAATTCCCCGATAAGATAAAAGAAGTCCGTAAGGATAAGATGTGTGAAGCCTCTAAAATAAAGGTTTATCGGAATACGTTCAGTCTTAATCGTGCTATGCAGGCAGAAATGCAACGCTTGGATACGGCTGTTGTTCCTTTCTTCCGAGATCCGCACATCGTTGATGTGACAACCGATTACGCAAAGACATACAAAAAGAAACTGGAGATTCCTGTGTCTATGCTTTATTCGGGAAAGCCCCATTCGCGTATCGCTTATCTATGTGGGAGTAGCCGCATGGATTGGGAGCCTGTGGCATGGGCGGAGTTTGATGGTAAACGTCTTGCTTTCAGCGATGTCCAGATAGAACCCGTCATGCGGATAGCAACTTACGAACGGGGAAGACTTCGTTACTGGACTGATCCTTTTGAAATAACTGTTTCCGGTGAGTTTCATGTTTTTACTCCGTCAGATAGTGTTCAGGATGTAACGCTGTTTGCTAAATATCCTTTGTGGCAAGATGAGAAGTATCAGAAACGTATGATAGGAGGTGTTTTTGAAGGAAGTAATGATCCGGATTTTCGTCAGAAAGAGGTGCTTTTCCTGATAGAAAAGCAACCCGAACGGTTACGGACAATGGCGTATTCCCGCTCCTTGACACCTTATCGGTATGTCCGCTATATAGGACCGGAAAAGGGGCATTGTAATGTGGCGGAAATAGAGTTTTATGAAGCGGGTGGACTGTTGCCATTAAGCGGTAGAATTATTGGTACTCCCGGTTGCTATCAACAGGATGGCTCGCACGAATATACAAATGCGTTCGACGGTAATACTGAAACGTCTTTTGATTATACGGAACCCTATGGCGGCTGGACAGGGTTAGACCTAGGCACGCCAAAGGTAATAGATAAGATAATTTATACGCCTGCCAACCGGGATAATTATGTTCGTTCGTTGGATGAATATGAGTTGTCTTATTGTACAAAGAGAGGGTGGAGGACGTTAGGACAGCAAACGGCGATGTTGGACTCACTGGTTTACAAGAGGGTTCCTAAAGGAGCATTGCTGTTGTTGCAGAATCATACACGAGGGAATCAGGAACGGATTTTTGTGTATGAGGATAGAAAGCAGGTGTGGAAGTAGTAAGTTGCTTTGCATATTTATTAATTTTAAAAGTACATTATTATGAGAGAACGATTGGTTAAGAGAAATGTAAAACATAAAAGATTGAGGCCGATTTATATGAAGAATTTTATTCAATGGTTTATTGGTGTATTCGTATTAATGGCATTTTTCATTGGCTGTCAAGCAACAAATGATAAAACAGGGAAAATTACTATTTCAGCGGAAGAAAAGAAGCTTAATCTACAGGCACCAAATGGAGAATACCTTGCAGGTGGTGATCTTGTTCGGTTGAAAGAAATGTTAGCTCCGTGTATTGGTACGATAGAGAAGGATAGTGTGGTCTACGATTTTGAAATCTTGAGTATTCAATATGATTCTTTGCATTATGGTTTCATTGCAGATATTGAATTTGTAACGAAAAGTGGTTATCACAATCATCTCATTATGGAGCATGATGGGAAAGAGGAATAGTTGAGTAATACGGATGATTAAGATGTAGGATATTATGATAGTTCCAATAATAAGATTGGTGCTTACTTTGTTTTACAGAATGATTATGAGAAGAGATTGTATATTAGCATTATTCTGTGAAAATGAAGATAAAAAGAAAAGTCCTGATTGTTACATCTCAAAAACTTCAGTAAGAATATTGTTACTGTAGAATCATGTACGAAGAAGGCAGAAACGAACTTTGGTGCATGAAGAAAAGTAAATTTGGGAATAGGCATGAATATAGTGTATGTGATTGGTGATATTACTTTTAATATAATAACTTAAATATAAAAATATGAAGATGAAAAGAAGAAGTTGCTCTCTTGGATTTAAAGTGGCGTTTATGATAATATTTATCATGTATTTTATGCAAAGTTGCAGTTCGGACACTGTAATCTCTGACGATTTATTCTGCATGACTGTTATGACTAAGTCTAACGATTTTATAGAACCTGAACTTACGCATACGGATAGTATATTGGTTGACTCTATAACAAAGTTGGATGAGTTTAAATCATATGCTACGGCTACCCGGCAATTGATAAAAAAAATTCAGCCTTTAATGGAATCAGATTTATGGGATAAAGAACCTTTGGGTGGGCATCAGAATAGGAAAGATTCAATAAATGCTCTTGTTTTGAAAATAAGTAAACATAAAGACGTACAAAACGATTGGAATAGCTATGTGGAAAGTTACAAGTCGTTCATTAAATTAATGGAGAACGCACAACTTTCTAGTGCTATTAAAACAATATTAGTTATGAAAGTGATTACATCTTCGGATGATTAGTAGATAATATTTTGTTGCAGATTGAATAAAACTGGTAGAATAATTTTAATTTATAAATAATATGGACATGAGAAAAAAGAGAACTAATTTGTGTTTTTTTACTTTAATTGTTGCGGCTTTTTCCGTTTTGTTAGTTCATGGTTGTAGCTTTTCTGAATATGATTTGGTAGAAGATTCTTCTGGTATGGTTTTAGAAGAGGCAAACTCTACGCGGGCTTTATCAGAACAAAATTGTAGAAATGATCTTGTTATTTCAATTTCCGAGTCTGAAGAATATTTAGATTATCTAATGAGTCTGCATATGTTTTTTGATAAATTTGATAGCTATTACTCATCTTTAAATGACAAAGAAAAAATACAGTTAGAAGAAAATTTGAATAATGATGATTATATTGAAGATATTATTGATGAAAGTTGTATTAGGAATGAATTGGAACAAATGATAAACGCCCAAAATCAGTTGAAAAATACAGCTTATTTTCATTTGAATAAGTTAGAAAGAAGTATGCTTATCTCATTAGACTGCACGTATATACATAAAACTGTACTTCTAAAAACAAGGGGAGAGGGGGACGATGCTAGGAAATGTGCAGAAATAAGAGATAAGGCTATACAAGCCGCCTCTGATTTAGCAATAGAAGAGAAAGAGGCTTGTGATGATGCTTATGAGTCAGGAACTACTGCACATGCATATTGCTATTTTAAAGCTGCTAAAAAATTTTCAAAAGCTAAAGAAGAAGCCAAAGAAGAATATGAAAGATGCATAGGAAAGTAATGGAGAAACCTATCTTCAGAAAGAATTGATGAAAAGTACGTCTCCTTTACTGAAGGATATGTATAAAGCATATGTTACTACCGGAAGTTTACATATTACGATTGTGTATGGAAAATTACGTTCCAATCAACATGGTTGTTTGGATGCTTTTGAAACAGATCAAGATGTGCAATTTCTTATTACTTGGATTTTTTTGGCAATATTTGTGCTATTACGTGAATGTTGACTTCATGACGGGAAAGGAAAAGATGGAATTGTATCTGGAATTATTGCATTGATAAATGGGTCCTTTACTGGCAAATATGTTGAGGTGGATAAAAACAAGATAACTTAAATTGTAAACTTATGTTAAAAAAGAGGATGAGAAGAATCGCAGCATATACTATCATACTTTTGATGTCGTGTCTATGCTCTCTGTCGGCTTGCACTTCGTCTGAGCAGAAAGAGAATCTTACGTCTTTGGAATCGGAAATGATTGCGTTTTTCCAAGCGACGTTGGAGAAGAACTATGGTGACAAAGATGCTGTTTGCCAGTTTGCAAGAGCATTGAAACGCTATCATTTCAACTATTTGCTGGCGGTGGATAGAGGCAAATTACGACGAATCAATGAGAAACTGTATGGAGAGGGAATTCTCAAGTGGAGAATATCCCCTTGCCATTGAAGAAGCGGGGAGACGGCTTTACGTATTGGCAAAGGGAATTGCAACAAGCGGTTCATCTTGCGTTGAAAGCAATAGCAAAGGTTGAAGATGAGACTGGCGGGACTCCGCCTTCGTCCGTACTATTTGGGATGATTGCTACTAATACGGAGAATATTTGTGAAGGTTTTAAAGATGATCGGGAGGTACAAATGTTTCTAGCACTTTATTTTTGGAAGTATTTATGCCATTCTGCAAATATAGATTTTTATACAGGGATGGATAAAACGAAGTTATACATAGATATGATAAGATAAAAAGTATAAATTTAATCTCATCAATAGATTGGTGATAAATCATTTTTTGTGATATGAACAGACTGAAAATTTATTTGGCAATAGTCTTGGCATTGATATTCATGTCAAGTTGTAGTTCTTCTGCTAAGTTAGCGTTAGCAAAGAATCATGATGAAATGAAGAGTGATCCAAGAATATGGGATTATCTTAACGTCAGTGAGAGAGAACGTGCATTGGTTGATTCTATTGTAGCATTGGATGAATATGCTGTATTTCTTGATTCATACAAAAAGTATCGGACAAAAAAGAATGCTATGCGTGAGGGCGAAGATGTGGAACAAACGAAAGAGTCTGCAGAATATGTGGCAGCGTGTTCTAAAATATTCAGGATTATTGATAAGTTGAAATTAAGTAAAGATGCATCTATCGCTGTGTTTGAGAATTTATATAGAGTTGCTAATAATAAATTGAATCAATAAAGAATATGATCTGGGAAGATAAAACGCCAACTAAAAAGATGCTGTCGACCAAGAATAACATTTATATAGGGCTGTGTATCTTATATATATTGTTATCAATGATAAACAGGAAATATCCAATAGGAGATATAACACTGCATATCGCTTATCTTTCAACTTGGTTTTTCCTTTTATTGTGGGAAGTAGTAGATGTACTTATAAATAGAAAGAAAGATTTTGGTTGCATAGTTATAATTTCGATGGTGCTGGTTGCGTCTATTGCAAATATGTTGAGGTAAGAACTCGAACGAATGAAGCAAACCTCTAGCATTCATCAACAACGGAAAAATTATGATAGGATATGAAGTAGCTATTAATGATCAGTCACCTGTAGTTATCACGTCACCTGACGTGGCAGTCGTCATGGTGCATAGCAATTGCTCTTTCGGTGATAGTATTTATGTAGGAGGCTTGGATACTTCGAGAAGAATAGTTTGGGTAGATGAAAAACTGAAAATGGGAGATAGAGTTCGAATAAAGGTTGTTGAAGTGTCAGTGGTATCTCCTACTGTGAAGATGACCTATGATCGGGAAGAATTGAAGGCAAAATACGAACGACTCAAAGCCGAGCTTGAGGCAAAGGGACTTATATAGAATATTGATATGAAAGGACTTTTAGTAAAAAGCAAAGATAAAATTAGTAAGGCTGGCATTCCTCAAAATGGAGTTGGTCTTGTTGGTAATATTACTTGGCATAGTGGTGCGTCTTGGAGCGTTGGTGGTTTGCGGGTGTCTGATGAGATGCATTTGGTATGGGACGGAGGAATGTTGGAAGTCGGGGATGTAATAGAAGTGGAAGTAGTAGAATTTGATGAGGCTTCGGCGACTGTTTGGGAAGAAAAACATTGCTGTCCGACGCGAACGGCATCGAACGACATAGATAATTCGAAGGAATGGGAGCATAAGCTGGATCTCTACTATCGGTTGAAAAAGGTATTGGAGGATGAGAACTTGATTTAATACTAGGATAGAAATGATAAGACTCTTTCATATTTTGTTTGCCGCAGCATGTATAGGCAGTATGTTTGTATATTCCCACCAATTTACAGACGCATATATTGTGCCTAAATGGTGCTGCGTTTTGTTTGTGCTATTATGGATGCTGGTGTGTGCTGCAATTCTGGCATTGCAGCGTAAATCCATATTAGTGGATATGGCGATATGGGGGAGTATCATTGTTTTCAGTTGTTGGTTGCAGGCTGTTTATGGAATATTGCAATACGTAGGTTTATTTTCTTCTCATGCAACCTTCCGTGTGACTGGTAGTTTTGATAATCCGGCAGGATTTGCAGCTTGTCTTTGTGCCGGGTTGCCTTTTGTCGTTTTTTTGATAATACATAGAAATAAGTATATTCGATATGCCGGATGGCTGGCAGGGGGAGTGATGATGTTGGCAATATTTTTATCTCATTCGCGATCTGGTATGGTAAGTGTCATTGCGGTATGTGTCATGTATTTGTGTGGAAGATTTGTTTATGGGAGATTGTGGAGGAGATATTTACTATCGGTATCTATGATAGGATTGTTAATAATCGGTTCTTATTGGTTGAAAAAAGATTCGGCAGATGGCAGAATGTTGATTTGGCGGTGTGGCTTGGAAATGGTGAAAGACGCTCCTTGGACGGGACATGGCATCGGGAGTTTCGAGGCTAAATATATGGACTATCAGGCGGACTACTTCAAAGAATATGATTCGCAAAGTCGCTATGCAATGTTAGCGGATAATGTAAAGCAGCCTTTTAATGAATACTTGGGAGTTCTGATTAATTTCGGTATTGTTGGATTGGCTTTGCTTTTGGGTATTGTGGGGGCACTTGTGTATTGTTATGAGCAAAATCCTACGCAGGAAAAGAGAATTGCTCTTTATGTTTTGTTATCAATAGGTATATTCTCTTTCTTTTCCTATCCGTTTATGTATCCTTTTACGTGGATGGTGACGTTTCTTGCCGTTATCATGTTGACTGCTGATTATTTGAAGCGGATAAAGATAGGTACATGGGGCAGGAATATAATGTATACGGCAACGATGATGTGTTTCTTCTGGGGACTGGTTCGACTGGGCGAACGTACGCAGTCGGAACGCAGTTGGCAGGAGGCTTTGGAGTTAGCTCTTTGCCATTTGTATGATGAGGCTCTTCCGTACTATGTGAGCCTGAAACACCGGTTCAAAGATAATCCTTATTTCCTGTATAATTATGCTGCTGTTTTTACGGAAGCCAAAGAATATGAGAAGGCTTTAGAGATAGCGTTGGAGTGCCGTAAGTATTGGGCGGATTATGATTTGGAATTGATGATAGGAGAGAATTATCAGGAACAAAAAGATTTGATTTCAGCAGAAAAATATTACAAGAATGCATCAATGATGTGTCCGTCGAGATTTACTCCGCTTTATCAACTATTTAAACTTTATAAGCAGCTTGGTGAAAACATACGCGCCTATGAAACGGCTGAAATGATTATAAATAAACCGGTAAAGATAAATTCCATGACAATACGTATGATGAAACGAGAGATGGAAAAAGAAATATTACAAAGGAAAGGATGATTTGGTCACTAAAAAATGAAATAATGAAGAAACTATTGATTGCTTTACTAATATTGCTTTTGGCAGCCTGTTCGAAAAGTGTTCCCTACTCTGACGAAACCATTAAAAATGACCTGCGTGTACCTGCTTATCCGCTACTGATGCTCCACCCGCATCTGCGTTTATGGTCGACAACAGATCAACTGACGGAGAAGAATATGATTTTTACTAATGGGAAAAATCTTCCTTTTGTCGGTTTCCTGCGGGTGGACGGTACGATATATCGCTTTATGGGTGGTCGTGATCTGCCTATGCAAGCCATTGCACCAATGGCATACGATTATGAAAGCTGGGAAGGAAAGTTTACTTCTCTTAGACCGGATGAAGGCTGGGAGCAACCGGATTTTAATGATCAATATTGGCAGGTAAGTGAAGGTGCATTTGGTACACGCGACAGGCGTGAAACGAGAACGCCGTGGCTTTCTACTGATATATGGGTGCGGAGGGAAATCGTGGATATTGATCCATATTTGCTTGAGAACAAGAAAATTTATTTTCGTTATTCGTATGATGACATACTTCAATTGTATATTAACGGAAAGCTGGTCGTTAGTGCGGATCGCGCAGCGGCAAATTTAAAAGTTGAGTTGCCAGATTCTATCTTGAATACAATGAAAGAAGGGAAAGCCCTTATTGCTGCTCATTGTGAGAATAAAAAAGGTAGTGCATTGATCGATTTTGGTCTATTTGCAGAGGAATCGGGAATATTGGTAGAAGGTATAGCTCCTGTTGCAAAAGAGAAGGAATGGATAGGAAAATATACAACAGAACAACCTGAAGAGGGTTGGGAAATAGCTGCTTTCAATGATAGCACATGGGCACAAGGAAGCGCTGCTTTTGGCACGGAAGGCGGACCGGGTGTTGGTACTCCCTGGAATACCAATAGGTTATGGATTAGGAGGGAAGTCTCATTCGATCCTTCCTTAGTGAGAAACAGACAACTTTTTATGCGTTATTCGTATAATGACGGTATGCAACTGCTTATTAATGGAAAGGAGCTTGTTCGTACAGGAACGAAGGCACGTAACGACGTGAAAGTGCAGATTCCGGATTCTATCTTGGAAACAATGAAAGATGGAAAAGCCTTGTTTGCGGCCCGTTGCGTGAATTGGGGAGGTACTTCGTTTGCAGATTTCGGATTGTATGGTGAGCTGAAGGAAGCCGGGCAAAAAACAGTGGATGTGCAGGCTACCCAAACACATTATATTTTTGATTGTGGAGATGTGGAATTGAAACTGACATTTACGGCTCCTTATTTATTGGATGATTTGGAACTGTTAAGTCGCCCGGTCAATTATATTTCTTATCAGGCTAAGGCCTTGGACGGTAAGGAGCATGATGTCGCTATTTATTTTGAAATGGATCCTCATAAAGCCTTTCGTGCCGGGCAGTCTACGGAGATGTATGAAAAAGACGGTTGGGTGATGATGAAGACCGGTCGGGAGAATCAGAAGTTATGGGTAGATAAGCTGAAAGATGCTCCGGCCTGGGGGTATTTCTATTTAGGGGCGAAAGAGAATGCTACTTATGCACAAGGGGACGCGGCAGAGATGCGGGCATACTTTATGAAAGAAGGTGATTTGAAAGAAATGCGTCGGTCGAATGAAAAACGTTATGCGGCTATAGCACAGAAACTGGAAATGAATAGTGAGTTTCCCCAACATCTGATTGTGGCTTTCGATGGATTGTATACAATGGCTTATTTCGGTGAGGACCTACGACCTTACTGGAATAAGGATGGAGAAAAAACGATAGAAGGGTTATATGAAGATGCGGAAAAAGTATATAAAGAAACAATGGCAAAGTGTTATGCTTTTGACAGGCAATTGATGGAAAATGCTTGCCGTGCCGGTGGTAAAGAGTACGCGGAACTATGTGCTTCGGCATATCGTCAGGCGGTTGCGTCTTTCCAGATGTCTAAGAATTCAAGTGATGAGTTGCTCTATTTTACTACATTGGTGGGTTCACTGGATATTTATTATGCTGCTTCGCCGCTATTTCTTTGTTATAATCCCGATCTGCTGAAAGCAATGTTGAATCCTTTCTTTTATTATATAGTGAGAGTGGTAAATGGAATAAGCCTTTCCCGGCTCATGATTTGGGCGGTTATCCGTTTGTAAACGGACAAGCGAAAGGGGGAGATTTACCGGTTGAACATGCCGGAAATATGCTGATTATGGTGGCTGCTATAGCTAAAGCGGAAAGAGATGCATCTTACGCAAAGGCTCATTGGGAGACTCTCTCCAAATGGGCGGGTTATTTGATGGAGAACGGGGTTGATACCGGTAAACAGATTGATACTGACAGCTTTGCCGGCCGCTATTCTCATAATGCTAATTTGTCTGCCAAAGGAATTTTAGGTATTGCATCGTATGCTCTTTTGGCAAAAATGCTAGATAAACAGGAAGATGCTGAAAAATATTTGGCAGCAGCAAAAAGAATGGCCGAAGAATGGGAGAAGCAGGCTTCTGACGGGGAACATTATCGTTTGGCTTTTGACCAGACGGATAGCTGGGGGCAAAAATATAACTTGATTTGGGATAAACTTCTTGACCTTCATATTTTTCCAAATAGAGTCGTAGAATTGGAGACTGCTTTCTATAGGACTAAATTGAATACTTACGGTTGTCCGTTGCATAGTAAAACAGATTATGCGAAAGCTGATTGGACTGTATGGACAGCTGCATTGCAGAATGACCGACTCATGTTTCGTGAGTTTATTCTTCCGCTTTACAATTATATGAATGAAAACAAATGGCGTGTACCAATGGCAGACACTTATAATGTTGTGAATCAGAAAACAAGAGTAACATCATGGGGTAGACCGGTATTAGGTGCTTATTTTATAAAATTATTAGAGGCGGTTATGGATGAGAAATATAATAATATTGTTTCAAAAGATGAAATGAATTGTTCAAGATAATCTTGATAGAGTAGGCACCTGAAAGTTATAATTAAAGATGAATAGGGGATATTTCGTTTGTCTGTACTTTACAGAGAGCGTGAACAGTAACCTTATTGATTGTAATATACTATTGAATGATGTTGGTTTAATGTGTATCTTTGTAAGAAATGCGGGACAAAACATGGAATCAATATAAATTCCATAAATAAAATAAGATAATTATGAAAAACATTTTCCTTCCCAAAGTAGTGATGTGCATAATTGCACTGTTTACTTTAATTTTACCTGCTTCTGCACAAAATACAAATGTGACGGATGAATATAAAGAAACGTTGAAAAAGATTATGGCGCTTTCTGGCTCTACGGCTACTGCTGATGACTTCTTCCAAAAAATTACTTCTGTAATGAAATTAAATGCGCCCGAAAAGGATGAGGCTTATTGGAATGAGTTTTCTAAAAACTGGAAAGAGAAAATAGAAAGTAAGGTGTTTGAAATGTATATGTCTATCTATGAGAAGCATTTAACATTGGAAGAATTGAAAGCTGTTACTGTATTTTATGAATCTCCTGTGGGCAAAAAATATAAAGAGGCTTCATTGGTTGTTATGCGTGAAGAGATGCCGTTGTTGGTGCAGCAACTCCAGACAGAGACATTCAAAGTGGTTATGTCAGAGAAAAGTGGACGAGTGAGAAGGAGTGGACAACGGCTGAAAGAGTATGAGCAAGAGAAGAAACGTGATAAAAAATTGTATGCACAAGCTTATATGCTTCCTGGTGATAGTATAGTTGTAGTTCCTGAAGAAGTGTATGAGAAAGCGTATGAGAATGGGATGTCTACAAGTCCTTCTTTATATTCGATTGAAAGGAGAAAGAATGATACTAAAGTGACATTCATACAACCTATTTATTGGGATTGGCAATGGTTGTATTATAGTCCGGGATTTAAGATTGTTGATAAGAAAAGTGGCGATGAATATAATGTGCGAGGATATGATGGTGGAGCTCCGATGGGTAGGCTGTTGGCTGTCAAAGGATTTAATCATAAATATATTTATATCAGCCTTCTATTCCCGAAACTGAAGAAAAGTGTGAAAGAAATAGATATCCTTGAGTTGTTGAACGAAAAGGATAAAGAACAGTTGCCTTCTAATGACGATGGAAGGTCTAAATCATATTTTAATATAAAGGTGAAAGATTATCAGGTTGCTTCCGGTAAGAAAAATAAGAAGATCTATTATTAGTTTAAATGATGATCGGAATTTGAAATGATAATAGTAGGTATATGAACATGAGCGTTTACTGTTTTTGATATAAATTTATTCTATATGAGAAATCGAATTATGATTCTATGCACGTTTTGTGCTATTGCTATATTTTCTTCGGCCCAAGGAAAGTTTTCAATTAAGGGCAATGCTGGTGAGAAATGGAATAATCAGTTGTTGTATTTGTGTCTGATGGATGATGGAGAGAAAGCTAAAGAAGTCGTTCTCGATAGTGCAAAAGTAAAAAAAGGAAAGTTCTCTTTTTCCGGTGTACGTCAGACACCTAATATTGCACTTATCAAGGATAGGGATGGAGGAACCTATCCGTTGATTCTCGAAAAAGGAAAGATTGTGATCAATCTTACCACGAGGACCGTAGGAGGTACATCGCTGAATGATACTTTGGATGTGGCTTGGAAAGGAATGCAGTCGGTGATAAATAATAACAAACAAATAATGAAAAGTAACATTTCACTTGTTATGAGCCAGAAATCCGGAGAGAGTTTTAGAGAAGCACTGAAACAGGATACTGCATTTGCTGCAATATGGCGGAGAAATATGGAGATAGATTTGGCACAGAGGGATTCGATTCGCGCTTTTGTAAAAGAACACCAAAACAGTTTGGTGGGAGTATTTCTGTTATCTTTGAAAGAGGTGTTTATATATCACAGCCAATTAGAAGATATGATGAGCGAGGCTTCTCCTGTGTTTTCGCAGCATGTATTGGTGAAAGATAAATTAGAGGAAATGAGGCAATTGTCTCGGCGTTTTGAGGTTGAGCGGGAAAAGAAAATGACTCCGGAGGAGCGTGAAGAACAAAAGAAACGACAGGCAATGGACGCTAAGATAAAGATTGGCGAACGTTTTCTGGACGCTAAGGTGAAAGACAATGCTGGTGAGATAAAACTGTTGTCCGACTATGTAGGTAAGGGAAAGTATGTGTTAATAGACTTTTGGGCTTCATGGTGCGGTCCGTGTCGAAATGAAATGCCTAATGTGAAAGCCGCTTATGAGAAATATGCGTCTAAGGGATTTGAGGTAATTAGTATCTCTATAGATAAGAAACAGAAACCTTGGAGGACTACTATTGAAGAACTCGGAATGAACTGGACACAAGTATTGAATGTGGATGCTGCTGATATATATGGTATTTATGCCATACCCAAAACTTTTCTTATAGATCCGGAGGGCATTGTTGTTGCAAAAGACTTAAGAAGTAAGAAGCTGGGAAAGACATTGTTGAATCTGTTGGAGTGATTGTTGTATTGTAGTATCGTGATTCGTTATATGGATGAATTTATTCGTATTGGTGACAATTCATACTTGCCGTGACAGTTATATCGGATTTCTTACGGCAAGTATGAATAGCTATGGCTTAAATAAGAAGCCCATCCAATAATTCCAGATATAGCCCGATAGCTTCTTCTATCTCTTTCAGCATAATATATTCCTCTGCCGTGTGTGAACGTGACGAGCGTCCCGGACCTATTTTCACCGATGGAAAGGACATTAATGCCTGATCGGACAAGGTTGGAGAACCGAAAGGCACACGTCCCAGCTTCACAGCTTTTTGAACAAACGGATGTTTCTCGTCGATTCGTGAAGAGTTGAGGCGGAATGAACGGGCTTGTGCTTCGCAGGAAATATGTTTCTTGATTTCCGCAAACAGTTCTTCATTTGAGTAAAGTTCGTTGCTTCGAACATCGACAACGAACGTACATTTGTCAGGAACGACATTGTGTTGTGTGCCGGCATTGATGACAGTGACACTCATCTTCACAGGTCCCAATAACGGTGATTCTTTCTCGAAACGATAATCATGGAACCAGGCAATGTCGTCCAATACCTTGTAAATAGCATTGTCTCCTTCGTTGCGTGCGGCGTGTCCCGCCTTACCTGTGGCAGTAACATCCAATACCATTAATCCCTTTTCGGCAATGGCAGGTTGCATCTCCGTCGGTTCGCCCACTACGGCAAATGAAACAGGAGGAAGTCCCGGCAATACGCTCTCAATTCCGTCTTTTCCAGAAACTTCTTCTTCACAGGAAGCAAGATAAATCAGATTGTATTTTTGTGAAGTACGACATAGTTGCAGGAACACCTGTAATAGGGAAACAACACTGGCGCCGGCGTCGTTACTTCCTAGCCCATATAACTTACCATTCTCTTCACGTGGAGTGAACGGATCTTTCCGCCAACCATTAACAGGTTTCACTGTGTCTATGTGGGAGTTAAGTAAAATAGTAGGCTTCTTCAAATCAAACATAGGGCTAAAGCACCACACATTATTTCCTTTACGTCCGGTCTGCATACCTGCCATTTCAATATAATTTTGCAGGAAATCCGCAGCTTGGGTTTCTTCCCGGCTGATTGAAGGGATACTAATCAGCGATTTAAGTAGGCTTACAGCCTCTGTCGACATATACGGAATATCATATTTCATAGTGCAAATCTTTTATCTATATCTTAATCTTTGCACAAAGATAGTCGTTTTGAGCAATAGTTTCAAATAAAACTAATACCTTTGTACCATATTTACTAATACAAAGAGTATGACTTATCATCATTTATCTGTCCTGGTCCATCGTCAGGCCGAAAAATATGGCGACAAGGTAGCCTTAAAATACCGCGACTATGAGACAGCTCAATGGATTCCTATTTCATGGAAGCAGTTCTCCGGAACAGTACGGCAAGCAGCTAATGCTTTCGTGGCATTGGGAGTGGAAGAACAAGAGAATATCGGTATATTTTCACAGAATAAACCCGAATGGTTCTATGTAGACTTTGGTGCATTTGCCAACCGGGCGGTTACCATTCCGTTCTATGCAACCAGTTCACCTGCGCAGGCGCAATATATCATTAATGATGCGCAGATTCGTTTTCTTTTTGTCGGTGAGCAATACCAGTATGATGCTGCTTTCAGCATTTTTGGTTTCTGCTCTTCTTTACAACAACTGATAATCTTTGACCGTTCGGTGGTAAAAGATCCTCGTGACGTATCGTCTATCTATTTTGATGAATTTATGGCGACGGGAGAGGGATTGCCTCATAATGATACGGTAGAAGAACGTACGGAGCGGGCTTCTTATGATGACTTGGCAAATATTCTCTATACTTCCGGCACAACGGGGGAACCCAAAGGGGTTATGCTTCATCATTCCTGTTATCTGGAACAGTTTCATACACATGATGATCGTTTGACGACGATGTCGGATAAGGATGTATCGATGAACTTCCTTCCATTAACACACGTGTTTGAGAAAGCATGGTGTTATCTCTGTATTCATAAAGGAGTGCAGATTTGTATCAATCTCCGTCCGGCAGATATACAGACAACCATTAAGGAAATTCGCCCGACACTGATGTGCAGTGTTCCCCGTTTTTGGGAGAAGGTGTATGCAGGGGTGCAGGAAAAAATAAACGAAACAACAGGATTGAAGAAAGCACTGATGTTGGATGCTATCCGGGTAGGTAGAATCCATAATCTGGATTATCTGCGTCTGGGAAAGACTCCTCCGGTGATGAATCAACTGAAATATAAGTTTTACGAAAAGACTATCTATTCTCTGCTGAAAAAAACAATCGGTATTGAGAATGGTAACTTTTTCCCGACTGCCGGTGCTGCCGTTCCCGATGAAATCAATGAATTCGTTCATTCGGTAGGAATCAATATGGTGGTAGGATATGGACTGACGGAATCTACGGCTACTGTATCTTGTACGCTGCCGGTTGGTTATGACATCGGTTCCGTAGGCGTTGTATTGCCGGGACTTGAAGTGAAGATTGGCGAAGACAATGAAATCCTGCTTCGGGGTAAGACGATCACAAAAGGCTATTACAAAAAAGCGGAAGCCACAGCTGCTGCTATTGAGCCGGATGGTTGGTTCCATACAGGTGATGCCGGTTACTTTAAAAATGGACAGCTTTTCCTGACGGAACGTATTAAAGATTTATTCAAAACATCAAACGGCAAGTACGTTGCTCCGCAAGCTTTGGAAACGAAGTTGGTCATTGACCGTTATATCGACCAGATTGCCATTATCGCCGATCAACGTAAGTTTGTCTCGGCTCTGATTGTTCCTGTATATGGATTCGTGAAAGAGTATGCCAAAGAAAAGGGTATTGAATATAAGGATATGACGGAACTGTTGCAGCATCCGAAGATTGTAGGACTGTTCCGTGCGCGGATCGATACACTTCAGCAACAATTTGCGCACTATGAACAAATCAAACGTTTCACTTTACTGCCTGAACCATTCAGCATGGAACGTGGAGAATTGACAAATACACTGAAACTGAAACGGGCGGTGGTTGCCAAGAATTATAGTGAACAGATAGAGAAGATGTACGAAGAAAGTGAGAAATAGGCGATAAGCGGCTTATCGTTAAAAATGAAACGGTAAACCGTAAATGATAAATCAGAAATAAAAAAGAGTGTATTGGAGCTCTTTTTAAAAGTATTACCCCTGTTACAGTTCAATCTGTAACAGGGGTAAACTTTGTGTTTAGGGGTGCTTTGACACCTGCTAATTATTTATGGCCGGATCATTTCTTTTAATATCCGAAGATCTGTTCCTGGGTCAATTCTTCAATAGGACCTACAGCTTTCAATTTATCCAGCTCCAAATCTTTCTTATCTCCCAGGATGCAATAAACATACGTACGTCCTTTTACCCATTGCTTTTGGAAATCGACAATATCTTTTAGCGACATATTCTGTATGTCATTGTAGAGCTTGATACGCGGGTCTACGTTTTGCCCTAAATCTTGTGCATTGATATAACTCCAGATAATATCACCTTTGATGATACGTTCGGTGCGCAGACGGTTGGTTAATCCGTCTTTAGCCAGTTTGAAAGCAGCTTCGGATTCCGGCATGTTATTGATGATGTCATTAAATGTAGTGACGGCATCAATCATTTTGTCGTTTTGCGTGGCAATCTGTGTACGTAGTACATAGGGATACTTCAAGTAGCTTGGCGGCATTATGCTAGCCCAGGCGGAATAAGCCAATCCACGTGTTTCACGCATTTCCTGGAAGACGATAGAGTTCATGCCCCCTCCGAAGTATTCATCATATAATGCGCGGATAGGTTCAATGGCCGGATCATACTTCTTGTCGAGATTGGATATCTGTGCCATGTATATTTGCTTGGCGTCATAAGGAGCTACTAGAACTTTAGTGACGGGAGTTTCGAGATAAGAATACTCGTTTCCGGCAGGAATATCCTTCAGGGCTGCCGGAACCTGATGATATTGGTTGATGGTAGCCAGTAAATCTTTGCTGCTGCTTGGTCCGTAGTATAAAATACGGTGCTTGTAGCTGTTCTGATTGTGAATCCGGTCTACCAGTTCCTGTGGATTCATATTTGTCAGTTCCGCTTCTGTCAGTAGATTGGTGGCAGGGGATTTGGGACCGTACATGGCAAAGCTCATCAAACGGGAGAAGTTCTGTCCCTGATTCAGTTTGGCGTCCGAACGGGCTTTCAGTATATCGCCGGTCATATTAGTATAGGCTTCCTTATTAACCTGCGCATCTGCCAGTAACTTTTCGAATAATTGTACGGCAGCAGGCATGTTCTCATTCAGTCCGGAAAGTACGACATACGTGCGTTCGTTACCCGGAGAAACATAGAAAGTACAAGCCAGGCGATAGAATTCACTTTTCAGTTCTTCCGGTGTCATGTCCGAAGTACCGAGATATTCGAGATAATCGAATGCTGTTCCCAAAGCTTTGTCATGGTTGTTTCCCATATCAAAGACATAAATCAATTGGAACAGGTCATTGGCTACATTCTGCTTGTAAAGAACCGGAATATCCGATTTTGCCTTTAATTGGCTCATATCCTTTTGATAGTCGAGGAACACAGGCTCAATCGGTTTAACTGCGCTTTCCTGTACCTCCACAAGGAACGGACTGGCTACATCACGATTGGTTATGATAGGAGTAATCTCCGGTTTCGTCATCTTCTTTTCGTTCGGGTCTTTTCCTTGCTTTTTGTAGATAACGGCATAATTATCTTCTTTCAGGTATTTGTTGGCGAACGCTACGATGTCTTCTTTGGTCAGTTTGGCCATGCGGTCGATGGCAGTAACTTCATTTTTCCAGTCTGTGCCGTTAATAAATGAGTTGACAAACATATCGGCACGTCCTTCGTTGCTTTCCATGTTTTGCAGTTCACCGAGCTTGAAGTTGTTGATGTTCGCTTCCAGCATTTTCTCGTCGAACTCTCCGGCACGGAGCTTCTTGATTTCGCTGAGTAGCAAGTCTTTTACCTCTTCCAGTGTTTGTCCTTGTTTAGGAAGTCCTCCTAACAGCAATGCAGAGTAATCTGCCAGTCCCATCGGGTAACCGTAACTATTCAAGACCTTCTGTTGCTGGTTCAGATCAAGGTCGATAAGTCCTGCCTTTCCATTGTATAATACTTGCGAAACGACTTGCAGGATTTCAAAGTCTTTGTCGGATACACCGGGGAATCTCCAAGCCAGTGCAACGCTTTCGGCATCCGGACCTAACACCTCTTTTACAACTGGTTGCGTGATTGGCGCCTCTTTCGGCAAGTCCAGTTTCGGAAGTTCCGGATTGGGTTTCAATCCACCAAAATATTTATCGATTAATGCAATCGTTGCATCCGGGTCTAAATCGCCGGACATACAGATTGCCATATTGTTAGGCACATACCACTGTTTATAGTAGTTCTTAATGTTCGTGATAGAAGGATTCTTCAGGTTCTCCTGTGTACCTAACACAGTCTGCGTTCCATAAGGATGCTTGGGGAAAAGAGAAGAAAAAATAGCTTCCTGCACTTTGCTGTTGTCACGGGTGAGTGACATATTTTTCTCTTCATATACAGCTTCCAATTCAGTATGAAAACCACGGATCACATTGTTTTCAAAACGATCTGCCTGAATCTTCGCCCAGTTTTCTATCTGGTTGGAAGGAATGTCTTCCTGATAGACCGTCTGGTCATACCAGGTATAAGCATTGCTGCCGGTAGATCCGATAGCTGCCATTAATTTGTCATATTCATTAGGGATAGCATACTTGGAAGCTTCGTAAGAAAGGCTGTCGATGGTGTGGTAGATCGCCTTACGTTCCGCTTCATCCGTAGTCTTACGATAAATTTCGAACTGTTGTTCGATTGCATCCAGCAGAGGCTTTTCGGTCGCGTAGTCTTGTGTGCCAAACTTGTCGGTGCCTTTAAACATGAGATGTTCGAAATAATGAGCAAGTCCCGTCGTTTCTGCCGGGTCATTCTTCCCGCCCACTCTTACTGCGATAAATGTTTGTATGCGCGGAGTTTCCTTGTTTACGGTGAGGTAAACCTTTAGTCCGTTGTCCAGTGTGTAAATGCGGGCTTTTAGCGGGTCATTTGGCACTGTTTCGTAGCTATACTTCTTTTGTGAGCTACAGCTGCAAATCACTAATGCCAGGAAGAGTGACAAGCAAGAAAGTTTCAATCGTTTGTTCATAATATGACAACATTTTAATAACAAAAACAAAGGTAGCAGAATTTTGCTTATCTTTGTCCCCGATATCTGAAATTTGTAAATAATAAAATTGTAAATCAAATGATTACTATTGAACAACTTAAAGACGTGAAAGAGCGCACTGATGCGCTGAGGAGGTATCTTTGACATCGACGGGAAGAAAATTCAAGTCGAAGAAGAGCAATTAAGAACACAAGCTCCGGGATTCTGGGATGACCAGAAGAGAGCCGAAGCTCAAATGAAACTGGTGAAAGACCTGCAAAAGTGGATTGAGGGTTACAACGAACTCAAAACGCTGGCAGACGAACTCGAACTGGCATTTGATTTCTATAAAGAGGAACTGGTGACTGAGGAAGATGTAGATGCTGCTTATGCAAAAGCCAGTGAGGCGGTAGAGGCACTCGAACTCAAAAATATGCTTCGTGATGAAGCCGACCAGATGGATTGTGTGCTGAAAATCAATTCAGGTGCCGGTGGTACGGAAAGTCAGGACTGGGCTTCCATGTTGATGCGTATGTATCTGCGTTATGCCGAGACGAATGGTTATAAAGCTACCATTGCCAACCTTCAGGAAGGGGATGAAGCCGGAATCAAGACCTGTACTATCAATATCGAAGGTGACTTTGCTTATGGTTATTTGAAAGGAGAGAACGGTGTGCACCGTTTGGTCCGTGTTTCTCCCTACAATGCGCAGGGTAAACGTATGACCTCTTTTGCTTCTGTGTTTGTTACTCCGTTGGTAGATGACAGTATTGAAGTTAATATTTTGCCTGCCAATATCTCTTGGGATACGTTCCGAAGCGGTGGTGCCGGTGGACAGAATGTGAATAAGGTGGAGTCCGGTGTCCGTTTGCGTTATCAGTATAAAGACCCTTATACCGGTGAGGAAGAAGAAATCCTGATCGAGAATACCGAAACCCGTGACCAACCGAAGAACCGTGAGAATGCAATGCGTCAGTTACGTTCTATCTTATATGATAAGGAACTGCAGCACCGTATGGCAGAACAGGCGAAGGTGGAAGCCGGTAAGAAGAAAATCGAATGGGGTTCTCAAATCCGAAGCTACGTATTTGATGACCGTCGTGTGAAAGACCACCGTACCAACTATCAAACCTCGGATGTGAACGGTGTGATGGATGGCAAAATAGATGGTTTTATCAAAGCTTATTTGATGGAGTTTTCTTCACAAGAATCATAAAAAATAAAATTAGCAAGAGTTATTTTTGGAAAGTTAATAGATTTGTACTTACTTTGTTAGCGTTGAACTTTAAAGCTAACTATTATGGGTAAGGTGAAGAAAAAAGTAGCAATTAGTAAGAAAGAAGAAGAACAAGCCCAGAGGGTTGTCAAAATAGTGTTCGTCTCATTAATTATTTTGGCATTGATTATGCTGATCGCATTTTCCTTTTTCGGCTGATAAGTTCACCACAAATTACACGGTCAACTCAGATTGTTTGGCTATTGATAGGATGAATATCAACTCCGGTCTGTGTTAACCTGCGTAATCTGTGGTGAACTCTTTGTTTTGTAATGCATCTGTATTCCCTGTAATATAAATGTAACTTTTCTGTCATTTTCCCGTATTCAATTTGTCATCTCCGTGTATCCTCACAGTTGTACTTTTGCCATGAATTTAGTAGCAGACAACTGAAATGAGTAGAATCACAACAACCGTCGTTATGCTTTTGCTGGCGACAATGGCCTTTGGACAGGCAAAAGAAGATGCAGGGGATGGTAAGATGCTGGATAAGCAGACCATGGAGTTTAAGGATTATCTGCCGGAGATTCACGGAACAATCCGGGGAAAGTACGAATACCAGACAGAAACAAGTGAAAGCCGTTTTGAAGTACGTAATGCACGCTTCAGTGTTTCGGGAAATGTGCATCCGATAGTTGCTTATAAAGCGGAAATCGATCTTTCCGATGAAGGCTCTATCAAGATGCTCGATGCGTATGCACGTGTTTTTCCGGTGAAAGACCTGAATTTTACGATTGGTCAGATGCGCGTTCCTTTCACAATAGACGCTCACCGTTCACCACATCAACAGTATTTTGCAAATCGCTCATTCATAGCTAAACAAGTCGGAAATGTGCGTGACGTTGGTTTTACGGCTGGCTATACGAATAAAGGTGGTTTCCCTTTTATCCTTGAAGGAGGATTATTCAACGGCTCCGGTTTGACCAATCAAAAGGAATGGCACAAAACGCTGAATTATTCCATAAAAGCACAGCTATTACCTAATAAGAACTGGAATCTGACACTCAGCACCCAAATGATAAAACCGGAAAATGTGCGTATTAATATGTATGATGCCGGTATTTATTATCAGAATGATCGTTTTCATATTGAAGCGGAATATTTATATAAAATGTACGGGCATGAAACATTCAAAGATGTTCATGCAGTGAATAGCTTTATTAATTACGATTTGCCATTGAAAAAGATATTCAATAAAATTTCTTTTCTGGCTCGCTATGATATGATGACCGACCATAGTGATGGCAAAATGGATGAAACGACAAAAGCCCTGATTATAAATGATTATGCTCGCCATCGTGTAACAGGTGGAATCACATTAAGTCTTTCCAAAGCCTTCATTGCCGACCTCCGGCTGAATTTCGAAAAATATTTCTATAAGAACTCCGGAATCCCTAAAGAATCGGAACGGGATAAAATCGTGATTGAATTCATGACGAGATTCTGATATAAATTGAGAATTAAAAAATGATAGTTTGATACCTCACATCTTGTATCAGAAAACTACAGCGTTTTGATTCTCAATTTTCAATTTTTAATTTATCTTTGTGTCATGGCACAAGAAATAGAGCGTAAATTTTTGGTTACCGGTGAATTCAAATCTTTGGCTTTTGCGCAGAGTCGCATTGTACAAGGGTATATCAGTAGTGCTCGTGGGCGTACTGTTCGGGTTCGTATTCGGGATGATAAGGGGTATTTGACGATAAAGGGAGCCTCTAATGCTTCCGGTACCAGCCGTTATGAGTGGGAAAAGGAACTGCCTTTATCAGAAGCGGAAGAATTGATGAAACTTTGCGAACCGGGGATCATTGACAAGACCCGTTATTTGGTGCGCAGTGGCAAGCATATATTTGAAGTCGACGAATTTTATGGTGAGAATGAAGGTCTTATCGTGGCTGAAGTAGAGCTTGAGTCAGAAGATGAGGTCTTTGTGAAACCCGGTTTTATTGGTGAGGAGGTAACCGGAGATATACGCTACTATAACTCACAGCTAATGAAAAAACCGTATAAAACGTGGTGAACGTTAACAAATAAACCGTATATTTGTTCTTAGTATAAAAAAGAGAGCAGTGTATGGATATGGAACAGTTATACGGTTATGTGCCGCGTGAATTGGTTACTTTTGTTTTAGTTACTTTGTTTTCATTACTAATCGGACTTTCGCAGCGTCGAATCAGTCTGAAACGTGAGGGTGAGACTACTCTTTTCGGAACCGACCGTACTTTTACTTTTATCGGTATACTGGGTTACTTGCTTTATATACTCGACCCTACGGATATGCGTTTATTTATGGGAGGTGGAGCCGTGTTGGGATTGCTATTGGGATTAAACTACTATGTAAAGCAATCACAATTTCACGTCTTTGGCGTGACTACCATTATTATAGCTCTGATTACTTATTGTATGGCACCTATCGTAGCTACCCAACCTTCCTGGTTTTATGTCATGGTGGTTGTGACAGTGCTTCTGTTGACCGAGCTCAAACATACTTTTACGGAATTTGCGCAACGAATGAAGAATGATGAAATGATTACGTTGGCAAAGTTCCTGGCTATCAGTGGTATTATCTTGCCGATGCTTCCACATAAGAATTTGATCCCGGATGTAAATCTCACTCCTTATTCTATCTGGCTGGCAACAGTGGTGGTATCCGGTATTTCTTATCTTTCTTATTTATTAAAGCGATATGTATTCCATGAATCCGGAACATTAGTCTCCGGTATTATCGGCGGATTATATAGCAGTACGGCTACTATCTCGGTGCTTGCCCGTAAAAGCCGGAAAGCCTCGGAGCAAGAAGCCACTGATTATGTTGCTGCCATGTTACTGGCTATCAGCATGATGTTTCTGCGCTTTATGATATTGATACTTATTTTCAGTCGAGAAATCTTCTTGTCTATTTATCCGTATCTATTGACTATGGCAGTGGTGGCGGCTATTGTGGCCTGGTTTATTCATTCCCGTCAAAAGCGTTCCAACGACCAGCCTGTTGAAGAGGAAGAGGATGATAGCAGCAATCCGTTGGAATTTAAAGTTGCTTTGATTTTTGCCGTACTCTTTGTCATATTTACTTTCTTAACTCATTATACACTTGTTTATGCAGGTACAGGCGGATTGAATCTCCTTTCTTTTGTATCCGGTTTTAGTGATATCACTCCTTTCATATTAAACTTATTGCAAAATACGGGTAGTGTTGCTGCATTGATAATTACTGCTTGTAGTATGCAGGCTATCATCAGTAATATAATGGTAAACATGTTCTATGCTTTATTCTTTGCTGGGAAAGGAAGTAAACTTCGTCCTTGGATTCTGGGAGGATTCGGGGTAGTGATTGCTTGTAATCTCGTGTTGTTGCTGTTCTTCTATATTTAAAGAGGCTTTTAGGTATAAAACAACTGTTATTTGTATGGACGAGATAGATTCTTAGATTTATTTTAGAATAAAATGCTCATGTATATAATTCCATAAAAATATCCCTATCTATTTTTACTTGATATTAATAGATAGGGATATTTGTAGAAAGAGCCTTTACCAAGACCAGTCGCTCTCTTTGTAATTTGCTTCTACTGCTGTCTCGATCTCATCAGGTAGATTATGATAGAAATCAAGCCCGGTTATGGATTCTAACTCATCGATAGATTTTGCACATGCTTTAATATTTTTTGATTTGTCGCTTTTGTGCTCTATATAAAATCCAATAGCTTTGTACTGTCCATTCTTGTAAGATAAGATTGTACTGAAGTAATATTTAGGTATCTTGACACCATACGTACCTGTTTCCAGTATTGCATAATCTATGGATGTTCCTTTCACAATGTAAGTTGTATCTTGAGGATTTGACACCTTTGCCCACTCCTGTACTTTGTTCTCTATCGCATCCCAAGTACTTCCACCTTGGTTGAATCCGGTTATTAGTTGCGGACTGATATTAGAATAATAGAATGTCTGACTATTTGCTTCACGGCTATATAATCTGTCACTTGAAGCTACCATGTGTCCTCTATTATACGGTGAATAGTAGTCTTGTTTGTCAGTCCTGTATTGTGCCGGAATATTAGTATCTGGTTTATAATCGTCTTTACGATCCACATTCTTTTGAGAAGTCACATTGTCAAAAGTCAATGCTACCCAACGTACATGTTTTTTCGTACAATCGTATTCATAACTGTAAGTGACAGTCTTTTTTCCATTCTCTGTAGTTGTCCAGGTATGAAAAATGTTCATGCTTCCACCTTTCAGTTTAGGAATTTCGATTCTTCCTGCATACCCTGATGGATTAGGGTCCGGATCTGGATCAGGATTTGAACCATTGCCTGCTAATTGTTTGAGTGTGAATTTGGCCTCCTCTTTTCCGGCTGTGATTGTAATAATGACACTTCGTTCAGCTCCAGTATTTACTTTCATATATCCGCTGATTGAGCCGTTTCCGTTGCCGGATGTTCTACTCAACGTGCACCAAGTCTCACTACTTGAAGCCTGCCATGTGCCGTCAGCTTTTACACGAATGATAAATCCGCCTCCGTTTCCATTGATTTGCGTTTGGTCTATAGAGGCGATTCCTTGATTCGTATTGCCCGGATTATCAGGGAGTTCGGGAGAATCCTGTTCACTACATGAGATTGCTGTGCTACAGGTTATGAACAGGATGAATAGTTTAAATAATGCTTTTGTCATTTCATTTCTTTGATTAAATAAATAATAGTAGGCAAGTGATCGCTATATCCGTTTAGCCATACACCACCTGCTTGTGTCCGTTTAGGATATCCTTTGTATTTCCCTTCTTTTTGGAACATAAAATCACGGCGGAAAATTTCATGTTTATAAAACTTCAGTGTGCTGCGGTCAGTACCTAGTAGATTTCCGGTAAATACGATTTGATCGAACAGATTCCATTTACCTTTGTACATCAGAGTTCCGTATCCTTTCTTCAAAGTATCCCACCACGGATTGTACAAGTCTGTAGGACCTACATCAGCAGGTTTCCGCTTAGCTCCAAGTGCTACAGCCATACTTTTATCCATCGGGTCATCGTTCATATCCCCCATGATAACAATTTTGGCTGCGGAGTCTTCCCTTAACAGTGAGTCTTTGATAGCTCTTACCTGTTCTCCTGCACGTTCACGTGCTGGGGAAGCCGCTGCTCTCGAAGGCCAGTGATTGACGATAAAGTGCATCTTCTCTCCTGCAATATTACCGCTGGCAATCAGGAAACCGCGCGTCTTATGTATCGTGTCATTGATATATACATAAGGTACGAGCTTGCTATTCGTCAGTTCAAATAGTTTGGGATTATAGAAAAAAGCACAGTCCACACCACGTTGGTCTTCTCCTTCGTAGTGAACATACTGGTAACCTCTGTCCGCTAAAGCAGGTTGTTTCAGTATGTCTTCTAATACTCTGTAATTTTCGATTTCAGAAACGCCGATAATGGCGGGACCCATTGGCAACTTGTCGGTACTTAACAGGCTTAATATTTCCGACATGTTTTTCAGCTTAGCCTTATACTTCATCGTATTCCACTGATTAGTACCGTTAGGAAGATACTCGTAGTCATTCTTACCTTCATCGTGAATGGTATCAAACAAATTCTCCATATTGTAGAACGCTACACTGTAGAGGGCAAATTTCTTTTCCTGTCCATAGGCCATGAGGACGAAAAGAGCGAGTACACCTAAAGTCATTAAGCTTTTTTTCATCTTTGAAATTGATTTTAAAAGTGGGTAATTTGTCATTTGTATGACAAATATCTAAAAAGAAAACGAAAAACCCACCCTTACGAGTTACTTTTTTTGTAAAAAACATTGTTATTTATAAAATTCTTTGTTATTTTGCGTAACAGCTTATTTCATTTGTATTGCAAAACGAAAGACCAATTAACATTAATATAAATTAAATTATGAAACAACGACTAGGGTTAGCGATCGTGCTATTTTGCTTAATGCCAGCACTTTTTGCTCAGCAAAAGGCAAAGCAAAACGCCCGTGAGGACAATGCTTCTTTCATGTTTACAGAATCACAATTGAATGAGGATGATGATGCAGCACAGAGCACATCTGCATTGGTCACTTCTAACAATGATGTTTATCTGTCAAATGTAGGTTATCTGTTTAGCCCAATGAGATTTCGTGTGAGGGGATATGATTCCCAGTATAGTGACATGTATATCAATGGGGTACAGTTTAATGATGCAGAAACAGGACGTTTCAGTTACGGATTAATAGGAGGATTAAACGATGCTACCCGTAATAAGGAGGGGATCGGTCCTTTTGAAATTAACAACTTTACTTTCGGAGCCATAGGGGGAGCTTCCAATATCAATTTACGTGCCAGCCAATATGCGGCCGGTTCAAAACTCACCTTATCAGGTAGTAACCGCAACTATATCTTGCGTGGAATGTATACTTATTCTACAGGTCTGATGAATAATGGATGGGCCTTTACCGGTTCATTGGGATATCGTTGGGGTAACGAGGGAAATATTGAAGGAATCAAGTACAACTCTTTTTCTTACTTCCTCGGTGCAGAGAAAGTATTCAATGATCGCCATAGTCTTTCTTTGGCAACTTGGGGAACACCTACAGAGAGAGGGCAGCAAATGGCGGCAACTGAAGAAGCCTATTATTTAGCAAACAGTCATTATTATAATCCGAACTGGGGATATCAGAATGGAGAAAAACGAAATGCGCGTATTGTACGCCAGTTCGAGCCATCAGCCATCGCTTCATGGAATTTCACCATTGATGATAATAAGAAACTGGTGACGAGTGCCGGATTCAAATATTCCAATTATGGCAAAAGTGCTTTAGGCTGGAATGGTAATGCAGCCGATCCGCGCCCGGATTATTATAAAAAGTTGCCTAGCTCTATCTTCGACGTGTGGGAATCCGTTCCTACTGCCGATGAACTGCAGCAGTTTAATGAGGTTACTGATAATTGGAAGAATAATAAAGCTTATCGTCAGTTGGATTGGGATGCTCTTTATTTTGCCAATAAACAAGCGAATGCATTAGGTAAAGAGACGCTTTATTATGTGGAAGAACGTCACGACGACCAGTTAGCTTTCAACTTGAGTTCTGTATTCAATCATCAATGGAATGAGCGCAATAGCTATGTTGCTGGAATTGCAGTGAATACAACCAAAGGTATGCATTATAAGAAAATGAAAGACTTGCTGGGTGGACAGCTTTATACGGATGTCGACAAGTTTGCAGTACGTGACCATGGCGCTAGTTCCAGCATGGTGCAGAATGACCTCGATAATCCTAACCGTCGTATTGGTGAAGGTGATAAATTTGGTTATGACTATAACATCTATGTGAATAAGCAGAGCGCATGGGTACGTTACCAGGGTAATAATGGTGGATCATTAAATTATTTTGCTTCCGGTAAAATCGGATCTACACAAATGTTCCGTGATGGATTGATGAGAAACGGACGTGCGCCATTGAAATCACTTGGTAGTAGCGGTACGGCGAAGTTCCTGGAAGGCGGTATAAAAGCTGGTCTGAATTGGGCTATCAATGGCAATCATTCCTTTACGTTGAATGCCGGATATGAAGAACGTGCACCGTTGGCTTACAACTCTTTCATCGCTCCGCGTATTAAGAACGACTTTGTGAGAGATTTGAAAACAGAGCGTATCATTGGTGGTGATTTGACTTACAACTTCAATACTCCTTGGGTGATGGGACGTTTGACGGGTTATTACACTCGTTTCCAGAATCAAGTAGAAATGGATGCTTTCTATAACGATAGCGAAGCACGTTTCACTTATCTTTCTATGAACGGTATTGAAAAGGAACATTGGGGAATAGAAGCTGCTGCTACCTTTAAATTGACAAGTGAGCTGTCATTAACAGCTATCGGTACTTGGAGCGAAGCTAAGTATACCAATAACCCGGATGCTGTATTGACGTATGAAAGTGAGAATGAATCAAACCTCGACCGTGTTTATGCTAAAGGTATGCGTGCCAATGGCACTCCGCTTTCTGCTTATAGTCTTGCTTTGGATTATAACGTAAAAGGTTGGTTCTTCAATTTGACAGGAAATTATTATGATCGTGTATATATCGATTTCTCAAGCTATCGTCGTCTTGGCAGTGTATTGGATAAGAATGGTGCCGGTGTAGATGCTAACGGAAATCCGGTTCTCAATGTACCGGGTCAGGAGAAACTGGATGGCGGATTTATGTTGGATGCTTCTATTGGAAAATATATCCGTTTGCGCAATGGAAAGAGCATTAGTCTCAATTTAAGTTTGACTAATATCCTGAACAATACAGATTTGCGTACAGGTGGTTTCGAACAAAACCGTGATGATAATTACAAAGACGGTGACGCACGTGTTTACAAGTTTTCCAAGAATTCTAAGTATTTCTACGCATTCCCGTTCAATGCTTTCTTGAACATTGGTTATAGATTTTAAGAATGTGTAGTTATCAATCCAAAACAAAAAGAAAGGAAGAAACAATTATGAAGAAATTACTATCTATATTATGTACCGGATTACTGCTATGTGGCGCAGGTCTCACTTCCTGTGAGAACTATGATGATCCGGTGACGGGAAATGCTTATGGCAATAATTCGATCCCGGAAGGACGTACGATTTCAATAGCGGCATTGAAAGAGAAATACAATGATTTCATCGATACAAGCAAAGATACTTATACGACTATCGAAGGTGAAACGCGTATTGAAGGGGTAATTACCTGCGATGATGAAAGTGGAAACTTGTATAAGAAGCTCGTGGTGGCAGATGAAACAGGGGCGATCGTTATTGGTGTTAATGCAACCGGATTGTATGCATTCTGCCCGGTAGGTCAGAAAGTAGTGATTGACTGTAAGGGGTTGCAGATAGGTAGCTATCGTAAACAGGCACAGATCGGAACTGTTTATAATAATGCAGTAGGACGTATGCCGGAATATGTATGGAAACAACATGTACGTTTGATAAACGAACCTAAGTTATACTATTCGGAATTGACACCGATTGAAATTACTACTCCTGCCGAACTTGCTGCTATAAACTTGAAAGAAGCTCCGGTATTGGTTACCTTTAAAAATGTGAAACTTACCGAAGCAGATGGAACTGCGACTTACGCTCCGGGTGATGAAGGATCGGTAAAACGTTATTTTACTTATGCCGATGGTACGGAGAGTGGAAGCAACTTATTCCTTTATACCAGCGCTTATGCTAATTTTTCAATGGAAGTGATGCCGCAGGGCAGTGTAAATATTACAGGTATTTTATTGCGTTACAATAACCAATGGGAGGTTGTTGTTCGTACTTTAAACGATATCAAACGAAATAATTAATTCAATTAACACATATAATTATGAAAAAGATTCTAAATGCTTTATTCTTGACGCTGCTCACAGTGTTCACATTTAGTTCATGTAGTGATGTACCGGCTCCTTATGATATATTGGGAGAAGGTGATGTTCCGGGACTGACGGGTGATGGTACGAAAGAGAATCCATATAGTATAGAAGCAACACAACAGAAACAAGATGGCACGATTGCTTGGGTGCAAGGATATATTGTAGGTACTATAGAAAATTATGAAGATCCTTCTGGAAGTGCGAAATTCGGAGCACCATTTACAGCAAAAAATAATTTGTTGATAGCCGCTAGTGCAACAGAAACAAATGTAAAGAATTGTGTTTGTGTGCAATTAAGTTCTGGAACAGAGCTGTATTCGAAATTAAACCTTGCAGAAAATGCCACTAATTTGGGACATATTCTTGCTATCCAGGGTTCATTGGAAAAATTCTATGGATTTCCGGGAGTGAAGAGTACAACTGCAGCGACATTAGATGGTAAAGATGTTGGTGGAAGTGGTGAAACAGATCCGGATAATCCTCTCGGACTGGATGATTCTAATCCTGTGAATTCATTCTCTGCTACTTTCGATGATGCAGTAAATAATAACGATTATCTTTTGGCAAATTGGTATAATGTAGCTGTTACTGGTGGCAGACGTTGGCAAGGAAAAGTCTTTAATGCAGATAAATATATTCAAGCAACTTCTTACAATGCTTCAGGTAGTAGTTTTGAATGTTGGTTTGTAACCCCGGCTTTCAAGGTTGATGAAATTGCAGATAAGACAGTTTCTTTCAAGTGTGCAGTTTATAATTATGCAACAGCAGCTGCTAACTCTAATTTGGAAGTTTACTTCTTGAAATTGGTAAACGGTAAGATGGAATCTAATAAGTTGACAATTGATGGTATGCCTACAACTGATAATACGTGGGTATCATTGGAAGCTAAGTTGGATAGTTATGCAGGTCAAACAGGTTTTGTTGGATTCAAATATACCAGTACGAGTAGTACAGACGCTTTGAGTTATCGTTTGGATGATATTCAAGCAGGAAAAGGCCAAGGTGGTGGAGAAACTCCGGGAGAAGGCACTGAATTATTAACTAATGGAGGATTTGAAAACTGGGCAGATGGATATCCAACAGGTTGGAAGTCTACATCTACAGCAAGTAGTGCAACTCTAGAACAGTCTACTGATAAACGAAGTGGTACATATTCTGTTTTAGTAAAGGGAGATCCGTCAAGCAATAAGCGCCTTGGTAGTACAGAAATGACTTTGAAAGCTGGTACTTATGTGTTCTCTGCTTATTTTAAAGCAGCTACAGCGGATAAAGCTGGTGCCCGTTTGGGTTATGTTCCAATTGGTGATGACGGTATTCCTGGAAGTTATGTATATGATGCTGATTATGTAAATGATATAACTAATACAGATTGGGTTACAAAAAGTTACACATTTACTTTGACTGGAGAGCAAAAGGTATGTTTGGTTGTTATGAATCCTAAAAGTCCAGGAAAAGACTTGTTGATAGATGATGCTAGTTTAAAAACTGAAGATGGAGGCATTGTAGGAGGTACAGAAGAACCTGAACCGGAGGGTAAGGTATATACTAGCAATATAGCGTTACCGGAAGGTACAAGTACTGATGCTAATAAAGCGTCTGGGGGCAAGGTTGTTGTTGAAGGACAAGAATACCCGATTTTAAAACTTGGAACAGGTAGTGCATTGGGCTTTTGGAATTCTCCGACGTTGCAAGCAGGAGCAAGTAAATTATCTTTCTTTGCAGTTGGTTGGACTGGTAAAACAGGACAATTGACGGTTGTTATAGAAAATGGTGGAACGTTTGAAGGAGGATCAACAAGTAAAGTGATTCCTTTGGATGGAAAAACGGCTGGTGCTGCAAATAGCTCCCCATTTACAATTACTCCAGCAGATACAGACTATTATGAGTATGCAATGAATGGGATTACTGCTTCGTCTACAATTAAGTTTACTACTGATGGAGCAACTAGTGATAAAAGAGCTATAATTTTTGGAATTAATATCAAGTGATATAAATTATTATATATATGACCACAAGAGAGGTTGTCATAAAAAGCAGCCTCTCTTGCTATTTTATATGAAATGAAGAAATGTCTGATCGAATGAAATGTAATATTATAGTATTCAGTTTATTATGTATAAGCTTTTGTGCTTGTGATAAAGATGATAATAACGATTCCAATAATTTTGCCACCGGCATCGTAGAACTCCCTGCTCTTCGTAATGGTGCAAACGATGTGTTTGTAACACACTACACCACATTTAATGGGCAGAAAGTAACCTCTTTCAGTATGGAATACGATAAGAGTAAGAAACATTCCCGTTGGATTGCCTTTCGATTTGACAATCAAACAAAGCAACAAAATGTGTCACGTAGTGATGAGCCTTTTGATGCAGATCCTGCTATCGGCTCACAATACCAACGTGTGCAAGCAGATTTTGGAAAACAAGGTTATGATAGAGGGCATCTTTGTGCCTCTGCCGACAGACTTTATTCACGTGAGGTGAATGAACAGACCTTCTATTACACGAATATGAGTCCTCAACGGAATAAATTTAATACAGGCATATGGTTGACTTTGGAGGGACAGGTGCAATCATGGGGACGTAGCTGTACATCTTCAGATACTTTATATGTGGTAAAAGGAGGAACGATTGATAAGGAAGATCAGATCAGAGGATATATCAGTAACGACCTTAGCAAACCCATTCCTAAATATTATTATATGGCTTTGCTGTTTAAAAAAGGAGATTCATTCAAAGCGATCGCTTTTTGGATGGAGCATACCGACACTCCGAAATCAACAAAGTTAGTTGACTATGCATTATCAATAGACGAACTGGAAGAAAAAACAGGAATTGATTTCTTTCCGAACTTGAATGATAATCTTGAAAATGCACTTGAAGCTACTTACTCAACAAAAGCATGGCCGGGATTGGAGTAAGGAAAGGATGAAGTGAAATTAAGAAAAGACAGAATACTATTTGATGTTTATTCTCTCCTTATTAATTTCGTCAATTCCTCTTTCAACCTATCACCGCCATTCTGAAATGCCTTGTTCATCGTATTTACAGAATGGTGATAGGTCGGGATATTCAGTAAATAAAAAACATAAGGCAACTACTTCATTGCGAATTAGTTGCCTTTTTTGTATCTTTAAGTATTTC